>Ga0209407_1004808_pt1 | contig 10827 bp, 15 predicted proteins | sample AD_JPNHG3_MetaG_FD_184410 | JGI IMG/M metagenome (GOLD analysis project Ga0209407, IMG submission 184410) | Active sludge microbial communities of municipal wastewater-treating anaerobic digesters from Japan - AD_JPNHG3_MetaG (SPAdes) (version 2) | ecosystem: Engineered > Bioreactor > Anaerobic... | reverse complement strand
ACCAACAACAATTCTACCGCAGAGGACTTCCTGCGGAGCATCGGTGCAAAGCAGTACGAACGCTTCGGAGAGCCGGTTTACGGATACAGCGGTTTCTGCCGCTACCCGCTTTACGAATTCCCGGATGACCTTCTCCGGGAAATGGATGCGGACGGCTACGAAAAGCACTGCAAAAGCTACGGCGGAGCCTTCCTGATGGCACAACGCAGAATGAACGCAGAGATGTTCGGCGCAGACCTTTTCGGATAAGATGCGATTGGATACAGCCCCTTCGGGGGCTGTTCTCTTTCAAGGCTATGTACACAAGAAATCACGCAGATACGCCCGAAATGATCTGTACATTTAGCCGCTTGCTATTCGGCGCAGGGTATGGTAATATGTGACACAACGGAAGGGCGGAAAGCCCGCCGAATACAAACCACGGAGGAATACCACCATGAAAACCCTGAAGATCTACAACACCCTGATCGCCCAGATCGCAAGCGACAGCACTTGCCTCACCGCTCCGGTCGAGGACTACGCTTCCGAGCTGTTCGATGCGCTGGAGAAGGACGGCACCGACCTCGCCGAGTACGCTGGCGACTACCACGGTGCGACCTACTACAAGAAGCTCCGCAAGATCACGATGAGCGCCGAGTGGGTCGGCAGCAAGCTCTACGGGCTTGCCACCTGCGAGGTCGAGGATGACTGGACGGACGACGATACCGCACAGCTCAAGGAGTACCTCACCGGGCAGTACAGCGACGGCTGGGGTGAGGGTTTCGAGCAGCGCGAGATCGACAGCTACACTGACACCGAGACCTGCGAGGAGTACGATGCCGAGGAGGACGAGTACTACGAAAGCGAGTGGGATGTGCGCTGCTTCGTTTACGTTTCCTTCTGGCAGGACAAGAACTTCCGCATCATGACCGAGGCAGAGCTGAAGGGCTGAGCAGAAAGGGGCAGGGCTTCGGCTCTGCTCCAATCATTCCACGCTGTGTACATCTGACAATTCATAAGCCTGAAAGCGGCGATTCTTCTACGTTTTATTTTGCACATAGGCGTGGACTTATCGGCAGGATCATGGTAATATGTGACACAACGGAAGGGCAAAACGCCCGCCGAATACAAAACTGGAGGACAAGAACATGAGCACGAATTCGAGAATCGGCATCCTGCACGAGGACGGCACCACAGAGACCATCTACTGCCACTGGGACGGCTACCCGGAGCATCAGATGCCCATCCTCACCAAGCACTACGATACCGCCGACAAGGTCAAGGCGCTGCTTGCGCTCGGAGACATCAGCATCCTCGGCGAGCGCCTTGCGCCCAATGCAGACGAGCCGCACAGCTTCGAGAAGCCGGCGGAGGGCGTGACGGTCGCCTACCACCGCGACCGCAAGGAGCCGATGAGCCCGGCGGTCACACACAAGAGCATCGTTTCCCTGATGCGCGCCGACTGGGGCATCCCTTACTACTACCTCTTCGATGAGCAGAAGGGACACTGGCTGCCGCCGACCGAGTAATAACGGGGCGGGCTTGCCCCACATTCGCCTGTGTACGGTTTTCCTGCGGTAAGCGATAAACTTGCCCCTGCGGAAAACCGCCCCACACGGCGCGTTCTGGCGCGTTTGTGGGCATGGTGTACAATGTACAAGAATCCACGCAGATACGCCGATTTTGTTCTGTACATTTAGCCGCTTGCTATTTGGAAAAGATCATGGTAATATGTGACACAACGGAAGGGCAGACAGCCCGCCGAAAACAAAACACGGAGGTAAACACCATGACCAAGAAGAAGCTGAACGAGATCAAGACCACCCTGAACTTCCTGCGCAACGGCAGAGCCGCCACCGAGCAGATGACCGATGAGACCTGCCTTGAGGTCTACGGCATTTCCAAGGCGCAGGCACTCGCCAACATGGACAGCAGCATCGCAAAGTACGAGCGTGAGCTGGAGAGAGCCGAGCATCCGCTGACCGGCATCGACAAGAAGCTCTTCGAGATCGCCGCCAAGCACATGGTCGTTGTGCAGGAGCGCGGAGACCTTGAAGCCCGCCACTGCGACAGCGAGGACTTTATCGAGGTTCCGGTCTGGGGGCTGGAAGCCGCCCTCAAGGACGCCTACGAGGCAGGGCGCAAGAGCAAATAAAAACGAACGGCGACCCCTTCCTGAAATACGGAAGGGGCAATGCCGGAAAAGGAGAAACCAAAATGGATACATACGCACAGCTCGAGATGCTGACGGCGGTCATTGCCAATCTTTCTCTTACCGGGGTCTGGTCGGAGCGTGATGTGATGGAAACGCTTCTGGAGGTTTTTGAGCCGAAGGAGCTTGAACAACTCGGCTACGGCGACCGGGTCGATGCCTACCTGAAAGAGTTCGGCTGATCGCCCACAAACGCGCTACGTTCGCCTGTGTGGGGCTTTTCATGGCGGCAGCGGATAACTTGCCACTGCAGAAAACCGCCCCACACGGCGCGACTGTGCGCGTTCTGTGCGATGTACAATTCCGCCTGAAATATCGGCTCATGTTTGGCACATTTATTTTGCGAAAAGGCGTGGACTTATTGCGGAAAAAGAGTTAATATGTCAATACCGCAAGACAAGCGGAATCAAACAAAAGGAGCGAATCTACATGAAAATTCTGGTATGTGAACCCGGCAAGCACCCTTACGTCAAGGACATCGAACACACCCTTGAGAACCTTCAGGCGGAGGTGGACGGCTACATTCAGGCAATCTACCCCTTCGAGGAACAGGTCGGTGTGATTGTGAATGAGGAGGGGCTGTTCCGCGATGACCTTGCATGGAACAGAACGGTCGAGAAGTACGGACCGATCAAGGGAACCTTCTTCGTGTGCGGTCTTGGCTTCGAGGATTTCACTGGGCTGACCGATGAGCAGATCGAAAAGTACAAGGCACTCTTCTGGGAGCCGGAGATCTTCATCCCGACACCGAACGGCATGGTGGTACTTCACATTGTGGACTGACCGATAAGGGGCAGGGCTTCGGCTCTGCCTCGCGCCTTCGGGCGGCGGCATAATATGTACAATTCCTGCGGAAATACGCCGATCTTGTTCTGCACATTTAGCCGCTTGCTTTATCGACAGGATCATGGTAATATGTGACACAACGGAAGGGCGAACGCCCCGCCGGAATACAAAACACGGAGGAATCCACCATGAACTTTTTTGAAACTGAGCTGAAGAAGATGACCGCAAAGGTCGCCGCCCTGAAGAACCCCAAGCTGGTCGGCAGAGCCTGCATTGCCCGCCTGACCGACACTACGACGGTCAAGGCGACTTTTACAACGCTTGGGGTTTCGGAGCATTACCCTGCGATCCGGATCGCGCTCCTGAACCGAAGCGAGGGTAAGATTGACGAGATCGTCATTCGCTTCAGCGACCACTGGACAGGCAAGGATGCCATTCACGCATGGACAGACCGCGGAAAAACCGATTGGTATGCCTACCACCCCACCGCAGCGGACTACACCAAGATCGCAAAGGCGATCAGCGACTATCTTGAAAACTTCGCCGACTGAAAACCGAGCCGCCCTTCTCCGGAGGGGCGGCATCCCCGAAAGGAGCGCATACATGGATACCAAAACGGAAAAGGCACTGGAGCAGATCGCAATGGAAGAAAGCCTCGTGCTTGCGGAGCGCGGCGGCCTGGACTTCCGGGGCATCGACAACGACCTCGCTGAGGTCAGCATTATGACGCTCCGCATGATGCTTGCAAGAGCCTACGAGTTGGGCAGGAACAGCAACCCCTGACTTTCGCCACGTTCGCCCGTGTGGGGGCTTACGGCATTCCTGCGGATCACTTGACCATGCGGATAACCGCCCCACACGGCGCGTTCTGGCGCGTTTTACGGCAAGGCATATTGTACACAACAAACCACCAAATATAGCCTGAAATGATCGTGATTACTCACTATTGCTATATGTGCGGAACAGAGTTATACTGTGTACAACGGAACGGGAAACCGAGCCGAAAACTACGAAAGAACGAGGTAACCACGATGTGGACACAGGGCGTTATCAACTATAACGGGAAGGCTTACCGCTACAGCATAAAGCACTTCGAGGAGCCGAGCGTCTTTGGGTACGAGGAGGGCAGAGCCTCGAAGATCTGGATTCAGCGGGACGGCATCGAGGTGTTCAATTTCGACAGGGGCGATGATGTACCCTGTGCCGACAAGGACACCGAAGCGGTGCTTCAGATGCTCCTCGACAAGTACAACTAAAACGGATTGGGCGGTCGGTGTGCCGCCCACTGATCCGCCGGAGGGAGGTGAACGACATGGGAGCGATCAGCGAACTGTACCACGGACGGCTGGGACCTTCGCATTCGATTAAACCGGACAATATCCGGTATCATCAACTGCTTGACAAATGCAGTGAACTGCGTGAAAAGCTGGAGCCGCAGTTATCGGAGGATGGACTTGCGGTATTCGCAGAACTGTATGATATGCAGGCGCAGATGGCATCCTTGGAGATGGAAATGAATTACATCGAGGGTTTCCGGGACGGCGCTGCGGTTATGACGGATGTGCTGACCGGTGAGCCGCATTCAAGGGGCTGAACAAAGCTACATAAGATCAGAGCTTGCGATTGCAGGCTCTTTTCTTTTCCCCAGCGCCCTCCGGTACGCCACGTTGCCCTGTGTGGGCTTTTGGGAGAATCAGCGCATAACTTGCCCTTCAAAAAAGCAGCCCTCACACGGCGCGTTTTATGCCCACATTTGAGTCTTTTCTGACAGCGTTTTCTCAGCATAAAATGTACATTATCCGACAAATAAAAAAGTACATCTCTGGTAGTATTATTCGTTGACTTATCGTCGAAAAGACGGTAATATGTACACAACACAAGGGGCAAAGCCCACAAGCGAAAAACAACGAGATCTGGAGGGAAAGAACATGATCAGCTACGGAATGGCACTGGCAAGAGCAAAGGCAGCAAAGAGCAACTGGAACGAGGAAGAGTACATCACGAAGGCGGTCATCACCTGGGCGGATGCCGACTACGAGAACGAGCTTAAGGTCGAGAACGACGGCTGCAGCGACGAGGAGTTCGAGGCTTGGATTGAGCAGAACGCCGAGGAGCTTGCAAAGAAGGCGGCCGCCGAGCAGGGCACGACCTTCGAGGAGCTGGTGGGCATCGACTACGAAACGGACACCTACGACGATGACGAGGCCTTTTACGACGCCTACCTTGACGCCTGCGACACCGAGGGAGACTACTACAGGGAGATGGGCTGGTAAGCAGCCCACCCCATTACATACAGCAGCGGAGCCGAGAGGTTCCGCTTTTGTTTGTCAGAAAAACTGTCTTGTGGACAGTTTTCGGGCCATGAGAATTTGAAAGGAGTGATGCGGATGGCTCAAAGAGGCAGAAAACCAAAGCCCACAGCGATCAAAGAACTGGAAGGCAATCCGGGCAAGCGTCCGCTGAATGATGCAGAACCAAAGCCTGCAAAGAAGGCACCGCCCTGTCCGAAGTGGCTGGAGCCCGAAGCGAAAAAGGAATGGCGCAGACTATCCAAACAGCTCGAAGCGATCGGTGTGCTGACCGAGGTCGATCAGGCGGCATTCGCATCCTATTGTCAGGCATATGCACGATGGAAGGAAGCCGAGGAATTCATGACGCAGCACGGCACGATCGTGAAAACGAAATCCGGTTACTGGCAGCAGGTCCCGCAGGTCAGTATTGCGCAGACCTATCTGAAGATCATGAACAAGATCGCAGAGCAGTTCGGACTGACTCCGGCGGCAAGAAGCCGTATCACTGCCGGTGCAGATATGAAGGACGCCGCCGTTGACGATATGGATGCACTTCTGGGAGGCGGCTGATGGGAAGAACAGCAAAAGCAAGAGAAAGACCGGCGAACTACCCGAAGCTCACCGACTACCAGCCCACACGCTTCATGCTGCCGGAATCACACTATGATGAGGCAAAGGCGGACAGGGCTGTGCGATTCATCGAAAATCTCTGCCATACCAAAGGACGCTGGGCAGGCAAACCGTTCTGGCTCTTGCCGTGGCAGGAGCAGATCATCCGGGATATATTCGGCATCGTCAAAGAGGATGATACCCGGCAGTTTCGCACGGCATATGTCGAAATACCCAAGAAAAATGGAAAGCAGCTCGCCTTGGATACCCCGATCCCGACACCGCAGGGATTCACCAATATGGGTGATCTGAAGGTCGGAGATACTGTGTTTGACGAAAACGGCATCCCGTGCCATGTGGTTGCGAAAAGTCCAGTGGATGATACAGAGCAAGCCTACAAGCTGACCTTCAAGGACGGTACTTCGATCATTGCCGGTGAACGGCACCTGTGGAATATCTCAGATGACTCCGGCGAAAAAATCGTAACAACACTTGAAATCTATCAAATGAGATCAGCGATAAAAATCGCTTCGAGCAGTCGCCCGAAAATAAACAATCCAGAGATTTTGAAAAATTGGAGTATCTCAAAAGAGAATAATCCACATTTTCATTATCTGCTGGATATCCAGCCTGTGGAGCATCCTGTGAAAATGCAGTGCATTCAGGTGGACAGTCCGAGTCACCAATATCTCGCAGGAACGTCATTTGTGCCTACGCACAATAGCGAGCTTGCGGCGGCGATCGCACTGTATCTCTTGTACGCCGATAACGAGCCGTCCGCCGAAGTCTACGGTGCTGCCGCTGACCGACAGCAGGCTTCTATCGTTTTTGACGTTGCAAAACGAATGGTGGAAATGACGCCGGCGCTTCTCAAACGTTCCAAGATCATGGCGGCGACAAAGCGGCTGGTGAATTACAGCAATGTGGGATTCTATCAGGTGCTTTCGGCGGAGGTCGGTACCAAGCACGGTCTGAATGTATCCGGTCTGGTACTTGACGAGCTGCACGCTCAGCCGAATCGCAGCCTTGTGGATGTTCTCACGAAGGGCTCCGGTGATGCCCGTACTCAGCCGCTGTACTTCCTGATCACCACGGCAGGAACAGACAGGAATTCTATCTGCTACGAGTATCACACCAAAGCAAAAGATATTCTGGACGGCAGGCGCATCGATCCTTCCTTCTATCCCGTGATCTACGGACTGAATGATGACGATGACTGGAACGCTGAGGAATCGTGGTACAAGGCAAATCCGTCCCTCGGATACACCATTACCATTGACCGAGTGCGTGATGCGCACCGCGAGGCATTGACAAATCCGGCGGAAGAAAATGTATTCCGTCAGCTTCGTCTTGACCAGTGGGTCGGCAGCGTCGTTGCATGGATTCCGGAGCATATCTACGACAGGGGCAATCTTCCTATTGACCTCGAATCCCTGCGCGGACGTGAGTGCTATGCAGGACTTGACCTGTCGAGTACGAGCGACATTACGGCTTTCGTACTGGTATTCCCTCCGCTGCATGATGGCGATAAATACATCGTTGTTCCTCACTTCTGGCTGCCGAGAGAAACCCTTGACCTGCGTGTCCGGCGCGATCATGTGCCATACGATGTTTGGGAACGCATGGGCTTGTTTCATGTGACTGAGGGCAATGTGGTGGATTACAATTTCGTGCGGAAAACGATCAACGAACTGCACACGATGTATAACATCAAGGAGATTGCAGCCGACCGCTGGAACGCTACACAGCTTATCACAGATCTGATCGGAGATGGATTCACAGTCGTGCCGATGGGCATGGGTTTCAAGGATATGTCGCCCCCGATGAAGGAATTGTATAAGCTCTTGTTGGAGGGGAAATTCATCCACGGCGGCAATCCTGTTCTGCGCTGGATGGCAGGAAATGTGGTCGCTGAAATGGATGCGGCGGAGAATATCAAGCCGTCCAAGAAAAAATCGACCGAAAAGATCGACGGCATCGTGGCATGGATCATGGCGCTCGACAGAGTCATCCGCCATGAAATGCAGGGCAGTATCTATGACGAACCCGATCATGACCTGATCGTTTTGTAGGGGGTGATGTTAATGAAACACCAAATTAGTGACCTTTATCAGATGCAGTCGCTATCGCTGGAGAGCAAGATCATCATGACACAGCACCGCATTCGTGGGTGGTACGACCATTACGATGGTGATGTGTATGTCAGCTTTTCAGGCGGTAAGGACAGCACTGTTCTTCTGGATATTGTGCGGAATACGCCGGGCGTTTACGATGTACCCGCTGTCTTTGCGGATACCGGACTGGAATTTCCTGAGATCAGGGAGTTTGTTCGCACCTTCGATGATGTGACAATTGTCCGCCCGAAGATGAACTTCCGTCAGGTCATTCAGAAATATGGCTATCCGGTAGTTTCCAAAGAAGTGAGCCGCCGTGTGCAGTATGCACGGAAAGCTATCGCAGAAGGCAGAGAGCAGAATCACGGTGACTATCAAAAGCTGTGCGGTCTGGCACTGGATAAGAACGGCAATAAAAGCCAATACAACTGCGAAAAATGGAAGTTTCTGCTCGATGCGCCGTTCCGCTGTTCCTCGGAATGCTGTAGCGTCATGAAGAAAAATCCCATGAAGCAGTACGAAAAGGAAACTGGCAGAATGCCCATCGTGGCAACGATGGCTTGTGAAAGCCGACTGCGCAAAGAACACTGGCTGATCCACGGCTGCAACGCCTTTGATGCGAAACGTCCTCGCTCTCAGCCCATGTCCTTCTGGACAGAGCAGGATGTTCTCGAATATATCTACACACGAAAGATCCCCTATGCTTCGGTATACGGGGATATTTTTATCGGCGAGGACGGCAAGTACCACACCACGGGCGCACAGCGGACAGGCTGTATGTTCTGTATGTTCGGCTGTCACCTCGAAAAAGATCCTAACCGTTTTCAGAAACTTGCCGAGACGCACCCGAAGATCTATGATTATTGCATCGGCGGCGGTGCGGAGATGGACGGTGTATGGCAGCCTGACAATCACGGTCTTGGACTTGGAAAAGTCCTGGGGTATATCGGGGTGAATTACGAAAAAACGTCCGATGCAGAAGGAGGATGATACTATGGGCTTTTTGAGCTGGCTCGGCTTCAATAAGCCGAGAGACGCGCCGTCACTGCCGGATATCCGGGACAATGTCCGTGATTCCGGTAATTTGTTTGTATTCGGCATGACGCACAGCGGAGAGCGTGTGGATGAACGAACGGCAATGCAGATCGTTACCGTTTATGCCTGCGTGAGACTGCTGTCAAATACTATCGCAGGACTTCCGCTGCATCTGTACAGATATACAGGTGCCGGTGAGGATAAGGAACGCGCTACCGATCATCCGCTGTACAAGATACTCTACCGACAGCCGAATCCGGAAATGAGTTCATTCTCATTCTGGGAGGCGCTGATGTGTCATCTGCTGCTCTGGGGCAACGCCTATGCGCAGATCGTCCGGGACGGCAAAAATGAAATTCTCGGTCTGTATCCGCTGCTGCCGGAGAACATGGAGATCGACCGCGATCCGAAGTCCGGCGACCTGTTCTACACTTATCACGCATACACCGATGAAAAGCCCGGTGAGCATGACAAGGATATCATCTTTCAGCGAGATGAGATACTGCACATTCCGGGTCTGGGATTCAACGGACTTGTGGGATTTTCACCCATTGCCATGATGAAAAATGCGCTGGGCGCAGCAATGGCGGTGGAGCGTTACGGCAGCGCCTTCTTCAAAAACGGAGCGCAGCCTGCCGGTGTTCTGGAACATCCGGGCGTGCTGAAAAATCCCGAAAAGATCCGTGAAAACTGGACGAGAGTGTACGGCGGTTCCCGCAATGCACACCGCATCGCAGTCCTCGAAGAAGGTATGCAGTATAAACCAATATCGCTGCCGCCGGAGGATTCGCAGTTCCTTTCCACAAGGGAATTCGATGTGGAGGAAATTTGCCGAATGTTTCAGGTACCACCGCATCTGGTACAGGATCTGAAACGCAGCACCTTCAATAACATCGAGCATCAGGGTATCGCATTTGTGCAGTATTCCCTCATGCCGTGGATCATCCGCATTGAAAAAGGCATCATCAAAGACCTTCTGCTGGAGGAGGAACAGGATGTATATTTTCCGAAATTCAACGTGGACGGTCTGATGCGCGGAGATTACCAGAGCAGAATGAACGCCTATGCGATCGGTGTCGGCAACGGCTTTATGTCGCCCAATGATGTTCGCCGTCTTGAAAACATGGATCTCATTCCGCACGATCTCGGAGGGGATGATTATTACCTCAACGGCAGCTACAATAAGCTGCAGGATGCAGGTGCCGCCTACGACCTGAACGAGCCGGAGGAAGATGGCACTGAGGAACAGACAGATACAGAAAATACACCGGAAGAAGAAACCGATGACCGTTTCCTGCGTAAGAAACGCAGGAAGAAAGTACGAAACGGAGGGATGTAAATGCCGAAATTCTGGGATTATATTCACGATGACAGCGGCGGTAGAGTGCTGCGCCTCGAAGGCCCTATCGACTCGGAAAGCTTTTGGGGCGATGAGATCACGCCGCAGGATTTCAGAGATGAGCTGTATGCCGAAGACGGTGACCTCACACTCTGGATCAATTCGCCGGGCGGCAACGTCTTCGCCGCTGCGGAGATCTACACAATGATCCGTGACTATCCGCACAATGTCACTGTGCGCATCGCAAGCATCGCTGCATCAGCGGCAAGTGTGATCGCAATGGCGGGCAATACCGTGCAGATGTCTCCCACCGCACTTCTCATGATCCATGACGTGCGTCCAGATAGGACATTTTCGATAGTAGAATAATTGGTATCTACTCCCCATAATCACGGGAAAGTCAACCTGTCTAACCGAAAGGCGAAAGCTGACACGGGAACATAGCATGACAGGAAAGCAGTA
>Ga0209407_1004795_pt1 | contig 10839 bp, 8 predicted proteins | sample AD_JPNHG3_MetaG_FD_184410 | JGI IMG/M metagenome (GOLD analysis project Ga0209407, IMG submission 184410) | Active sludge microbial communities of municipal wastewater-treating anaerobic digesters from Japan - AD_JPNHG3_MetaG (SPAdes) (version 2) | ecosystem: Engineered > Bioreactor > Anaerobic >... | reverse complement strand
TTGTTTTTAGCCCTCGCCGTATTTGTATTTTATTGGCCATAATCTTTAACCCCCTTCCTAAAATGTGCCGCCATCAATTGCCCCACTAGCTGGAATATAACCTAATGATCTTACAAAGGCGGTTGTGGCAAGTCTGGTTGAATTATCCTCGGAACTGGGCGTTGGCGCTGTTGGAGTGCCAATAAACTCAGGACTATCTATATCTGCTTTGCCATTCCAAGTGTTTTTTTCCGCATCCGATACAAAACGATGGGTAGAACTTTGCGTGATCATAGTAGCTACATGGCTTGCTGGGTGAGTATAATTATTGGCACCCGCGGCCACCCCATCAAGCTTAGCTTTATCTTCTTTAGCCATCAAACCGTCAATTTCAGCTGTGGCTTTAGGAATTGCGTTTGCGGAAATAGCAACCCACTCGGTTCCGCTATATCGATAGGTGTAATCTGTATCTTTGACATTCACTGTCCAACCGTCTTGAGGATTAGGATAGGTAGTAGCGATACTTGCATAGGTATCAACCGACTCTTTCCAGTCAATATTTGTCTCTAAAGTGGAGAACTTGTTATCAATTTCATTTTTTGTGTATTTATCAGACCAGTTGGCTTTGTCTTGAGTTGTTACATGAACAGAGCTATTTCCAGCATGATTTGATATATCAGTATTTAGTGCTGCAATGGTTTTTACTGGAGCGTCATACCAGTTGGTTTTACCGGTGATGCTTTTGATGACTTTTGCTAGAAAAGAAAACAGCTGCGTCAGAGTTCCTGTATTTGAAACTGTAGCAGCTATCCCTTGGTCTATGGTTCTGTTCCCAATATTTTCATCTGTTATCTCATTTGCTCCAATATCGGGATTAATAAGTACCTTTTCTGTACCATCCCCTATATAGAGCTTTTTTGTATCAAGGGTAAAAGCCGGCTCTCCCGCCTGGAGACTAAGACTTGGCAGGTTAGTGCTTTGCCCTCGTTTAAGCTTAATTGTTGCCATAACTCACTCCTCCTTAAAATTCTCCACCATCTGGTGAATAGTCTACATATGTTTCAAAGAAGTCCCCAGCATCAATAGGTATAAACCCTAAGTTTTCCTGCAGCCACCGGACACGATTAAGCAATTCTCCAGCTTCTGCGTCACCGATTAGGCTTTCAATTTGTGCCAAGTAATCCTCGGCTCTTGTGCTGTATTCCTCTTGCTTAGTTAAAAGTTCAGTTTCAAAAGTAGAAGTGGTAGTTGTAAACCAGGCATTCATATCAGCAAGCCACTGTGCTTTTGCAGCTTCATATTCATTTAGAAACTGAGCTAAGCTGTTTTCATACCAAGCCTTCGTAGCTGTTGTCCATGCCTCCATTGCAGTAACCCAGTCGGCTTTGTCTCCCTCATACCCATCTAAAAAGGCATTTAGTTCAGCGTCATATTGGCTGGTTCTTAAATTAAACCAGCTTTGATATTGGTTAAAAATCGCTGTAGTATCAGCTTGCAAGATAGAGTTCACAATACCGCAGCTTTCTGTATCAAGCCTTGTATCAGTAATATCCGCTTCCCGTATTTCATAAGCCCCTTGAGCAACATAGATATTGGCAAGCCCCAGCTCATAGATATCTGCTCCTCGTTCTAAGGAAGGAGCTGTCGGATTTGAATTTGGTATCCCTTCTTTTATATAGATTCGAATATTCCGATCTACTTGGCTCCATCTAAGCACTACCTTGTCTATTCGGGGTTTTAGTCCATCGGCAGTAGAAACTTTGAGGATTAATGTATCGGTGTTTTCATATAGATATCCATTAATATAGCCTGTACCCTTGTGGGCTTTTATCTCCATCCTGTCATAGGCAGCAATTCTTAAATTGTCTGCAGGCAGTGGAAAAATGCCGTTAGTGATAAACTTTGAAAAGTAGCCTGCAAAAATCTCCGCCTTGTATTTTCTATCACCTGCCACTGAATTAAAAAAAGCGCTTCGTTCCATCAAACCACCCCTTTCAAGCGTTCTCCCAATGTGGGTAATGGATCGCCAAAGACTAAGTCCACATGAAGGCCATCTGCATCGTAGGTTTCTATTATTTCTGTTATTCTAAGCCTTCTAGATATACCAAGTAGGCTTGATTTTACTGTTACAATATCTCCTAAATCAAAGTCTACTCGATAGACTAGGTTACTGTTGGTGTTGGCAACCGCATCAAAACTCTCCCGCCTGCGCCTCTCAAAAAGTCTCTCTTTACCTCTCAGTTCTAGAGCTTTTAGGTATTGCTCATTGTTTTCATATTCGCTTGATCTTAGGTCCTTGGCATCAACAAATATTTCCTTGCGGTTAAATCCCACTTCATCCCCAAGCACCACCATCAGTCTGCTGCTGCCTTCACCTTCTCCAGCAATCTTGGCAATGTTGGCATAATCCTTAATACTATCGGTGTAGTTTTGTGAGAGCAGATTTTCAAATTCCCTAGAAAAAACAAAGGGATGCTCACGTCCCATATATAGTGAAAGTAAAATTCCATCCTTGGTTAAAACTGCCTTAATGCCAATCCCAGCTTCGCTTATTATCCCTGTGACTGTTTCGAGCAAGTTCTTAAAGCTAACCTGCATGGAGATGTTTTTTCCAATCAAAATACTTTCATAACTAAGGCCTGGTATGCACCTGTCTGTATCGCCCGGGTTAATGGCATGATTATTGATTAATTGTCCAATACACTGGCCAAGATCTCCTTGTAGGTTTTCAGTGTCCCAAATGATTCTACTTTCAAGCACTACACCTAAAAAACGTCCACGCACAGTAATTACTTCTTGTTCCACCGATTCAATTAAGATTGTTTCTATTATTGCACCTTCATTATCGTTGATCTTTGCTAAAATGTTGCCAAGGGATAAGAGGGGTAAGTTTTCCGGTGCGCATTTTAACTCAAACTCCCCAACAATTGAATATCTCCTAACCCAGCTTAAATAGGAGTAGCTTTCAATATAGCCAATTCTCTCATAATTCCTGTTATATACATTAAGCAAAAGCTACACCCCCAAATACTGCGGTCTAAAATACACATTGACTTCTAAGTTATTAAGGTTTTTCTTTGCATCATAACGAAGGAGGTTAGTGCCCACTGCAAGCTGTAAAAAGTCGGAGTTTTCATCTAGACTGGCAAAGGCATTAGTACCGCCTTCTAAGCTAGATAACACTCGCTTATTGGCAAAGTGGGTTGATATGGTGATAATTTCTCCTACCTGCATCACCCTGTTTAGCTTGATAAATTTACCCGTTACCACATCAATAACCATGGGATCTTCTACAATCCCCTGGGCAATAAACTCGAAAGTTGCTCCACAAGGCACACTGCCTACATTTTCAACAGGGATGATCAGGCTCTCCTCACGAAAGCCCATCTCGATTCCTTCCTCAACTGGTATCTCTAATTCAAAGCCAAAATTTGGATGCCAGCCGGCTAATAGTTTAGTTAGTTCCTCCACCGTTTCAAAATAAGGTGAGGTGCAAAGGAGGCTAATAAAAAAAGCAGGAGTCTTCTGACTGTCTGCCTTAAATACCGGAGCTTCTTCAACAATGCAGGGAATGCTTAAATTCTTAAAGATCAGCCTTCCTTTATATTTCGGGTTAAACGAATTTAGTAGCATTTTTCTAAGTTCATAGGCTTTTTCGATGGAGTCTGCCAGTATCCTTCCCTCAATAGTGATATTTCTCATATCTAGACTCCCGGAGACAAACACACCGCCATCTTGGTTAGGAGCTTTAAAGGTGGAGATAATATGCTTTACTGCACCTGTGCCGTCTATGCTTTGTAAAAAGAGGGGTTTTCTTTGCCGCAAAGTAACGCTCTCTCCGGCATCATTAACATAGGTTAGTTCCAACTAGATCACCCCCATTGCAAGTTTTCGAGAGGTTTTTTGAAATTCCCTGGCTAGCTCCCGCTCTGATAAAGGCTTGGGAGAGATAATCGTTATATTTTGCGTGATACCCCCAGCCCCTGCTCTAGTAATATTTGCCCCGTCTTTTAATTCGATATCTAATCCCGTAATGTTTAGTGCTGCCTCTGCTTTTACTTCGTTTACTAGCGCGTTCATACTATCGATTAATCTTTGCCTACTTTTATCAATACCATCAGCAAAGCCTGCTCCAATTTGCAGTCCCACTTCATCTCGGAATACCCTTGAAGGCGAGCTAATGCCAAGAGCTGATTTGGCTGCATCAAGAGCTGCCCGAGCAGCATTGGCCACTGCTCTTGCCAAGCTTTTAGCAGCATCCATTACACCGCTGGTTATGCCGTCAATAATGTTTCTGCCCACGCTCCACCAGTCAATATTAAATGCCGCCTTCATGTTGTTTACCACTCCAGTAATTAAAACCGTTGCTGTAGTTTGAAGTCCTGTCCAGATATTGATGAAGATATCTCTAATGCTGTACCAGATGTTTTCAAAGTTTGCTTTAGTATTTTGCCAACTGCTGAGAAAGAAGTCGCTGATAGCATTCCAAATTCCTATTGCTGAAGTTTTAATCCCTTGCCATACTGAATCGGCAATTCTTGAAATATCACCCCAAGTTTGTTGGAAGTTGCCTTTAACAGCGTTAAAGTTCTTCAGGAAAAAGTCATACATCGCTGTCCAGACTGTACTGGCAGTTGCTCTTATGCTCGACCAGACATTTATGGCAATATCATTAATTCCTTTCCAGATTGCACTAAAATTATCGCTAGTTTGCTTCCAGCTTTCCTTAAAGAAAGCTTGCAGTTTTGTCCAGATTTCTTCGGCGCTAACGACAATTTTACTCCAGGACTTAATTGCATTACTGGTAAGTTCATTCCAAGTAGCTTCAAAATCAGTAGGAATCTCGTTTTCCATGCCTTTTTCTACTTCATTCATGTTATTTGCAAAGCCCAGCCCAATGCCAAGAGCCATATTTGTTCCCATTTCAGCAAAGACAGCAGATGGAGAGCGAATTCCCAATAACCCTTTGATGCCACCTACAATATCGCCGACAAAACCGCTGATTTTATCTTTAACCCAAGTAATCATGGATGCAATCCCATCCCATAAGCCTAAGACGATGTTTTTGCCTACCTCCACAATAGAAAGGGCAGCTTTGCCAATGCCTGCAATAATAGCTGTGACGATTTGGGGAAGGTTTGCGATCAGTTGAGGCAAAGCTTTAATAAGGCCTGCCGTAAGCTGAATAACAAGAGCTATACCCATTTCAACGATAAGAGGGAGGTTTTGCGTAATAAAGTCCACGATACCCGTAATAATGGTGGGCAAAGCGGAAATGAGCTGGGGCAAGGCATCTAAAATCCCTTGTGCCAAACCCATTATTAATAGCAGTCCAGCATTTAACAGGACGGGGAGATTGTCCAGTAGACTCTGCACTATTGTTGTAATAGCGTCTACAGCAGCAGGTATTAATTGTGGCAATGCCAAGCCTATACCTTCTACAAGCGCAGTCACCAGTTGCACCGCCGCATCAATCAGAAGTGGAAGGTTTTCAATTAGCGCCACCACAATGGTCATCACCGCATCTACTGCCGCAGGAATCAGTTCAGGCAGTAAGTTCAAGAGTGTCTCCAACACTTGCGTGAACAGGCTCGTGACAGTTTCCAACAACATCGGAAGCAGGTCACCTATTGCTGTTAAAATTGCATCGAACGCAGGCGGGAGTGCGGTTACGATGTTTTCTAAAACAGGCACGATATTTTTAACGACTGCACGGAATGCATCCACAAGATTTTCCGTCAAATTTGTCATGTCTGCATTAGCGTTACCGAGTCCTGCTGTAAAAGATCCAAGTGCAGCTTGTAATAACCCAATAGAACCAGAAATGGTCTCCGTTGACTCTCTCGCAAAGTTTCCGGCATACTGCTGTGTGTTCTCAAAAAACATCTGCATTGCGACTTCCGCTTTTTCCGCTTGTGTAGCGGTATTCCAAGTGAAATCTAGTCCCTTAGCAAGAGCATAAGCTTCGATGTTTGTAGCATTCATGGCAACACCTAAGTTATCCATCATGGTAAAGTTGCCTTTTGCCGCTCCCGTAACCGCTTCCATGGCAGCGGACATATCTATACCCATAACGGATGCCATATCTGCTGCACGTTGCATCGCTTTTTCTGTCAATTCAAGACTTTTTCGCTGTTCAATGCCAGAGCCTTGGAACAATGCACCCATTTTATTAGCTGTTGCCAAATACTCACTTTGGGAAATTCCGAGATTTCTATAGGCTTCTTCACCGGTCTTTTGAATTGAAGCAGCATACGCTCCAAAGACTGCTTCTGAGCCACCTAGGTTTTGCTCCAATTCCCCAAACTGGGTAACTACCTCTTTACCCAATTTTATAGCAGCAGCTCCAGCAGCAACTGCAACTGTGCCCATAGCCACACCGATGCCCTTGAGTATACCACCAAGCTTTTCAAATTTACCTCCAGAATCTTCCGCACTTTTGCCTGAGTTGTCCAACTCTTCACCGAGATTATCTGCTTCAACCGCAGACTGCTGAAGTTCACGCTCCATATTATTGAGTTCTGCCTGAGCTCTGTTCAGCTGAATCTGCCAGTTTTGAGTGCGGCGGTCATTTTCACCGAAAGAGGAGGTGGCATTATCAAGAGCGGCCTTAAGGGTTGAAATCTTTTCTTTCTGTGCGTCGATTTCTTTATTCAAAACCGCATTACGAGCAGTGACCGACTGGATAGATTTATCGTTTTTATCAAACTGGCTGGTCACAAGTGCCATTTCACTGCCCAGCACCTTAAAGGACTGATTGATATCTCGTAGGGCGTTCTTAAACTCACGCTCGCCCTCGACGCCTATTTTCAATCCAAAATTGTCATATCCCATAAATAAAGTTATCCTCCTTTCTCCCCAGAATCATAGAAAAATCCGGGGAATTCGTAGTGAACTCCTCGGATAATTCTTCATATGTGTTTATCGATACAAGAACGGTAAAGCCTGTGGCAACGGCTGTGGAGTGGTCTGTGTGGAGACATCCGGCAATGCTTTTCCACGCTCGTCCAGGTATTTGTTCGCCAGTTCAGGGGTCACGGTTGCGTATATGCATGTGGTCGCAAGAGAAGAGTGCCCCAGGAAGGCCTTAATTGCAACAAGAGAGTCACCGGCTTCAAGCATATGGACTGCAATAGAATGCCTAAACGAATGAGGAGAATAGCTGTCTTCTTTGAAAAGATTCGGATGCTGTGCTTTCGCCTCTGTGACATATTTCTTGACAATTCCCTCAACACACGCAATTGACATGTGTTCGTGGGTCTGGCTGGAGAATAAGTGCCGCCCCTTTGTTTCCCTTGAGGCAAGGTCGAGATTTCTGCTCTTCAGGTATTCTTTCAGTATGGCAGTGCAGCTGTCAGGAATGGTTACAACACGGGTTTTGCTTCCTTTACCCGTCAATCGGATTTTCGTAGGAGTCCCCAATGTAATGTCTGCCAGGGTGATATCGCAAAGCTCCTGTGCACGCGCACCTGAAGCATACAGCAAGCTCATAAGGGTTAAATCGCGCTGCCCAATCAACCTGGATATATCCGGCGAATTTAGAAGAATCGTGATTTCTTCCTTTGAAAAGTGCTTGAAGCCAAGCTTTTTGGGTTCCTTCTTTTTGGGAACCCGTGAAATGCCGGAGTGAAAAGACATGGATGCCGTAAACGACCTTTTCGCAGCAAACTTGGCAAACGTAACAATCGAAGCACGTCTCAGGTTCCTCGTTTTTACAGAACATCCACGGTCTTCCTCGAGGTGTAGCAGAAAATCTTCAATGGTATCGCCGGATAACGATTCAAAAGTTACCTTCTCGGGCGGCAATCCTTTCACGTTCCATAAATAATGAAAGAGAAGCCGAAAGGCATATTGGTATGAAGTAATGGAATTTTCGCTTAATCCCCTTACATGTGGAAGGTAATCGGTAAAAAACTCTTCCAACAACGAGGTGACTTCGTTTGTTTTTCTGCTCATTCAAAAGACACCTCCGGAAATACGGACTGGATTGCATTGGATACCTTCTCCTGCGAATCGGTATACATTGTATAGTCTGTGGTTAAATATTTCTCCGTTCCGAAAAATGTTTCGTGCCCCAGATAGGCAGACAGATAAGGAGCTGTTTCTTCAAGAGTACGTCCTTCGGATACGGCTTTCTGGAATGATTTAAAGGTGAAATAATGCCGCAGGGTATGCGTTGAAATACAACGCTCAAAAGGCTCTTTGCGCTGGTTATCAACACCTGCTTTTTCAAGGACTTTAGAAAACCAATATCCGAATGTTTGTACATCATAGGGTTTCCCGGTTTTCTCGCTATTGACAAACAAATACACAGCGTCATCACAATCGGTAAACCTCCGTTTGCGGTACTGGGCAAGAAGATTTTTCATCGAATCGCTAACCGGTACACGTCGCTGCTTGTTGTTTTTCGCTTGCTTAATTGTAATGACTCCGTTGTCAAGGTCAACGTCTTTCCATTGAAGCGCAAGGGCTTCACCTACTCTCAGACCACAGCCGTAGAGCACACGCAACAGAACCGGAAAAACGAAGGCACTTTCGGCCTTTGTATAGCTTACTTTACAATTATCTGCCACGGCAATGATTCTGCTGAATTCCTTATCGGTAAATGTGTAAGCTTTGTATGTAGATGAAGCACGGAAAAAATCAGGTTCACACGCTGGGATGCCCAGAGCTGTCAGATAACGAGCAAATTTTCGTATTCTGCCGATTTCGTAATTTCTGGTTGTTTCCGCTATTGAAAGAGTACTGAGCCAATCCATCAGAAGCTTTTCAGGGAGTGCTTTTTTGGTAATTTTTGCTTTGACCAAATACTCATCGAGGCTTCTAAAAGTGGATACATAGCTTTCTGTGTCTCTCTTGGCGGAACAAAGCAACTCCAGATAATCATTCATTTCCTGAGAAAGGATGCTCTTAAAAATGACTGCCATTTTTCATGCCTCCTCCGCCATATATTGTGCAAACAAACCACTGGGTGCAGGAACTTCAAGCGCACAGGATCTCAGCCCCTCAATTGAAAACTCTACATAGTGGCGGGTAGAATCCCGGTTGACGTGACCAAGAAGGACTCTTACCACTTCGTAGGGCACATTTTCCGCAATCAACTGACTTGCAAAAGTCATTCTAAGCGCATGAGTGCTGTGGCGACGGTCACCGACATTAATTTTTGCTTTTTTGAAATGCCTTGAGGTTATGTGCGAAACGGCATGTTGTGTCAATGCTCCCCCGTATCCGTTGAGAAAAATATACGGCTCATCAGACTCTTCACGACCGTTATCGATATAATCGTGTAGAGCCTTTGCAACTTCATCAGGCAGGGATAATTCCAAAGGAACCAAGGTTTTAAACTGGATAAGGCTTACGCTGGCATTTTCAAAGTCAACATTTTCAAAGCGCAAAAGCCGTATGTCTGACTGTCTTAACCCCAATCGGACCGCAATTAAAAGAATTGCGTAATCACGCTTGCCTTGCGGCGTAAAAGTTTCTACGCTTTCCAGCAGCTGGTTGATTTCCGATTCGCTGTAAACCGAAGGTATTGCTTTGTGCTTTGACATTGACGGCAAGATGCCGGTGTAGTTTGTTGTTACAACACCAGCATCAAGCAAATACTGAAACAATCGTCTCGAATACGAAACGAAATGGTACTTGTTTGTGGAACGCATATAAGCCGACGTCAGATTTTTGGCATCGATGTCCTCCCAACCGGCGACGCCTTGTTCTTCAAAATCCAGCAACATCTTGGTACAAGCAACACGGTATTGATTGACGGTAATGTCCTTCAGTCCTTCTTTGTGTATTGTCTGCAGGAACCGCTCGAGAACCTCAGAAAACTGTTTGGGGCATTGCAACGGAACCTTGCTCGTTTGGTAACGAAAGACGTTACGAGGTTTACGTTGCCAGAAACTATTACCATAGAGGAATTCGTTAAGATGCCGGATTGCAGCTCGACGATACCCAAGCGTTGAATACCCTTTATAGCCATGAGCCTTTTCTGATTCATAAAATGCCATGCCAACTTCCGGTGAATACTCGTTATAGCCATTTGCCTCAGCGTACTCTATGAGTAAATCCACAGATCTGGTATAGCGTTTGTATTCTCCCTGTGGTTTCAGGATTTCACGCTTAACGTATTCCATGAAATCCGATTTTAGTTTGTTCCAATAGCTACTGTTGCTATCGTTCATAATGCTCACTCCTATCGTAATTTTTTGGAATTTGACTGTAATTCCTAACGATAGTATAGCAAACACATATGAAGAATTATCCGAGGAGTTCACTACGAATTCCCCGGATTTTTCTATGATTCTGGGGAGAAAGGAGGATAACTTTATTTATGGGATATGACAATTTATCTTACATCTAAGATAAATTGTCCGCCATACCTTCACCTCCTCCTATATGCCTGGTGGGATAATATCGTCAATCGTTCGAGTTTTCTTCGGCTTTTCGATCCCATGCCATTGCTTGTGGCAAGCCCATAAATCAAAAAACAGTCCAATTGGCATAAGCCAGAATTCCTCTGCGTCCATGCCCATCTGAACTGTTCCATAATAATAAAGTCGGGTAAAGACTTCAGCGTCCGTTACCCGACTTCCATGTTTTTTGGAGTTTCTTCCTCACTTTCCACGTTGCGCTTTGCACCTTTGAACATTGCTTCGGTGATTGCACTTTTATATTCCGCCAAATCAAGCGGTGAGGTAAGAAGCTCCACTTCTTCCTCTGTCAACAATTCTTCTGGTGCGTTCTTATTCTTAAGATTACGAATTAAAATGGACTGGTTTGCAAGCAATGTGATTAGCCAAACTATCTCGTCCAGTGCCATCTCAAAGTTTTCTGATTTCATTAGTTTTTCTCCAAGATTTT
>Ga0209407_1004787_pt1 | contig 10855 bp, 10 predicted proteins | sample AD_JPNHG3_MetaG_FD_184410 | JGI IMG/M metagenome (GOLD analysis project Ga0209407, IMG submission 184410) | Active sludge microbial communities of municipal wastewater-treating anaerobic digesters from Japan - AD_JPNHG3_MetaG (SPAdes) (version 2) | ecosystem: Engineered > Bioreactor > Anaerobic... | reverse complement strand
GGCATGGACGGTAGTTATCTGAACAACGCCTTCATCGAAAAGCGAAATGTAGTCATTTCCTTCGAGATGCGAGGAATCGGTGTTGAAAAGCGACGCCATCAGCTTTATAAGGTGGTGAAACCGAGCCGCTTTATCAAGGTTTACTACAAGACCGCAGGCATCGATGTTTTCACAACTGGTTATGTCGAGACCTGTGAAGTATCCAACTTTGAGCAGCTTGTTACTGGACAGATTTCTATTCTGTGTCCTGACATCTACTGGTATTCCACGACCTCGGTCATGGCGTATTACTCGCAGATCACAGGAGCCTTCACATTCCCGTTCCCAACGGAAAGCAACCCGGAGCCCTTCGTTCTCGGCAAATACAACACCAACAATGTCATGGAGATCATCAATGACGGCGACGAGACTGGCTTCACGCTCGAAATCGAAGCCCTCGAAGATGTCCGTTTGCCTACGCTGTACAATGCGGATACAGATGAATATTTACAGATCACAGGCGATCTGCAAGCCAGAGACATTGTGACGATCACCACCAAAACAGGCAATAAGACTGTGACACTCGACAGGGGCGGTGTCAAGACGAATATCATCAACCGCCTTGTTTCCGGCTCGACATGGCTGACGCTGCGTGAGGGCAAGAACCGCTTTTATCTGCGCGGCACGGGGCTTACAAAACTGCGAGTGAAGATCATTCACACAAATGCGTATCTGGGGGTATAACGATGCAGATTGAAGTTTACAAGATGACAGCAGAGGACGATGCTCTCACGATCACGCTGGAAGCCATCTGCGACACCTTTTCAAGTCTGCTGTGGGATATTGAATACTACAAGTGCGGCAGCTTTGAGGTGTATATCGCCGCCAATCCGCAGAACGTGGACATCTTCCAGCCCGGACGCATTGTCGGCAGAGATGATGACAACCAGCATTTCGGCATCATTGAATCTGTGCAGATCAATACCGATGTGGAGAACGGCGACTACCTGACAGTTAAGGGCAGATTCCTCATGTGCCTGTTGGAACGGCGTATCATTCATCCGACCTACAATGTGACCGCAGAAAAGGCATATTCTGAGATTGTCCGAGAGGTCGTCACGCAGAACACGCTGCTGAATGACAGCCGGAAGATTCCCGGCTTATCGCTCGGCACAGTATCCGGCACCTGCTGGGAGCAGACAACCACGCTGCAAATTTCCTATGCCAATCTGATGAAATGGATATACACCATCTGTGAGAAGATCGGCGGCACGGCGAATATCCGGCTTGTGAAGGATACCGGTGAGCAGTACCGCATGGTATTCGATCTGGCACAGGGAGAGGACAGAAGTCTGATGCAGGAGGACAACCCTCACATCATTTTCTCGGACGCATACAGCAATCTGCTGTCATTTTCCTATGCTTCTGACAGTAGTATTCAGCGCAATTTCGCATATATCTTCGGTCAGGGCAAAGGGGAGGAGCGAAAGCGTACCACATATTGTGTTGGTGCAGAGCCGACATATCTTGACCGATATGAGCTGTATGTAGATGCGGATGATATTTCCGAAACAGAACAGGTCGAGGGTGAGACTGTACCGATCCCGGAGGAGCAGTATATCGAGCTGCTGAAAACAAGAGGCTCGGAACGGCTGGAATCTCCCAAGACGGCATCGGAGTCCGAGATTGCAGCAAACAGTACGCAGTATGTTCATAACCGTGATTATTATGTCGGTGATTATGTGACTGTGGAGCATAAACGGTTCGGCATGATACAGCCCTGCATTCAGCTCATCGGTATGATAGAGGCTTTCGACCAGAACGGGCGCAGTCTAACGCCCACATTCAAAGAGGGGTGATTTTATGGCTTTTCACAGCGGATTTTTCAATTCAAAGAACCTTGACCGCACCTACACAGCGGAGAATTTCAATGATTATCTGTCCAGTATCATTTGCAACGGCATTCAGGATAACTACGGCGACTGCTTCAAGCTGACAGCAGCAAGCAGCGGATTAAGTGTGTCTGTCGGTAGGGGCAAGGCATGGATCAACGGACACTACTTCATCAACGATGCCCGCTATTCTATCGATCTGTCCGAGTATATGGACGAGTCGCTTCCGAGATATGTGGGTCTCGCCATCTATCTGGATACCACAGAAGCTGTCCGCAGCGTGACGTTGAAGCTCTTTCCCGGCACTCCGGCAGAAAACCCGCAGCTTCCGTCCATTCCACAGGATGAAAATCACGTGCGGCTACTCATGTATGCGGTACGCCTGAATCCCGGTGCTACAAGTCTGACCGAGCGTGACTGGTACGACTACCGCGAGGACAGGAATGTCTGCGGTTACTGCCGTTGTATCCTCGGCAAGTGCAGAGTAACGGAGATGCTGGCACAGCTCGCACAGATCGAGGCGGACATTTCAGAATATAACGAGACTGTTCAGGCACTGACCACACAGGTTGAAACCTTGCAGACCGAGGTCGATGATATCATCGGTGGCATTGTGGAGATCGGCACCTGCGGCGAGAATATCCATTATGTTCTTTATGAAAACGGAAAGCTCCTGCTTCACGGTACAGGCGAGACCTACGATTATGAGATCGGCAGATCGCCGTTCTGGGAACGAGAGGATATCCGTTCGCTTGTGATCGGCGAGGGCATCACAGCAATTGGTACCAGTGTGTTCGAGCGATGCTACAATATGGCAACGGCCACATTCCCCAGTACACTGATAACCATCAAAGCACGTGCATTCTTTATGTACACGCAGGGTGGTCTTACCTCCCTGACGATTCCTCCGACTATTACAACAATTGGTGAGAAGGCGTTTGTTGATCAGGCATTGACTTCTATCATCATGCCTGCAACGCTCACTACGCTCGGCACCTATATTTTTGACGGCAGTGACACGTTGACAACTGCAAGAGTAGAATGTTCCGAAGTGCCGGGATTCTGTTTCGTATGGTGTTCAAACCTGCGTAACCTTACCCTCAGCCATAATGTGACGAAAATCGGCTCTCACTGGATCAACTACTGCAACAGCCTTACTCAGCTTACCTATGAGGGAAGCCTTGATGAATGGGCTGCCGTTGTAAAGGGCGGCAACTGGGACGGCAGAGGCGGTCAGGTTGATGGCACACTCAAAAAGGTCATCTGCCTTGACGGATATATGCAGTATGATACAGAAACGAAGGAATGGACGGAGGTGCGTGAATAATGTGGAAATTCCTTGTGAAAAACCAGAGCATTGAGATTCTGGAGCGAGAGGTTCTCGCAGATCATCAAATTCAGTATGTGCAGTTCAAGTTCACATTTGACGGTGACTGGAAACGGTATCATAAAACCGTGCAGTTCAGCCAGTGTGATGAGGTGTATTCCGTTGTTCTGGGAACAGATGGCACAAGCTGTTATCTGCCTGCGGAGCTTCATGTGGGCGCGGTGAAAATGGGCATATACGGCTACGATACCGCATCGGATACCACTGTCAGAGCGACAACTGTTCCGGTAACGCTGAATATCCGAGAATCCGGCTTTGAGGGTGAAGAACCTCCGATTCCGCCGACGCCCGATCTGTATACACAGCTTCTGAAACGCATCGAGGATGCCGAGCATGGACTGGACGGAAAATCTGCCTACCAGATCGCAGTGGATCACGGCTATATCGGTACTGAGGAGGAATGGCTGGCAAGTCTGCATGGCAAGGACGGCATTACTCCGGATATGTCCGAGTATCCCAAGACAACAGAAGTGCAGACGATTGTTGAACAGCAGATCACTCTGGTGGCAGAGGAAGCCCATACACATGACAACAAGGCTACACTGGACAGCCTGACACCGGAGCTTTTCGCAGAGCTGTATGAGCTGCAGCAGTTTGAGGACAAGACTGTTTATGATATCCAGACAGTCAATGAGGAAATTCTTAATTTGCAGCAGTACAAGCATAACCATAACAATCAGGCTGTGCTTGACCGCATTACCAAGGCAATGATCTCTGCAATGGAGGAGTACGGTCCTTTCGAGGACTGGACAAGAGAGCAGATCCACACGCTCTTTGAATCCGTCAATAACTTCTCCAATACCGCACACACGCATGAGAACAAGGCTGTTCTGGATTCTATCACAGAGCAGTATATGCAAGATCTGACGGCATTTCAGGCATCCACAGCAAACGCTCTGCATGGGCTGTCTACCGGACTGAGTGAGGTATCCGCACAGGCGCATTCTCATGCGAATAAGGCGATTCTGGATTCTATCACACAGGAAATGCTCGATGACATTGCATCCATCTCGACTGTGATCGGGCAGGCGCACTGGCATCATAATCTCACAACGCTCAACGGTATCACAGATTCCAGCGTTTCCCGCTGGAATGAAGCATACACCGCCGCAATGAACCTGAACGAGCGCGTGGGTGTCAACGAGGGTGTGTTCGAGCGTTTCAAGACGGAAATTCTCTATGATATGCAGGGCGCAAAGACCTCTATCACGGATATCAATACAAGACTCGCTGCTGTCGAGGAAGCTCTTGCAGGTGTAGAGACAGCTTTAGCGGCTATCGTGGAGGTGACAGTATGAGCATTGCAAATTATCTGACAGCTCTCGATGAGCAGAGAGACGCTTTAGCCCGAAATCTTACTATGATGGGTGTATCCGCTTCGGAAACTGAAAAGCTGAATACGCTCGTACCGAAGGTGCTGCAAATTCCGCAGACCAAGCCGGATATCACGCTGTTCAAAGCATCCATCGACACGCTCCATGACTACGGCGAAAAGCTCTACACCTTCTACAATGACGGTTATCGTTCCCTTGCGGGCTTTGCGGAATCCTATCCGAATTTCTGCTCAGAGGAGAACGGTTATGCGCTGTACTACAATCAGCCGGACTTCAACTGGGGCGCAACCATTTATACGCAATGTGTCACACCTGTTGCACTCACGCCCTCAATGTCAATCCTGTTCAGCTATCGCTCCGGTGCTGCGGATGTGGGTGAAATGTGGCTTGTTCCGAAAAATGTGGGTAATCTGTCTCCGGCAGAGACCGCAAGGTATATCCACGAAACCATCATGGCAGGACAGACTGTCTCTATTCCGTTCAACTGGCTGCAAACGGGTGATAACTACACCACTGCTCTGCTCGACTGCGGAAACATAACAGCTGGTGACTATTACCTTGCGTGGAAAGCAGTCAGCGATAATACACATCCGTATATCCGCACCATTAAAATTCTGGAGGAAACATCATGAAAGAAAATATCTGTACTGCCGCCGGAGTGATCGGCGGCTTTTTTGCGGCACTGCTCGGCGGCTGGGATTCTGCTCTCATCACGCTTGTGCTGTTCATGGCAATTGACTTCACCACAGGTCTGATTGCTGCATCTATGGGCAAATCCAAACACAGCAAGACCGGCAAGCTCAGTTCAAAAGCAGGCTGGGTAGGACTTGCAAAGAAGTTCTGCATTCTGCTCATGGTTGTGGTCGCCGTCCGCATGGATATTCTCATCGGTACGACCTACATCCGCGATGCGACCTGCATCGGATTCTGCGTCAATGAGCTGCTCTCAATTATTGAAAATACGTCTTTAATGGGCATCCCGTATCCACCTGCAATCAAGAAGGCTATTGAGGTTCTTCAGAAACGTGCATCGCATATTGATGATGAAATTCAGGAAATGATCGATAACATGGAGGATGATAAGAAATGAGTAAGACCTACGATTTCAATGATACCACACAGCTTTCTCCGCACTTCAATATCTCAGAGTTCCGCTGCAAGTGCGGCAAGGAGCATGAGACTCTGAACAGCCAGGAACTGGTCGAGAAGCTCGAAAAGCTGTTCACAGCTCTCAACTGCTCCAAGATCATCGTGACAAGCGGTTATCGCTGTGAGCAGCATGACAAGAATGTCGGAGGTTCAGGCTCCGGGCAGCATACACTCGGTAAGGCAGCGGATATCTGCTGCTTCGGTCAAGACGGGCGGCCAATCAGCTCGAAGGTGGTCTGCTGTAAGGCACAGGATATCGGATTCACAGGCATTGCAAACATCACCGCTGCCTATCAGTACACGCATGTCGATGTTCGCACCGGAAAGAAATGGTACGGCGATGAAGTCCACGGCAACAGCACTGTGACCGATGATTTCTACAAGTATTTCGGAGGCGAGGATATGAAGGGTATTGATGTGAGTGTTCACAACGGCAATATCGACTGGAACAAAGTCAAGGCTGACGACATCGAGTTTGCGATACTGCGTGCGGGCTTCGGCAGACTGGAAAAGCAGAAGGATGAGAAGTTCGAGCAGAATTATGCTGAAGCAAAGGCGGCAGGAATCCCCGTGGGTGCCTATTGGTACTCCTATGCGATGAGTCCGGAAGAGGCAGAGCTTGAAGCCAATGTGTTCCTCAAGGTCATCAAGGGAAAGCAGTTCGAGATGCCCATATACTTCGACCTTGAGGAGAAAAAGCAGTTCGATCTCGGCAAGGAAAAAGTCTCTGCTATCATGAGAGCATTTCTTGAAAGAGTGGAGTCCGCAGGCTATTTCACTGGTCTCTACGGCTCTGCATCCCCCCTGTTTACCCACACAGCCGATGATATTAAATCCCACTACACGATCTGGCTTGCGCACTGGGTGGATAGGACCAACTACAGCGGTGCCTATGCGGTGTGGCAGTACAGCGAAAAGGGCAAGGTAGACGGTATCTCCGGAAATGTTGACCTCGATATCTGCTATAAGGATTTCCCGACCATCATCAAGGGCAAGGGGCTGAACGGCTGGGGCAAGGCGGCGAATCCCACGCCTGTACCTGATCCTGAGCCGACCGCAGACAGCAAGACCGCTACTGTGACCGTGCAGATCGGCAACGAGACCTACAAGGGTACGATTGTAAAGGCGTGATTATCTTCTCACGGGCAGAGGATGTTCTCTGCCCGTTCTTTTCATATGTATCAGCAAGTCAGGAGGTATGCTATGACAGATTTACAGAAAGAAAAAATCACAGAACTGCGGAAAAACGGAGAGTCTATTTCTTCAATTGCAGAAAAGATGAATCTGTCTGTCAATTCGGTGAAATCGTTTTGCAGAAGAAAAGATGTTTCACCTATGAAAGACGGCTGTAAACGATGCGGTCAGCCTCTTGTCAACACACCCGGACACCGGCAGAAAACGTTTTGTTCTGCTTCCTGCCGTCAGAAGTATTGGCGGGAAAACAGCAACCTTATAAAGCATATTTCGTTTGTGTCGCTCATTTGTCCCGCCTGCGGAAAGACTTTCTCCGACTACAAGGGACACCACAGAAAATATTGCTCACACGCTTGCTATATCGGCCATCGCTACGGAGGTGCAGCAAATGGAACAGAATGATTTTAAGTATCATGTCACAATGAGTCTTGTGCGAAAAATGGCGAAACAAGGCTTGCTGACCGCTGATGAATACGCCGTAATTGATACAAAGATGAGGGAGAAATACCGCCCTAAAATCGGCACAATATTTGTCAAAATACCGTTGACTGAACCGAAATAAGGCGGTAATATGGTAGCTGATAAACGAGGAAGGAGGTCTGCTATATGGCAGAAAAAGCGCCCAAAATCACGAAAATTGAGCCTGCTATCGCAAGTCTTCCAATAAGAAAGCGGGTTGCTGCTTATGCCCGTGTTTCGATGGTAACTGACCGCCTGATGCATTCCTTGTCTGCGCAGGTCAGCTACTACAGTGATCTGATCCAAAGAAACCCCGAATGGCAATATGCAGGGGTATATGCGGACAGTGCGGTTTCCGGAACAGGTATTTCCAATCGGCAGGAGTTCAAGCGGCTAATCGCAGATTGTGATAAAGGGCTTATCGACATTGTGCTGGTAAAAAGCATCTCACGCTTCGCAAGAAATACTGTAGACCTGCTTGAAACAGTGCGCCATTTGAAGGAAATCGGAATCGAAGTGCGATTTGAAAAAGAGCATATCAGCTCCTTTTCAGACGGCGGAGAATTGATGCTTACCCTGCTTGCAAGTTTCGCACAGGAGGAGTCGCGCTCAATTTCCGAAAATTGCAAATGGGGTATCTGGAAACGATATGAAAGCGGACAGCCGAAAAACTGCATCTGCTACGGTTATCGAGTTGTTGACGGAAAGCTTGAAATCGTGCCGGATGAAGCAGAAATTATCCGGCAGATTTTTGATTGGTATCTTGCGGGTGATTCCTGCTATATCATCTGCAAGAAGCTGAATGCTTCCGGTACAAAATCCTATTACGGAAAAAAGTTCACGGGGACAGTACTGAGCTATATTCTCCGTCAGGAAAAGTATACCGGAAATATGCTCTTGCAAAAGTTTTATACTGAGAGTCATGTGTCGCACAAGGAACGCAGGAACAACGGTGAACTGCCTATGTTTTTGATTCATGATTCGCACCCTGCGATTATATCACAGGAAACATTCGATGCGGTACAGCAGGAGATCGCAAGGCGGTATGGTGTTCCCATCGTGAACGGCATTGCCGCCAAGGATACCTATATGCATCATCCGAAAGATGGGAAAAAGCCGAAGTCATCATACCCACGCAGAAAAGCATACTGGTCGGATGAACAACGTGCAAACCATGCCGAAATCTATAAGTCCAGAGAGACCTACAGGCATTTCAGGTATGATCTATCGCTTTTTATCAAATGCGAGACCTGTGGGCAAAATATGACAGCGAATACCAAATACTATGCTGACGGCACAACAGAACTGTGGTGGGAATGCTTCAAGCATCATCGTGTTTCTGCGAGCACGGAGAGACCAAAAACAATGCAGGATGCAGCACTGAAAAAGCAGATTGCCGCCGTACTTGAAATTTCTGAATTTGATGCAGAAATCATGGAACAGCGGCTGTCGCACATATCGATTCTCGGAGATATGCTGACATTCCATTTTCGTGATGGTCATACGGTCACACAGCAGTATATCCCAAGCAAGCGGCAATATCGCAGAAAGGCAGAAAAATGAGTACAGTAACAAAAATCCCTGCATCGATAAGCCGATATACCTCTGCGCCGATCAATGCACCGGTGAAAAGGCGTGTGGCTGCCTACGCAAGAGTATCGACTGACCACGAAGAACAGCTCACATCTTATGAGGCGCAGGTCAGCTACTACACCGACTACATCAAAGAACACGCAGATTGGGAATTCGTCAAGGTCTACGCCGATGAAGGTCTGAGTGGTTGCTCAACGGCAAAGAGAGAAGGCTTCAGACAAATGGTCGCAGATGCGCTGGCAGGCCGGTTGGATCTCATCATAACAAAGAGCGTGTCGAGATTCGCCCGAAATACGGTTGACAGCCTCTCAACGATCCGTGAACTGAAGGAGCATAATGTTGAGTGCTTTTTTGAGAAAGAGAATATCTGGACATTTGACGGACGCGGAGAATTGCTCATCAGCATTATGTCGAGTTTAGCGCAGGAGGAGTCACGCTCGATTTCAGAAAACGTGATCTGGGGGCAGCGAAAGCGCATGGCAGACGGAAAACCGAATGTTCCGTTTGGACGGTTTCTCGGTTATGATAAAGGCCCGGGCGGAAAACTGGTTGTGAATGAAGCCGAGGCGGAAATCGTGCGTGAAATTTACAGCCTGTTTCTGACCGGACTGACACCGCATACCATTGCGAAGAGACTCACCGAGCGGGGAATTAAAACTCCCGCCGGAAAGGACAAATGGCACAGCAGCACTGTGAAAAGTATCCTGACAAATGAAAAGTATAAGGGCGATGCACTTCTGCAAAAGACCTACACCTCCGATTTTCTGACGAAAAAAAAGAAAATCAATCACGGGGAGATCCCGATGTATTATGTGGAGGGCAGTCATGAGGGCATTGTTACCCCTGAGATATTTGAAGCGGTACAGGTTGAAATGGAGAGACGGCAGTCACAGAAAAGCCGCTATAGTGGCGTGGATATTCTTGCGGCAAAACTGGTCTGCGGCGAATGCGGATGCTTTTACAGTCCGAAAGTCTGGCATTCGAGTGACCGCTATCGGCGTGTAGTATACCAATGTGGTCATAAGTACAAGGATGCAAAACGCTGCGAAACACCACACCTGACCGCCGATGAGATCAAGACTGTTTTCATTCAGGCTGTCAACAATATGCTCCAAAACAAAGCAGAGATCATAGCGAACCTTCGGGCGAGCATTGCAGAAATTTCAGATATGACTGCACTGATGGCAGAGCACGAACACTTCAAGGAAGAGACTGCAATGCTGGCTGAAATGGTCGAAAACTGTATTCGGGAGAACGCTCGGATCGCACAGAACCAGCAGGAGTACCAACAGCGATACAATATGCTCGTTGATCGCTACGATGTTGCCAAGAGCAAGTACGAGGAGCTTGACAGGGAAATTACCGCACGGCAGGCGCGGGTGCAGGCGATGGAGAGCTTTATTGCAAACATTGACAAGCAGAACCCGCTGAACGAATTTGACGAAGACCTCTGGGGGCTGCTTGTGGAGAGTGTGACTGTGTACAGCAAGGACGACATTCGAGTGAAATTCAAGGACTGAAAATAGAAACATTAAAATCAAAGATGCATCTCTATGGCACTTTGCTATTTCAGCGGAGTGCCTTCTTTTTTTGTTTGTATGGATGAGCATTGTGCTATACATAGGGCTTTCGTTTGTTTATGCACCCCCGATTGCACCCAATGCACCCTCGATTGCACCCCTGACGCACCCAATGCACCTTTTGGAAATGCCGATTTTACGATGTTTTTGGAAGTGCCTGAAAAGCTATCGTTTGGTGATGCACCCTACTGCACCTTCGCCGTCTTTTCTATGCACCCCCGATGCACCCAATTTGATAGCTGACCGACAATCAGAATCAGCTTGTATCTACGGAAGTAGGAAGATAGA
>Ga0209407_1004777_pt1 | contig 10871 bp, 6 predicted proteins | sample AD_JPNHG3_MetaG_FD_184410 | JGI IMG/M metagenome (GOLD analysis project Ga0209407, IMG submission 184410) | Active sludge microbial communities of municipal wastewater-treating anaerobic digesters from Japan - AD_JPNHG3_MetaG (SPAdes) (version 2) | ecosystem: Engineered > Bioreactor > Anaerobic >... | reverse complement strand
TGGGGTGCATTCATATATGCAGGGGATGTCACTTTTTAGGGGCAGGCAATACTCCCGTTATTTTTAATGTTGATATTTTAAATTCAAAAAAACTGATAATACCACGGTGAAATAAGGTGGATTCGCATATAAATAAATCTTGTAATCTGAAAAATTTTATTTGACGTTTTTTATTATAAAATATTATAAGTATTTTTAGAATCTGAGTTTTAATAACAAATTGATTGTTTTTCAATAAAATTAAAACTTATCATTTAAAGGGGGGATAATGACATCTTCCAACCAAAACTATCTATCCCTGCAATATTCAGGAATACAAAAAGCAGTTCTTCGCCATGACCGTCTCTGGTCGATAGCCGGCATAAGCCAGATTTTATCTGACATAAACGAAATACGAATGAGAAAAATTGCTGAAGAATTTAATGGTAAAATACTTGTTTCAGGTGGCGGTAAATTTACAGCAAGCTTCAAGGGCGAAGAAGATGCAAAAAAGGCAAAAGATAAAATAATTAAACTAATTTCAACAGAATTGCCAATGCTTGAATTTCAAATATCTTCTATAATCTCTGCAAAATCTTTCAATGAGGCACGAGAAGATAAAATCATAGATGGAAAACTGAACCCTGGTATTTTAAGTGAACTAAATGAGAAAAAAAGGGTATTCCGAGGATACGGGGTTACATACAATCCCCATTTATCTGTCTGTGAGGAGTGTGAGGAATATCCAGCAGAAAAGGGCTTATATGCGCCAGGAGATAAACATATATGCAGGATTTGTTTTAACGCAAGAAACAAGGCAAGAATAGACATATTAAATTTATTAAATAAAGATGAAAAAACCCTGACAAGCTTAAATAGGGTATATAAAAGATACATAGAATTTTTAAAAACAGAAGATATAGGAGAAATCCCCATTGAAATGGATGACCTCTTTCCAGATAGAAATGGTCAATCAGAAGAGGGGAATCGAATAGCAGTGTGGAACTCTGATATGAACAAAATGGGGGATATGCTCCCTCTCTGGTTAAGTCAGGAAGAAGAAGATGTGCTTAAGACATTTGACAGCCTCAAGGATTTATTTATAGATGTCATAGCATCAACGCTTGTTGAGGTTTTTCCAGAATCAGAATGGTTTGAAAAGAAAAAAGAAAAATATATTTATAGATTTATCCCCTTCAGGCTCATTGTTGCCGGTGGCGATGACCTGTGCATAGTCATGCCTGAAAAATATATTCTTAAATTTACTGAAACCTATTCATCTAAGATGTGTGAAGCTTTGAATAATGCGGGACTATATCATAAAACTCTTACATTAACATGGCTTCAAGAAACGGCAAAAAAATTAAATGAAGAGACAAGAAAAAAAGGCAGATCTGAAAAGGAATATAACTTGAATAATCTATCCTTTGGGGGCTCTTTTATTGTTACCCCTATCCACACCCCCTTTACGAGAATCCATGAAGTGGGCGAAGAACTTATGGGTCAGGCAAAAAAGGAAACAAACAGGGCAGGTAACAGCATAAACTGGCGAATCCTTGCCGCAGACGAAGAACCCCAGTCAGAAAAGATATTAAAGGCAGAGAGGCCGCTTCTCATAGAAGAACGCTATGGAGGGCTTCTGTCTTTTAAGGATTATTTAGACCTGTGCAAGGAATACAAGGATATATCAGGCTCCCACCTGCACCAGATTATCAAAAAGGTCATAGAATTTAACAGCGACCCGAAAATGCTTGAACACTGGCTGCTCAGAATGCCTGAGGCAGGGAAAAAGGATAGCGTTATATCAAGACTCATAAACGATGAAAGGCTAAGGGATGAAGAAGGCAAAATAAAAACAGGGCGTCTTGTTACGCTCTTTGAACTTCTAACCTTATATTAAAAGGGATGGACTATGGACAATAAAAAGACAATATATCTTCAAAAGGCAAGGCTCATTGTTCGGGCCCATGGCTACTGGTATACCTCAGGAGGTGAAAAAGGGCCTTTTGGGTTCTACCCACACTTAAAGGACATGGCAGGTTACCCTGTATATCCCGATACCCAGCTCCACGGTGATTTGAGGATGGCGGCAAGATGGCTATCCAAAATCGAAGATGCCTTCACAGATGCCATGATAATTGAGGTGTTCGGAGATGAGCCAAAAGGCAGGACAAGACAGGTGCCTTCGAAACTTTTTCTCACCGACCTCACACTGGACAAAAAATCAAAGGAAAAGTGGGAACCAAAGAGATTCGAGGTAAAGCCAAGGATTGCCATAGATGAGACCACCCGCACTGTGGAAGAACACATGCTCGTATTCCAGGAGATGGCATATCTTGAGGGTCTTACATTGACGGCAGATGTTTATCTGGGTTATTTCAAAGACAAAGAGGCTCTCGATAAAGCGAGAAATCTAATCGATTCTACAATACCCCTTTTGAGCGGTTTCGGCCAATCCCGCTCTCGTGGATACGGAAGGGGAGAATTAAGCATACAGTGGGATGATGTAGAATCTTATTCCTTTGAGCAGGAAGAACGCAGTGATTTACCCGATGCCGTCTTATACACCCTTAAAAGCCTCGTCCATTTTAGAAACAAACCTGTAGAGCCGGGAAGCACCCAGTTTTTACCTGCAAGAAGGGTCATCTCATCGGAACAGATTAAGGGCTGGTTTTCAAGGATATATTTTGACCTGTTTGGGGTCTGGCCCAGCGTCCATGAGATGGGTTTAATAGAATTTTCCAACCTATATCCCTCCCTTACAGACAGCAGTTCTGTCTCCATCGGTTATCCTTCTGCCATGACGACCTTAAAAAATGAGGAGAATAAGGTGCGGGATATATTAAACAGAGAGATTACCCAGGCAGAAAAGGATGTAGAAGACAGTGAAAACTTCTTCAAGACAAAAACCAAGCCTTTATCAGAGGATTATTTCATTACATCCAACAGCAATCTAAAGACTTTCAAGGTAGAGACAGAGAGAAGAATAAGGAATCAGATAGAGGATAACTTTGCCACAAGTAAAGAAGGCGGGTTATTCGTCCAGGAGTTGATTAAAAAGGACACCTCCTTTGGCGGTATTATCAGGATAAATAAAGAAAAAGGGTTCGAGGATTTTCTCTCAAGGGCAGTGTTTATAATCAAAAAAGTAAAACCCATCATAAACGGTTGCCTATTTCAGATGGATTATAAAAAAACCACAAGAGATATGGCAGATACAGAAGGTCCCTGGCTTGCTGTAAAACCCATTTCTTTTAACCCGGAGGTTCTCAATTTCTTTGGATGTGGCTACGAAAAACAGGGAGAAAGGATAGTCCTAAATGGTGCAAACATAATAACACTCAAGAGCATAAAAAGATACAATACAACCCTTAAAAGACCGAAAAGACCGAGGATTACCATCAAACCGGGCTCAGTCCTGTTAAGTGATGCCGGTGTCTTTAAAAAAGATAGCCTTGTGGCATGGAAGGGATTCGGAAAAGACCTTGAAATGCACATACCCACCGATAGCTCACTGCAAAGATCACACAGGAAAAAAGAAAAACCACAATTTGAAATATCAAAAGATATCTTAGAGGAACTTAAAAACATGACACCTTCCCAGGCGGGGTTCTTAAAAGAGTTCCTGAATAGACACAGAAAAACAGAAGAGATAAAGAAACTTTCATATGATAGAAAGAAAAAATATCATGAAAAAGGTAAAACAGGTCTTTCTGAACTATACGGGACTATATCTAATTACTGCACAAAAGACACCACAGGAAATACCATGAGGCAATACATAGATTATCTCCTCGATGAGATATTCAAACATCAACGAAAATCTATCAATCAAAAGAAGGAGAGGTTAAATAATGGCTGATATAACAGAATCGAAAAAGGTGATAAAAGGCTCTGTCATGCTTTATCTTAAGACACCCCTTCTTCTTAAATCAGGCTATGGCGATGTGTTCTCCGATTCAACGATTGAAAAGACCTTTGACGGTGAGAAAATACACATAAACGGTTACAACTGGGCAGGCCTTATGCGTCGCTGTATAGACAGAATTAAAGGAGGCTCGCCTGTTGCAGAAAAGATAGGAAAATATAATAAGGACAGGGAAGGAGTCTCTCCCCTCTGGTGCGAATCTTCCTTTATCCCCATAAGCCCCATGTATATAAGAGCCGGTAATGCCATAGATAGAAAATACGGTGCAGCAAAAGAGGGTGCGCTTTTTAACGACGAGATAGCCCCTGCCGGACTTACTATGCGGCTTAACTGGAACTACTTTTTAACAGATGAGGACGAAAAAGAGATAGAAGAACTGCTTTTAGGTGCCCTGTGGGTCTTAAATTCAGGTATAGAAAACATAGGTGGAGGCTGGTCTTATGGTATGGGCAGACTCGGGGTCAAAGAGGTACGCTTAAAAACCATTGATTTAAAAAAACCTGAAGATAAAACGTCTCTCTGGCGCTTCGACGATGAAACTATTAAAAAAATGGATATTATCAAACCCCAGGATTTGAAAAAACCCCAAATAGAAAAACCATGGTCTGTGATAACTGCCAGTGCATCAATTACAAAAGGTCAGCTCCTTGCAATCCATAGCAGCTACCCAGTCTTTGACGAAAAAGAATCCTTCTACGAATATCCCGATGCCTTTGTCTACCGTGGTTATATAATCAAAGATAACGATGATATAAAGCCAGAATTTATAATCCCTGGGAGGAGCATAAGGCAGGCCCTTCTCTCTGTCCCCATAGAGAGGAAGATAAGGACAAAAGGCAGGGATATAATCTGTGATTCCCTTGCAGGGCTCTGCACCTGTGATGAATGTAAAAAACACAGGAGCAAAAAGAAATCAGAGGATAGCCCGGAATGTAAATGTGTAAAATGCAACTGGTTCGGTTCAGGGGCAAAAGGCGGTATAATAGCCGTAACAGATGCGGTGGTTGAGGATGGAACCACAGAGATAATCCACAGGATAAACCTCTGCGAACACTCCATGCAGAACATAAACCTTTTTTCCGAAGAGTATCTCACGCATGGCACCTTCAGGCTCAATATAATAATAGATGAATCCCGTAATAAATGTGAACCCCACAGGCTAAAAGAGGAGGTTTTCTGGGCATTAAACGACATGACTGAAAACAGTGCATCCCCTCCAGGCTGGTATAGAATAGGTGCATCCTCCACTGCTACAGGTCAGGTATCCATAAAAGGCACACCTGAAATTGAATTGTGCGGAGGTATCGATGGCTGAGAAAAACTTTGATTTCAAAGAAGGTCTACTTCAGTATACTACACGTATCAGTGATTTCAATGGATTAAGAGAAGAAATAGGGGATTTAAAGCAATGGGACGACGGCTTTCTTGCCTTTTCAAATGCAGAGTTTAGAATTGCCCACATTGATTTACCCATTGATGACCTCAAAGAAAGGGTAAACGGAAAGATATCTAAAGCTGAAGGCTATCTAATGGAAGTAGACCTGTGGAGAAAAAAAGACGGGGCATATGAAGAATTATATGTGGAAAGGGACAACAGGGATTTTTTGATAGAGAAATGGGTTTTACTGGAACAGAAAGATTCGGAATCGACCGGGTACATGTGCTTCTGGCGGGATACTGATGTAGTGATAAACGAAAGAAGTATCTTCAAAAAAGAGGAGATCTCGGCAGTGGAGGTTATTGTTCCCGATGTGAGACTCCATATCTTCATAACAAAGAAGAGGGGTTAACATGATATTATCTGTAAAAAAAATCTCTTCATCTGTAACGGATAAAGACTTAAAAGACCTATTCGATAAATACGGTGCAAAACGCATAGACCTTAAAGAAAGCAAAGAAAAAGGCGAGAAATTTGCATTTATCGACATACCCGATAAAAAAAATGCAGAAAAAGCAGTTAAACAATTAGATGGATTTGAATTAAAGGGCAGGCCTATCCGTGTAAAGATAAAAGAAGAAGGCACAACCCAAAATAAAGAGCCTGTAAAGGCAGAACAAAAAAATGAGGCTCAGCCTCAAGAGAAAAACAAACTGTCTGAAAAATTTCCCTATGCCTTTTTCAATCGCCCACCAAGAAAAAAACCCATAGTGGCATTCCACGACAGACTCCTCGACAAACACTACGACATTGCCTTTGAGATTACCTGGGAGACCCTTACACCTACTGCATTAAACCCCTGTATTGATGAAGAAGCGCCATCCTGCTATCCAAAAATTAATAAAGATGATTACTCAGGTTACAACAGGCGCTGGCTTACAATAGACAACCATCTTGCCATAAGCCCCTTCACCGTAAAATCTGCCATTGCCAATGGCTTTGCCAACATAATGGGTGGGTGCTACAGGGTGAATAATATTGAGGAACCTCACAAAGAAGATGTAAGTAAAGGTCAATACCTCTATTCTGGAAAATATAAGAGATATCGCGTTGCCATGGATGGGAGCTCAAAACCCGGAATTGTTAAAGAAATTGAACCCGAGTCCGACGGAAGCAAGAAGGTAACCATAATCCCCGTAAAGGAATACTATCTCGACGATGATTTGCCAAAGGGTTTAAATCTAAATTCTGGAGATACTGTCTACGCAAAGGTCATTAAAAACAGGGGGCATAAACCTCCTATAATTGGCGGTATAAGCAAAAAGTCGTATAATGGCAGTATCGAACTTAAATATCACGGCGTATTCTCATATAAAAGAAATTCTGTCCCCCATCCAAAACACAAACACAGATTCTATACTGAAAACGGCAGTGAGGTAACAGGCACAATCCCGGCCATAAATTTTTTACCAGAAAACGAGCTAAAGAAACATGTATCCATTGGTGGTGCTGACCCGGAAGATAAACCAACTAAATGGTATCAAAACCTAAACACTATAAATGTAGGTTCTTTTGTATACTACGAAACTTTCAACGGAAAAGTAACAAATATAGGTAAAAACTTTCTTTTCAAGGCACTGTTCAGCCACGAAGATACAGTCCCGGAAGCATCAAGCGAATGTGTTGATTTAACAGGCGAACTCTGTCCGAGATGCCGTATGTTCGGTATGACGGACAAAAAGAATAAAGACCTCGAAAGCATAGGCTTCAAAGGAAGGTTTAAATCCTCTGCATTGATAAATGATTTAATTATTGAGAAATCGGAAAAGAAAGAGACCATTTCCATCAGGGAAACAATAAAGGACGAAAATAAAAACAAAGAGATAATCACCCGTAATCTTATTCTCAATGAATGGGTTGAAAAAGGCACTAACAACCCCATTGCAACACAGGAGTTGCTACCCATATCAGGTCCGCCCAAACCAAACAGAAGGGATGTGGATGGGTATTTCAATAAGACAACAGGCGAAATAAAGGGTGCAAAATATTACCTCCACGGCACACTCAATTCGGCTCGTAATATCCATGAAGTAGATAAAGATGAAAATTACACCCACAGGTTAAGAAACTATGCCCAGGTGGCAAGGCCGCACTTAAGATTTACAGGTACAGTAGGTGCTGAAAACTGCAACCTTGAGGAGATAGCCACATTTATAATACTACTGCACTCGGATTTCTCTCACCACGGCTTTAAAATCGGTCTCGGCAAGGCATTCGGTATGGGTAGCGTAAAATCCTATATAAACAGGATATGGATCAGAAGAAAAGATGACTATGAAAATTGGCATTTAGTCAAAAACGAAGATCTCTCTGAAGAAGATTTACTGAAATCGCTCGAAAACAGCTTAAATGGTATTACTGCTACATACCAAGGATTAAAAGAAACTGTAAATAATACCATCGACATAATAAATAAGCTCGACGGTATGGAAAATAGAGTCCTTAAATATCCGGGCGTCGATTCTAAATACTGGGAGATGGCGTTCAAGTGAAATAACACAATGTCTGATGTCCCTCAGATATGCTTTCTTGATTTGTGTTTTAGGGTATTATCCCCCATAGACAACCTCCCCCATTTTCACGGAGCCCATATAAGTGCACTTTTCCGTCATCTTCTAAAACCCTATCTACCAAAAGGCGAAACCCTTTCATCTGCACTTATCACACCCGTCCCTGTGGAGACAGGGATTCTTTCCTTTTCTGAGGGAGAGACCTTCCATGTAGGTCTTAGTTACCCGAAAAAATACCATGAAATAATAATATCCATACTGAAAGAACTTTCAGGTCAAACCCCTCTTAAAACACCCCTTACCGATGGGCATTTTGTCCCTGGAAAAACCATAATACTTGAGGATGTAATATGTAGAATAACCAATGATGCAATAACCAACAAAACACCCCATCATCTCACATTTGACCTCATAGAAGAAGAGATAGAACTACTTGGAAGTCTGGAAGGATTCTCCCTTCTTTTCTATACCCCTCTTCGCCTTGTAAGACCCAAGGGCATCAAGGCTTCAGGCCACAGGTTCTGCGATGATATGTTCTTTTTCGAGACAGAGCAGGGCATAGACCCCATAGCCCATATAATCCACGGCATCGAAAATAGACTGTCTAAGTATGGTTATAGCATACCAGAAAAGACAGATTCAAAAGAGATCCATGAATGGGATTTAAAGATTACAGACGGTGGCCTTATATGGATTGACTGCCCCTATGGATACAACCCTGTTAAAACCATAGGCGGGGTTACAGGTAAAATCAAAATCACTGGAAAATGCACCCGAAATCAGGCAATTACTCTTGTTATGGGTCAGTATACGCATCTCGGCAAAAATACTGCCTTTGGCTTCGGTGCATATATCATACCCGAGGTTACCGGGGTAAAAAAGATAAAACCCTTATCAAGGGGCAAAAACCTGCTTGAGCGTGCCCTGGAGATTAAATCTCTTGAGAATGCTCTCTCAAGGTTACCCAATTCGTCGCCCGGCATAGACGGGATAAGCGTAACCGATGTAAAAAAGGCAGGCATATCCTTTCTTGAAAGACTTAAAAAAGATGTGCTTTCAGGTGCATATACCCAGGGTGAATTAAAGAGATTTAAAATACCCAAAGATGACGGAAAATTCAGAGACATCTACGTCCAGTGCGTCTCCGACAGGCTCATCCATAAGGCAATTGCAGATTATCTCGCCCCTGTCATAGATAGACTGCTGCTTAATTCAGCATGGGCATATAGAAAAGGGTTCAACAGGATGGGTGCAGCTGAGGCATTGAGCAGGGCCATATCAGAAGGTTACACAGAGGGTATAAAGGCAGATATAGCTACTTTTTTTGACTCCGTAAACATTGAAAAACTATCCTGCATCCTTGAAGGCCTTTTTCCGTATGAGCCTGTAACTGGTTTTATAAAGGAATTGATCGAGCATTTTACAATAAAAGGCATAAAGGGATTGCCCCAGGGTAGCCCCCTCTCTCCAGTATTAAGTAACCTCTATCTTACATGCTTTGACAGGGATATGGAAAAACAGGGCTTTATGCTCATAAGATATTCTGACGATTTTGTAATCCTCTCGAAGGATAATATACCCAAAGATACACTCATCGAAAGGGTTCAAAAATCCCTCAAGAGACTTGACCTAACCCTGAAGGAAGAGAAGGTCTTAGAGGTATGTCATGAAAACACCATCCGTTTTCTCGGTTATCTTGTGTCAAAAGACGGGATAACGGAAAAAGAAAAAGACGAAGACAAAGATAACGAACAGTGGCTTCCTGTGTTCAGAGACGACTGGATAGATGGACAGCCTGTATACCTAACATCTCTTATAAAAGGTGCATATTCAGATGGAGCTGACCTAATTGTGAAATCAGGCGAAAAAACCTCGGAAAAAATACCCTGGAACACCATATCGAGACTTGTTGTGGCGGGCCGTGCCCCTGTCAGTGGTGGTCTTATATACAGGGCATTGAAAGAAGAGATACCTGTAGTATTTATTGATGTCCTGGGAAGGCAAAGGGGCTCTCTCTATCCCGAATACAAAGAAATGCCCGATATCGCAGGCCTCCAGTCGGTATTTGCAAAAGACAAGGATTTTATCCTTTCGTTTGCAAAAGAAATAATATCCGCAAAGATCCACAATTCTTATGTATTGCTTAAAAGAAACGGCATAGATTCCCAGGAACTGAAAGAACTTGAAAAAAAGGCATTAGATGCCCAATCTATAGACAGTCTAAGGGGCTACGAAGGAACTGTGGCAAGGATATATTTCTCCGAGTTTGCCCATCTCGTTATGCCCTTTGAATTCAAAGGCAGGGTCTACCACCCACCTGATTGCCCTGTAAATGTCATGCTTTCTCTTGGTTACACACTTCTATACAACAGGATTTCTTCAATGCTTAAAAACAGGGGGTTCAATACAAGGCTCGGCTTTTATCATAAAGGCAGGGGTGCCCACAATGCCCTTGCATCGGATCTCATGGAGGCATTAAGGCACATTGTAGAGAGGATTGTCCTTTCCCTCATACATCTGAAAGAGATAACAAAAGATGACTTCACTTTAACAAAAAAGAAAGAGGTTGATGTGTGCAGGATGGAGGGTGAGGGATTCAGAAAATTTATAAAGAGATTTGAAAAAACTATGGCACAGAAAGCATCCTATCACGGAGGTGAAAAGATGAGTTATAATGCCTACCTCGATGAGATGGCAGATAGCCTGAGACGCTCTTTTAAACTTAATATCCCTTATAAGGCATTGAGGATTGATTGATGACGTGTATAGTATCTTACGACATAGAAAGCGACACAATAAGAAACAGGCTCGCCCGCTTTCTTGAAAAAAAGGGTGTCAGGCTTCAAAAATCCGTCTTTGCCGTGGAGATTGAACGTCATGTATTTAACGGTCTCTTGAAAGGTATCGAAAACATAACAAAAAGACAGGGAAAGGTCGCTGTGTTTCGATTATGCGAGGGCTGTATGAAAAATGCCATCAAGATGAACAAAGATGAGAAGGATTTCTATGTTTTCTA
>Ga0209407_1004769_pt1 | contig 10883 bp, 6 predicted proteins | sample AD_JPNHG3_MetaG_FD_184410 | JGI IMG/M metagenome (GOLD analysis project Ga0209407, IMG submission 184410) | Active sludge microbial communities of municipal wastewater-treating anaerobic digesters from Japan - AD_JPNHG3_MetaG (SPAdes) (version 2) | ecosystem: Engineered > Bioreactor > Anaerobic >... | reverse complement strand
TGTTGCTCACCGCGTCCCCCGGCTCCAGGCGGATGGCCAGGATAAACCCGAAGGGCTCGATGGTACAGACCTTCATATGGTAGCTCTTACGACCGTTCTTCTGTGGGTTGTACCCCTCCGCGGCACCCTCCTGGTCCCCATAGACCGTGATCACCTTGGCATCAAAATGGAGATCCACCTCCTGGGCCTTCACCAAACGACACAGGACCTCGATAACCCGGCGATTGACCAAAAACAACTCCTCAATGTTCTCCGTGGTGTACCGCAGCAGCTCGTCTCTAAAAGTCTCCGGGTCAGGGTATGACTCGATCCCCAGCTTCCGTTTCAGCACGGCATCCTGGTTGAGGGCCCTAACACATTCGATCCGATTGTAACCGAGTATGTTCTGGATAACCAACAGCAGGGACAGCTTATCGGGAGGATAGGGGCTTTTTCTCTTCGCGATGGACAGATGCTCCCTCAGGAACCCCGGCAGACCGATCACCCTCGTAAAGTCCACCAGCTGCGGCCCCATGGCGGAAAAGGTCAGGTTCGCGTCGTCCGCCTCGTATGTAAAATCCGACAGCTCCAGCTTCCGGGCAAGTTTATGGTCCTCCTTCTCCTGTTTCCGCTCCTCGTATCTCCTCACCTGGCGACTGATCGGCATCCCAAGGCCCCCTCCAATGTATGTCCTTTATTTACAAGGCTTTATACATCAAAAGAGGCCGGTTTCCGACAAATTGTTTGCATTATCTTCAGTTGTTACGGTATGTTGGGACGTTAGAGAGGGATTCAGGATGAACTCGTAAAAAAATCCAAATTCGCCGTCTTGAGCTTTGTAACTTGCGGTAGTTATGAGGTGCGAATCTTCAAAAGGGGGGATACCGAGGTCTTTTTCGACCTTGGTGATAGGGGTCTTGTTTGAGGCCCGGGTTCGACAGTGCTAGGTGAACGATTTGGTGATTGCTGAGTTATTGCATGCATTTACGTTATGCCTGTTTTTTGGTCGTGTGCCTATGGATTTCGGGGGTGCATTGGATGCCCTGAATCCGCTTGGGAGGATGAATATTGAATTTGTAGCCTAACGCCCGCGTTCAGCGGCCGGGCCGCGTAGCGGACCGGCCGCTGCAACCGGTTGTTCGACGCCCCGTTCATGCGGCCGCCCATTCCGCGGACAGAAGCGCGGCCTGCTCGAGCACCGTCTGCGTGGCCTTCTCCTGCTTGTCGGGCGGGTAGCCGTACTTGCGCAGGATGCGCTTGACGAGCACGCGGAGCTGGGCTCGCACGTTCTCGCGCAGGGTCCAGTCGATGGTCACGTTGTTTCGCACGGTAGTGACCAGTTCCCGTGCGATCGTACGCAGCGTCTCGTCGCCCAACACCTTCACGGCGCTGTCGTTGGTCTCGAGTGCGTCGTAGAACGCCAGCTCCTCCTCGCTCAGGTTCAGCTTCTCGCCGCGGGCGCTGGCCTCGCGCATGTCGCGAGCCAGGGCGATGAGTTCCTCGATCACCTGCGCCGCCTCGATCGCTCGATTCTGATACCGACGAATCGTCTGCTCCAGCATCTCGGCGAACGAGCGGGCCTGGACGAGGTTCTTGCGACGACGGGTGGCGAGCTCGCCTCTCAGCAGCTTCTGCAGCAGCTCCACCGCGAGGTTGCGCTGGGGCATGCCGCGCACTTCGGCCAGGAACTCCTCCGAGAGAATCGAGATGTCGGGCTTCGCCAGGCCGGCCGCCGCGAAGATGTCGACGACACCCTCGGGCGCAACGGCTCTCGAGATGATCTGCCGGACCGCGTGGTCGAGCTCTTCTTCTGGCCGCGCCTCGCCGGGCGCGCGCTTGGCCAGCACCGCGGCCACGGCTTGGAAGAATGCCACATCGTCGCGGATGCGTAGCGCCTCGTCGTGCGGCACCGCCAGCGCGAACGCCTGCGACAGCTCGCGCACAGCGCGCACGCAGCGGTCCTTGCCGTTCTCCTGCGCCAGGATGTGCTCCTGCGCGGCGGGGAGGAGCGCCAGCCGCTCCTGGGGCGTGCCGCTCACCCACTTCCCCCGGTCGAACCCGCCTGCCTGCCGCGCCCCGCCTTTTTCGATGAGTCGTTTCAACCGCTTGCGGCCAAATCCGGTTTTCCAATCAGATTCCATTTTGCAGGCTTGTTCACGGGTCGAAGCCAGTTCGTAATGAGCGATTCGGATAGGGCGATGGCCCTTGGTCCATTCCGAAGCAGTTCCGGCTTTGTGTTCTTGCCATCGGCGGGTGAGATCGTCGGTCTGGCCGATGTAAAGGCTGCCGTCCTCGCATTCGATAGCATAGACGTAGAAGGGGCTGGGCGGCGGCGCAGGCAGGTGGAACAGCCCGCAACAGACTTCGTATTTCTCGAGCATCACGGCCACGGCTTCCTCCTGATACAGGGCCGTGCGGCCTGTGCCACCACTTTCGGTGTAGGTGGCCAGCGCGGCCTTCAGCTCGTGGGCGAGGCCTAGGTAGTCCACGACGAGCCCGCCGGGCTTGTCCTTGAACACGCGGTTGACGCGCGCAATCGCCTGCATCAGGCCGTGGCCGCGCATGGGCTTGTCGATGTACATCGTGTGCAGCGACGGCGCATCGAACCCGGTCAGCCACATGTCGCGCACCAGGACGATGCGGAACGGTTCGTTGGGATCGCCTGCCTGCGCCGAGGCTTCGGCAGGCAGGCGGAAGCGGTTGGCCAGCGCCTCGCGCCTCGGCTTGTTGCGGATGTGCGGCTGCCAGTCCGCCGGGTCGGAGGCCGAACCGGTCATGACGACCTTGACGCTCCCGCGCGCGTCGTCATCATCGTGCCAGCCGGGCCGCAGCCGCACGATCTCGCGGTAGAGCTCGACGCAGATGCGCCGGCTCATGCAGACGACCATCGCCTTGCCGTCCATCGCCTCGAGCCGCTTCTCGAAGTGCTCGACAATGTCCTGGGCGACGAGCTTGAGGCGCTTCTCGGCGCCGACGATCGCTTCGAGCTGCGCCCACTTGGTCTTGAGCTTTTCCTTGCGCTCGAGCTCCTCGCCCTCGGTCACCTCCTCGAAGTCCGGGTCGATCTTCGGCCGTTCGGCCTCGTCGAGCGCGAGCTTCGCCAGACGGCTCTCGTAGTAGATCGGCACCGTGGCGCCGTCTTCGACCGCGCGCTGGATGTCGTAGACGCTGATGTAATCGCCGAACACGGCGCGGGTGTTGGCGTCCGCCTTTTCGATCGGCGTGCCGGTGAAGCCGATGAAGGACGCATTCGGCAGGGCGTCGCGCATGTGCCGCGCGAAGCCGTCGATAAAGTCGTACTGGCTGCGGTGGGCCTCGTCGGCGATCACGACGATGTTGCGCCGCTCGGAGAGGGTCGGGTGCCGGCCTGCCTGCGCCGCGCTCGGCGCGGCAGGCAGGTCGCCCTTCTCCTCGGGAAAGAACTTGTGAATGGTCGTAAAGACCACCCCGCCCGCCTGCACGGAAAGCAGTTGCCGCAGGTGCACGCGGCTTTCGGCCTGCACCGGCGGCTGGCGCAGGAGGTCCTGGCAGCGCGAGAAGGTGCCGAAGAGTTGGTCGTCGAGGTCGTTGCGGTCGGTGAGCACCACCAGGGTCGGGTTCTCCATCGCCGGCTCGCGGACGATGCGGCCGGCGTAGAAGGCCATGGTCAGGCTCTTGCCCGAGCCCTGGGTGTGCCAGACCACGCCGACGCGCCGGTCTCCCGGCTTGCCGCCGGGTTTGCGACCCGCCTCGTAACGGCCGCCGGCTTCCGCTACACAGTCGCCCCGCACCAGCTCCGCCGCGCGCAGCGTCTCCCGCACGGCCACCTGCACGGCGTGGAACTGGTGGTAGCCCGCCATCTTCTTGGCGAGGCGGCCTCCGCCTTCGTCCTCAAAGACGATGAAGTCGCGCACCAGATCGAGGAAGCGCCGCGGCGCAAGCAGGCCCTCCGTAACCACCTGCAACTCCGGGACGTGCGCGTCGGCCAGCGTCTCGCCGGAAATCGTGCGCCAGGGCTTGAACCACTCCCGCCCCGCCGTGAGCGTCCCGGCGCGCGCCTGCACGCCGTCGGAGATCACCAGCACCGCGTTGGTGGCAAAGAGAGAGGCAATCTCGGTCTGGTAGGTCCGGAGTTGCTGCCACGCGGTCCAGATCGTCGCGTCTTCGTCGGCCGCGTTCTTCAGCTCCAGCACCGCGAGCGGCAGGCCGTTGACGAACAGCACCACGTCGGGCCGCCGCTCGTGCTTGTTCTCCACCACGGTGAATTGATTCACTGCCAGCCAGTCGTTGGCGGCGGGCGCGTCGAAATCCAGCACCCGCGCCTGCGCGCCGCGAATAGCGCCGTCGGCCGCGCGGTACTCCACCGTCACGCCGTCAACAAGCAGCCGGTGCAGCGCGCGGTTGCGCAAGATGAGATCGGCGCCTCCTGCCTGCGCCGCTGCCGCTGGCGCGGCAGGCAGGTCCGGTCGCGCGACTTTACGGAACGCATCCTCCAGCGCCTCAGCGGGCAGGTCGGGGTTGAGGCGGGCGAGCGCATCTCGCAGGCGCTGAGCAAGAACCACCTCGCCGTAGTCTGCCCGCTCGGCGAAAAGTTCGCCGGGGGCAATCTCGGCGCCGTGCTTGACCTGCCAGCCGACGGCCTCCAGCCAGGTGAGGGTGGCGGATTCAATGTCGGATTCGGTCAGACGCGCCATGATTCGTCCTTCTTTAGGGGCGGTTCGCGAACCGCCCCCACCACATCCGGATTTTCCCGGTCCATGTCCCACCGCGCAGGATTATCGGCGATGTATTCGCGAATGCGGTTCAACGCATCGTCATCGCGGATGATGTGTTCGTAGTAATTGCGTTGCCAGACATGGCCGTCAAAAGGCGGCCATCCCAATGTTTTAACGCCGCGGATGTATTGAACGGTGATGCGGGATTTGAACGCGCCGATAATATCCCCAACCGTAGGGGCGACCCTTGTGGTCGCCCCGGTGGTCGCCCCGGTGGTCGCCCCCGTTGTGGCCCTGGTGGGGGGACGATCAGGGGCAGGCACAAGGCCTGCCCCTACGTCCGCGCCGCCCGTCCCGACCGCGGTGACCGGATTATTGTCGGTGATGATGATGACGCCGTGGACATGATTGGGCATGACAACGAACGCGTCCAATTCCACGTTGGGGAGTCGTTTCGGTAATTCCTCCCATTCCGCGGCAACCATACGCCCGGCGTCGTTCAACCGCATTTCGCCATCCACCACCTCCCCGAACAGGCACGCCCGATCCTGCGCAACGACCGTGACGAAATACGCGCCTGCCCAAGAATAATCGTATCCCTTCAGTCGGATGCTGCGGCGGTGGTGCTTTCGGGGGGCGTATTTCATAGCCCCCTCTGTTTCAAAAACCTCTCCGCATCCTTCACCCGTATTTCGCCGGAGATCAGCTTGGGTAACAGCGCGTCGCGTAGGGCGGCGAGGGTGCGGGATTCGCGCCGGCACTCGATAGTTCGTGCGAGCAGGCTGTCTGCAGAGCGATCGAATGCCGCGACGATGGACGAAGGGGGCACAACGACTACGAGGCTGAGAATCGAATCAACTTGGGCACGTTGATGGCTTTTCGAGGTTCCCGTCACGAGAGCCTCGATTTGCTGCCGAAACAGTGGCGAGCGCGCGAGGCAATATAAGAAGCTTCGCGTGAACGGAGGCCGCGCGCGAAGCACCAGAAACTCGGTCGAGCACACCGCATGCTCGCCCGAACAAACGTCGACCAGCCAGACGCGCTCTATCTCGGGGTTGAGCTTGGAGAGCAGGACCACCCCGTCGGGTACGTGCCACTTCTGGCTCTTGATGGCTTCCCCGTACTCTGCCTTCGGCCATTGCTCTTCGTCGAAGGCGGGAATGCTGAAGTGCTGGTAAAGCGTCTGAGGTGAAGAGAGCGGGTTTTCCTGATCGCGCAGGTGCTCGGCGACATCGCCGAATCGACCTACCTCCCACCCCTCCGGAATCTCCCCCAGTTCGGAGTCTTCGAAGGAATCCGGAAAAAGGGTTGCGATTTCGGGTTTGAGGTTGGGGCAGGCGGCGCGGCTGACCTGCTCGTCGGTCCACGTGGGATGCTCGCGGCGGACGGCGGCCTTGGCGCGCACCGGGTCAAAGTCCACGAACCAGCTCTTGAAGAGTGCCCGCGCCATCTCCTCCAGCGTCTCGCTCATCCGCCGGTTCAGCTCGATCTTGTCGTCCAACGCGCCGAGGATATGGGCAATGGCGCGCTGTTCGGGGAGGGGAGGAAGCCGAAACTTGTGCTTCTTGAGAATCTCCGTCTTCAGGTTCGTGAATACGGAGCCGCTTCCTTGCTCAACCAGGGCTGGCCGTTCGTGGACAAGAAGGTAGTAAGCGAAGAGCTTGTCAAGTCCGCGGAAGTTCCGAATCAGCAGCCAACCGTCGTGTATGCACGCCTCAATTGCCATGAACATCGGGATGCCTGGTGTCGCGCTGTTTGAGAGGATTAAGTCACCCGGGAAAACCGATACGCTCCTTGAGCGCCCTTCTGGGCGAATGCACTCTGCGGTTTGCTCGATGTAGCGTGAGCTGGCTGACGACGCGTCTGATATTTTGACCCATGGAATTCCACTTTCCGAAACCCAATCGTGAATTGGGCGGGGGGACGCACCTCTTGACACGTCACACACTTGCTGGAATTCGACCTCTCGCCACTCACCCGCCATACCCCACCACCTCCGGGTTCTTCGCAATCGCCGCATCCAGCTTCGCCGCCCTGGCCTGCTGCTTGCGCGACGCCATGAACGACAGGAATCTTCTCATGGCCGTGCCTCCACGTTCAACATAGGCAATTTTTGGCTCCATGATAAACGCAACGTTTATTATACCGCCGTGGACGCCTTCATATTCAAGGCTCGTAAGGTCACCCGCCATATCCCAGTTCCTCCAAATTCTTCGCAATCGCTGCATCCAGTCGCCGGGCCTCGGCCTGCTTGCTCAGCAATGCTCATAAATATGAGCGGAAACGAGCGGTTTATGAGCGCGCTCATATTTTTTGCCCTCGCTCATACCACGCGCCCTTGCGCTCACCGTGGCGGATCAGACGCCCATCCTTGACCAAGCGGTCGAGCAGGCGCGTGGCTTGAAAGGGGCCGATCCGGCACAACTCCGCAGCTTCCCGGCGTGTGATGCGCCCGTGCTTGTCCACGTACTGCAGCACCATCTGCTCCTGTTGCAGGGGCTCAAAGCCGCGGCTGCGCACATAGCCCGCCTTGTCGCCAAGCAGCCGGTAGGCCGCGGCGGAGAGGTGCCAGGTGCGGCCTTTTTTCTGCCCGCGCTCCTCGACGAGCCCGGCTTCGACCAGGCGGTGCAGCGCGGCGCGCGTGTCGGTCTCCGGCTTTTGCACGAGGTGGGCCGCTTCGTCAGTGGTGAGGCTGCGCGTCTGCCACAGGCAGTTGAGGATCAGCAGCTCATCGAGCGCGAGGTCGCGCCCCTGTTGGGATTCCGTCACCAGTAGGCGCACAAAGTCGAGGTTGGCCGCGCCGCCGGGGATGACGACGCTGACCGTGGCGTCATTGCTGCGCGCGTAGGAGGGGGCTGGGCGGCCGTTGCGCAGTTGTTCGTAGAAGATGGTGTCGATGCCGCGCGCGGTGCGCTCGACGATGCCGGCGCGCTTGAAAGCATCGGCAAGCAAGGGGTTGCGCGGTCGGGGCGCAGTGACGAGCAGGTTATCGAGCCGCACCCCTTCGGGAAAGCCGCCGGGGCTGGTGATCTCGATCTGGTCGGTCTGCCACTGGAAGTGCACGGCGCCGAGGCGTTGGTAGTCGCGGTGGATCAGCGCGTTTGCCAGCGCCTCGCGCAACGCGCGTTCCGGGTAGTCGGGCACGCCCACGCGCAGCAGCCCCACCATCAATTCCTGTTCGCGGTTGCGGGCGCGGATGCGCGTCTCGATTTCTTCCATCGTGCGTAGCAGCGGCCAGCGGAAGAAATCGTTGACTTCGACCTGCAGCCTGCGCAGCACCTGGAAAGCGACTTCGTGACTGGGGACGAAACGGCGCAGGGCATCCTCCTTGCCGAAGAGCAGCAGCGCCGCCAGCCGAACCCCGCGCACGACGCCGTTGGCGTCTACCACGCCGAGTGCCTTGGCCAGTTCCAGGTCGGGCAGATCGAGAAGGGATTCGTCGCTGCCGCGCCGCTCGCGCACGCTGCGGCGAAAGCGCTCGAACTCGAGCGGGTCGAGGTGCTCCCAACGTGCGTCGGCGACGATTTGTGCCGATGGGTCGAGCAGCCCGCGGTCGGCCTGCAACGACTGCACGGCGTAACCGTCCATCGGCACGCAGGCAAGCTTGCCGTCGCCACCCAGCGCGCGCTGCAGAAAGACGCCTTCGCTGGTCGCCACGGGTTGACGCTGAGGTGGAATTTCGATGGCGAGCACGGTGAAGCCATCGATCTGGACGCTTTCGATCCGCACGGAGAGCGGAGGCCGGGTGCGGTTGGCGATCAGCGCGGCGACTCGCGCCAAGTCGGTTGCCGCGCCATGCCGGGGCCGCGCGCCGGTGACGCGGCCATCGTCTTCCACGCCGATGAGCAGATAGGCGGCTTCGTGGCCAACGCGATTGGCTAGGCAGACGACGGCTTCGATGAGCTGGCGATCGGTCAGCGACGCGCGTTCCTCGCCTTTGAATTCGACCGCGAGGGTCTCTCCGGCTGCGATGAGGGCGCGCAGCTTCTCTGGGGTCATGCCGGTTTGCTCCAGAATCCCAGCTCCTTCAGGTTGGCGGCTATCGCAGCATCGAGCTTCGCGGCCTCGGCCTGCTGCTCGCGCAATTGCGCCACGAGCCGATGCATCTTCTCCTCGAACGGTTCGCCGTCGTCCTCCTGCTTTTCTGCGCCCACGTAGCGGCCAGGGGTGAGGACATAGCCGTGGTGGCGAATCTCCTCCAGCGTCGCGCTCTTGCAGAAGCCGGGCACGTCCTCGTACTTGCCCGCGTCCTTTTCGCCGCCTGCCTTGCCGGCAGGCAGGCGCCAGGCGTGGTAGGTGTCGGCGATCCGCTGGATGTCTTCGTCGGTCAGCTCCCGGTGGGTGCGGTCCACCATCCGCCCCATCTTGCGTGCGTCGATGAAGAGCACCTGGCCGCGCCGGTCCCTGCCTGCGCCGCGCTGCGCCTGCGGCGCGGCAGGCAGGGCGGAACCCTTTTTGTCGCGCGCGAGGAACCACAGGCACGCCGGGATCTGCGTCGAGTAGAAGAGCTGGCCCGGCAGCGCGACCATGCAGTCCACGAGGTCGGCCTCGATTAGGTTCTTGCGGATCTCGCCCTCGCCGGACTGGTTCGAGGACATGGAGCCGTTGGCGAGGACGAAGCCGGCCACGCCCGCGGGCGCGAGGTGGTGCACGATGTGCTGCACCCAGGCGAAGTTGGCGTTGCCCACGGGCGGCACGCCGTACTTCCAGCGCTTGTCGTCGCGCAGGCGCTCGCCACCCCAGTCGGAGACGTTGAACGGCGGATTGGCGAGGATGTAATCGGCCTTGAGGTCGGGGAACTTGTCGTCGTGGAACGTGTCGCCGTGGGCGATCTGGCCGTCGATGCCGCGGATGGCGAGGTTCATCTTGGCCAGGCGCCAGGTGGTGTAGTTCGACTCCTGGCCGTAGATCGAAATGTCGGCCTTTGCCTTGCCCGCCGCCTGCCTGCCCGCAGGCAGATTGCCGTTACCGGTGGCGTGCGCTTCGATAAACTCGACTGACTGCACGAACATCCCTGCTGAACCGCAGCAGGGGTCGTACACCCGGCCGCGGTAGGGTTCGAGCATCTCGACCAGCAGCTTGACGACGCAACGCGGGGTGTAGAACTCGCCGCCCTTTTTTCCTTCGGCGCTCGCGAACTGCGAGAGGAAATACTCGTAGACGCGGCCGAGCACGTCCTTGGCGCGGGCCTCCTCGTCGCCCACCTTGATGTTGCTGATGAGGTCGATGAGCTGGCCCAGGCGCTGCTTGTCGAGCACGGGGCGGGCGTAGTCCTTGGGCAGCACGCCCTTCAACGCCGGGTTGTCGCGCTCGATGCCGGTCATGGCATCGTCCACGAGCCGGCCGATGGTGGGCTGCTTGGCCTGTGCCTTCAGGTGCGGCCAGCGTGCCTCGGGCGGCACCCAGAAGACGTTGACGGCGCGGTATTCGTCCGGGTCCTCGGGATCGGCGCCGCTCGCCCTGTCGGCGACGAGCTTCGCGTGCTGCTCTTCGAAGGCGTCGGAGATGTACTTGAGGAAGATCAAGCCGAGCACCACGTGCTTGTACTCGGCAGCGTCCATCGAGCCCCGCAGGGCATCCGCCATCTTCCACAGCTCGGCCTCGTAGCCGACCGTGGCGGCGCCGGAGTTGTTCGTCTTCGAGTTGTTCTTGCGCTTGGCCATTTTCTACCTCCCCAGAAAGTCGTGCACGGGCGTGTTCGAGGGACGTCTAACGGTATGCCGCTCAGCCGCGCCGCGAAGCGGCGTCGGCTGTAGCGGCGGGTTAGGCTATATCCGGAATTATGAGTTGCAACACATCCTCTTTGACTTCCGATAAAGCAGCTATCAGTTTCTGCCGAGCTGCGGCTTTTAGCAAGTCCATAATTGCTGCAGGGGAACAGACATCACTCCGGAGGGACAGTTTTTGTTCGGACAAAGGTACCCCTTCAGGCTCACGTAGGAATAAACCGGCTGACAAGAAGCTAAGCATTGATATTATTATTGATAAGAACTTGCTTTTCGTTGTCGGCAGGATAGGAGACACGGACTTGTATGTCAAGAAAATCTTGACCACAAGATGTGGGTTGTTGCGCAGATGACCGTGTTGAAGGCACATTCCGACATCTATCCTTCCGAGAAACCCGTTCACCTTCTGGTCGTTTCACCCGCAAAACTGGCATTATCGCCGGAATTCAGACAGACTTCACCGTCACGCATTTTTATGTGATGC
>Ga0209407_1004754_pt1 | contig 10907 bp, 9 predicted proteins | sample AD_JPNHG3_MetaG_FD_184410 | JGI IMG/M metagenome (GOLD analysis project Ga0209407, IMG submission 184410) | Active sludge microbial communities of municipal wastewater-treating anaerobic digesters from Japan - AD_JPNHG3_MetaG (SPAdes) (version 2) | ecosystem: Engineered > Bioreactor > Anaerobic >... | reverse complement strand
CTGGCGGGCTGCGCCCTGGCTCGTAATACGACAGCCGCGATGTGAGTATACTTTTATCAATTTTAACAAAAAAAGTCAAGGGGAAATTCGCTTGTATGGATCTAGCGGCAGTTGGGAAGAAATTGACGGTTACCATGAAGCTTGTATTCATGGCACTACAAAATATAGCTAAAAAATGAACAATACCTATCCGAGATTTGGGCTAGCAATGCATCAATTTAGCATCGTTCACCAAATTATTATAATATATCTATGCCTTGTTCTTTTGCAATGTCTTTTAGCTTTTTATCTTGTGTTATTAGAACCGCTCCATTTCGCCTAGCAATTGTCAGATAGAGTACATCGTAAACAGAATGATCAATTCGAATACTTTCAATAAGTGATTCTTGATTATTCTCAGTAATATCTATGTATTCATCAACCAGATCAAGGCAGTATTGAAGTCTTTGAAGTGCAATATCTTTAGTTAGCAGCTTTGCTTTTACATACTTCCATAAAACATTGGTTACCTCTGCTTTATATAGGTCTAATGTAAGAACCATTGATGCTTGTTCTAATGATTCTTGATATCTCTGTGCCTTGTCTCTTCCTAATCCAATTTCTATTCATGCACTTGCATCTAGAACTACAATCATCTTTCACGATCCTCACGAATCAGAGCTGCTGGATCTGGAAACGTTTGTACATCCTTTATAGGATTGCTATGAATCTCGGCGAGAATTCGTTTTCTGCGTGATTGCCTACTTTCCTTGTAATTTAAAGCCTTCTTTAGTAACACTATGGTTTCTTGTGATATACTGCGATTATCCTGCTCTGCAATTTTTGCCAATGTCTTATACAAATCTTCAGGCATATCTCTTACTTGAAGTAAAGGCATACCTTCCCCATGTCTGCAAATATGCTTCAATATGCATACAAAGTCAAGACAATTTTTCTGTAACCGTCAATTACATCCCGTTTAGAATATAGCTGGATGGAGAAAGAATATAGGGTAACAGGGCTTCCCGTTGTTTATTTACAATTTACGTTCTTTTTTGGGGAGCTCTTTCAATTGACTGTCAGGTTCTTCCCAATCTGGCAAAAAAGTATTCATATAACTTTTCCAGAGAGGACCATGATTGGGTACTCTGAAGTGCAAAAGCTCATGAACAATTACATATTCTCCTAATTTTTTATCCATTTTTAAAAGTTCATCACTGAAGTTAAGATGACCATTTGTAGAACAGGAAGCCCATTTATTTTTCATAGGACGTACATAAATAGAGGCAACTTTTATCTGTAGCCGCGAAGCCCAGCTTAAAACAGCATTTTTAAAGTCAGCTTTATCTTTCCAGCCTGTCATTGTTATTGCCTTGATTGGGATAATATTTTAAAAATATGTTCTACAAAAACCGTTACTTTATCAAGGTCGTCAATTGATTTGTATAGTTCTATGGTGACTTTTTGTCTTGCCTCGCGCATTGCTTTTTCGCTGGAACACCAGCCGGCATTTTCTTCAAGAATATTTTTTATTTTTTTAGCGATTTCTATTAATTCTGTAGTGTCAAAAGATTGTTTGCTGCTGCTGGATATGACAAATTCTAATTCTTTGTATAAATAATATGTCAGGCTGTCTAATTTTAGGTTTTCCTGCTCTTTTTTACGGTCTTCGTTTTTCTTGATTTCATCTAAAAGCTCCTCGAGCGCCTCACTGGTTGCCAATTGACGGCTTTCATAATGTTCCTGTATCTGCTTGGCCCGTTCTGCCATTGCTATCAGAAAAGGATCACCACTCTGTTCTTCGGCAGTTTTTTCGATACTTTTTATCAGGTTTATGACCTTGGTATTGTCACCTCCCTCTTTTTGTTTGATAATGTCAATGGTTTTTTCATTGATCTCTATGATTTCATTCACTGGGGTAAGTCCATATACCTCCACTTTTTCTTTTACAAGATCTGCTGTTTTGTTCATAAATTCTTTATCGATATATGTCTTTTTGGTATAAGCATTACGCACTATCTGATATATTTCTGAAAATGTTCTGTAATTGTCTATGTAAGGTCGTAAGAATGCATCGGGGGAAATAATTTCATAGAGCATCTCGCATTCTTTATATTCTTTAAAGAATTCTTTTCTCCTTTCTTTATCGCGAAAATATTCGATAAGATTATCCACATCTTTATCGTTGAAGTCGTACTGTATCAGTTTGAGGTATTCCGGCACAGTGCTTTCCATTTTACTTTTGAATGAGGTTTTTAAAAGATCAATGTCTTTCACAATGGCATTCACCTCATCGCTATCAAAGGAAAGTGCCTTTTCCAGTTTTTCAAATATGCCGATAAAATCGAGCACAAAGCCATGGGGCTTCACCATTTCCATTGCTTCGTTTTCATATGGCCGGTTCACTCTGGCGATGGTTTGCAGCAAGGTATGATCACGCATCGGTTTATCCAGATACATGGCATAGAGAATAGGCGCATCAAATCCGGTTAAGAGTTTCTCGGTTACAATGAGGATTTTAGGAAATTCACCATATTGGGTGAAGGCTTTTCTGATTTGCCGTTCTTTCTTTTCATCAAGATGAAATTCTTTTAAGAGTGCTGAATCATTGTTATTACCGGTATAAACAACAGCCGAATACTCAGGTGGCAAATAGTTATCCAAGGCCTTTTTGTAAAGAGCGCACGCTTCGCGGTCAACAGCAACCAGAAACGCTTTATACCCTAATGGCTCAACATTTTGTGTATAATGCTCGGCAACAAAACGTGCAATCTTATCAATACGATCTTTTGATTTAAGAAAATTTTTAAGGTTAACTGCTTTATCCAGAATCTTGTTTAATTCTTCTATGTCAGATATCCCTTGAGCTTCTGCAAGGGAAAGAAATTCTTCATCCAATTGTTCATAGGGCACCCGCATCTCATTGGGCGCAAGATTGTAATAGAGCGGCAGTGTTGTACCATCGGCAATACTTTCGGAGATAGAATATTTATGCAAATAGCCCTTTTCATCGTCCATGCCAAAGGTTTTGAACGTGCCTTTTCCGTAGGCGGTCTTGTCAACTGGTGTCCCGGTAAAACCGATATAGGTTGCGTTAGGCAGGCCTGCCATAAGATAATTACCCAAATCGCCGCCGGTGGTTCGGTGCGCTTCATCAATGAGGACAAAAATATTACTTCGGGTATTTATATTAGCCGGCATATCCCTGAACTTATGAATCATGGTAACAATAATGCCCCGATAATCGCTTCTTAAAAGTTCATTTAACCTTGCAATGGTATAGGCGTGTTCTACATTATTGATAACAAGAGACCGCAAATTCTTTATCATCTGGTCTTCCAGTTCATTGCGGTCAATCAGAAGCAGAATAGTAGGCTTTTCATGTTTTGGTGCCTTAAAAAGCATTTCGGCAGCTTTTATCATGGTGTATGTTTTGCCCGACCCTTGAGTGTGCCAGATGAGTCCCCGTTTCTTCACAGGATCGTGCGAGCGTTCCATTATTTTTTCAACAGCCTGCACCTGATGCTGCCTGAGAATAAACTTACTGAGTTCTTCGTCCTTTTCGGCAAAGAGTATAAAATTTTTGATAAATGCCAGAACCTGCGGGATAGAGTAAAAGGTTTTTACCTTGTTTTCAAGGTTTCCAATCTCTTCGGACTTCCAATTAAAAATATTTCTCCGGACTGTATTCCAGGTAACGCCATAATAAAAACCAATAGCTTCGGTTACCGTAAATATTTGTTCTGGGACAAAAAATTCCGGCGTTTCATTGTGATAGCGACGTATTTGATCGATTCCAAGCGAAATAGCTTCATCTTTCGTAGCATTTTTGCATTCTATGACCAAAACCGGAATGCCGTTAATCAAAAAGACAATATCTTCCCTGTTACCATAACGTCCATTAAACCAGTAAAATTCTTCTGTTACTTCAAAGACATTGTTTTGCGGATGTTCATAATCGATAAGAATCAGATTGCGGTCGCGGTTTTCTTCCTTGCAGTAATAGGTACCCTCATTCCTGAGATATTTCAAAAAATCCCGGTTTCCGTAGATGTTGCGGCTCAAACTATTAAAGAGCCGGATGAGGGAGCCTTCTGTATCTGAATAATTCGGATTAAATTCTTTTTTTACCTTGTCAAACAGCAAATCTTCAAAATAGAGCGAGGCGGTGCGGCACTGCTGCTGAATATTATTTGAGTCGTTGTTAAACCCGCGCCGTTTTTCTGCTTCGGCTCTATCAACATAGGTCCAGCCGATCTCCTGCGCATATTGCAGGATGCGCTCTTGGACGGTTTTATGTTCGGTAGGTGTGGGCATTATCGGATCCTCGCTCTTGTTTGGATACTTGCTTTAATCTGATTATATAAATCAATTTCTTTTTTATGTTCGAATATGACAGAAAGACAATAATCAGTTTGAATATTTTCATCGAGCAACCATTTATTATAATTGATTAATACTAAAGAAACAGGGGAAGCAAGTCTGTTTTTAGGTTCGCGTTTAAATTCTTTCCATGCTTTTTGATGACAGCCAACATTTCTTTTTCTTATGCCAGGAAAAAGATCGATTTCAAATTTTTTCAGTTCTTCTGAAACTTCTCCTCCTTCGTTTTCAGAAGAAAATTGGCCATATTTATTGATAAGCACCTGAGGATCCACGGAATGGAAAAGATGAAATTCCATTCTGTTACCCAGATAACTATCGCCACGAGACGAGCGTGTCTCAGGGGTAAAAGACAGGGTAACAATGATTCTCTTATTTCCAGCCTCATTAAAAAAGATATCTGGAAGCTGAAGTGAATATACTTTAACTTTATTCAGTTGCAACTTACCTTCATCAAATAAAATTACTCTGTTATCAAAAGAGTATAAGGCTTTATCTAAAGTAGGCAGGCCAAAGCCACAGACATTTAAGTGAACATCAAGTGCTTTTCCTTGGTTTGCTTTATAAAAATCATCATCAGGGATAAACGGATAGTCTGCCCCGCAAAGAAGCATATTTATAATGAAATTGGCTGTTCGTTGTGGATATTTATTTGCAATTTGTCCGGCAATATGTGCAATCTTTGGGGATGCAAAACTTGTGCCATAATCAAACTTTATTAGATTATTGGTTGTTTGATTATTCAATAACGCAAGTTTTCCACCGATATCTTCAGAAATTAGGCCGTGATTATTGTATAAAATAAGGTTGCCGCCATACTCTACTAGCTCTGGCTTTATCATTCCATTAATGCCTGGACCTGTTCTTGTAAAAGGAGATGGTTGTTGGGCTTCAGCAATATTTGTTTTTATCTGTTCTTCACCATATCGCTCTTGTTGTACTCTTATAGCAGGAGCAATCGAACCAACGGTTAGGGCAAGAGCCGAAGTTGCAGGATTGATTATTTTAAATTCAGGTTTATCAATTAAATATTTTGGATAATTGTTTTTTATTTCATCAATAGATTTATAGACATTAAGGGGATGTTGATTTCCAGCTGAAACTATAAACACAACATTAGGAAATGTGTAGGCAAGTTCATCGATCAGTGCGGCAAGCGGTAATTGACGGGAATAGGATTTATGCCAGACTTCATCGCTATTGCCTAGAGAAATATTCACTACAAGAATTTGATAACTTGGATTTGATAAAAAACTTTCTATTGCTTCTTTTAATTGATTCTCAACCAATTTTTCAGGGTCATAAACTGCATATATCTCGCCGTTTATTGAATTTGTTTCGGCATACATTACTTTTGCAGAAAATATCCAGTTTGAAGGAGTAAACGCGTTATCTTCAATACACTTTTCGATATCGCCATAAGCTGCACACCCAGCAACCGCTGTTCCATGACCCACAGTATCTTGAGTTGCCGATTCACCAGTTTGAAAATTTTCTTCACCGCCAATACAATTCTCAAGAAGCGGATGGCTTGAAACTATACCAGAATCAATAATCAGTATTCCTGCAGCATTTTTATCGGGAGTATTTCTTGTAATTTTAGAAATATCAATACTTTTTAAGTCAAAAGAATTAAAAACTGGTGTAGAAGGACGATCTGCTCTTGCAATTTCTTTTAGTTCAATGATTTCATCAAAAACAGACCTGGTTAGTTTTACTCGCAGAAGAACAAAAGACTTTGTAATTAATTGATCTGTAATACGAAATTGATTTTCCACTGGATAAGCTTTTTTTAATCCATTTATAAAATTTTTATTTTTCTCTTCATCTATCATTCTCCATAATTCAAGGTCGATAAACTCAGGAGTATTACCTAATGGTTGATTTTTAAGTTTTTCTCCCATCTTTTCTTCTTTCGGAATATCACGGATTGTTTCAATGGCATTAAAATAATCATATTTTGGACCTTCTTCAGAACCATAAGTAGCAAGTTTTCTTTTAAACTCCCTTAAAGTTTCATCATCGCTAAATACTACCCAATATCCTTTTTTATTTTCAGCTGAAGAAATGACATAAATTCCCATGGAACCCAGAGTTTGTTCGATTGTATTAAAATCAACGCTTTGATTGATTTCTATTTCAAAAATCAAAGAAGGGTTAATGATACCTGAATATTTTGATTTAACAGAGTTAAATGAAGTTATAATTTCATCTGCTTTATTTCCTATTTCTTGTGAAAAATGGCTCTTTTCTCTTCCAGCAGGTAACTTGTAGCCGCCTCCACCTCTACGAACTTGCCTTTGTACTTCTCCCTCAAAAGGAGTAAGAGGCAAATGGTCATACTTGTTCATCATTTACCTCCTTAATTTTATTCTTTAGTTTTTCTCTCATTAGGAATTTTTCGACCGCAGTATTCAAATCCACTTCTGTGATGTTATTTCTGGCGTCGATAATTGACAATTTCATTGCCTCTTCTGCAATCATTTTAATATCAGCAGGCGACAAACCTTCCGACTTTTCTACAATTGTATTTAAGTTAATATTTGAATCTCTTTTTAAAGGCTTTAAATACTGTTCAAATAATTTGAATCGTGTTTCAGCGTCAGGAAGTTCATAAAAAAGAACGTCATCAAAGCGTCTCCAAATTGCTGGGTCAAGAAGATGTTGATGATTTGTTGCTGCAAAAATTATGCTTGCTCCGCTAAAATTATCCAACATCTGCAGAAAATTATTAACAACCCTTTTTATTTCTCCGTGTTCGTGAGCGTCATCCCGATTCTTCCCAATAATATCAAATTCATCAAAAAGAACTATCCAGGTACCTTGTTCAATGTAATCAAAGACCTTACGAAGATTTGACGCAGTTTCTCCCAAATAGGATGAAATTATGGAATCGAAACGGATATACACTAGAGGAATGTTTAGTAAAGAGCTGACAATTCGGGCGGTATAGGTTTTACCTGTACCAGGCTTCCCACATAAAAGAATCTTTTTTTTGTAGGTAAGATTATAGGTTGCTAATATATCTGCATCTTTAAATTCTCTAATTAGTTGGTCTAACTGACTTTTTACACTGTCGCCAATAATAAGATTTTCAAGAATATCATTATATCTTTTTATTTCTAAAAGTGGAAAACCTTTTTCACTATCTCTCGGTATTGGTATGTCATTTTTAAAACGCCTTTCGGAAAATGTGGCTATATTCCCGTTGCGGTCAAACAATATCTTTTCTAGTTCTTTAGCAACCTGAGTATGCTTCATTCTTTTTTCACGCTCTATATACTCGTGGACGGTAGCAATAAAAGCTTCTTTATCATTACTATTGAATGATAGCAGTAATTGTTTGATAAGGTCGTTTGTTGTCATTTTATCACCTCCTTTAACTCCACCTCATTCACCCTCACCTTTGCCGTCATTAATTCGTGCAGCAAGGTACGAAAAAGTTCTTCTAGTTTTTGTTTTTTAGTGGTGTGATGTTCAATTTTTTTGTCAATGGTGGAAAGGAAATCGGCAATTTTGTGTTGTTCGGGAAGAGGGGGGAGAGGGAGTAAATAGAAAGAAATTTTAGGCCTAGTCAATTGTGGAATGCTTGAACCATCAAAATGTATTTTAATTTTAGCATTAATGAAATCAGATACATATTTAATGTTTAATTTAATTTTAGGTATTAAAACTAAAAGCCTGATTATAGCATGATATTTTTCATATCTTGGAATAGCATATCCTAAGTTACCTCTACCTGTAACTGTAATTGAATTCTCCGGAAATTTATATGTATCAGAAAATCCATATAACCCTTTATTTTCTAAAGTATTAGAATAAATTGGATATATAAATTTTTGTGTTTTTATCGGTGAATAATTAATTTTTGAAATATCACCACCGGCATATATACTAAACACCTCCCCCAACCTCACCACCTCCCAGTTTTTGGGTATGGGGCCTATCTCGGTTTGTTTTTGGCTGGTTTCGGATCCGCTCAACCAGCCAATGCCTTCGGTAAAGAGTTTGTGCATCATTGCTTTTTTGAGTTCTTTGGTGTGTTCTATGAGTTTTCCTTCTATTTCAATGGCTTTCTGCACCGTTGAGAGAATAGCGGCAATCTTGCGCTGCTCGGGAAGAGGGGGCTTTGGTATTACTTTTTCTTTTAATAATGAAAAATGTCGATTATAACCACGACTTGGAATTTTAGTAAATAATAAAGCATAATAGAAAAACTTTGCCTCATAATCAGGTTTTGGTTTTAAAACCTTTGTGCCATCAGCACCAATAATAAAAGGAAAATCAACATATTTAATTGCACGGGTATGATCGCCAAATATTATGACTGGTAAATGTTCAGATATTACTTTCTCAGAATAATCTGAATATCCAGCAATAAATGATTGTCCTTGATCTATTACAGGGTATTTACCAAATGATTTTATTTCAGAAGACAATATCTGACAAGATCTTGGAAAACTAATACGTGTAAGTGCATTGTTTACAGTTTCCTGTTCCCAACTTTCCGGTGTGAGTCCGAGTTCAATCATTTTGTAACCGGGAAGTTTTGTTTGGCTTTTCTGGTTATCAATTTTTCTATACATTCTTTTGTCCTTTGTTTTTTATGGCGTCTTTATGGCGCCTTTGTGTCGCCTTTGGCGTCTCTATGGCGTGATAGTATATATTCTGTTCCTTTGCCTGTGGTGCCTACATGTGTCTGATATGTCCGATATAAGTCCATTATATATTTATCCCACCATTTCCCATATTTCATATTTTATTACCATTTGTTTTATTGGGCACTTCACGTTAATTCTCTCCTTTTATTGCCCAATTATTGCCCATTTTGCCCAATTTCTGCTTTTTTGAGTTCATAATATGTCATTTGCCCTCTTGTTTCTATTTTTATAAAAATACCTTTTTGATATACTCATTTCATTACCATGTCCGATATATGTCCGATATGTGTCTGATATGTCTGATATATGTCCATTATAGAAGTTCATATCTTCTACCTTTCTTTTCACCAATTTCTTTTAATATCCCTTTTTTGACCAATTCTTGTAAATCTCGATAAAGTGTTTTTTGTGAAACTTCAGGAATTAAATCATGAAAGGATGATAAATTTATACTTTTATTTTCCTTTATGAATCTCACCGCTTTAATCTGTCTTTCATTAAGTTTCATCTTTAAAAGATTTTCTTCAGAATAAATATCCTTGTAAAAATATACACTAAAACCCCCAAACTCCTCTTTGAATTCTGGTTCCGGTAATCCCTGCGATACACACAAATCAACCATTCGTTTAGTACCGCTTCCCCATTTTTCTATGAGTCCGGCATAATAAAAAGTCAATGCTAAAAATCTGTTTCTTGGTTTTGAACTGTGTTCTTTTTTCAACATATCAATGGAGATGCCAGCAGGAAGTTTTCCTGGATTCCATATCCATATTTTATCATCATAAACTTTTATCTGGATATCGGCAGAATCCAAATAATCCCTATGAATTAAGGCGTTGATAATACCCTCTCGAATTGCATCAAGTGGATAATCCCAAAGGTCTTCTCTTTCAAGTTCACCTTTGATCACAAACTTTACATTGAGATGTTTCTTTATAGCATCAAAGAGTATATCCTTCTGTTTGAATAAATTACCTTTTGCTTCCACTGTATCCAGAATTTCGGTCTGGGTTTTAAATCTACCAACCCTTGCATCGGCAACATTGATATATCTTGAAGGATTTTTACCAAAAAGCAAGACAGCAGCATTAGTTAGTTTATTGTCTTTAATAAGTTCCATATTCTCAAGGATTTTTGTGATAGTATCATTTTCAGATATGTTGATTCTTTTTTTTGACATTTCTACAAAAATACGGATTGCCTCTTCATCTAATTCGGAATATGGCATATCAGACAGCATAGTATCCCAGGATAAATTTTTCTTTTTTATCAAGAAATTTATGAGTTCGCTGCCTTTCACCTCCTGAGTCGTTGCTCCGGAGCGAATATAAAACTTACCATCGTAAGAAATAGGATCATCTGATTGTTCTATTTCTATCAGGATAGTATTACCATTATTTTCAGAAAAAATTTTTGGTATTATACCGAGATGATTTCTAATTTTGTTTGGTATATCTTCAAGCAGCTTAGAAATATCTTTTAATGGTACAACATTACCGTTATCATCTATTCCAATATAGAGTCTACCTCCATCTGCATTGGCAAAAGCCGCTATGGTTTTAAGATGGCTGTCCTGCCAGTTTGATTTATATTCTATTTTTTGATTTTCCATCAAAGTTTCCTCTATAAAATTTTTTCAATTATACTTTTTATAGAATCATCAAGTGCTTTTGCTTCTGCATTCAGTTCTTCTATCTCCTCCCATATCTCCCCAATGGGTCGGTATTCTTCCTCTTCGCTGATGTGAATATAGCGGCTTGGTGAGATGTTATAGTCGTTTTTAGCAATCTCTTCTTTGGTTACAATTTTGCTAAACTTATCAATCTCTTTCCATTCTAAAAATGTAGAAGCTATCTTTTCTGTCCCTTCATCGGTGATATAGTT
>Ga0209407_1004752_pt1 | contig 10908 bp, 10 predicted proteins | sample AD_JPNHG3_MetaG_FD_184410 | JGI IMG/M metagenome (GOLD analysis project Ga0209407, IMG submission 184410) | Active sludge microbial communities of municipal wastewater-treating anaerobic digesters from Japan - AD_JPNHG3_MetaG (SPAdes) (version 2) | ecosystem: Engineered > Bioreactor > Anaerobic... | reverse complement strand
AGTATAGAGGGTGCACGAGCCGGAAAACAGGTACCGTATCCCCGATCACCGTCCTTCCAGCTCTCCGGACCCACTTCCTGGGGCCCCACTGCCATACCGTCCGCATCCTCCATCACTCAGAGTAGCTCCGCCAGATCAGGAGGCCCCGCAGGGACCGCCGTAAGAATCGCTTTCTCGAACATGCTGTCCGAAGAACCGGGCAGCAGGAACCATACAGGTGATTGATATGAGAGAACTCTACGAGAAGATGATCAACGAGGCCATGACCGCCCAGTGGGTGGACGTGGAGACGATAAAGGCAAAACGCGGCCAGAAGTTCGTCCTCGCGGACACGAAACCCTACGTCGATGCCGTCCGGAAGATGACGGCGATAGGCGACCAGAGCCGGGCGGTCATCGACCTGCACAAAAACTCGGTGATCTCGCATGCCGAGGTCCTGCAAAGCCTCACGACAACCGTCCGCCCCGAAGACGACCCCTTCGTCGAGCATTACCAGACACCCGTGGTGCTCGAGATCCTCAAAAGCCAGGACGAGGCGTTCGCAAAGAGCGTCGACGCCTTCACGGAGGCGGTCGCGGACGCGGAGGCCAGGATCGGCCTTGAAGCGGTGCGGCGCTACGGCGGGTTCTATGGGCCCACCTGCGTCGTCGACTTCGCGCTGATCCCGGGCAGCACGAGCAACGTGGTGAACTGGGTGCTCCAGAAGGCCGATATACCGGTCGAACACAAGCGGGCGATCCTCGCCGCCAAATCGTGGGGAATGAACACTTCCTACGGGTTCGGGGACGCCTTCGCCCATGCCCTCGAGGAGGGCGCCACCCCCGGCGAGGCGACGGCGAAAGAGGTCGAGATCATGCAAAAGATCTACCGCGAGCCGATCGAGGCCCAGGTGGAACTGATGGATGCGGCGGGAATGACGTCCTTTGATGCGCGGAAGTACATGAGCGAGTACCGGCGGCGGATGGAGCCAACGGTTCGCGCCGCCGTCGACGACGGTGTTCACTACGCGAACATCCTGACGGTTCCCGCCTACAGCGTCGGCGACGTCGCGCACCACATCGCGCAGTCGACCTTCAACATGTGCAAGGACGACGTCGTCATGGCGGTGATCGAGGCGGTCACCGGCGTGATGGAATCGTCGCTCAAGAACTCGCTTGACGCCTACAAGAGTTACTGGGACGTCCTCTCGGTCGCAACCGGCGCGTCCGCCGCCGCTACCGAGTACATCCTCGAACTCGACGCGCTCAACGCTCCCATGGTCGTCGACCTCCTCACAAAGAGGTTCCACAACTACGTCCTCGCCTACCCGGCCCGGGGAGCGGCGGCGGAACTCCACAACTGCGACTTCATGGACATGATCTACCGCGGGTGGAAACTCATCGACAAAGCGCGGAAGAACCGGAACGGCGCCGACGAGCCCCTGACCCCGACGGTCGGCAAGTATCCCGTCGACCTCTCGCCCATCCACGCAAACGAGGTGCTGATGAACCCGCAATGGTACGCCTACCCGGCCTGCGCCATAACCGTCCGGTTCTCCGCCCTGATGCGCCTCGCCGACTACCCGTGCCTCCTTACGAGCGAACCCGTGACCGCGACGATGATGACGAACATCATCGCTCTGGAGAAGGCGACGGCCGCCGCGCCGGTGCGGGCATGCAAGAGCTGCGCCACGACGAGCCTTGTCGACCAGAGGCAGCATTACTGCCAGTGGAAAGAGGCGGTCTGAGGGGGAGTAGCCATGAAGTGCTACTACTGCGCCCTTGAGGGGAAGGATAGCGAGGCGGTGGCGATCTGCATCGTCTGCGGGATGGGGCTCTGCATGGAGCACGCGATCAGAAAGGACGTCGACGTCTGGGAGGGCGGCTACCCGCTCCCCAGCAAGCGCGTGAAGGTTCCGCTGCCGCGGATCCTCTGTCCCGCATGCTATAACGCCCTTTATGGGAAGTAAAAGCACACCCAGGCCCTTTTTTGGGCTAAGGTTCATTAAAAAGGAGTATCTTGCCTATCTGGTGAAACCATGACTACATCTCTTGGAAAACGATGCGTCGCCGAGGCCGTCGGGACGTTCATCCTGGTCTTCTTTGGAACCGGCGCCGCGATCGTCACACTGATGCTCGCCGCGGGGACGACCCCGGCGACCTCCTTCAACATAGGGATCGGGGCGCTCGGGGGGCTCGGCGACTGGCTCGCCATAGGGCTCGCCTTCGGCATCGCCGTCGGCGGGTCGATCTACGCCTTCGGGCGAATATCGGGCTGCCACATCAACCCGGCAGTGACAATAGCCCTCTTTGCGACACGCCGGCTCCCCGGCCGCGACGTCGTCCCGTACATCGCCGCGCAACTCGTCGGCGCCGCGGCAGCAAGCCTGCTCTTTGCCTGGACCGTCGGCCCGGATGCCGTAACCATCGGGGGCCTCGGGGCGACGACACCGTTCCCCGGCATCGGCTACCTGCAGGCAATCGTCATCGAAGCAGTCGGGACGTTCCTTTTGATGCTTGTCATCATGGGCGCCGCCGTCGACGAGCGGGCCTCGCCGGGCTTTGCCGGGCTTGTGGTGGGTCTCGCGGTCGCGGGCATCATCACGACGATCGGGAACCTGACCGGCGCATCGATAAACCCCGCCCGTACGTTCGGCCCCTACCTCGGGGACTGGCTGCTTGCCGGTCAGAACCTCTGGGAGTTCTTCCCGATCTACATCATCGGCCCCATCGTCGGTGCGGTGCTCGCCGCGTTCCTCTACGATTACCTCTGCGGCGGATGATCTAACCCTACCCCTCTTTTAAAATTGCGAGGTTCCAACGGAACGGAGTTTGAGAAAACGCGAAGCGTTTTCGAGTAGCGACGTTCCGTAGGAACCGAGTTTAAGCACCGTCAGGCGCGGGCTGCGACTGGCGGGAGCGTAGGGAGCGTAGTGCGATGCTCCGTTAGGAGCGGAGCAGGAGCACCGGAGGTGCGCCTACGCCCGGCAGGAGCATGAGAAGACCGAAGGTCTTCGAGTTGCGACGGGCCGAAGGGTGCGGCCGCCAGCCATACGGCCGTCCGCGTGGACTCTGCAAGAATTCTTCTGCAAACTGCTTCACACAAGAGCAAATCGGCCCGAAAGAAGAGCGGTGAACCGGAACGGATCCGGTTCGCCGCAAGGATGCCCGGGATGCCGCATCGGGCACCCGGGATCCCTCAGCGTGGAGCGAACAACGAATGCTCGCTGCTCCCACCCGAATCGATATCCGGAAATCCGCGCTTGCCCGGCACGGTCGCCGTCAAACGGGCATCCGCGACCGGGCAGTTCACATTTACCCTCGCCCCTCATTCCTGCCGGAACCATATATCCTTAACTCCCGCACTTTTTAGGCGCACGGGGCAGACTATTCTCACGGTAGTGGCTCCTTTCACCACTATTCGCTTTATCTCCCTCTTTTATGCTCAGGTTGCTAAGGTATAATGTGCCTATACATTTTTAGGCGCTGCAATTCATTCGACCTTTCGATTCTAATAGTGTTACAGGGGCATTTCCGGGAGAAAAGGAATTTATCGTAAAATTGGTGCAATGATGCGCCTAAATTTTCCGGGAGTTTGGGATATATAGGTTTCGGGTACGCGGTGCCTCACTCGAACCGTTTCGGGTCGGTCTCGATATCAATGACGACCGGCTTATTCATCCGCACCGCCCGGAGAACGGCATCCGCGAGATCCTGCGGGCGGGCCACCCGTATCCCGGCACCGCCGCAGGACTCCGCATACGCAGCGAAATCCGGATTCGTAAGGTCGATGCCGTAGGGAGGGTAGTTCGCCTCCCGCTGCTCCTCCCGGATCATGGCAAGTTCGTGGTTGCTCATGATCACGATGACGATGGGGAGATCGTACCTGACCGCCGTGACGAAGTCGGTCATGACCATCGAGAACCCTCCGTCCCGGGTGATGCAGACGACAGTCGCATCGGGGCAGGCCAGTTTCGCCGCAATCGCCCGGGGGAGCCCGAATCCCATCGTCCCGAGGTAGCCCGACATCGCGAATCGCTGCCGCCCGGATGGCCTCGTCGGTCGGGGCCGCCGTGACCGGCGAGAGGCAGGTCTCGCGTTCGCAGTAGGCAGGTTCAAGCGGTTCGGCCTGTATGTCGTTCCGGACGGAGAGCTGGGCGACGCCGCGGCCGAAGATCGCGTACCGGAGCGCCTGGGTCAGGAGTTTGACCGCCGTCGACGGGTCGCGACGGTGTTGTTGAAGACCGCGATGGGACGGAAGAACGCATCCTGGTCGATCTCCTGGATGCCGCCGGGGCCGGTGTACTGCGCCTGCACCTGCCCGGAGAGCGCAAGCACACTCGCCCGATCCTCTTTCGCGTCATACAAACCGGTGGCGAGGTTCGTCGCCCCGGGGCCGGCGATGGTCAGGCAGACGGCGATCTTCCCCGTGAACTTGTTGTAGGCCGAGGCGGCCAGCGCCGCAGTCTGCTCGTGCCGGACGACGATGTAGCGTGCGTCCGGGTACTTCCTGACCGCGTCCACGAGCGGGAGCGACGATGAGCCGGGGATACCGAAGTAGAGGGTGATCCCCCAGGCCGCGAGTTCCGAGACCAGCACATCAGCCACGGTCACGGCGCCCCCTTCAGAGGTAGTCTTCTTCATTCATCTCCTCCTCTTCGCTCGCCCGCACAAACGCCTCCTTTCCCGCGCTGCAACGGGGACACCGCCAGTCGTCGGGAAGATCCTCGAAAAGCGTTCCCGGCGGTATCCCGGTGGCCGGGTCCCCCGCCTCCTCGACATACTCGTAATCACAGACACTGCAGGCCCATCGTGCCATTATCATCCACGCTCCGAGAGTGACTCTCCGGGCCGTAACCTCCTCCACGTATAAAAATGCCTCGTCCCGGGCGGTGAGTGCCGTGCCCCAACGATATAATACCTGGCAGGTACCAACGGTATCGTTCCAGCCCACGAGGGATCCCGATGGAGATCAGAGAGACGCATCCCTTCGATCTGACGCCGGCGGAAGCAATTCGCCTCCAGGAGAGACTCAGGGCGCAGAGCCACCTCTCGGGAGATATCCATGACGTATCCTTAGTGGCCGGTGCCGACGCCTCCTACACGAAGGGTTCAGACGTCATCCACGCGGTCGTCGTCGTTCTCCGTTACCCCGATCTCACCGTCGTCGAGCGGGTCTCTGTGAGCGTCGTGACAGGGTTTCCCTACATCCCCGGTCTCCTGGCCTTTCGGGAGGGGCCGGCTCTCGTCGAGGCGTTCAGACGGCTTCGTTCCGAGCCGGATGTCATCTTCTTCGACGGTCATGGGATCGCCCACCCCCGCGGCATCGGCATCGCAAGCCATATGGGGCTGCTGCTCGATCGGCCCTCGATAGGGGTGGCAAAGAGCCTGCTTACAGGTTCTGCGGCAAAACCTGGATTTATGAGAGGTTCGATGACCCCAGTACTCCGTGACGGTGAGACGATTGGGATGGCGGTGCGAACGAAAGAGGGGACAAAACCCGTCTACGTATCAGTGGGCCACCGGATCTCGCTTGAGGCGGCGGTGGACCTGGTTCTCGCGACCGTCCGCGGCTACAGGCTCCCCGAACCGACCCGGCAGGCTCATCTTCTCTCAAACGCCGTCCGGAAGGAGTCGAGAGGAGCCACCCGTTCACCATCTGTGGGTTAGAGCGAAACTGTTATCAGCATTCGCGCCGGAGAAAGGTTTGCCGACCGGTGCGGCACGAAGTGTACTCGCCGGCACGGTCAATCAAGAACCAATGGAGCTGAAAAAGGCATGTCGAATACGCTGATACACCGGATACCCGGTGGGTTGGAGGATACGGAGGTGATGGGATAATGGCCGCACGTGAGATTGTGCCGGGCGTCTTTGCCGTCGGCGCAATCGACTGGGACCGCCGACTCTTCGACGAACTTATCCCGCTCCCTGATGGCACCACCTACAACAGTTACCTGGTGCGGGGCAGCGAGAAGACGGCGCTGATCGATACCGTCGACCCGACAAAGACCAGTGAACTCATCGCGAACCTGGAGAGTCTTGGTGTCGATAAGATAGACTATCTCATCGCCAGCCACGCCGAACAGGACCACTCAGGATCTATACCGGCAGTGCTTGAGAGGTTCGCTGACGCGAAGGTTGTGACAAACCAGAAGTGCCGCGACCTCCTGATCGCTCTTCTGCATCTCCCGGAGGAGAGATTCATCGTAATCGACGACGGCGACACCCTCGACCTGGGTGGTAAGACACTGGAGTTCATCATTGCCCCATGGGTCCACTGGCCGGAGACGATGCTGACCTATCTCGCGGAGGATCGCGTCCTATTCCCCTGTGACCTCTTCGGTTCGCACTACGCGACGAGTTCGCTCTACGTCCCTGACGAGTGCGCGGTCTACGAGGCTGCAAAACGCTATTACGCCGAGATCATGATGCCGTTCCGCGCGAGCATCAGGGGGCACCTTGAGAAACTCGCGACGCGCGAGATAGAGATCATTGCACCGAGCCACGGCCCCATTCACAGAAGACCGGCGTTCATAATCGATGCTTACAGGGACTGGACGGGCGATGCCGTGAAGAACATGGTGGTTCTCCCCTACGTCTCCATGCACGGGAGCACGCAGGCCATGGTCGACCATCTTCTTGACGCCCTGATAAACCGGGGTATCCCGGCTCAGCCGTTCAACCTCACAAAGACCGATACAGGCGATCTCGCAAAAGCACTCGTAGACGCCGCAACGATCGTGATAGGGGCGCCGACGGTCATCTTCGGTCCACACCCGCAGGTGGTGTATGCGGCATACCTTGCAAACCTGCTCCGCCCGAAGACGCGCTACGCCACGGTGATCGGCTCCTATGGCTGGGGTGGAAAGACGGTCGATACCATAAAAGGGATGCTTGACCGACTCAAGGTTGAGGTTCTGGAACCGGTCTATATCAGGGGTTACCCGACCGCGGAGGATTTTGCCGCGCTCGACCGGCTCGCCGATGAGATCGAGAGGAAACACAGGGAAGCAGGGATAATCTCCACCTGAACCCCGCCATTTTTCTGCTGGACGTCCTCTCTCACCGAAATATTAACCGTCCCGGATACCGATCAGTTTATCTGAGTTGTGTTATGATGCCACCATCCGATTTCAAGAGAGTCATCGCGGAGTCGCCATACGTCTTCATCATCGGTGTTGCTGGAGACAGTGGAAGCGGAAAGACAACGTTCACCCACGCCATCCGGGAGATCTTTGGCGAAGACCTGGTCTCCACAATAACAACTGACGATTACCACAAATACGACCGCCAGCAGCGCAGAGAACTCGGGATCACGCCGCTTGCGCCGGAAGCAAACCAGCTTGACCTGCTGGAGGAGCACCTTGCCGAACTGAAGGCTGGACGCGCGATCCTGAAACCGGTCTACAACCATAACACCGGCAGGTTCGATCCTCCTGTGCCTTTCAGCCCGACAAAGATCCTTATAGTGGAGGGGCTGCACCCCTTCCTCACCCCGCGACTCCGGGCGCTTATCGACTTCAAACTCTACGTCGACCCTGACCCCGGCGTCAAGCGCACCTGGAAGATCAGGCGCGACGTTGAGCAGCGGGGCTATGCCCTTGAAGAGGTCGAGAGAGAGATGGAGGAGCGTAAACCAGACTTTGAGCGCTACGTTGCGCCGCAGTGCCAGTATGCGGACGCCGTTATAAGGGTCGCCTTCTCAAAGTACGGCCGTGAGGCAAGCGAGAGGCATAACATCTACTGTGTCACCATCACCCAGAGCAAGTTAGAGAGAAGTATCGGCGATGTCGACCTCTCCATAGACCTCTTCCCTCTCCTCTCACTCTCAGAGAGGAACTTCATGGTTGAGTTCACGCTCGAGGAGATTTTGGGGAGAAAGATGGGGGCGCTCACGTTCGATGGAGAATTAAACGACGCTGTGGTGCGGAAACTGGAGAGGAACATTGAGATCCAGACACAGGTGGAGCCCATAGACCTGGTCGAGGCGGGGGGTTACCTGACGGCCGGGGAGGTGGCCCAGCTCATCCTTGCCTGGCGGATCATCAATCGGCGCATCTTCATCGAAAGTGGCCTTAAAGCGGTCGAAACTGAGGATGGGGCCGCAAGCGGAAACGGTGCCTGCAGGTCCGGCCGGGACTGAATCCGGAAATTTTTTCCGGCGCATGATGGCAAAATGGCCGTCCTGGAGAAGATAGATATGAGCGCCCGGAGAATCTGTATCGATGGATAGGATCGAGTGGTTCTCGATCATAGCACGTGACATCGGCAGCATCTTCAGGTTCGTTAGCGTTGCGACAGCGGTGCCGCTGATTGTGGCGGTGATCTACCGGGAGTGGGATATGATCCTGCCCATGGTCACCGTGCCGACAGTCCTCTTTCTCCTGGGGACACTCCTGGTCAGGATTCCACGCGAGGAGCGGGAGGCGCCACTATCCGCTGCCCTGATGGCGGTTGCCCTGATCTGGCTCATCATGGCGCTGGTGAGCGCGCTGCCGTTCCACCTCGGGATCGGCGTTCCTTACCTCGACGGCGTCTTCGAGGCGATGTCCGGATGGACGGACACCGGTCTGACGGTTATGCGGTCGATCGATGAGATGCCCCACACGCTCCTTTTCTGGCGCTCGCTGATGCAGTGGCTCGGCGGGCTCGGGATCGTCGCCTTCACAGTCGCGATGGCTTCAAGAAGCGGGCTGACACAGTTCCGCCTCTACCGCTCGGAAGGACGTTCGGAGGCGCTGATGCCAAGCGTCGTCGCGACCGGGATAGAGATGTGGAAGATCTACGTCGTCCTGACCATCGCATCGATCGGGCTCATCCTCCTCTCCGGGGTGCCAGTCTGGGACGCGGTTAACATCGCTCTTGTTGCGATCGCCACGGGAGGTTTCTCCGTTCACGCGGAGGGGATTCCGTTCTACAACAACCCCCTTCTTGAGCTCCTCATAGTCCCGGTGATGATCGCCGGTGCACTGCCTTTCAAGGTCTACTACCTCATCTACCGGAGGAGAGGTGCACGGTTCATCGATGATCAGCAGGCGCGCCTCCTCTTCGTCTTAATCGCCATCGGGATCGCTGTGATCACCTGGGACCTTGTCATGCTCAGTGAACTCGATCTCCCCACGGCCCTCCATCAGGCGCTCTTCATGACCGCCGCAGCTGTATCCAGTACCGGGTTTCAAGTAGTCTCCCCGAACGCGTGGGCAAGCGTGACTGTTCTTTTCCTTGCGATGCTGGTGCTGATCGGCGGGTCTTCGGGGAGCACCGCGGGAGGTATCAAACTCTCCAGGGTGGTTCTGGGGTTCCAGAGCCTGGTCTGGTGGTTCCGGCGGATGTTCGTTTCGGGGAAGGTGCTTGTGCCGTTCAGGCATGAGGGGCGCGTGATCCCGAAGAACGTTGCCGATCTTGAGATCTCCCGGAACATGCTGGTCATAATGCTCTACCTCCTGATCATCTTTGTATCAACCATACTCGTGATGCACCTCCAGCCAACGTCTTTTGATTCGAGTAACGTGATCTTCGATGTTACCTCTGCAATGTGCAACAACGGTATCTCTACTGGTTTTGTCTCGCCGGATATGGACTCTGCAGCAAAGGCCCTCTTCATCTTTGTCATGTGGATAGGGCGTCTTGAGATCATCCCGGTGATAATGCTCTTTACGGGTCTCTTCAAGCGGTTCGATTGAGAGCGGGCTGGCTCTCGATTGAATGATCAGGGTTGTATCCCTCCTCTCACCCCGGATGCAGTCAGAACTGGCTGAGCGGCCGGGCTTTCGTGCAACCCGGTCAGGCGGGAAAATCTCTCAGAGACCCTCAAACCAACTCCCCTCGGACTCCTGCCGGGTTTGATGGAGCCTCACCATGGACGGAGATCCCCCTTTGCGATCCCGTCTCCGCCCCCCGGCACGGGTTCCGTGGGCCAATCGTCAGACACTTGCCCGCTCCTTTGAGGAGGGGTGGGGCTGGTCGACGAGAGACGTCCAACGAGAGTGACTCGGTTGCATCGCTGAACCGGTTTGATCGTCCATTGCGCATGCTGCCGGGGAAAGGTGGAGTGTTTGTAGTCCGGATCGTTAATTCGATGAGTTACTCTCGGAGGTGCGGTTGAGAGAGGGGGATTTTCGTGGCTCACTGATGTATGGGGCTGGCCCCGGATGCGAAGTAGGAAAAGAGTCAGCACCCTCCTGACGATTGGCCGGTGTCAGGGTCGGCCGGAAAAAAAAGTGGTGTTGGGGTTACTCGGGCTTGCTGATGAGAGCAGTCTTTGAGACGATCTCGCCGGTCTTCTTGTGCGGTTTGCGGATGACGCCGTCCACAGCCTTCTCCAGGTTGCGCGCCTCATCGCAGAGGAGCATGGCCTGGCGCATCATCTCGTGGGCGCTTGCAACGATCGGGATGTACTTCTCCCACTCCTTCGTCATGAAGCAGCCCTTGACGTTTACGCCAGCAACTTCCTGAGCGATCTCGTAGGCGGCACGGGCCTTCGCGAGCGCATAGGGGTTGGAGAACTCGCCCTCGACCGCCTTGTCGGAGGTCATGACAACCTTCGGAAGCACCAGGTCTGCGCCCTTCTTGCCAGCCTTAACCTGGTCAATGACCTTGTCGAGTTCCATCTGCATCTTGCGGAACGCACCGGTGATGGCGAGCACCTTGATCAGGTTCCCGTTGTAGTCTGCCATCTCTATGGGGTCCAGGAACTCGCGGCGGGCGCCGATCATGGCATCGGCTTTCATTATGATGTAACCGAAGTTGCTTGCCTTGAGCGCTTCAAACTGCTCCTTCTTGGTGGTTACATCGTCGGTGATGACGATACAGGGGATTCCGGCGGCAGCCAGGTCCTCACGGGCCTTTGTGGGTCCGGGGAGGACACCGTTCGGGGAGACTACAATACAGAAGTCCGGGCCCCATGCTTTCATATTGGTGACGACGCGGT
>Ga0209407_1004745_pt1 | contig 10915 bp, 8 predicted proteins | sample AD_JPNHG3_MetaG_FD_184410 | JGI IMG/M metagenome (GOLD analysis project Ga0209407, IMG submission 184410) | Active sludge microbial communities of municipal wastewater-treating anaerobic digesters from Japan - AD_JPNHG3_MetaG (SPAdes) (version 2) | ecosystem: Engineered > Bioreactor > Anaerobic >... | reverse complement strand
CCCCACCATCGCCGAAGCCGTCTTCGCCCGCTGCATCTCGGCCATCAAGAACGAACGTGTCGCCGCTTCCCAGCAATTGGTCGGGCCCATGGACGTCCGCTGGGAGATTAACCGCGCCGAAGCCATCGAGAAGATCCGCCAAGCCCTCTATGCCTCCAAAGTCTGCTCCTACGCCCAGGGCTTCGCCCTCATCCGCGAGGCCGCCAAGGAGTACCACTGGGACATCCGCTTCGGCGACCTGGCCATGATCTGGCGCGGCGGATGCATCATTCGGGCACGCTTCCTGCACCGTATCAAGGAAGCCTTCGACCGCAACCCCGCCCTGCCCAACCTGCTGCTCGACCCGTACTTCAAGGACATCGTCGAGAAGGCCCAGGCGAGCTGGCGCGAAGTCATCGCCGCGGCCAGCATGATGGGCATCCCGGTGCCGGCCTTCAGCTCGGCCCTCGCCTACTTCGACAGCTATCGCCGCAGCCGCCTGCCCGCCAACCTGATCCAGGCCCAGCGCGACTACTTCGGCGCCCACACCTACGAGCGGGTGGACAGGCCCGGCAGCTTCCACACCGAGCCGTTTCCCCCCCTGCTTGATCTATCTTCAACTCTGGCAATGGCTTGAGGCGACCAGACCGCCCCATCGGATGACTTCGCCCCTCGAACGGCCGCCCGGTCCGCCATCGCCATGCGCATGCGGCGCCCCGCCAGCCACCGCGCCTCACACAGTTCTACTAGCCATAAATCATTGATCTCGCGTGACATGAATAATACGGCCCCCTGATTTGCCTCCCGACACCCGCATGGTATTTTCTTGCGCGTTCGAGGCCGAAGCTCGCTCCGAGCTATGCGGCCTCACGATGTCGCAAGCGGCTTGGGGGTTCCGTGTCAAACTTGAGTGGTTTCAGGGGACGACCTTGTGGGGTTGGCGCGCAGGCCGACTCCACCTGTTCCCAGCCGACCGCCGTGGGGTTCCAGGCTGCGGGTCCACGGAGGGCAGCCATCCGCCCCGGCCCACTTGGGAACAGCGATTCGACCACGAAGGAGGTGTTACTACAGGCACAGATGGTTCGCTCTGGCCGGGGCGGCTGCCGTGGCGAGTGCGGCGGGGGTCGCATCCACCGCACCGCGGGCGCAGTGTCTCGCGAGTGCGGTTCTTTCTCGCCACTGGTGCCGCCGCTGCTCTCTACGCAAGAAGGAGGGAAGTCGTGATATCGTTCCTCAACCGCAGGCCGAAGAAGACTGCCGCCAGCCTGGTCGAGGTCGTGGCGGCCGTGGTGATCCTGGGGCTCCTGCTCTCTCTGGGCTTCTCCCTGTACGGTTCCGCGCGCCAGCAAGCCCGGATTGCCGAGGCCGAGAACAACCTGAAACAGATCGGCGTCGGCCTCGAACTGTACTTCCACAAGAACGGCTGCTATCCTCCGCAGGGCTGCGACTTGTCCGAGGCCCTGGCGCCGTTCGTTCCCAACCCCAAGGTGTTCGCAAACCCCTTGGGCGGCGAGCTCACCCTGGGGGAGTGCCTGAGCCTGCTCTACGTTGAGCCTTCACTCTCGACGCTCGACTCGCCGCACAGGTTCCTGACGGGGTTTGCCATGCCTGACGGCACTTCGGTGATCGCGCTGCTGACCGCCGGCGAGGTCAAGCGAGTCTCCGGGCTGTCGCCTCAGAAGACCCTCGACTACGGCCAACTGCTGACGACCGCGATGGCCGAGGTGGAGTCGCCCGACGAAGGCCCTGGCCGGATCGAGCTGGGAGGCATCAAGTACATCTGCGTGAAGAGCACGGGCTCCGCAGGGTCTGGCATCGCCTACCAGGGCACTTCGAAGCGGCTGGCCGGAAACAGCCAGGTCAACCCTGCCACGGGCGAAATCGTGCAGAAGGCGATGGACACCTTCGAGATCGGCGTCTCCGCGGCCAACCGACAGGCCGTCGTGGGCGCCATCTTCAACGCCAGCATCCACGCTGCGGACAAGATATTCGTGCTCCCGGCGCCGACTGGGGACCTTGCCATCTGGGACATCGGGGATGAGTTTGGGAACGGGGCTGGGGATGGCCAATGGTCGGTCGCCGAGTTGATCCGGGCAACCGATTCTACCAAGAGCACTTACGCGGGCTCCGTGCCGGTTGGAGCCGTTGTCGGCCCTATCCTTCTCACCACAACCGACAAGAACCCCATGTCGGCCGGCTGGGAGATCGAGTTGGATGAGTTCGATGCGGAGACTGGCAACGCCACGTTCACCCTCAAGTGCAAGTTCGGGCTTGGGGTTGACAATGTGGACAAGTTCCACCAACTGACCAGGATCAACCTCACGGTGATCGGAAACGGCGCCACGATCTCGACCATCGGTGAGGATGGCAACAAGTACTGGGCGACCCGCTACTCGTACTGACAAGCCCACACCGACGCCGTGGGGTCGGGCGAGGGGAAACATCCCAAAAGGAGTCACCCAGGAGCGAGCGCTCCGACCGATGTGTATGGTGCACGGGTAACGGTGTGCAGCGCCGTCCCAGGGCTCTCCCCTCGGCCTCCGGTTCGGGGGGAGAGCCTGCGGGAGAGCAGGGTCGTGCGGCGGTCTAACCTCTTGCCCGCGGGGGGTTCTCAGGCGTCGCAGCGGCCATGGGTCTTGAGATGGATTCCTGGTGCCTCGCAGAGGCGATCGGTCTGGGCGACGCGGCCCATTGTCAGCTTCTCCTACGCGGCTGCCTCGTCAACGGTGTGAGGCTGGCCTGCTGACGTCCCCGCGATCCAAATACCAGTCTTGCACGACGGCCCAAAGCCCGTGCTCTCATGTCCGCATTCCGAGCGGGGCATTTCGACTTTGCCCTAGGAGCCTGTCCAAGCATCCGCGTGGGACTGCGACGCCCGCGATTCTGGCCGCAGGCTAGGAGCACGGAGGAGGCGATGCAACGGAGAGCATCGCCTGCGGAACCGCGCCTTGCATCCGCCCCGCTGGCGCCGGCAACGCAGCCCACGGGGATTCTTGGACAGGCTCCTAGGCGGTCTGTGCAAGGTCGAGGAATCCCTCTGCTCTGCCCGGACAAGACGGGTGCGTGGCTTCTCCCGGCATGACAGCCTCTTCCACCACGCATGCAGAAGTCGGTGGCACACCTTTGAGAACAGAGACGACGAGCTGGCTGTAGGCGCCCATCTCCCGCAAGCAAGACATCTCGAGATAGGGATAGTCGCCTGCTTTCTTTCTCACTGGAACCGTCCCTTGTTTCCCTGACTGGCCGCGCTTTGGTCACCGTCATGGTGATGACGCGATTGTCGCGCTTTCGCGGGAAAGCGCGACAATCCTCGTGACCACCCTTGGCAGGTGTCGAGGATGATCGAGGAATGCGTCGAATTGGGCTTGACCCGCAACGGAAGGTCGCGTATGATTCCGATATAGGATTTGCTCCTATGTATCTGGAGTCACGGTGTGTCGCCCTGTCGCAATGCACTCGAGCAGCGCATGGAGGTCTTCAGGGATGCCTGCAAGAAGGCAGGCATCCGGGTGACGCCTCAGCGGGTGGAAGTCTTCCGACAGGTCGCCTGCACGGAGGAGCACCCGGATGCGGAGACGGTGTTCAGGCGAGTGCGACGACGGCTGACGACTGTCTCCCTCGACACGGTCTATCGGACTCTGGACCTGCTGGAGGACTTTGGCCTTATCTCCAGGGTGGATGTGCTGTGCGACCGGGCACGCTTCGATGCGAACCGGGAGCGGCACCACCACTTCGTGTGCGTCCGGTGCGGTGCCGTCCACGACTTCGTGCATCCCGGGTGGGACCGCTCCACCGTGCCCGAGGCGGTGAAGGCGATGGGCGACGTGAGGTCCATGCACGTGCAGTTCCGGGGCCTGTGCTCGAGGTGCGCGGCGCAGGAGCGGAGAGGAGGCAAACGGCCCCGCTCCTGATCCTAGGAGCCTGTCCAAGGATCCCCGTGGGCTGCGTTGCCGGCGCCAGCGGGGCGGATGCAAGGCGCGGCGACGAGGCGATGCAATGGAGAGCATCGTCAAGGAGCCGCTACGCAGCAGACGCCCCGCTGGCGCCGCAACCCGAAGGGACGCTGCGGCTTCTGGCCGCACGCGTTGTCGCACCTCGTCGGCGATGCGCTTCGTTGCATCGCCTCTTCCGTGCTTCTAGCCTGCGGCCAGAATCGCAGGCGTCGCAGCCTCACGCGGATTCCTGGACAGGCTCCTAGCACCTGCCCCGACGGCGTGACCGCCGCCTCAGTTTCGTCAAGGGGCCTTCTGCACCCTGTGGGCAGGCCCCAAGCGCGACAACTGCGCGCTTGGTGGCCCGCCCCAGGAATGCCCTCAGGCGAGTGCCTCAGCGAGGGGACCCTCGCCGTCGGTTAGCCAGTCAAGCCAGGTTGCGGTCCTCCTTTCGGCGGCTTCGGACGCGCCAGCCGACGACGCCGGCCAGCGCGCTGCCGAGGAAAGCCATCGAGAGCGGCTCTGGGATCGTCACGAGCGGGCCTGGCTCGGTGTCAGGCCGCAGGATGTGGGTTCTGAGAACCTCAGGACTGCTGCCGGAGACGCTCTGGGGCTCATAGACCTCTATGCTCGGATCATAGTCCGGAGAGCCGAATCCGACGTTGAAGGCGTAGTTCGCAACGGCAGGGTCCATGCCGAGGCCGTCTTTCGCGTAGAAGTCGCCCCAGACAGGCTGCTTGTTGCTGTCGAACGACCAGGTCAGGACCATGGGGCTGTTCAGGGGCTCGATGCGGATGCCGATGAGGGGCTCGGGCAGCCCCGGCGAACCCGACTCCTGCCACCCGAACGTCAAGTTCGCGGGCGAACTACACACGAAGTTCCTGAAGTTCTCCTCGGTGTTCGTGAACGACGGAGACGTCTCGAGGATGAAATGGCTGATGCCGTACGAAGTCCCCGAGACCTCGAACGAGTAGGCATAGTGCCATGCTGAGGTCGGCGTCTCCAGGCTGACCGACCAGTGCAGCGCCACCGTGCGCAGCGACCAGCCATCGGACGGGTTGTTCTTTGTCCCGACCTTCAGACCGCGGCTCTCAATGGTGTCGGAGCCATCGAGCGGCGGGGTGTACGTCAGCGTCCCCTCGTAGAGAAGGAACGGGTCGCCCACAGCATGTGGCGCGGTGAGGCAGATGGCACTGAACAGGCCAAGTAAGACCAGAATGGGTTTCATAGAAACCCCCTCATGATTGGGAACAACTGCCAGGCTTCGGTCTGGCCGTCCGGACAAGGGTGCTCCGAGACGGCTCAGGGCCGCGCGGGCAAGGGCCGTGCAGAAGCTGGACGACTGCCCGCGGGGCAGAGAGATGAGGGGCCAGGTCAGGGCGGCGGCCGGGCAAAGAGACTGAATGCGATGAGCTGCGAGGGCAGGGCATCCCGTCCTTGGGACGGGTAGAGGGCGATGAACGGAAGTGGCAGGACGCTTGCTTCGGGGCAGGGCGAAAGGGTGGGTACAACAGAGCCGGCAACCCGCTTGACGGAGGCACTGCGGGTTGCCGGCCGGTGGTCGGTCACGAGAACGGTCGCCTCGGGCGCGGCGGCCGCCGGCTGGGCAGCCAGGCGCCGGAGAAGCCCCGCGTAGGTGCGCTGGAGCGATGGAGACCGAACAGGGCGATGTGTCTCCATCGGTGCGCTGGGATGGACGGGTGTTGTGGACCTGGCATCTGGGGCCTTAGGCAGGCCGATGATCTCGGTAATGGCACTGATGCCGGACCTGGTGAGGGCCAGCAGGGCAAGGAGTGCCGCTGCCCATCTCCTTCGGCCGCGGTAGAGGCCGACGATCAGGAGGCCCTGGCACATCAACAGGCCTGAGCACTCGCTGGGGGAGAGCCTCACCTGGGAGACCTGCGGGGCGATCAGGAGGTTCTCTTCGAGGTCCGCCGATGGGTGCCAGGTGGCGTCGGGTCTCTCGGCAAGCGAGCCCAGCACTTCTGCCTTCGCGGGGGCACTGTCACCGAGCGCCTCCTGCGGGGCTTCGTCCGCGGAAGCACGCCCAGTGAGCCAGGGCGAGTCGAGGAGAATGAGGTCGGTAGCGGAGGCGTTTTCGGGATCGGCGCGCAATGCCGCTGGGGCCACGCACAGCAAGCCGACCCCAAGGCACACAAACCACGTGCGTCGCCGCCCTCCGCTGCCCACGCAGAAACCCCGCGGCACAAAGCCGACACACCAGACCCAACAGGTCCACTGTATCAGCAATTATAGCCCGTGTCGTGGCAATGTCAAGTGGATTCTCGCAGAATCCGGCGTGCCTCAGGTGACGATTCCTGCGGAGGCGAGGCAAGGGGCCTCCCTCCCGAAGGTTCCAATACCTTCGGGAGGGTAACAGAAGGGGCGAGCGCTGGGGGCTTGCCCTCCCAAACGCATTGGGACCGTTCGTGTGTAGCCCGGGCAAACCAGGTGTCAAGAGGTTTCCGACCAAAAGGGACGAAGTCAGTCCTGAGGCTTGGCACGTCCAGCGGCAAGAGGGGCGACAACAGAGGCGTCGGGGAGGTGCCTGGCGACAGCGGGAAAGGCAAGCTGAGTGAACTCCTGGAGACGCGCGAACGGGTCCCCCTCCCGCCCTGTGGCGGGCGCACTGACCATGAGCTGGAGGACGTAGGCACCGCCACCCCCAATGAGGTCGCGCAGGGCGGCCGTGAACTTCTGCCACGTGGTGTCCGCCTGCTGCCTGCCGTTCGCCACATACCAGTAGAGCACCGCCATGCGTGCGCCAGCCTTCGAGTAGAGGAGTCTGCGGACCCTCAACTCGGGGAACCCTCTTGCTTCCGATGGTAAGGTGACCATCTCGTTGAGCTCCTCGGTCCACCCCTGGTAGGGGTAGCAGACGGTGGGGCCGTGGGGGATACGGTCCTTCACGCTGCCGTAGAAGGCGATGTAGAGGGCGATGGCCTCGCCGTTGGGGCGCTTGTAGTCGCGGCGCAGATAAGCGTCCGCGGCAGCGACTCTCAGGACGCTCTCCGAAAGCTCAATGTCCCGGCCGGCCCAGCCGTCGAGCTCCCTGGGAAGCTGGTCGAGCGGCATTGCGAGGGGAGTGGGCGGGGTGGCCCCGACGCCGCCGAGCCGGGCCGCGTGGTACCCGACGGCGACGGCGCCGAGCAGGCCAGCGCAGAGGCAAGTGCTTCTCCTGACGGACACCATTGACTCCCTTCCCCCGCTACAGGGGTTCCTCGATGAATAGATGGGAGAGCACGTAGTACTCGAGCCAAAGCAACGCTGCGGAGAAGGCGAAGAGGACCATCGCAGTGCCCGAGTGGGGCAGGCCATCCACGAACGACTTGAACCCCCAGTGGGTGAGGAGCGCGATCACCGTCACGCGCAAGGCGTTCGCCAGGATGGCGATCGGCACGGAGGAGGCGAGGAGGACGATGCGTTCCCACAGGGGACGCCGGCACAGGTAGGCAAAGGCAACCCCCAGGGCAATGAACCCTGTGAGGAATCTCATCCCGCTGCACGCCTCGGCAACCTCCAATGTCTGCTCCGGCATTATGAGCACGTTACCTTCCCTCAGGACAGGGATGCCGATGCCCTGAAGCACGGCGGCGCCCACCACCGCAGCAAAGTGCCGCATCGGAAGCGCGATGCGGTTGTACACCGGCGTCGGCAGCGGCATCATCAGGAGCAGGAAGAGGATCGGCACGGCGACGATCCTGAAAACCCTCCGCCCCGCGGCCAAGAGCACGACCCCGGAAATCACGAAGATCATCGAGACGCAGGAGACGAACGGGGACTCGTAGAATAGCGTCCAGACTTTGACCGCGATCCCTGTGAGCAGAGGCACGAGCCCGAGAAGCGAGGGCCGGACCTCTGCTGTCGTGAGAGTGCCCCACTTCTCCCAGACGAAGTAGAGGGCGAAAAGCGGCACGAAGAAGCCGTGGGTGTAGTTCGGGTCCGACCACCACCGAGGGATGAGTCGGGCCCAGTCGTCCAGGTACAGGATCAAGACAGGCAGGGCCAGAAGGGCGATGCTTGAGAGGCGAACCGCCCGTGCGCTCGGCATCCCAGGCTACTCCGTCTTCTCCACGTCGTCTGCGGCCACATCCGCGACTACGGTTCTCTCGCGCAACTCGACCTCGAGGAGGACGCGGTGAGGGTGGCGCTCCATGAGGACGCGACCCGAGGCCCCCTCGAGGAACCCGGAACGGATGCGCACCGCCTGACCCGGCCTGAAGTTGCCTCGCGCGTTCGAGTTGAGCGCCTGAGTCGCGGTGTACACCCCAACGTCAATGCCGAAGTCACCCATGGAATTCATCCCCCACCCGCGGGCAACCACGCCGAAGCGTGCGGCGGCCCGCAAAAGATGACTTGACAGACCTGCCAGCTCCATTGTATCCTCAATATGATAGCAGCGAAACCTGTGGTGTCAATCCGTTTTTCGTCGGCCCCACGTGGGTGAGGAGGGGCGGCCGCTATGAAGAGGCTGAACAAGCGGCTGGCAGGGATCGTCGGGTGCATCCTTCTCGTCACAGGGGGGCTCTTGGGCGTTCTACTGCTTAGAGGCGCGGGTCGCCCCAACGTGGAGCCGCTTCTGGCGGCAGCGGCTCGATGCGTTGCCGCAGGGGAGATTGACGACGCGCTGGGGCGGTACAGGCGAATCCTCCAGTTGGATCCGAAGTGCGCCAGGGCTCACATTGCGCTGGGGGAGTTGCTGGAGGAGCACGGGGAGCTTAGAAGTGTGGCGGAACACTATGCCGCCGCCCTCAAGCTTCGTCCAGGCGACGTCGCGACGGCACGACGCCTCGGTCGGGCGGCAGAGCGTATCGGTGCGTATGCACTTCTCAAGGAAGCCTCTGAAAGCCTCCTTGCCGCTGATGGGGAGGACCACGAGGGCCATTACTGGAAAGCCCTGTTCCTTGGCGCCAACCGGGAACATGGCCCGGCCATTGCGGAGGCTGAGAGGGCAGGTGATTCTCCGAATCTCTCCCTGAAGATCCGTGCGATGCTGCTCCTGGGCCAGCTGCACCAAGCCAGGGGCGAGTTCACCCTGTGCGACAAGACGTATGAGGCTGCCCTCAAGGTCGCTCCCGAGAACTCGGAGTTGCTGCTCGCTCTCGCCCGGCTCTACGAGAGCCGCAAAGACCAGGCACAGTCCGTTGAGAAGGCGAAGACGTTTCTCGACAGAGCGGTCGCGGCCCATCCCGAGGCCGTGGGACCTCGGCTCCACCTCGCTTCGCTCCTGACTCAGCAGAAGCAATTCGCTGCCGCGGAAGCGCACCTGAAGGCCGCGATTGAGCGGAATCCGGGCGACAAAGCTGCGCTCGGCGCCTATGGCGACTTCCTTGTGAAGTCGGGGCGGGTATCTGAGGCGCGAAAACACCTCGAGAGCAGCTTGGAGGCGCTGGAGGCGTGGCCGGAGGGGCGCGTGCGGCTCATCGAGGTGCTGCTCAACCTGGGGGAGACGGAAGCTGCCAGGAGCCACCTCGCGAAGCTGCCGGCGGTGCCTGAAGAGTCGGCCACGACGAAGTACCTTGAAGGCAGGCTTCTGACCGCAGAGGGTCGGCCCTCGGAGGCCATCGGCAGGTTCAAGGAGGTGATTGCGCGCTCACCCCGACGCGCGGAGGTCCACTTCTACCAGGGGGTTGCCTATCTGGGCCTCGGCGAGTTGGGCTCGGCGCGAGCATGCTTCGAGGAGGCCGCACGACGCGACCCATTTGCGGTCGCGCCGCAGAGGCAGATCGCTGCGGCGGCGCTGGCGCTGGGGGACCCGGACGCAGCGATTGACGCCGCGCGGAAAGTGATTGCCGCTGAGCCGCAGGACGCCTCGACCCGGCGGCTTGTGGCTCGGGCGTATGCCGTTCGAGGGAACCTGGCCGCTGCGGCAGAGGAACTCGAGGCCGTGCTCAAGGGAGCATCCGAACCGGTTGAGCCGACCCTGGAACTCGCCCGCCTTCGATCCGCCGCGGGGCAGCCGCAGGAGGCGGCCCGCCTGATCCAGGCGTTGCCGCCCGAAGCGAGGTCCTCGTCCGGCGCCCGGCTAACCCTTGCATCTATCTACATGGACAGCAAAGAGTTGGGGAGGGCGCGCGCCGAACTCGCCCAAGCGATCCGGGAGGCCCCGAAGGAGGTGGAACCCAGGGCGGCCCTGGGGCTTCTGGAGATTGCGGCCGGGAAGGCAGCCGAGGCAGGGGCCATTGCCGACGGGCTTGCCGCCGAAGAGCCCCCCAGTGTGCGCGCCCAGCTGTCAGCCTCAGGGCTATACGAGCGGTTGGGCTTGCTGCCCAAGGCCCTCGAGGCGTGCCGCCGGGCAGAGGCCCTGGAGCCGGGAAATGTCGAAGTTGCGGGGCGCCTGCTCGATCTGCTCCTGATGATGAACCAGCCCGAAGAGGCGCTGGCTGCCGCCAAGCGACTCGCCGAGGCGAAGCCCGAGCGACTGTCCGCGCAACTGGCCGTCCCCCGAGTCCTGGTCGCCACGAAGCAATGGGGCAGTGCCATCGCGGCGCTGGAGGAACTCGCGAGAAGCCACCCGCACGAGGCCCTGCCCGCGGGCCTTCTTGGTCGCGCGTACTTCGGCGCGGGCAACCAGCGGCGCGCGTTGGAACACCTCCGCAAGGCGGCCGGGCTGAGGCCCGACTGGCTCGACACGTGCCACCTCCTCGCAGACGTCTGCTACCGAAGTGGAGAGTACCAGGAGGCCATCACCTGGTCGGAGCGCATCCTCCAGCGGCGCCCCGACATGCGAAGCGCGCGGCTGCTCTCCGCGCTCAGCCACGCACAGCGGGACGACTACCCCAAGGCGATTGAAGAATACCTCGCGGCGAAGCCGCACGAGCCCGAGCCTGGTTACTACATCGGACTCGCGAGTCTCTACGAGCGCGACGCGCAGCAGGACGAGGCCGAGAAGGCCCTGCTCCGGGCGCACCAACTTCAGCCTGACTCGCCGACCACGGTGTTCGCGCTGGTGCGCCACTATGCGAGGGTGGGAACGCCCGCGAAGGCCGATGCGTTGCTCGCGA
>Ga0209407_1004737_pt1 | contig 10934 bp, 15 predicted proteins | sample AD_JPNHG3_MetaG_FD_184410 | JGI IMG/M metagenome (GOLD analysis project Ga0209407, IMG submission 184410) | Active sludge microbial communities of municipal wastewater-treating anaerobic digesters from Japan - AD_JPNHG3_MetaG (SPAdes) (version 2) | ecosystem: Engineered > Bioreactor > Anaerobic... | reverse complement strand
TCGAGAAGACCACGGTCGCAAAAAGCAGCACCAGGCACGAATTCAAGATTGAGGCAAAGGGGATAACTGCAAGAGGGTATGAGACTCCAGAGGGGTTCATAGTCCTTCAAGGCTCTACAGCGGTTCTAGCGGAGGTGGCATCAATTCACCGCTATTTATCCGACCTCAGAAAAGAGCTTCAATCGCAGGGAGTCTTGATCTCCCGAGGAGATCATCTGGAGTTCACTCAAGATTATCTATTCAACTCTCCTTCAACGGCAGCGGGAGTTGTTCAAGGCAGATCGGCCAACGGGCGCATAGACTGGAAGGACCATTTAGGCAGGACTCTTAAGGAATTCCAGAAAGAAAAGATGGGTGCATCCGGTTGAGCAACTGGCTCCACGCTGTTCTCTCCTCTCCGCTATCTCCCACTCCTCGCCCAGGCCCACCTCGATATCCATCCCCGGCTCGATCCTCTTGAGACCTGCGTACATGATGCACAGCAGCTCCAGCGACGAGAATGTCCTCCCTGGCAGCGCCCGCAGGACATGCGTCTCCCTGGGGTCGTTGATATCCAGCCCATGCTGCCCCAGCATCCCGATCTCGAAGGCGATCTCCCGGACCTCCTCCAAGCGACTTGCCGGAGAAGAGCCGCATGGCGTCCAACAGATAGAATACGGCATCCATGCGCAGCCTGCGAGACTTCAGCCCCCACGGCAATCTCTCGTAGCCCATTCCTGGCCAGGCCGCGCAGCTCCTCCGGCGCCGGCATATCCAGCACCATCTGGAAGTGCTTCTGGGCCTGCTCGATGTCCCCCAGCTCCATGTAGGCGAAGGCCAGGCCGTACACCGTCTGTGGGTCCTTTAGATTGGCCTGGTAGGACTGGCGCAGGTAGTAGAAGAGCCCGCAAGCTGTCGTCCTCTCGCCACAGTATATCGCCCAGGTTCTTGAGAGCCATCGGGTTCTGGGGATCAATGGCCATTGCCTGGCTGGTGGCTTCCTTGGCTTGGGTCCAGGTCGCCCTTTTTCTGATAGGCTATGCCCAGGGTCACGCAGGCGTTGGAATGCTTGGGTGCGAGTTCTAAGCAGCGGTGCAGCAGCTCTTTTCCCTGGTCCAGCTGGCCGAGGTCCACGTAGCAGAGGCCCAGGTTGTAGAGGTGGTCGGGGTCGGTCATGGAGAGATCAGTCCAAATGCAGGTGTGGTGGCAACTATTAAAATGGGATCGGTTCGAGAATCCTCTCCTTTTGATTTGCTCTGCTTATACTGCGGGCCTTCCCATTTTTCCTGCGCCTACAGACCTCCAATTGTCATTGCTCGAATTTGAAGTGACAGACGTTGAAGTTGAAGATACAGACCCGGGGGGATTGCACTTTTCGCATGGCTTATATCCAGACGACATAGCTTCACTTGGGCTTGAGAACAAGATACGATTCTCGGGAAGGATTTTCTCTGCCCAGACGCATGAAGTGTAGTGATAGACCATCGTATCTGTGTTACCTATGAAGTTGCTTCTCGTATTTTCATAAACCGTATTTATAGGCTCATTTATTTTCTGCATGAGCAGGTTGGGGTTTTCTCCAAAATGCATTCTAACCCAAGCATTATAGACGTCCACCTGTGAATTAAATCCAGACAAATTTATTCCATTCTGAGCCTGTTCATATGCCTGCCCTATCTTAAAGCCGATACTCAGGCCCTCCAATGCACCCTGCTGCCAATCTGAATATCCTTGGGCAAGAACTAGACTTATTACGCATAAAAATATCACAATATATTTCATCTGCACATCATATCCTTTACCATATTTGGAGGTAAAAAGTTCTAACGAAAAATCTTTTGGAGTCTTTATATATGCTCACTTTCGCCCCGCCCCCTGCCTCGCCATGATATCCCCGGAGCACCCTGTTCTCTACATGGAAATCGAACTGCACCCGTCCGTCTCCCTGACCCCGAATACCTTCAGCGTCCTGGTCGCCCCCGGCGAGGTCCTGGCCGGCGCCATCAACAGCTACCCGGAATTGCAGCGCTATAAGATCCTCTTCATCAGCGGCAATTACTCCTGCATCCTCAGCCGGCTGAACCGGAACATCACCGAGCTGGATGTGCGGCGGGCCTTCACCTCCTTCCAGCTCATGACCATACTGGAGGAGAACCATCACAGCGTCCTCATCGTGGAGCATGACCCCCTGCTCTACGAGGACTCCCAGGAGACGGTGGGCTACCTGGCCCAGCACCTGCGGCAGACCTCCAGGGAGGCGACGGTGCTGCTCTACGCGCCGGCGATGGATCCGCACCTGCAGAAGATCGCCGGGCTGGCCGACCGGGTGTTCTGTATCTATAGCGAGCCGGCCAGGGGTCGCTCGAAGGCTGAGGTGAGGGTGCAGGGGGCGCAGAGGACGCTGGGGGCGTACTCGTGAGATGGCCCTAGAGGGGGGAATCGGGTAGTATTTCTTCAGGGTTTAGTCTTCTGCCTGGTATTGTGAGCATACTCTTCGCATTTCTTCTAAAGCTTTCTCATAGATGCTATTGACTGCTGGAATCGGGAGTATATTTCTCGAACCGATATATGGTGGCTCTGCACACACGAAACCAGAACTTCTGCCGGGTTCTGGTCTCTTTGGAACTGGGTATCTGCCGCCCCATTTTATAATAATATCTAAATATTGTAGAACCTTTTTCTCATCATCGTTAAAGAGATCAGACCTTATGGCTGTTACTTTTAGTAAGTTGACAAATCCATGTTGATCAATGGTCCATGGTGCACCATTTTCTCGATTAACAGCACGAAAATCATCAAAATTGACTGCACCACCGAAACCAGGATCGTTTAATCCAGTTCCGCATATGATCGCACCCTTGATAAGGTTCTCTATGGCATATCCCATAAGAAGCATATAAGGGCAATATAAGTCAAGGTCCGGGGGCAGTGTAATTGGGGTTCTTTCTTTGCTTGCGATTGCCTGTGAGGTCTGCCTGCTGAGTTCCTGGTAAGCTAACTGATAGTCAAAAAGCAGTTTGTCTGCAGATCTTTTTAGCATCTCTGCTGTGGAAATCCAAGCATTGGAGAGTTTCCATATTGGAAAAGATTGGGGTGTCATACTAATCCCATCCCAATTTGAATATAATATAATTTACTCAAAGATCCTTGATCGAGCATCTCCTTCAATCCTCAAAGTCTTTCTCCACCTGTCCTCTCGCCAGCCGCATGGCCTCGTGCAGCTTGGCCTCCAGCATCTGTCTGGGCGGCAGCTCCACCAGATACTGGACTGCACTCCAGGTAATGGACAAATGGTTAAGCAATGGTATTTAAAGCAACCTCTTCTTTGTCGCTAGCGGTCTAAAAATGCTCAATAGTGGCGGTATAAAATTGACCAGCTGGCAAATAACCGGTTTTGAAAAGTCAGGCCACCGGCAGCAAGTGCGGCGCGGGCCGACAGAGGTTATTGGGATCTAAAATCGTATCCAAAAGGCCCAACGTCTCTTATGTTTTGGCTATGGCCACCCACATACCTCCTAAGTTTCAATCACTCTTGACCCGGCCCTCTTTCTCCTGCAGGACGGCCCGGGCCCAAGGTAGATAGCCCAGCTCTACCATGCCCGGGCTCCCTACAGGAATTGCAGCCTCCCATGGCCGAGAACGTTCTTGACGGCGCTTTATTCCTCTTCGGCACGGAAAACGCTAGTATTTATTACTGATTAGCAGGTAAATATCATAATATGAGGCTAACATCGTTTGTATTACTGACTATAGCTCTTATGAGCATGCTACTGATTGGTGGAGCGGTTGAGGTATCTTCGGACTGGGCTACCAACCCGGATTACCTAAAGTTTGCCATACCTACTGATGGTGGTGATGGTATTATGTTGGTTTGGCAGGAAAACCAAACATGGTATATGGCAGTTGGTGAGTTTAGTAACAGTACACTTGGTCCTCATATAATCATCTGCGGCAATTCTACGGGTTGGGTACTTTCACAGGGAGCATCAAATATCTTCAGCAGTACATAATCAGCCACCGGGCCGATAATCACGTATGAGTCCTGCCCAGCAGCACCGCTCCGCTCGTTCACCGCGAGCGTTCGCAGTGTAGTTCTATGACATTCTTGGAGGATATTGAGAAAATGCCATAGAACCATCATCCTTCCCGCTCGCCGGAGCGGCCATAAATCGATTCTCTCTTGGGTGGGTTAGGACGGGCTCAAGAGGCAAAGATGGACGCCGCCGGGAGGTGTGCTGTCTCAATATCCGGCCTGTGCCGGCTATAGCTCCCCGGGTGTTATCAAACTCGATCTGAGAAATGGCAATTCATATCGATTTAGTCCTTCGGCACAGGGGCAGGCTTTTTATCGGATAGGGGGCCCATAATACTTTGTGGACTTGCCAGCTTTAAGAGGGTAATCACATGGAGTCGGAAATAGAGCCTACACCAGAACAAGAAAGAAATATGCTAAATGTTGCTGAAGACCTATTTGGCTACTCACCGTGTATGCATTGTATGCACTTTCACGGAGGGGAGGAGTACTTTGAGGAGCCATATGTAAGCTGTGAGGCCTTCCCCGAAGGCATTCCAAATGAGATATTTGAGGGAGAGAACCTGCATAAGAGGCCCTACCCGGGTGATCACGGGATACGGTTTAAGCAGAACCCAAAATATCCGTAAAAGCCCCTAAATTTTTTATTTCCGGCCCCTTGCAGGTGCTGCTTAACGAGCCTGCAGGCAGCAATGCCCACAAAGCCGCCAATGGCAAGACAATTTGCCCAAGCCTAGTTGCTTGGCTTTGGCCCATTGATGCTGAAAAGTGATAGGGGTGCGCAGATGCCCAGATCCTGGCCTCATTTTCAGCATCGGGAATGCAGGCAAACCTCTTGCTCATAATCTTTTTGAGTTCCTTTTCAGCTTGAGCAGTCTCTTTTTGGATTTTCCTATCAAAGGTCTCTTCATCTCTCTTCTGCTTTTCTTCGGACCATACTACTACGGCGCGCTGAGGAATACCGCCGTAATTCAAATCGGCTGCGTAAAAGGCATATCTGGAATCGGTGCCGGGGATGAAGTCCAGTTCAGCATTGAGAAGTTGCTTTATCTCATCCAGAGTTGCCGGGGCACGAGTGATTCATCTCTGTTCTGTTCCCAGGAATTTGATATTATCCTCAGTATACAAAGCACTATCCGCGATCCAGAAACTTTTGTCGTCTAGGTCGAGTGCACATTGCGTCTTTTCAAGGAGGGTAGACTATCAGGGATTGAGCAACCCATCGAAGCCCGCGGTCTCATAAGCCTTCCTTCGATGATTCGGCCTAGCCTGCAGGTAAATTGCAGTCGTGGTCAGCGAAGAATGGCCTAACTGGTGCTGCAGATAGCTGATATCTATCCCAGCATCAAGAGACCACCGGCTGAAGCTATGCCTCAGCAGATGCGGCGTGATCCTCTTTCGCTGCCTCACCTTGCCCGGCCTGGTCTCCTGGAGCCCCGCCTCCTCAGCAGCTCTGTCCAGGAGCCTTTGGATCTGCCTGGTCGAGATATGGCCCAGATCCCTGCCCTCGAAGACATATCCCTCTGCCCGCCCCTGCAGATGGGCCTCCAGGGCTTCCAGGACGGACCTGGGAAGGATGGAGGTGCGCTGCCTGCCACCTTTGCCGTTCACGACGTGCAGGTATCCGCCGGAGCCGTCCAGGTGCTCGACCTTCAGGGCCGCCACCTCCGAGACACGCAGCCCGCAGCCGGCCATGAGCCAGAGAAGGGCTGCCTCTCGGGGGGTGGGAGCTGCAGCAAGCAGCCTGTGCCATTCATCTAGAGATAGGAAATCCTCGGGGTGCATGCGCTCAAGATGTGATGTCATAAAATAAGCATATTACGACATCGATGCACTGCAAAGGTGCTTTCAAAAGCACAGGCGATACCCGAAAGTCGGTTTATAAACGACGCACAATCAATAATACTTCTTTAGATAAAAGTATGCCATATTCGCATCAATTCGATAGAAAGAGTTTAAAGGCTTAGTGGTTGAACTGTAATTTTTAAAATAACATTTTTATCAATACCAACTTTGATGCATTAAGCGGAGCCCGTGTGCTCTGGATTCCACAGCTTCAGGACCGCTACGCACCACCACATTGGACCGATATGAAGAGCCCTCATACGGATAGGTCGGAAATTGATTGATGTTTTTACATTTGATGTAAAGCATCTCAAGCAATCAATCCGTTTTTCTGCACAGGAAATTATTTATCTCAAAGGAATAGACCTATATGCCATGTACTACTTCGCCCCCAGCTCAGGATACACGAAGGCAGCCTTTGCGAAGAGCCGCGCTGCCCCACAGCCTCGCTATGCCGTGGGCCTCACCCCGGACGCGGCTCTCTGCAATCTGCCAGCCCGGCCTGCTATCTCATCCGCCTCGGAATAGGCCTGAATTCGGGCAGTACAGAAAATATATTTTCAGTTGAAAAGAAGTGCTTTACATCCTGGTGGAGATCCCCGGGGCCGCGGCTTTCAGCCTCCTGGCCTTCTCCAGGGCCTCGCTCTCGCTTACCTTCTTGCAGCTCCCCAGGTAGACGTTCCTCACCCTGCCGCCCTCTTCTCGCCTGCGTTCGTCCTGTGCATGTAAAAATAGTTCTATGACATTTCTCTCAACCCTGCCGATAATGTCATAGAACCCATCCGGGAGCACTCCCGCTACGCTTTCCGTCTATTCCTGCGGCGGCCGCTCTCTTCCACAGCCCGATTCTTCCCGCTCCAAATCGAGCAGTGGCTCAAGCCTGTCCAACTCTGTGATCGCCGCCCGGGCACGCGGGCCGGTCGAGGCCTGCCACTCTTGACGGAACTCTGCAATCTTCTCCCTGGAGTACTGCCGGAGCCACTTGATTTTCTGCCCGTCAGTCGCGGGCTTCTCGTCGGGCCACTCCAAGGAAATCACGTTCGGGCGATCCGATGGCAGGCCGGTCAGGATATGCGCCGCCGAATCGGCCCGGCTCGGCCAATCGATTTTTACCTCCGACCAATCCCGGCCTGACGCCCCAATTGCGTCAAGCCGTTTTTTGATCGTATCAATCCGCCTCATACCGATTCCTCATTTTTTTTGCAACTTAAGCTCGAGCTCGGTTAGCCGCGCCTCTAAATCGCTGATCTTGTCCAACTCAAAGGTTTTCACCCACACAGACATAAGCTGAGCAATCCGACCGGAATACTCCAGCTCCTGCCCCTCAGCGAACGCCCGGTCGATCACCCGCCTCAAAATCCGTTGTGCGTCCTGCAAGGTTTTGAGTGTAATTCCACGTCGCTTTACGATTTTATTCTCACCCATTTATGAATCACCTCTTATCGAAGCAGCCACCAAACCCCCCGGGTCTCCCGTGAAAAAGCAGCCGCTTTCTAGCCGGAGGGCCTTGATGGCGGTACATTGTGGGAGGCTCACGTGCTCGCCTCCCCGTTATGTCGCACAATTTCCCCAGGCTTTAGTTGGACACCTAGCTGGCTGATTGATTCCAATGTTAGCCGCTCCTGCTGTTCTATTTCAAGCTCTGCCATCCACTGCTCCACGTTTATGTGTTGGGTGATCGATTCTTCGACAAGGGCGCGAAGAATGCCCATATCCATAGAGTCAATCTCCACAGATTCACCTTGAAAGTTCTTGGATCGCTTGTCAGTGGTCTTGGTTGGCCGGGTCGGGAGATGATAGCGTTCGATTTGTTCAAGCGTTACAGCCCTTCGTAAAAAGTGGATGTCGACCTCATGATCCTCTCTCAGGGCTTTGATGGCGCTTTGATCTATGGCTAGGCCTGACGGGTCAAAGTCGCCGAAGTAATAGACGTAAACCTCTTTTCCCGCTTCGATTTGGGCCTTGAACGCCTCAGCCGCATTATAGAGGGCGGTTCCGCTCGCAAACCCACGAAGAGGCAGCACCTTAACGCCGAAGCTATCAGCCTCTTCGGTTAGGATTGAAGCGATAGCGTCCTTTTCCGCCCAGATTTCCACATAAGCACGCTGAGAGGCCCACAGGTTACGTCTGTAAGCATCCCTGGTATTCAGTAATACAGCCTCGATGCCATCAAACCGCCTGCTGCCATAATACCACCGCGTGTTATCTGCGAAGGCGCTCCACGGGATGAGGCCAGCCCGCCGCCAGTTCATGAGATGCCTGCCCAGGGCTTTGTACTCCCTCTCAGACTTTGCGATCGCGCCCCGGCCCACAAGGCGATAGAAGAGATGCCTGATTGTGATTTGACCGGGCTCGCTGCTGATCACTTCCTGGCAGGCCTGCAACAGGGCGGTTAAATCGGATTTGGTCCTTCGGGATCTTATGGATCTAGATCCATAAACTTCGGGGATCACGCGCTCGCCTCCCCGGCCATTGTGGCCACCTGCTTGAACCCGAGGCCGCCACCCGTCCGCTCAAACTGCTCATATCCGAGATGCAACAAAGCCCTGCAGGCCTGGCACTCCAGGATGCCCGCCGCTTTGGCGACCTTTGCAGGGTCGACCCAGCCGCTATATCCGTACTCGATGATAGCCGCGCCCCTGACCTTTGCCAGGTAACAATGAGGCCGCGGGATGGGTTCGACCTTCTCCACAGGCTCGTGTGGGCCGGAATCGGGATGTGCCTCCGGGCCGGGAGGCTCCTCTCCGGGAGGTGCTTGCTCCGGCTCTCCTGCAGGAAGGCCGGGCCCTGCCACCTCGGAGGCCATCTTCTTGAAGTGCTCCTTTTGGGCTGCGTTTTGTGCGTCCACACCGTCCATACTTTCGGTATACCCTATCTCTCCTTTACTACTCTCCTTATTCTCTTCCCCTTTCGCCGTAATACTAGGGTTAGGCAAAACTATGGACGGTATGGACGCGTTAGATGGATCTTTAAACTTCAGCCCTAACCAGCACCGCGGCAGGCCTACCCTCCCGGTTGGGTCATGTGGGCGGTAATCCGATATCGGTATCACCGACTGATCCTTTAGCAGGTTGCCAAACCGTGTTACTGTGATAGGCCTTATCCCGTGCTTCTCGCAGTAGCGCCTAAATCTGCTCTGAAGCACACTCTTCCCCACATATGAGTCTGGGGCTTCCTCGCACTCATCCATGAGGAAGGCCACCACCGGGTTAGAGTTCCTCTTATACAGTATTTCCACGTCTTCAACGGTCTTATCATAGCTGAACCGCCACCCATTCTCACGAAGCCTCTTTAGTCCTGCCAGAGCGATGTTCAGCAGCCCGCTCAATTCCTCCGGTGTTTGCAGCTTGCTGTCAAGGTCGGGGTCGCCCGTACCTGACCGTGGATCAAACGTATGCAAGAACTCAAGTAAGATCCACCTGGAATAGTAGGCGTATGTGTCGTCCGGGCTTCTTGGAAGCTGGTTTGCTGAGAATAGCATCTTCGCCTTATTCCTGAAGTTGAAGGCAGCACGGTATTTTTCCTGTGCTCTATTGTCGTCTCCTCCGGTTAGGTTGCGAAATGCAGCGGTGTCGGACAGGTCCCTAGCGGGCAAGTCGCCTCCGATGTTTGCCAACCTGCCGTACAGGTCAGCCTTGGCGAACCTATCAGCCACCAGGTCCTGTAAGGTGACATTAGCTATGCTTTTAGGCCCCAGAAACGCGGTGATGAGCCTAAGGAGTGTGCCTTTTCCATTTCTACCAGGCCCTAGAAGCATCACCGCCGCGTGAATATTATAGTCCGGCCATAGCAGCCACCCTATAAGTTCTTCAATCAGGGCCACATCTTCAGGCCTTGCTACCTCTCTCAGGAATTTCTGTATGCGTGGAGCCTTCGCATTTTCATCATAGGTCACATTAATCTGCGCCGTGGAGAGATAATCCGGCGTATGTGGCTTCAGTTCTAGCGTGTCAAGGTCTAAAAGACCGTTCTTGACATTGAGAAAGTGTCCGGCATTGAATGCATCCCGGTCAATGTACGTCCTACGCTTGACCTTCCCGATTACATCAGCGATCAGCTTGTTGCTAGTGTATTCGGAAAATTCCTCTTCTATTAACGCCTCAAGAAGAACCTCTCCATCATCCAAGTACACGCCGTGCTCATAGTGGTAGATCTTGCCGGTGTCCTTGGCGGTCTTGAAATGGTGCTCCTTGATCCATGCCGGTATGCGGGCATTGATGAGGTCAATTGCTCTACCTGTAGATGATCCGCCTTGCTCCCGGCCCGGGTCACTTTCAGGCTGCGATTTTCGGTTAGCTTCGGCTCGATGTTCATCGATCCACAAACAGCCGGGTTCATCGCATTCTATCTCCTTACTCAATGGCGAGCTCCGATATTCGCGGCAGCTCCAGATTTTTTTGCTTCGATAGCCCTTTTGGATTGCATCCTTCGCGATTGCTTCATCGAGCGCGTAGAGGTCTTGACTTTCCCGTGCCCACCGGAGAAGAGCCTCAACGGCGGCAGGCTCAGAAATGCCCTCAGACTTTAAATAGAGAGCAAGGAGCCTTAGGGCCTCCTGCCAACTGTCGGCGCTATCTCCGGGTCCTTCGCTTACGGCAATGTCCAGGCAAACGGGCACAAAATCCCGGCCACAGATGCCCTGCAGCAAGGCGGTCACGCCATCACCGCCGCAGAAAGGCTTAAATCATCGCGGGGCATATCGTTTTTCGGCATGTTTTCACCGACTGGTGGCGGGCTCGTCCTTCTCCGGCGTGCCCCCTGCTTGCCACACTCGAGCTAATTTTCTTTGACATCTTCGCATCCCGCCTCTAACACCGGTGTATAGATTAACCTGCCAAATTCGTCCAACCGTACCGACATGTGTCCTACATGGATCCCTTCTGCAAGCGCCTTTGGCACAGAAAGGAATTTCGAGCGATTGATCGCCCGTACTTTGACTATTTTTTGCATCCCACCTTCCGCACTTTAACTTTCTAAACTGAGTATTTTTCCCGCTAACGATTTCTTAAATATAATCATAATTTGCAATATTTATATACATTAATAATTTATTTGCTTGCCATATCGCGTCAATTGA
>Ga0209407_1004732_pt1 | contig 10945 bp, 7 predicted proteins | sample AD_JPNHG3_MetaG_FD_184410 | JGI IMG/M metagenome (GOLD analysis project Ga0209407, IMG submission 184410) | Active sludge microbial communities of municipal wastewater-treating anaerobic digesters from Japan - AD_JPNHG3_MetaG (SPAdes) (version 2) | ecosystem: Engineered > Bioreactor > Anaerobic >... | reverse complement strand
TAGCGCCATGCAGTCCTTTTTCTGTTTCCGAGGAGCTCATGAAAGAGTCGGCAATCCTAGCTAGGAAATATGGAGTGAGGCTTCATACTCACCTAGCGGAAACAGCCGACGAAGAGGACTATTGTGTTCAGATCTATGGCCGCCGGCCTTTAAGACTCATGGAAGACTGCGGCTTTCTTGGAGCAGATGTTTGGTATGCCCATGGCATCTTCTTCAATGATAAAGAAATAGAGCTCTTAGCCAAAACCAGGACAGGCATTGCGCATTGTCCCTCTTCCAACATGAGACTGGGCTCCGGCATCTGCCGCGTAAGGGAGATGCTGGACATTGGAGTCCCGGTGGGGTTGGCGGTAGATGGCTCTGCTTCCAACGATAGTTCGGACATGCTTGGAGAGGCAAGACAAGCGCTGCTACTGCAGCGCGTACGCTATGGCGCCACTGGCCTAGCTTCCAAGGAAGCCTGGAGGATTGCGACAAAAGGCGGTGCCACAATCCTGGGTTGGGAACAAGCTGGTTCTATCGAAGAAGGAGCCTTGGCAGACATAGCCTGCTGGAATGTCGATAAGCTCGCTTATGCAGGATCGCTTTCGGACCCCTCGGCTGCTCTCCTGTTCTGCGGCTACGATCATGCCGCCGAGATGGTCATTGTCAACGGAAAAATAGTGGTCGACAATGGCCGCATCGTCTGTATCGACGAAGAGAAGCTTAAAGAAGATGCGAACAAGGTCGCCCTTCGCCTTTATAAGAAGGCGGGAATAACATAAGGATCAAGGAGGACCTTATGAACACGACTGCTCTCATTATTGTCTTGGTTTACCTGGCTGCAATGCTTGCAATAGGGTTCTGGACGAACAAAAAGCTGATCAAGACAAGCGCCGATTACATGTTGGCAGGACGAGCCGTGCCGATGATCATCGTTGCCTGCAGCCTTGCAGCAAACAACATAGGTGGCGGTTCAACTAATGGCCTTGTTAACCGAGCCTTTGGTTCTTGGGGAATTTCGGCGGTATGGTATGTGATGGCTGCCTCTATTGGCCTAATTCCAATGATTTTCTTTGCTCCTAAACTACGAGGCGTAATGGCTTTTACTATACCGGAAGTTGTGGGGCGCCGGTTTGGCAAGACAGCCCACATCACTTCGGCCATTCTCAATATCGTATCGCTATTCTGCCTTACGGCATCTCAAATCCTTACATCGGGCACCATTCTCTCTCTTCTAATCGGGCTAGATCTCAATTTTGCAATTGTACTCGCTGCGGGTTTTACGATTTTATATACCACAATGGGAGGGCTCTGGGCAGATTCTATCACCGATCTTTTCCAATGGATCATTATTTTCCTTGGACTGCTCATCGCACTTCCCTTTGCTGTGAACGCAGCGGGCGGATGGAACAACATGATGTCAAGCCTGCCTTCGGAAAAGCTTAAACCATTTGGGACGCTGGGTTTTCTTGGAATACTCTCTCTGGTAATCAATTACTTTCTTACCTTTACCGCTGGCCCTGAGATGGTCTCAAGAATTTTTTCTGCTAAGGATGCAAAGGCTAGCAAAAATGCTCTAATCTGGGCAGCTGTTTTTATGGGTGTCTTCTCTTTTGTACCTACATTCATTGGGCTAGCTGGCTATGCGATCAATCCTAACATGCCAAGCAATCAGGTTCTGGCAAATGTCATCTTCGGCCATACTCCTGCCTGGGTAGCGGGCGCGGTCTCGGCCGCAATCATAGCCTCTACAATGTCGAGTGCGGATTCCGATATGCTCTGCGCCTCGACGATCATTACCAAGGATTTGCTTCCTTACTTCAAGAGCGATCTTTCGGATAAGTCTCAGATTGCCATTTCTCGCGCGATGAATGTGATAATAGGCATTGGAGCCATGTTCATTGCACTTTTCAAGATCGATATCATCACTCTCAATGTCTTTTCTTTTATGCTTCGCGCGGCTGGACCTATTGCAGCCTTTTTACTTGGTCTTCTTTGGAAGAATGTGGGTAAGGCTGCAGGCGTCATATCGATTTTTGTCGGTTCTGCGGTAGGTATCGGTTGGCAAATCCTTGCTAATCAGATGAAGGTGGATAATCCTTATGGATTTCTACCCATAGTCGTAGGTTCCGCTTCCAGCTTTATAACATTTATTATTGTAACTTACATAGAACGGGCTATGGGTCGGCCACCTGCTCCGGAATTAAAAATCGAAGAATAATGCCTCAATCTTAGAATGAGGTTTTTCTTGAAGTAGCTTTTTTCTTGAAAGGAAATTTTTTCTTAAAAAGGAGATTTTTTGAATGGATAGAAATCAAATCGAGAACCTCATAGATGATCTTCGCGGCAAGAAAATTGCAATGTGTAAAAAGGATTTCTTGCTAACATGGGAGAAAACAGTCCCAGAAATCGAGGCCACCTTTTTAGTTGCCGATATCCTTCGCGCCATGAGAGATAGCAACATCTCACCTAAAGTCTGGGATTCAGGCATCGCAGTATCCAATTTCCGCGACAATTCGACCCGAACTCGCTTTTCCTTTGCTTCCGCTTGCGATTTGCTGGGTCTATACATCCAGGACTTAGATGAGGGAAAGAGCCAGGTAGCTCATGGCGAAACCGTCCGCGAGACTGCAAATATGATAAGCTTTCTTACCGAAGCCATAGGAATTAGGGATGATATGTATTTAGGCGAAGGCGATAGATACCAGCGAGAAGTGGGAAAAGCTCTAGATGAGGGAGTAAAGGCAGGCGTTTTGCCTTCTCGGCCTACTATAGTAAATCTTCAAAGCGACATCGATCATCCAACCCAAGCTATGGCTGATTTTCTGCATCTTGTGCATTACTTTGGAGGCCTCGATAAGCTTAAAGGCAAAAAGATCGCTATGAGCTGGGCTTATAGCCCCTCTTACGGCAAGCCACTTTCGGTGCCACAGGGGATCATAGGACTAGCGAGCCGCTTCGGCATGAACATTGTGCTCGCATATCCAAAAGGATATGACCTCATCGGTGATGTCGTCGAAATGTCCAAGAAACAGGCGGCCGAATCTGGCGGAAGCTTTTCTTACACTGATTCGATGGACAAAGCCTTCAAAGATGCCGATATCGTGTATCCGAAAAGCTGGGCGCCCTACGATGTAATGCTCCGCCGTGTGCCCCTTCTCCATGCTGGAGATAAAGAAGGCTTGAAAGAACTCGAGAGAGAAGCGCTTGCCAACAATGCAAAATTCAAAGACTGGGAATGCACCGAGGAAAAAATGAAGCTGACGAGGAGCGCAGGCAAGAATTCCCCACAAGCACTCTATATGCATTGCCTCCCTGCCGATATCACCGGCGTATCTTGTGCAGCCGGCGAGGTTGCCGCCAGCGTGTTCGATCGCTACCGCGATGACACATATAGAGAGGCCAGCTACAAACCCTATATCATTGCGGCGATGATTCTCTTGGGAAAATTTGAACGACCAGCCGAGCTGCTCGAGAGCCTCTTAGCCAGAGGCAGACAGAGAACTTACGGCAACTTCTGATATTCGGTCTTTTGTAACCATGTGGATTCTCTTTTTGGCTATTGGTTTAGCAGCTTTCTAGAAAGCGCTGGGCAATTGTTTTATAGAAAATGAAATGCCATAGGCGCGGCCAAGTATGTCTTCGTTGACGAGGCCACCCGCCGCGCCGATCCACTGGATTTTTCCTTCTGAGATGATAAGTGCATGACCTCCTAGAAAAATGGCTAGGTCGATATCGTGCGTTGTGTAGATTATCGTCTTGCCTGAATCGGCAAGGGAAGCAAGCGCATCAGCGATATGCCGCGAATGCGCTGGATCTAGCATGCTTGCCGGCTCATCCAGAATTAGAATAGAAGCCCCTTGAGCAAGGCAACGCGCGATTCGCACAAGCTGAAACTCGCCGCCGGAAAGCTCACCGATATTGCGCATGCTAAAGGAATCTAGCCCAAAAAGAGAAAGCGCCTTTAGTGCGGCTTCTTCATCTTCCTTTCCTGGCAAGGCCAGGACTTCCATGCAAGGCGTGCGACCCATCAATACAAAATCCAAGACTCGATAATTGAAGGCAAGCTTTTCAAGCTGGGGCAAAAATGCTATCAACCGCGAGCGTTCTCTGGCCGAATAGGAAATAAGCGGGCGACTATCGAGATTGACGGAGCCGGCGCGCGGACTGAGGCGACCAGAGAGAATGGAGAGCAGGGTTGTTTTTCCAGCGCCGTTGGGGCCGAGGATGGCAAGCGTTTGGCCGCGCGCCACATCGAGCGAGATATCCTCTAGTAGTGGCTGATCTTCTTTCCATCTAAAAGAGATATCGCGCGCAGAAAGAACCGATTCGCTGTTCATCGTGCGAGCTCCACTTTTCTAGTGGTAAGCAGGATAGCAAAGCTCAGCGCACCCAAAAGAGAGGTTATAATGCCTAGCGGAATCTCACCTGAAAAGACAGATCGCGCAATAGTATCGGAAATAAGGACAAAAATAGCTCCTCCGAGCATGGAGCGCGGCACCACAAAACGTCCATCTGGACCATCTACAGCGCGTACAATTTGAGGAATGATAAGCCCGACCCATCCAATCACTCCACACACTGCCGTCATTACACCTACGCCCGCCGCAGCCGCCACGCTGACTATTCTACGCTCTAGAGATGGCCGCACGCCAAGCGAATGCGCTACCGCATCATCGAGCGATAGCAAATTGACCCTCCAACGCATAGCATAAAGGACTATAAGAGACAGAACTGCAATTGGCGCTGCGGATTCTAGCCTCTTCCAACTCATCGGTACCATCGATCCCATGGTCCAAAAGACTATATCGGGCAACTGATGCAAAGGATCTGCAATGTATTTCATCAAGGATAAAAGCGATGAAAAAAAGGCTGATACGGCTAGCCCAGCGAGCACAAGCCTCAAAATCTGCCCGCCATATCTGAATCGCTCGGAGAGCCATATCGAAAGAGCAAGCGCCAACACTGCCATGCCAAAAGCCAGCGCAGCGATGACCGAATAGGCACGAAACCCCAAAACCAGCGCGAGCGCAGCTCCGAAAGCCGCACCTTGAGACACACCCAAAAAACCAGCATCGATTAAAGGATTACTAAAAATAGACTGAAGTGAAGCCCCCGCTCCTCCAAGCACAAGCCCAAGCAATATCGCTCCTAGAATGCGTGGCAGGCGAGAATTTAATACGATCTGACGCGCAATTGGATCCGTTTTGAGCAAAAAAGGATTCATTATGCCAGGTACTGGATAGCGACCAATAAAAAGCGAAAGCACTGTGACTATGATAAGCGCAATGCCGAGATAAATGACCAGTGAAGAATGGTGCGGACTATTGGGAGAAGAGCGACCCTGTTTCACACTAGAATTGCTCCCCTATATCACCTTTGATCTTGGGCTCGATGATAGAGCGAAACTTTGCTTCATCGAATCCGTACATGAAGCTATAGAAATCCCGAGTTGTCTGCACTATCGAGATATCTCTAAAGAGCGCTGGTTGAATCTGCTTTGCAAGCCATGTCAATCCCAGAATCCATCGCGTATCTGGCTGATCCCAGGAATAAAAATCCTGTGGGAAACCATATACCTTTCCTTCCTTCACCGCCTTGAGCGAGGAAAGCCGCTTATCTTTTTTGAAAGCCTCGGCCGCTTCCGATGAATTTCCACGATAATTGATGATACACACTACATCAGGATTCCAGGCTGCGATCTGTTCAACCGATACCGTAGCCCATCCAGAGCCAGGATTCGCACCTTTCCATACAGGAATTCCACCCGCGCGCTCCGCTATGATTGTCTGCATCCACGAATCAGGCGGAACCTGCCAGACCGATTCTCCCGAAGCCGCTAACTGCATTAGGAGGACCTTTGGTTTTTGAGAAGCAGACAACTTCGATGTATGGCTGACTATTCTTTTCTCATGGTCAGCGTACCAGCTTAGTATTTCCGCAGCTTGTACTTGATTTCCAAGAACTTTGCCCAATGTTGCAATATCCTCGTAGTATTGCTCAGGTGTCTCAAGGTTCAAATATAGCTGACGAATTCCAAGCGCATTGAGCGGTGCCTCATACTGACTTTTCGCTATAGATTTAAGTATCACCAGGTCAGGTTTGAACGAGGCGATCACTTCTACCCCAGCACTCTTGTCAAAGCAGACCTTTTCCTTGAAAGCCGGATCGACTGCCGACATAAAGAGCCCCAAGCCTTGATCGCCGCTTGAATATGCTACAAGTCTCTCTCCTGTGTCAGGAAAAAGATAAATGGCATCCGCAAGCATATTGGCCCCGCGCCCTGCTAAGACAATACGCTGTTGAGCGTTGAGGCTAAATGCCATAACAATAGCTAAAACAAGCCCAAAAAGAATTATTTGGCGTTTCATAAAGGAAAATGTAGATTATCTGGATGGCAAGGTCAAGAATAGTATGAAATAGAACAAAGTTTGTTGAGTTTATTTTAATATGAGTGCATAATCATAGCCAGCTTTTATATCCTCAACATCTTCTATGATTTTTATTGGTAAATATCTAGTGGTCGTTGTTCCATCACCAAGTTGACCGTATTCGTTAGATCCTGTTGCCCAAAGACTGCTATCATTCTTAAGTATCATCGTAAAATAAGCGCCTATAGCTACTGCTTTGACATCATCCATGACTTTTACTGGACTCGATCTATCATGAGTTGTCCCGTCACCGAGTTGACCGTATTCGTTAGATCCTGTTGCCCAAAGACTGCTATCATTCTTAAGAATCATTGTATGTTCAAATCCAGCTGCAACTGCTTTGACATTATCCATGACTTTTACTGGACTCGATCTATCATGAGTTGTCCCGTCACCGAGTTGACCATGATAATTACCTCCTCTACCCCATAGGCTGCCATCATTTTTAAGGATCATAGAATAACTATCCTGTCCAGGTTCAATTTCTTTAACATCGTCCATGACCTTTATTGGCTTCATCGGGCCATAACCTGCCCCATTGTAATCCATATCATCCCAACCCATTCCTGCTGCCCATGAACTCCCATCATTCTTCAGAATCATGGTTTGAGTCCATCCAGCTGCCACTGCTTTGACATCCTCCATAACTTCTATTGGAATATATCTAGTGATATTTGTTCCATCACAAAGTTGACTGTAAAAATTATCACCTGTTGCGAATAATCTTCCATCATTTTTCAGGATCATTGTATGATATCTTCCAACTGATACTGCTTGGACATCATCCATAACTTTTATTGGCGTTGGCCTTCTATTAGTTTCCCCATCACCAAGCTGACCCTCCGAATTCCTGCCTACTGCCCATAAGCTGCCATCATTCTTCAGGATCATCGTATGTTCTTCTCCAGCTGCGACTGCTTTTACATCCTCCATGACTTCTATTGGAATGTATCTATTGGTGGTCGTTCCGTCGCAAAGCTGCCCATAATTATTGCAGCCAATTGCCCACAGACTAAGCAGATGCCATATTGCATAGAGTGTGATGTTTTCTTGACTAACCACAAGAGTCGATCCTGCTCTAAGATTTATACCTGTTCCATCGCTTCTTGTATTCCAGCTATCAAAACCATATCCAGCTTTGATCAAGCTTCCTGACCTTTTAGCAACTATTGCACTTTCACCTTCCAGATAGATATTAGAATCTATCGGAACAGATCCCTCTGTATTTCCATTTCCATTATAAGTTATGGTATAACCGATAATAAAAGATGATATTTCAGTCCACTTTCCCCATTCTCCACTCTGTTGCGCACGAGCTCGCCAGTAATACCATATCCCTCGAGTTAGACTTTGCAACCCAATATCTATTTTATTGGAGGCATAATCGGAATTTTTTAACAAGATATTGTTCTCAAAATCAGATTGGCTGCTCGAGATTTGAATCTGATACGCACTTGCTCCTCTGACTTCAGAGACGATAAATGTAGTTTGAGAACCGGCTATTCTCGAATTTGCTGGATAAAAGATCTTGATATCATCCGCATTTAGAATTGTATCATAGCCTTGATAGTTTTCGCTTTCTCTATCCACTGGATTATCAAGCGGGCCAAAAAGATCTTTGCAAGCAAAGAGAGAACTAAGCAGCAAAAAGGCGAGTAAAAATAATCTGAAGACTTTCGTCTCATTTCCTATCATTTTGGTGGCCCATTTCTATAGGTTCCATCCTCTCCTTTGAAGCTCGCTAATCTGCTCATCGATATCATCGATGGATTTCTGCAAGGAAGAAGTATTTGATTGCCCAAAGAGAACAAGCGAGGTTCCCAACCCTGCTCCTCCTATGGTTGCGGCTACGGGGAACAATACCTGATAGAGCTGCACTTGCGTTCGAAGGCTTGCTATTTCATCTGAATCGGTTGCAAGATTGTACGCGCTTTTCGTCTTTGCACCCTCAATGTAGGAGGCAACTGCGCCTATTGCTCCTACTATTCCTACTCCAAGCGAAAGCTGAGCATTGATCTTTGTGTCTTTTGCCTTTTCAAGGCGCTTAGCAGTTTCCGCTCTTTGAGCTTGAAGGCTAGTTATGATCTGCGCAATGTGATCGGTAAATGAAGTTACGCTGTCTTTTTGTACCTCCACATATCCAGTATACGCAGTACCAGGAGCACAGTTGATTGATAAGTAATAGGTGCCTACGGGAAGCCATGGAGTAATAAATTCATCATCTATTGATGGGAACACGGGATAGCTTCTTCCTCCCACATTGATGTAGGAGATTCCATCAGCCAATGGGATTCGAATTTGACCCGCATCGAGCTCTAATTTCAGAGTCTGGCCTTGTTCTAATTTGAGAGTCCTAGTAGGTATAGATATACTTTCTCCGCTTTTATACGAAGAAAGCTCAAACTCCAACTTGAGAGGCGTATTTATTGGAAGATTATCGTAGTAGATAAGCCCATCCTTTTCCACGGTTGCATTCCAGTACTTATCATTTACATACATTGCTAGATCTACGCCATAATTCTTCATTACAATTCTCGCGGGCTCTTGCATAAAGAGACTTACTTTCACCACTGTATTCTTCCCTGGCTGCACATCGATCTCGATCTCTGAATCCTTGTATCCGCTCTTTGTGAGAACGCCATGGTATAGCCCAGGAGGAATGTCGGAAATCTGTCCCTCGGCAGGATAGCTCCTTGTAAGCTCTTTTATGAATAATGTTGAACCTTTTGTCAGCACATCAAAAGAAATAAAGCCATTCTTATATGGCTCCCATGATACCACTTGGCCTTTTCTTACGTTTAGAAAAGCACTGGCTGAAACATAGTCTTTTCCGCTCGCTTCTATATAGTAATTCCCTTCTGGCAAATTCCGCACTATCCCTGACCCCTCAATGATTCTGATCTCTGATCCTATGTGCAATTTCGCTAATGCATCAGTGGGGATTCTAATGTCTACTGAGCCAACAGGAGTCAATGTCGCGGTCATCTGCGTCGTCGTATCTGCTCTAATCTCAACCTTCTCGCTATAGTAGGAATCTTTCCCCAGAAGTTCAACATTGTGTGAGCCCAAGGGAAGAGAGCGGAATATCCCTGAGCCAAGCGACCCTCTACTCTCTCCATCGATGAGCACCTCCACATCGCTCTCATTAGTGATAATGACAAGGTTTCCTCTAAGAGGCGCCATCGAAATAGTGATCTCCCGCAATTCTCCTGGTTCAAGGGTAACTTCATCGGTACCACTCGAGGTCGCGGTTTTTGCAGATACCTTTAGTGGCTTTTTCGGCTCTACCTTTTGAATCAATAAAGGGGCTTTACCTTTATACACATCATTTAGGTATATCTCTGAATCAGGTTCAGAAGCCCTCACTAAGAGGTCAGCCGCCTGTGAGGAGCTCAATATCACTGGCTCAATAGGCTTTTGCTTCTCTTTTAGCTCATTAAAATAGAATGACTTAAAGAATTGCTTATAGACTGCAGGATTCTGCTCTCCATAGGTTACCTCCTGTACGGCTGAGCAGGTTCGATTCAATACTTCCTCAATCTCAAGGCCAGGGACTTTCAGATTCTTTAAGAGCTCCGCAGTGAATATTCCATTCCTCCCAGAGCCTTCGCGAGCAACACTGCCTGCAGAGGTCGCATAGACGATAATGCTCCCTGGAGGCTGGTAGGACAGAACTGATAAACCTCTAGACCCAGACCGTGCCCAGCTAAATGGATTATCTCTGCAGGCATCGAGAATGATGATATTGAGATTATTCCTCGCCTTCTGAAGCTCATCCAAAACGCTCTGCACAGAAAGAGATTTCGTCTTTAAAAATGTCTCACCCGAGATATCAGCGTCAGCAGGTATGAGATAATTTACTCCGTTTGCCTGAACTCCATGACCAGCGTAATAAAATAAGCCAACAGCGCTTGGAGAAGTGGATACATTATTACCCAGGCGAAGTACAGCCTCCTCCATCTTGGGAAGATCTGCATCCAAAAGGAGCGTCACATTCCAGTCAAGTTCTTTCAGAAGATCCGCCATGTCAGAGGCATCGTTTACAGAATTTCTTAATTTCGGCAACTTGCTATAGTTCGCATTTCCAATGACTAAGGCATATCGATTCGCGCTGTTTTGAGCCGATATTGGCAATATTCCGAAGAAAAGAAAACTGAATCCAAATATTGCTAAACAAATGACAATTTTGTTCAATCTTGATCTCATATCAAGAATTATAATTCTGATTTTTCCGGGGTCAATAGGAGATTTAAAAGATTCTTATATGTCCAAGAACTGTCCTAGAAGGACCAAGCGCAGCCCTATATTTTATATTTTAAGACCTTATTTGCTTGGCCGTCTCACATGCTCCGCCACGAATTCGCGATAGGCAGCGTTCTGCTCCATGAGCTCGGCGTGTTTGCCGAAACCAGCTATGCGCCCCATATTCAAAAACAGCACTCGATCGACATACTGAATACTCGATAGCCTATGAGAAACAGCGATAACCGCAGCTCGTGCGAATTCAGGCATTGCAGCGAGCGAATGCCATA
>Ga0209407_1004721_pt1 | contig 10966 bp, 6 predicted proteins | sample AD_JPNHG3_MetaG_FD_184410 | JGI IMG/M metagenome (GOLD analysis project Ga0209407, IMG submission 184410) | Active sludge microbial communities of municipal wastewater-treating anaerobic digesters from Japan - AD_JPNHG3_MetaG (SPAdes) (version 2) | ecosystem: Engineered > Bioreactor > Anaerobic >... | reverse complement strand
CCGGTGGCCACGAACGCGCTGGGTGTGGTCGAGGAGGGTGAACGTTCGCTGCCGGTGCTGGCGACGTGCGGGGTCTTGGTGGTCGGGGCGGGCACGGCGGGTGCGCCGGCCGCGATCAGTGCCGGCCGCGCCGGTGCCGACACGCTGGTGCTGGATGTGCTCTACACGATGGGCGGTGTGCAGACCGACGGGCGCATCGGCGCGTACTACTACGGCAATGCGTGCGGGTTTACGGCGAATGATGTTGACCCCGGCTGGAAGGCGACCGGTGCCTCGCTCTACACCGCCAAGGCAGAGTGGTATAGGCAGGCGTGCCGTGCCGCCGACGTGCGCGTGCTTTACGGGACGCTCGCGAACGGGGCGGTGGTCGACGGCGATGCGGTGAAGGGCGTGGTGGTCGTGTTGCCCGACGGCCAGCGCGGCGTCATCCGTGCGCAGACGGTGATCGATTCGACCGGCAACGCCGATGTGGCCGCAGCCGCCGGTGCTCAGACCGAGTTCATCACGGGCAGTGAACCTGCCGTGCAGGGCGCGGGCTGGGCACGGCATGTGCTGGGCAACAGCTATCTCAACAACGATATTGGTTTCGTGGGCGATGCCGATGTGACCGACGTGTTTTTCTTCGCGCGGCGCGCGCGCAAGAGTATGCCTGCGTCGACCTGGGATGCCGCACAGAATCCCGCGACGCGTGAGCGGCGTCGTCTGGTGGGCGCGGTGACTGTCACGCCGATCGACATCTTGAACAACCGCACATGGCCCGACACGATCGTGCGGCCGACCAGCAACTTTGACTCGCACGGATTCACGGTGCATGACCTCTTCTTCGTCTACGACCCCGGCACGTCCTCTTGGACGGCAAGCCTGCCGTTCCGCGCGTTGTTGCCCAAGACGCTGGACGGTCTGCTGGTGACAGGGCTTGGCATCAGCGCGCATCGCGACGCCATGCCGCTGCTGCGCATGCAACGCGACGTGCAGAACCAAGGCTATGCGGCCGGTTACGCCGCGGCGCTGGCCGTTCAGGCCGGTGTCGACGTGCGTTCGGTAGACATCGCTGCGCTGCAAACGCATCTGGTCGGTGTGGGCATTATTGATGCTGCTTACGCCAATAACACGGACAGCTTCCCGCTTCCTTACAACGCGATCCAACTGGCTGTCGATGGTTTGGTTAACAACTATTCCACGTTGCCCACGGTGCTGGCCGACACCGCCACCGCGCTGCCGATGTTGCGCACGGCGTATGCCAGTGCAGGCAGTCCGGCGGATCGGCTGATCTACGCGCACGTTCTGGGGTTGCTGGGCGATCCGGTCGGTGCGCAGACGCTGGTTGATGTCGTAAGCTCGAATCCATGGGATGCCGGTTGGAATTTCCGCGGCATGGGCCAATATGGACGTTCCGTGAGCATGATGGATAGCTATCTGATCGCGCTCGGACGCACGTTGGATCCGGGAGGCGTCTCGCCGTTGCTTGCCAAGGCCATCCAGTTCAACGCCGCGTCGAGCTTCTCCCATTACCGTGCGGTCGCGTTGGCAAGCGAAAGCTTTGACAGCGGTTCTGCCGCCATGCGGCTTGCCGCCTTGTTACCGCTCGTGCAGGGCTATGCGTTGCCGAATGCCGCGACAGCGCCGCTGATTACCGACTTTTCAAACGCGCAGGCTGACATTGAGCGCAACCACTGCCTCAAGGAGTTGGCCGTGGCGCGTGCCCTCTATCGGTTGGGGGACGACAGCGAGCACAACGGCGAGCAGGTGCTGACCGCCTACGCGCATGATCCGCGCGAGGTCTATGCGGCGCACGCCCGGCAGGTGTTGGCTGATGGGCCGATCAAGCAGACCGCAGATGGCGTGTGGATCGGTACCGCAGCAGAAGCCGACTGGCCCACTGCCGCCAATTGGCAGGGCGGTATCCGCGCCGGAGGTGTTGGTGCAGCCGCCATTATCACAAACGGTGTTGCGACGGCACAGACCATCTCGCTGCAGGGCGGCCTGCAAAACATCGGAACGTTGTCCGTTGCGGGGGCCGAGCGCACCATCGAGAGCGGCGTGTTGGATTTCAGTGGTCCGTCTCCGACCGTGGCAGTTGATGACGGCTCCCAAGTTATACTGGCCGCTGACGTGGTCAGTGTGCAGACGCTGACCAAAACCGGAGACGGCGGCGCTGTCGTGACCGGTGCCGCCACGCTCGGCGGACTGGCGGTGCAGCAGGGCTCGCTGGCTTTCAACGACGCAGCACCGCGCTTTTTCCAGGCGTATGCCGCCGACCCAGCGCTTCATAACACCGGTGCAGGCGGTGTCTCAGTCTCACTGCGTACAGACTTTCAGGTCAACCGGCTGATCACCGTCACGCATCTGGGTGCGTACGACAGCGCTGGGGATGGGAACGGGCACTTCAAAAAGGTTGCCATTTTCGCGCGCACCGGCGGGGTGCCGTTGGCCGTGACCGCCTTGGGTGCTGCGGAGACCTATCCGCTCGAAGGCGGGTATCGCTTCCACCGTTTGCCGGAACCGGTCGCGTTGGGACCGGGCGAATACGCGCTAGTGACCTTTGGCTTTCGTGAGGGAGACCGCTACATCGAAGCCGGCAAAGAGGGCGTCGGCGAGTGGGCGGGCACGCTGAATAACGGTGAAGGTGCGATTTCGTTCCTGCCCGGTGCCTATAGCACGCAGGGTGGTGCGCTGACGTTCCCGACGGCCGCACTGGCATCGCAGAGTGAGAGTGAGTACGGCGTGACCGCCGGCAGCTTCCGCTTTGCCATTGGCACGACGGTCAAGCAGGTCGCGGATCCCGTCAGGCTGGCGGCTGACGCGACGCTGGATGTTGGAGCGTTGGACGTCCGTCTCAACGGTGGCCTACAAGCGGATGGCGGCGGTTTTGGCAAGGTGACGAATGCGACGGCCGCGTATCCGGTGAGCCTGACGCTTCGCGTGCCGACGGATGAGACCAATACCGTGCCGGGCACCGCATTGGGCGATCGGCCTGACGGTCCCGTGACGCTGGTCAAAACCGGCGACGGCCGACTCGATCTGCAAGGCCCGTTTTCGCTGGCGGGTGGCCTGCATGTGGGCGGCGGTGTGGTAGCGGCCGATGCTGTCGATGCGATCGGCGGCGGAGCTCTCTCTTTCGCCACTGGCGGACGTTTCGAGCCGCGCGCGGGCGGCACATTCGGCAACATGATTTATGTGCCGAACCAGATCTACGCCAACGACCGCTCGACGCGCTTTGTCGTGCCGTCTGGCTCGACGGTCACCTTCACGCGCGGCATCGAAACCCCGCGCGCCCATGCGTTCGCCGGCTTTGTGATTCAGCCTCACGATGACTTGTCGTGTTTCCCGGACGGCCGTGACGATGGCGTGCCGCTGACGGTCGTCAACGCGGACGGCGCGTACTTTGGCTACGTCGATCTCTATCTGGCGGGCGATGCGCTGCCCGGTAGCGGCGCTGCGCTGCACCGCTGGTCGAATGTACGGGGCCGCCTCCGCAAGCTCTCGTGCGGATGGGACACTGCGGACGGTTGCAGCGTGGTGTTTGACGAAGGCTGTGACTTCAGGGCGGACTGGCTGGACATCGCCGGTTCGAATGCCGTGGTCTCCATCACCAATGACGCATTCGTGACGGTGGGCAATGAACTCCGTTTCGTGGAAGGGAACGCCACGCAACTGTCGCTGGATGGTGGTCGTCTGCGGCTGCCAGTGCTCGGCGTGCCCAATGCCACCGATCAGCACCTCAGCCTGCGTCCGCTGCTCTTCAACGGCACGGTGGTCGAAGCTGCCCGCAACACAGACTTTTTCATAGCGTTGTCCGAAGCGTCGGCCGCGCCGCTGATCTGCAATGGCGGTGCGATTATCGATACGCTGGACTATGAGGTTGCGATCCGCGGCAAGGGTTTCGCGCAGGCACCGGATTCGACCGGTGCATTGGTCAAGCAGGGCACCGGTATACTCAAAATCGCGGCGCCCATGACCTATACGGGGCCGACGCTGGTCTCCAACGGCACGTTGCGTCTCGACTTCACTCTGGCCAGTCCGTCAAACGCACTGGTCAATCTGCTCGCGCCCGAAAGCGCGGTCACGGTTTCGGCAGGCGCGGCCTTCGAGGTTGTCGGCGCGACCAACGAACTCGGCGAAGTGCAGCACCGGCAGACGCTGCACCGGCTGGTGAGCGAGGACGCGGCGGGCACAAACCTGCGCGTGACCGAGGCCGATCTGGCGGTCAACACGCTGGAGGGAGCGTGGCGGAAGCTCGGGCAGGGAACATTCGCCCTGACAGATTGCCCGGAAAACAGCACGCCGTTTACCGGTGCACTTACCGTCAGCGAAGGCCTTTTCGCGGTTCGCGGCGCACGGACCTATGTCACGGTCGACGTGCCGTATGCGGGCTTCGAAAGCAACCCGTTGCTGCCGGAGGGGGGCGGGCAGGGAGCGAAGGACCGGCGCGGCGCGGCGGCGACCGGCTGCCCGGGCTGGACGTTCAATACCGATGATGCCGGCTATCAGCGTAACGGCAGTTATTTCGCGGCCACTGCGTTGGCATACGCGCCGGAGGGCGTCCAGACCGCCTACGTGCGCAGAAACGGTTCCATTCAGGTGACGCTCAACTTCCCCGTGGACGGCACCTATACCCTGACCTTCGCCTACTGTCCGCGCTATAACGCCGGGATTTGGTATACGAATCATGTGGTTTACGTGCAATTGGCGGGCGCGGTGTGCGGCAGCGTGACCGTGACGGAACGCGGCTACCTCACGGCGACGATACCGCTGGTCCATGTTACGGCCGGCACGCATATCCTGAAGTTTCAGGGGTCTACGGAGTTGATTCCGCAGGGCGATCCGTGCTCGTTGATCGATGATATACGGATCAGCGGAGTCTCTGAAATCGCGGCACTGCAAGCGTTGTCCAGCGACGAGTCGTCACTCACGATCGAGACCGGCGCGCGTGTGGAGTTGGACTATCCGGGCAAGTTCGTTGTGGGCGATCTGGTGATCAACGGCGTGCGCTATGTCGGTGGTCAGTACGGCGCATTGACGCACCCCGAGGTGTTCAGCGGGACGGGCGTGGTGAAGTCGAAGTCGCCCGGCACCTTGATTCTGCTGAAATAACGCGGCTGTGCTTTCGAGATTCCGGATTTACACGGGCGGCGGATTGGGCTAAACTGGGACTCAATACGATTCAATATGTCTAACAGGTGGCGGCATCGCAATTGGTGCGGCCAGGAGGAAAGGAAACGACCATGAAACAGATGATTTCGATGCGCTCAGTGTTGACCGGCCTGGTGGCTGTCGGAGTGGGTGCAGGACTGATGGGTTTAACTGCGGGCTGCACGAGCCCGTGTTGCGGATACAAAAAGGAGACAACACAAATGAGGAACGAGGATTTTTACAAGGACGGGAAATTCGATGTGGCCAAGGCCAAGCAGGCGTATTACGATTTGATGGAGAAGTTCAATGTGCCTGTCTATGCCGAGTTGAAGCGTCCGGATGGACCGTTCTGGGCGATTGATTTCGGTAAGGGCGATTTTACGGCGCTCGGTATGGGTGGCGTGATTTGGTGCAATGAGAAGGCTGAGGGGTATTTCGGACACGACATCTATCTGCTACCCGGACAGAGCATCGCCGAGCATCGCCATCTGCCCACGAAGGACGCGGACGGCAAGACGATCCGTTGCAAGATCGAGAGCTGGCAGGTGCGCAACGGTTATGTGTACGGGTTCAGCGAGGTTGGCGAGCCGAACCTCGATCAGTTCCCCGAGGCCAAGGCCATGTTGTCCAAGTTGCAGATCCCGCACCTCAAGTGCGTGCACGTCGAGAAGTGGGAGGCGGACGGCAAGGTGCATAAGCTGGCCGGTCCTGAGACCTGGCACTTCATGCAGGCCGGCAAGGACGGGGCGATTGTCACCGAGTACGCGACTTTCCACGACAGTGCAGGGCTGCGTTTCACGGTGCCGGGTGCCGCGCTGTAAGGTTTGAAACAAGACGAAAACGTTAAAGAGAGGGAGAAACAAAATGACGTACAATCACACAGGTGTTCCGGTATTTGAGAAACTGGACGACATGTCCTTTATCGAGCCGCTGAAGGTGTGGATCACCGACGCCAGCAAGCATCCGTACAAGATCGAGTTCCTCTACTTCGAGCCGGACAGTCCGATGGCGGCGGCGATTCAGGGAGAGGCGCATGTGGCCTACGTCGTCGATGACATCGAAAAGGCGTTGCAAGGCAAGAACGTGCTCTGGCCGATCACCACGTTCCCGACGATGAAAATCGCGTTCGTGTATGACGGCGACGTGGCGGTCGAGTACATACAATTGGTGTAAGGGAGTTTAAACATGGCGATGAAGAAGTTTATTAATGATCCAGCGAATCTGACCAAGGAATTGCTGGAAGGACTGGTCTCGTGCTACAAGGGCAAAGTCAAGCTCGTAAGCGACAGGATCGTGATGCGCGCCACGCCGAAGGACGAGAGCAAGGTCGCGATCGTCACGCTGGGTGGCTCCGGACACGAGCCCGCGCTCAGCGGGTATGTGGGCGAGGGCATGTTGGACGCGAGTGTGGTGGGCGACGTTTTCGCCGCGCCGGGCGCGCCCAAGTTGCTCGAAGCGCTGCGTCTGCTCAAGCGCGATGCGGGTATCGTGCTGGTTACGTTGAACCATGACGGCGACCGCATGAGCGCCTCCAAGGCGTTGCGTGACGCCGAGAAAGAGGGCATTAAGGTCCGCGAGATCGTGACGCACGACGACATCGGCCCCGGTGTTGATGCTGACCCGGATGAGAGGCGCGGCCTGGGGGGCTGTGTCCCGCTTTACAAGGTGATTGGCGCGGCGGCGGAAGCCGGTAAGAGCCTCGACGAGATCATGGATATCGGCGAGCGCTTCAATCGTCATGTGGCGACGCTGGCGGTGGCCATGACCGGCTGCACGCATCCACAAAACGGCGAGCCGATCACGGTGTTGCCGGATGACGAGATGGAGATCGGCATGGGCCAACACGGCGAAGCCGGCGGTGGCCGCACCAAGATTCTCACGGCTGACGAGACGGCCGCCCGTATGATCGCACCGCTGATGCAGGCGTCCGGTGTCAAGGCTGGCGATACGGCGTTGCTGATCATCAACGGCGTCGGCGCGACCACGCTGATGGAGATGCTGATCGTCTACCGTAAAGCTGCGCAGATTCTTGCCGACAAGGGCATCAATGTCACGCCCGGCGCTTGCGGCGAGTATCTGACCGTGCAGGAGATGGCCGGGTTCCAGATGATCCTGTGCAAGCTCGATGCGGATCACCGGGAGTATCTCAGTGCGCCCGCCCGTACGCCGTACTGGAATGCCTGAGCCCGCAACCCATAACGAGTGACAGACATGATGCTGACGCTTCAGACGTTCAAGGAGATGATCGCTACGGCTGGCGAGGCGATCCGCGCGGAGGAGAAACACTTCTCCGAGTTGGACGCCGCCGCCGGCGGCGACGGCGATCACGGGACGGCCATCGTAACAGCCTTCCGGGCGATGGAGAAGGCCGATGGCGCAGACTTCAAAAGCTACCTTAAGTCGCTGAGCGAAGCCTTGCAAAACGAGGCTTGCGGCTCGACCAGCACGCTGTACGGCTCTTGGTTGCAGGGCATGAGCGATACCGCGCTGGAAGGCGCGACGGAACTTGATGCCGCAGCGCTGGCCAAGGTCTTCAACGGCGGGCTCGAGGAACTGGGGTATGTCACGCGCGCCCGCATCGGCGATAAGACACTGATGGATGCGCTGATCCCCGCGACAGAGGCATTGCTGTCCGCCCACTCTCAAGGCATCGTCGTGATGTTCGAGCGGGCGGCCGTAGCCGCAGAGCAAGGGGCGGAAGCCACTTGCGAGATGCGCGCCAAATTCGGGCGCGCGAAAAACCTCGGTGAGCGTTCGATCGGTCCGCGCGATGCCGGCGCGGCCTCGATGGCCTGCATTTTCGCGTCCTTCGCGAAGTCGCTCAAGGCAGCAAGTTGAAAAGGAGAGAACTATGGCAGATTTGGATGATATCCGCGACGGTAAGGAGTATGGGATCGGCGTGGAACAGTGTACCGACGGCTTTTTTCTCAAGGGGTCGAATAATCTCGACTGGGGTATGAAGGATCGCTTGAGCCGGATATTCAACCCGGCCACGGGGCGTACCGTGATGCTGGCTTTCGATCACGGTTTCATTATGGGGCCGACCTCGGGCGTCGAGCGCATCGATCTCAGCATTGTGCCGCTGATTGAGCACGCGGATTGCTTGATGTGTACGCGCGGCGTGCTGCGCTCGTTGGTGCCGCCAACCAGTCGCAAGCCGATTTGTCTGCGCGCGGATGCTGGCACCTCGATTCTGACCGAACTTAACCACAACGTGGTGATCGATATTCAGGACGCGGTGAAAGTCAACGCCTCGGCTATCGCGGTGATGGTGTCGGTCGGCGATGCCGCCACCGAGGCCGAGACCGTGGCGAACCTCTATCAGGCGGTCGATGAGGGTCAGGCCTATGGCATTCCGGTGATGGGCGTGACGGCGGTCGGTAAGGACATGGTGCGCGATGCGCGTTACTTCGGGCTGGCCTCGCGGCTGTGCGCGGAGAACGGCGCAAACATCGTGAAAACCTACTACACCGAAGGCTTTGAGAAAGTCGTGGCTTGCTGCCCGGTGCCGATCGTGATCGCGGGTGGCAAGAAGCTGCCCGAGTTGGAGGCGCTGGATTTGGCCTACAGGGCGATCCAGAGCGGTGCCGCCGGTGTGGATATGGGGCGCAACGTCTTCCAGTCGGAAAAGCCTGAGGCAATGATCCAGGCGGTCGGGGCGGTCGTTCACCAGGGGCTCAAACCGGCCGAAGCGTTTCAGATGTTCAACGATCTGAAATAGATCCGTCGGCTGGATCGAGAACCCCGCAACGGCGGGTTCTTGCATGCATATTCTCCAGATCCTTCCGGCGCTTGACGAGGGCGGCGTGGAACGCGGCACGGTCGAGCTTAATCGCGAGTTCGTCCGGCGCGGCCACGTCAGTACCGTAATCTCGAGCGGCGGAAGGATGGTATCGACCGTGGAGCGTGAGGGCGGTCGGCATGTGACGCTGGAGGTCAAGTCGAAGAATCCCCTTACGGCCCTAGCGCGCGCCGCAGCGTTGCGACGTGCGCTGGTGGCGATCCAGCCGGACCTCATCCATTTCCGTAGCCGGGTGCCGGGCTGGCTCGTACGTCTGGCCAACCGTTCGTTGCGCTTGCCCGTGGTCTCTACCGTACACGGCTTCAATAGCGTGAGCGCCTACAGCCGTATTATGACCATGGGCGAGCGTGTGATCTGCCCCAGTACCGCTGTTCTTGACTTTGTCCGCGCCCACTACGGTACGCCGGACGAGCGGCTCCGCTTGATTCCGCGCGGCATCGATCCGCAACGTTTCGATCCGGCACGGACCGACACGGCGTTCATGGCCGACTTTCGGCGTCGCTTCGAGTTGGAGGGCCGTTTTGTGGTGTTGGGTGTCGGTCGTATCACGCAACTCAAAGGATACGACGTGCTGATCGACGCCACGGCTGCGGTGCGTGAACGCCTGCCGACCATCAGGACCGTGATCGTCGGTGGCGTCGAGCCCGCACGCGCCGACTATGCACAATCTCTGCATGAGCAGGTGCGCCGTCTGGGGCTCGATGAGCATGTGGTGTTTGCCGGCAGCCAGAGCCAGGTTGCCGAAATCTACGCCTGCGCCCATGTTTTGGTGTCGGGCAATCAAGCCAAACCCGAAGCCTTTGGCCGCTCGATGGCGGAGGCGCTGGCGATGGACTGCCCGGTGATTGCCACCCGTTTCGGCGGAGCGCTTGACATCGTGCGCGAAGGGGTCAACGGCTGGCTGGTCGAGCCGGGCGACGCCGCCCAACTTGCCGACCGGCTGGTCGAAGCCTCGCGCCACACGCTGACCGGGCTTCGCGAAGATGCGCTCGCGCGTTTTTCGCTTGATCAGATGGTGGAAAAAACGTTGGCTGTTTATGACGAGGTGCTGGCCGCGCGCCGCACCGAATGACCAAATGACCGAGGGTCTTGCAAAACCCCTTGCCTACAAGTGTGGCACGGGCATCTTGCCCGTGTTTCATGGGCGGGACGCCCATGCCACGAGGGGTTTTGCAAGAACCTCGACCGAATGAAAAAAGGAGAACCTTGATGAACACGATGCTGTCGAAAACCCGGTTGCTGGCCGTCGCACTGGCTATGCTAGGCGCGCTTACCGCGCTGGCCGCGGATATCCCGCTTGATCCGAATCTGGTGGCGCTCTTCGCTGATTTACATGTGACGATGGACAACAAAAACCAGCACCAGCGCGCGGGTTTGGAGCGCTGTGTGCGTGAGGTGCTGGCGCTCAACCCGCGTCCCGCCAATGTGCTGTTCTATGGCGACCTCTCGATCGATCGCGGTGCCACCAATGACTACCGCATGCTCAAGACGCTGGTCAAGCCGCTCGACGACGCTGGCGTCCGCTGGCATGCCGCATTTGGTAACCACGACCGGCGCGCGCCGTTCTTCGCCATTTTCCCGGAGTGCGCCGCCGCGTCACTCGTGCCGGATCGGCTGGTGTCGTTGGTTGAAACGCCGCATGCCGATTTCGTGTTGCTGGACTCCTGCCTCGAAGGCCCGGTGCATGGCGGTCTGGACGACGCGCAGCGCGCTTGGTTGCGGACCGTATTGAGCGGACGCAGCAAACCAGTCTTCGTTGGTGCTCACCATCCGCTTCACGAGACCGGCATCGCCACGCTACTCGCGGCCACTCCCGCCTGTAAGGGGTATGTGTACGGCCACAACCACAATTGGTTGCAGCAGGAGACCAGCGGCGTGCAGACCCTGTGCCTGCCCTCCACCGGACACTGGGGCGATATCGGCTATGTTCTGGTGCGCCTCTCAGCGGATGAGGCGGTCTTCTCGCTCAAACAGCACGATTACTACACGCCGCGTCCGGCTGCGACGCCCGAGCAAGCTAAGCCCGAATGG
>Ga0209407_1004714_pt1 | contig 10975 bp, 10 predicted proteins | sample AD_JPNHG3_MetaG_FD_184410 | JGI IMG/M metagenome (GOLD analysis project Ga0209407, IMG submission 184410) | Active sludge microbial communities of municipal wastewater-treating anaerobic digesters from Japan - AD_JPNHG3_MetaG (SPAdes) (version 2) | ecosystem: Engineered > Bioreactor > Anaerobic... | reverse complement strand
CTCACTCATTTCAATATGGTCTCGGCGGCGACATCCATCACGACCTACCTCGAAAACGTGCCGGACGACATTGTCATCAACGTCCTGCCGCTTTCCTTCGATTACGGCCTCTACCAGGTACTGATGACCTTCAAATTCGGGGGGACCCTTGTCCTCGAGAGATCGTTCGTCTTTCCCTACGAAGTTCTCAAAAAAATGGTTGAGGAAAAGGTGACAGGGTTTCCCGGCGTGCCGACGATCTTTGCCATTCTTCTCCAGATGAAGGATCTGAAAAAATACGACCTGGGGTCTTTGCGATACATCACGAACACAGCGGCGGCACTGCCTGTGACACACATACAGCAGATTCGGGAAGCGTTTCCGCAGGCGAGGTTATATTCCATGTATGGCCTGACGGAGTGCAAAAGGGTTTCATATCTGCCGCCGGAAGAGCTGGATCGCAGGCCCGATTCAGTTGGTCGCGGCATGCCGAACGAGGAGGTCTGGATCGTTGACGGAGAAGGCAACAGGGTAGGGCCCGGGGTGACGGGCGAGCTGGTCGTCAGGGGTTCCAATGTTATGAGAGGATACTGGGGGGACCCGGAAGCATCGGAGCGAATCCTTCGGCCGGGTATTTTCCCGGGTGAAAAGATCCTGTATACCGGCGACCTCTTCAGAATGGATGAGGAGGGGTTTATCTACTTCGTGGGGCGCAAGGACGACATGATCAAGACCCGGGGCGAGAGGGTGAGCCCCAAGGAAGTGGAAAACGCCATTTACGAAATGGAAGGTATCGTCGAAGTGGCCGTGATCCCCGTGCCCGACGACATCCTGGGCAGTGCCATCAAGGCCTATATTGTGGCCAGGAACGGCTATCATCTGACGGAGAAGCAGCTATTTCTACACTGCAAGAAAATGCTCGAGGAATTCGCGATCCCGAAATACTTCGTCTTCCGGGATTCTTTGCCCAAAAACCCCTCAGGCAAAATCGACAAGTTAGTCCTCAAACAGGAATCAACATTGCTCCCTTCGACAGGACAAACGAAAAGAACGAAATAAACGAAAGAACGAACCAACGAAATCAACGAAAAAAACGAAACCAACGAAATCAACGAAACAACGAAACAAACGAAATAAACGAAATCAACGAAACCAACGAAAGAGGCGAAAAAGACCGTTATGACAATTTGCAAAACATGTGTTCTGCCCGAATCCTTCCCCTCCATTGCCTTTGATTCCGACGGCATCTGCAACTACTGCCGTTCCTTCCAGAAGGAAAAGGATCACGAGGGTGTCAGGGACAGGTACCGGGAAAAATTTGAATCTCTGCTGAAGAAGCAACGCGGCGCGAGGGACTACGATGTCCTGATGGCCTACAGCGGCGGGAAGGACAGCTCCTACACGCTCGACATCTTCAAGAATCACTTTGGCCTCAGGATTCTGGCCTTGAGCTTTGATCACGGGTTCCTTTCACCGTTCGCCATGCAAAACATCAAGACGGTGGTCGAAAGGCTCGGGATAGACCACATTTTTTTCAAGCCGAACTTCGAATTGATGAAAAGGCTCTTCGTCGTATCGATCAGCGAGAATCTGTATACGAAAAAAGCGCTCGAACGGGCCAGCACGATCTGCTCTTCCTGCATGAACATGGTCAAATTTATCACGTTGAAAATGGCCCTTGAAAAGGAAATCCCCTACATCGGCTACGGCTGGTCACCCGGTCAGGCGCCTGTGCAGTCGGCTGTCATGAGGACGAGCGTTCCCTTCACGAAGGCGACACAGAAAGTCCTGTTCGAGCCCCTGTATGCGAAATTCGGGGATGAGGTGAAACCGTACTTTCTCTCCGAGGAGATGTTCAGGGATGGCGAGAAATTCCCGTACAACGTTCACCCTCTGGCATTCCTGGAATATGATGAGGGGAAGATTTACAAGCGCATTAAGGAATTAGGCTGGGAGCCCCCGACAGATACCGATCCCAATTCCACAAATTGTCTGATGAATGCTTTTGCCAACAAAGTTCATATCGAGCAGTGCGGTTTTCACCCCTATGCTTTCGAGGTTGCCGGCCTTGTCCGCATGGGCGTCATGTCCCGTGAGGAAGGCCTGAGCAGACTCAACAAATCCGGCGACGAGAAAATCATCGATGCCGTCCGCACCAAACTCGGCCTATCCTGAACGGATAGAGTTATGAGTTTTGAATGTTGAGTTTTGAGCTATGAATTGATTGAAAGAGATTCTTTAGCCCTTGCCTGGCATTTCATGCCGTAAACGAAATCAACGAACAAACGAAAAAAACGAACAAACGAAAAAAACGAAAAAACGAAACAAACGAAATCAACGAAACAAACGAAATAGACCTTGCGCTCGTTTCGCTTCATTCTTCTCGCAATACTTATCCTGGCGGTCATCCTGGTCGGGAAAATCTATTACGACACCTACACCATTGAAGTCAGACACTATCAAATCATCAATAGCCGTCTCGCCCATGCGTTAACCGGTAAAAAGATCGCTTTCATATCTGATCTTCATTTAAAAACAATCGGCTCTCGTGAAGAAGAAGTTTTATCCATTCTGCAGAGGGAGAAACCCGATTTCATCCTTCTGGGAGGCGACTACATCTCATTCAATGGGCCCTATGAGCCCGTCATATTGTTTTTCAGCCATTTGCGAAATGCATACGCGATAATGGGAAATTCGGATTATTACAACGAAAACGGTTCCTGTGTTCTCTGTCATCAGGGAAGATCTCAGAAGCTGAAGGTCGAACAAAACGTGTATTTCTTGAGAAATTCGAGCATCTCTCTTGGAAGTGGAGATAAGAGATTCAACCTGGTGGGCGTGGATGATCCTGTAAATGAAAAGGACGATATCGCGAAAGCCATGCGAAAGGTTGACCGTAATGCGCCGACAATTTTGCTCGCTCACTCTCCGGTTATTTTCCAGAACGCTGTGAAGGCCGGGGTCGATTTAGTTCTGTCCGGGCATAATCACGGGGGACAGGTATCATTTGCGAAATATTTGAAAGGGAGGATGCTGATTGATCAGTCTTTCGAATATCTGGAAGGGTTTTTCCAGAAGGGCAATACCCTGATGCATGTCAGCCAGGGTATTGGAAACAGCTTTTTGCCTTTCCGCTTGGGTGTACGTCCTGAGGTCACATTCTTTGAGTTCCCTGACGAGACATCGACAGGTTCATCTACATCGATGATGGTATCCGACATGTCGTTAGAAAAAAGGTTTACAGGCTTTTCTGTCACGAACCTGGCGGCCCTTTTTGATCTCTTTGGCCTGCTCACCAAGCCTTATGGGACAAAGCACCGCATGAACCCGGCGGGAAAACTGTTCGATTTTGAATCGGATACAGAGCTGGAATATCTGAACTGGGAGTGTCATAAATGGTTTGAACTGTCCGGCGATCATGCGACCTCGGGGAAATACAGTCTCCGGGTGGTCCTGCCGCCGGGTCAGTTTCCGGGGATTAAATTTATTGATGTCGAAAATAATTGGTCATCCTATAGACAGTTCAACATGGATGTGTTCAACCCGGAAGCAGAACCTTTTACATTCCATGTGCGGATTGACGACAAAAAAAGCGGGTGGGAATACGAAGACCGGTTTGATCGGGATTTCAAAATTCAGAAGGGGATGAACCATATCTCCATCCCGCTGGCGTCCGTGAAGGCAAACGTAACACGCCGACCCCTCGATTTATCGCACATAGAGCGCCTCATGCTCTTCGTCCCCGGCAACGACAAAAAGCGCACCTTCTATCTCGACAATATTCGTCTCGAATAATTCAAACAGACCAAATAGACCAAATAGACTAGAAGAACCAAACAGACCAAATCGATGAAAATATCTCGCTTTGAGGATCTAGATTGCTGGAGAGAGGCGAGGGTTTTAGTCCAAAAGGTATACGATGCAACAGAGATCAACAGGTTCGTCAAGGACACGAGGTTGGCAAGGCAGATTCAGGCTGCTGCTGCATCCTCAATGGCAAATATAGCTGAAGGCCTCATCCGTCGCTCGGACAAAGAATTCATTCAGTTCCTCTTCATAGCAATGTCATCAACTGCAGAGGTTCGTAGCCATCTATACATAGCATTAGATAGGGGATACATCGATAGAGAAAAATTTGATGATATATATGGACAGGCTGACAAAACAGGGAAAATGATATCCGGCCTAATCACGTATTTGTTGAAAAGTAATCCCAAACCGACCAAAGGGACCAGAGAGACCAAATAGACAAGAGAGACCAAACGGACCAAACAGACTAAATAGACCAAAGAGACCAAATAGACTAAAGAGACCAAATAGACTAAAAGGACCAAAAAGTGTGCGGCATAGCCGGAATAGTCGATCATAGCCCCCCTGAGTCCAAGGAGCACCTCCTCTGCCGGATGCTCGGCCTCATCCGTCACAGGGGTCCTGATGCGTTCGGTATATACAGGGATGAGGATGTCGGCCTCGGTTCAGCAAGACTCAGCGTCCTTGATCTCACAGGCGGTGATCAGCCGATCCATAACGAGGAGCGATCCGTATGGATTGTCTATAACGGCGCGGTCTTCAATCATCCCGATCTCCGTGAAGATCTGGAGAAAAAAGGTCATCGTTTCTACACGCAAACCGATACAGAGGTTCTCGTTCACCTCTATGAGGAACTGGGCACCGATCTTTTCAATCTTCTCAACGGTCAGTTTGCCTTTGCCATATGGGATAAGAGAAAGAAGACATTACTGCTCGCTCGCGACCGCCTCGGCATCCGTCCTCTGTTTTATCATTTGAATAACGGGAAGCTTCTATTCGGCTCGGAAATAAAGACCATATTTGCCGATTCAAGTGTTAAACGGGAGATTGATTTCCAGGCGATATCGGATATTTTCACATGCTGGTCACCCCTCGGTGATGCAACGGCATTCAAGGATGTTCAGCAACTCTCACCCGGCCACTGCGCGATATTTTCAAACGGAAAGTTGACAACTCAACCATACTGGAAATTATCTTTTGCGGGAGCCGGGGTTGTCGAAGAAAGGAAACTCTCCGAGCTTGTCGAGGAGGTTGGTTCCTTGCTTTTAGATGCAACGAAGATCCGCCTCCGTGCGGACGTTCCCGTAGGAGCGTACCTGAGCGGGGGATTGGACAGCACCTATATAACATCGCTCGTCAAGAAACATTTCAACAACCGGCTCCGCACCTTCTCGGTCAGTTTTGTCAATGAACGTTTCGACGAAGCCTCCTTTCAGGAAAAGGCCGTTCAGGCCATAGGGACCGATCACAGCATGATCCGGTGCACGGATCAGGATATAGGCGAGAACCTGCCGGACGTGATCTGGCACACGGAAGTCCCCATGACACGGACGGCGCCTGTGCCCCTGTACATGCTTTCACGGCTTGTCCGGGAAAACAATTTCAAGGTTGTCCTTACAGGGGAAGGATCCGACGAAATCTTTGCCGGCTACGACATCTTCAAGGAGGATCGAATAAGGCGTTTCTGGGCGCGGGAACCCGATTCCCGATTTCGGCCCCTTCTTTTGAAGAGGCTCTATCCCGATATCTTTGTCGGGGATAGCTCACGGGCCGGCGCTTTTCTGACGAACTTTTTCAAAAGGGGACTGTCAAGGGTTGATTCCCCCGTCTATTCCCATATGGTTCGCTGGGAAAACACGGCACAGATCAAAACATTCTTTGCGGATGAATATAGAGAGTCCGCCGGCAGAGTGGACGATTTTGTGGATCGTTTCACCGCGACGCTACCCGATGACTTCATGTCTTGGGATCCTCTTTCGAGGGCTCAATATACCGAAATCACCATATTTCTTTCAAATTATCTTCTTTCTTCCCAGGGGGACCGGGTCGGGATGGGGCATTCCGTCGAGGGGCGATTCCCGTTCCTGGATTACCGTGTCGTGGAGTTTGCGGCCGGTCTCCCGCCCACATACCGCCTCCATGTTTTGAAAGACAAATTCATTCTTCGGAAATCTGCTGAAGGACTCATCCCTTCGGAGCTTGCGTTCAGGCAGAAACAGCCCTTTCGCGCGCCCATCAGCCGTTGTTTTTTTGGGGACCCCGCGCTGGATTACCTGGATGAGCTGTTGTCGCAAGAGGGCCTCAAACGATCGGGTTATTTCGACGCGGGAAGGGTGGGGAAGCTGGTGAGCAAGTGCCGGAAGCATGAAGGGGCGCTTCTCAGCGAGCGTGAAAACATGGCGGTGGTCGGGATCATCTCAACCCAGCTCCTGGATCACCACTTCGTTCGCAATTTCCGGTACAACCCCATAGGGGCGGATGAAAATGTCAGGGTCTATACCGGGCAGAGCTGATCACAGAGGACGATTACGAGATAAAGGCCGGGTAGATTGAAATTTAAAGATTTTATGCTCATCTACGATGCTTATAGGAGGTTAGAATTAACCGACCCTCTGGACGAGACGCTTCGACTTTTCAATATTCTTTCGGATGGAAAACTGCAGGACGTCCTCTCTGCCCGGAAGCTGGAGGCAGCGGATGTAGAGACCATCGCTGCCAGGCGGCGTGAGGGGGAGCCGCCGGAGTACATCCTGGGTAGAGCCTTGTTCATGGGTAATACTTTTTATTGCACCAAAGATACGCTGATACCGCGGCCGGAGACAAGTCTTCTGGTGAAGGCAGCTGAAGATTTCATCGTGCGGAATAGCACTCGTGATTCGGATACGCGGACTGTCATCGAAATCGGAACCGGTTGCGGGAACATCGCCGTCTCCGTTGCGCTGGCATGTGAAGAAGGGGTTAAGATACTGGCTTCAGATATCAGCCCTGCAGCGGTGGAGGTTGCTCGCAAGAACGTTCAAAAATTCAATCTTGAAGAGAAAGTCGCCCTGTACTGTGGCGACCTGTACGAGCCTTTTAACGAATACAGGGGGAAAACGGACATTGTCATCTGCAACCCTCCCTATATCCCGACGACTTCCCTGAAAAAGCTTGCGCGGCAAATCATCGACCATGAGCCTGTCGTCGCACTCGACGGCGGTCCTTATGGCTTGAGTATCTTCAGGAGGCTCATACACGAGGCACCGACGTTTCTCAAGGAGGATGGGGTGCTCATGTTCGAAATCGGGGAAGGGCAGGAGAAACTGGTTGAGAGGCTTCTTATCAAGCATGACGCTTACAAAGATATTGAATTCTTCAAGTACGAGGGAAAAGTAAGAGCCGTAAGCGCCATCAAAAAATAATTAAACCGACGAAACCAACGAAATCAACGAACCAACGAAATCAACGAAATCAACGAAATAAACGAAACCAACGAAATCAACGAATCCGTGAAAATCTCTCGCTTCGAAGACCTCGACTGCTGGCAAGAGGCAAGGATTTTAGTCCGAAAAGTGTATGAAGCGACAGAGGACAAGAGATTCAGTCGGGACTTGAGGCTGGCAGGGCAGATCCAATCCGCCGCCACCTCCTCAATGGCAAACATCGCCGAGGGCTTCATCAGGAAGTCTAGCAAGGAATTTATACAATTTCTCTACATTGCGATGTCATCATCAGCTGAAGTCAGAAGCCACTTATACGTGGCTATGGATCTGGGCTATATTGATAAGGGGAGCTTCGAATCAATATATGATCAGGCAGACAAAGTCGGACGAATGATATCAAATCTTATAAAATACTTGCGCAGCCTCCAAACGAAACCAACGAAATAAACGAAATAAACGAAACAACGAAACAAACGAAACAAACGAACCAACGAAATCAACGAACCAAACGAAATAAACGAAAGAACGAAACAAACGAAATAAACGAAATAAACGAAATAAACGAAACCAACGAATTAATAACAACTTGACGATGCACAGTATTTGCAGTACAATCTGCACAAATATATGTGAGGTAATTGTGCGATGAGGGCAACAGTTACAATTGAAAAAAAAGTGCTGGACGAGCTTGTTAAAGCAACGGGTGCCAGAAGCAAGTCCGCGGCAGTGAAAAAAATAATAGAAGAATATCTGCGCAAACGAAAAGTGCAGAACATCCTGGCTATGAAGGGCAGGCTTTCTTTTGACCTTACGGCAGACGAAATCCGGCACCATGAGCGCTGAGCGTATCCTGATCGACACCTCTGTGTGGATAGAGTATTTTCGGGGCAAGTCCACGGGGCTTGTAGACTATGTGGGGGCAATCGCAAAGAACAGGGAGATATGCGTCCCGAGGATCGTCCTGGCGGAATTGCTCCAGGGAGCGAAATCCGAAAAGGAGCTTGTAGTCATTGAGAAGTTCATGGATGCATTCACCATCCTCGACCAGACGGATCAGACATGGCTCAGAGCTGGGAAGTTGTCTCACGAATTGAAGAAAAAGGGCAAGAATGTTGGCCTGACCGACTGTTATATTGCGGTGATCGCTCAGGATAACAAATGCGCCGTCCTGACGCTCGATCAGCATTTCAGAGACATCAGCCGGCATACTCGACTCGAACTTATCGATGCAGATGCCGTGATGCATAAAAAATAGCACCGCCCGACTCTCTCGCTTAGCCTGATACTTCGTGTCATCGACATGAACCGTCCCGGGGAAATCCCTCAACCGGCCGAACCAACGAAAACAACGAAACAAACGAAAAAAACGAAAGAACGAAACCAACGAAATCAACGAACCAACGAAAAGAACGAAACAAACGAAATAAACGAAACAAACGAAATAAACGAACTAACGAAACCAACGAAACGAACGAAATAAACGAAAGAACGAAACCAACGAAATAAACGAACAAACGAAACAAACGAAATCAACGAAATAAACGAAACAAACGAAATAACGAAATAAACGAACCAACGAAATCAACGAAAACAACGAAACCAACGAAACAAACGTGAAAAACCCCATTCTTAATGCTTTAACCATCGACCTCGAAGACTACTACATGGTCTCCGCTTTCGAGCCCGTGGTTAAACGCGAGGATTGGCACAAGTACGAGTCTCGAATCGAGCGCAACACCCACCGCATACTCGAAATCCTCTCCGACGCCAAGCCCGCGTCCCCTCAATTCAAAACTCAAAACTCAAAATTCGAAATTGCACGAGACGCAGCATACGACTCACCACCTGACAGCGGCGTCCGTGCTACGTTTTTCTGTCTCGGCTGGATAGCTGAAAAATACCCGGGGTTGATCAGAGAAATTACCGGCTGCGGGCATGAAATCGCAAATCACGGCTATGACCACAGTCTTGTTTACAATATGACTCACGGCGAGTTTCGCGAAGACGTTCGAAAATCAAAAAAGATTCTGGAAGATGCTGCCGGTAAGGAAGTGGTTGGTTACCGGGCGCCAAGCTATTCCATCACGGCAAAATCACTCTGGGCCCTCCCGATACTGGCGGAGGAGGGTTATCGTTACGACTCGAGCATCTTTCCCATTCATCACGATCGGTACGGCATCCCCGACGCCCCGCGCTTCCCTTTTCTGGTGGATCTTGACGGTGTTCACGGAAACAGAGAAGTGAAGTTGCCTGATTTTGACAATGTGAAAACGGTGGACGCGTCGATGGATGCTTCAAACGGCAGGTTCATTGTCGAATACCCCATATCGACCGTAAAGTTATGGGGTTTGAACATGCCCATAAGCGGCGGCGGTTACATGCGGCTGTTTCCCTATGGCGTGACCAAAAAGGGGCTTGAGAAGATCAACAAGGATGAAGAAAAACCTTTCGTCATCTATCTGCACCCCTGGGAGCTGGACCCGGAACAGCCGCGTTTCAATGACCTTTCCGCCTTGAGCAGGTTCAGGCATTACGTCAATCTGGACGGGACGGCGGAAAAGCTCAGAAGACTGTTGAGCGACTTCACCTTTTCATCCATGAGGGAAGTGATCGGACTCGAATAGGAGTTGAATATGGGAGGCATGAGAGAAAACGGAAAATATTGGTCGACCGGGAAAACCCTGTCCCGCTCTTCGGGCGCGAAGGATGCGATGAAGGGATACCTGGCCTGCTTCACGTTGGCGCTAATGGCGGTTCTGCTCGTGTCCGCGATCATTTGTGGTGATGAGGTGTACGGTATGACAAAGAAAAAACATGTCGTTTTACTGGGGGCGTCGGTCGGCAACGCGTGGAATATCGGGGCCCTGCCCGACCGAGTCGCCTCGGCTCAGGGCTATCGTTTCGAGTATGTGGGCGAATACGCTTTCGATAAAACCGAAGCGCTCAGAAAGATCCTCCAGAGAAAGCAGGACAAACCCGACGCCATCTTTATAAAGGAGTGTGCCGCCTATTTCCCCGGGGATCTGCGACAGTACCAGGAACTGATGAAGGGATGGGTAAAGGAGTGCAGGCAGGCAAAGGTGATTCCCATACCGACGACCGTGGTACCCGTGATAAGCAGTAAAAACAAGATAATCAAAGAAAGAGTCAAAGATTTCATCAAAACGCTTCTGGGCAGGCCGACAACGGGCGCGATGCTGGAAGGCCTGCTCCAGTATAACGACTGGGTCAGGGAATATGCCGCTCAGGAAGGTCTCACGGTTCTTGACCTCGAGACGCCTTTAAGGACGAGCCGGAACGACCGGAGTCTCAGGGCTGATCTTCACAGCGGCGACGGGCTTCACCTCAATTCGACGGCGTACGGGATATTAGACACAATTGTCGTGCCGACACTCGATGGCGCCTTCCGGAAGAAATAGGAACCGAAATATCAAAATGCGTGACGCGTCGAGTTCACAGGCTAACCCTTACGCCGTTTTGCTTTTTGGGGCGCCCCTTCTGGCAACGATTTATCTCTATCGTGACACGCTGGTCAGGTTGGGCAAGGGGTTGATGACCTATGAAAATTCGCATGGCCTGGTCATCATGGCCATCAGCCTGTACCTGGTCTGGAGCAAGCGGCGTGAGCTTGGAAGGCAACCCGTCAAGCCCAATATGATTGCCGGGCCCGTTATAACAGCTCTGGGCTGTGCCCTTCTTGTCGCGGGCAAATACAGTTTTTCCCTTATCCTGTGCGATCTATCCCTCGTCATTACCTTTTTCGG
>Ga0209407_1004711_pt1 | contig 10977 bp, 10 predicted proteins | sample AD_JPNHG3_MetaG_FD_184410 | JGI IMG/M metagenome (GOLD analysis project Ga0209407, IMG submission 184410) | Active sludge microbial communities of municipal wastewater-treating anaerobic digesters from Japan - AD_JPNHG3_MetaG (SPAdes) (version 2) | ecosystem: Engineered > Bioreactor > Anaerobic... | reverse complement strand
CTGTGAGTATGGATTTTTAGCCAAATTTTCCATAGATACAGGTATTTACATATATTCACATATAATTCCCTCATAGGGAGTCTGCCCCCATCGGCGGCATCGGACAGATAGAGTCGCCATGCCCGCTGATTGGCAGCAGTATTCAGCTTGAACTGGCCAATATCTTAGAACTGAGACGCCGGCCTGCAGGACTTGATACCCTTGCCGAAATGCTGTATTGCCGATGAGATGGCCCCCGACATTAATCCCTTGGCCCACTGTCATTGGGCTGCACGAAAAAAATTAAAAAAATACAAATTTTTCCCTTTCCCTTATCACCCTACATATAGCCCCGTCATTCCCCCGGAAGCCCCACTTCTTGTAGGTCTGACCAGCCCTGTCATCCCCTTGGCTTGGTCTTTCTTAAAAAGGTTCTGACCATTTATGTCATACCCCCGCTGTATCATTTAGGGTGACAAGAAGATTTTTTTTAAGAAGCAGTAAGCCATGCAGAAACCAAACGAACTGACGCAATTACTGGTTAAAATGATCCAACTGATGCAACTGGATAATCCCATTGGACACCGCAACCTGACCCTTGTTCCCATCAAAGGTCCATCCAGCCAACTCGATTACATCCTCGGCGCCGAGGCTATCGCGGCCGGCACACTGACGGTCCAAGAGATCAGCGAAAGCGGAGCGGTCAACACCCTGACCGTCGAGAACAAAGGCGACAGGCGGGTATTGCTTCTGGACGGCGAGGAACTGATCGGGGCCAAGCAGAACCGCATCCTCAACACAACCCTCCTCATCGAGGCCCATACCACCCAGAAAATACCTGTCTCCTGTGTCGAACAGGGACGTTGGCGGCATATCTCGCACGCATTTGCCGTCGGGGTGTACTCCCCGCCCGAGATGCGGAGCAAAAAGAGCCGCGCTGTAAGCTCAAGCTATATCCGCTGCGGGCAGGCGGACAGCAACCAAGTCGAGGTCTGGCGGGAAGTCGACAAACTCTGCTGCGATCTTCGTGCAAACGCCCCCACCCGGGCAATGAAAGATGTTTTCGACCAGCGGGCCAACGACTGTAACAGTTATATCCGGGCTCTGCCCTATCCGGAAGGCGTCCGCGGCGTCATGGCGGCCGTTTCAGGCCGGTTCGCTGCCATGGATGTTCTGGACAAACCCGCTGCGTTCCAGCGGATCTGGAACCGGCTGGTCAGCGGCTATGCCATGGATGCCCTCCGCCGCAAGGATAAAGAGCATAAGCCGTTTACGGAAAAAAGTGCACAATTCATTATGGACAGCATTTCTGACTGTCAGGTCTCGGTATTTGATGCCGTCGGACTGGGTCAAGAGCTGCGGTTTGAATCCCCCCTGATATTGGGGCAGGCGCTGGTCGTCCAGGACTGTCTGGTCCACATAAGCGTATTTCCCAATGAAGCCAACAGCCGCCCGGATGATCCGGAATATCGGATCATGCCCCCTTCATTCCGAAAGCGGCCGCGGCGGCCTTGATGCAGTCAGCCAAGAAACCGCCAAAAAACCGGATTGTAAAGAGTTGAAAGGAGCAATTATGGCGCATAATCTGGAGATCAAAAACGGGCAAGCATCGATGTTCTATGTCGGCCAGCCCCCTTGGCATCATTTGGGGACCCAGCTGGAACGGCCGGCCATCGCCAAAGAGGCAATCGAGGCCGCTAAGTTAAACTGGCAAGTCACGAAAGCGCCGCTGTATGTTCACATTAACGGCAGTCCGACCCAAGTGCATAACAAATACGGCGTGGTCCGAAAAGACCTGTGCGATACGAAAGCCCCCCCGATTTTGGGAATTGTCGGCGAGCAGTATACCCCGCTCCAAAACAGCGAGGCCTTTGACTTCTTTGACCCCATCGTTGGCAAGGATGCTGCGGTCTATCATACGGCCGGGGTTCTCGGTCATGGCGAACGGATCTGGATTCTTGCCAAACTGCCGGCCGACATCCGGGTCATCGGCGATGATATCGTCAACAAGTACCTGCTGCTGTCCAACAGCCACGACGGATTAAGTGCTGTACAGGTCAAATTCACACCCATCCGTGTTGTCTGTCAAAATACCTTGACGATGGCCCTCAGTCAGGGGCCCACCATCCGGATCGTCCATACCAAAGATATGAAGCAGCGGCTGAAACAGGCCGAACAGCTGCTGGGCATCGTGCACACGCATTACAGGGATATCGAAGCGGATTTTGCTGCGATGACCCGCGTGCAGGTGGACGGAGAGCGGCTGAAAGAGTATTTAAGTCAGGTATTCCCGGACCCCAAAGACCCCGATAACCAAAAGGCCTTAAAACGCCTCCGGGACGACCGCTCTTTGGCAGAATACTTTTTTGACCGCGGCAAGGGAACAGATATCAAGGGTGTCCGGGGAACGCTCTGGGCTGCATACAACGGCGTGGCCGAACTGATCGACCACCGGGTCGTTGGTTTCTCGGAGACCCGCAGGCTGGGTTCGATCTGGTTCGGGGACGGTTATCTGACAAAAGCCCGTGCCTACAAAGTGGCCAAAGAGAAGATGCGGGCATGGCAGAATTAACCGGAATACAGCAGGAATGCCCGTGGGGAAGAGACAGGATTTCCATCGTTCTTTGATGGTTCTCCAATAGGTAACGGATTTTTTGTTGCATTTTATCAAGATTGGGTTAGAATCAGAACACATATAGTATAAGAAGCAGAAGATATTCAATGGGCTGCAGAAAGGTTCGATTTCACAGTTTGTTCGTAGGATTTGTCTTTGGAGATTGAGGGCGGAGAAGCACGCGTGAGCGAAAAAATATCCTTGGATAAAGCGGCTATTCAGATTGCCAGCGTCAGACTATCGGGATATTTCTTGTCTGAAGGCCGTCTGCCGGCCTTTCGCGGGGCTACCCTGAGGGGGGGACTTGGATTCCATCTGCGAAGGACTGTATGCAATAATCTCAAGCGGTCCTGCCAAGACTGTTTTCTGGCGGAAGAATGCGCGTATTCCAACTTCTTTGACGGAATACTTCCCAAAGACCGGAACTTTATGAAGCTCTATGACAATGTACCCCAGCCATATCTGCTGGTGCTTCCATTGGAGGAGCCGGAAAATATCCATAAAGAAGATCCCCTTTGCTTTACCATGAAGATTTTTGGCAAAGCGTCGGAGCTGTTCCCGTATGTTGCTTACAGTTTTATACAAATGGGTGAAAAAGGGCTTGGAAAAGACAAAATTCCTTTTGAAATCAGTCGCATTGAACAGCCGGGGGGAGAGGTTCTCTATGAAAAAAGTGTAAATCGCATCATGAAGCCCAAGCCTCAAATTGCGGCGTACGATATCATGCCGATTGATTGTAATGATCCTTTGGAAATCCGTTTTTTTACCCCCGTCCGTATTCGGAAGAACGGGCAGACCCTCAAGACTATTCGCTTTGAGGATCTGATAGAAGCAGCCCTTCGCCGCATAACGATTATGAACTACTTTTACGGAACAGGGCAGATTGTCGACAATGAGAAAATCAAGGCGATGATAGAGCATGCCAAGTCTGTCGAAAAGGTCAACGATGCCACCGAGTATTATTCGTTTCGACGGTATTCCGGCAGGCAGGAACGCACCATCGAACTGGACGGCTTGACGGGCACGGCAGTTTTCAAAAAGGTGACGCCGGAATTGGCGGGGATTCTGAAATTTGCCCAAACAATCGGCCTGGGCAAATCAACCAGCTTCGGATTCGGAAATATTGAAATCAAGGCAGAAAGGGAAGGTGGAATGAATGGATAAAACAGTAGCGGAAGTGTCTATCGGAGCATTTTTACATGATGTCGGCAAGATATCACATCGTGCCAAGGTAATCCTCTCGAAACAATCCGAACGGATGAAGCAGCAGGTCTGCCCAACAAAGGCGGGTTATTCCACGCATTTACACGCGGCCTACACCAGCGATTTTTTTGAGCAGGTTCTGCTGCAAATGCCGTCAGGCGTTGACAAAGCGGCTGTTACGCGGTTGGCATCCTATCACCACCGTCCTTCGGACGAGCTGGAACAGATTATCCAGCAGGCCGACTGGTTGTCGGCAGGTCAGGATCGAGGCAATACAGAAGAGGGGCGGAATCTGCGTCTGCGAAGCATTTTTGCGTCTCTTTTGGACACGGAAGAACACTCACAGGCCGTTCGCTACCGCCTCACCCCTCAGACACTGGATATGGAATCCTTTCCGCAGGACATCGCCGAAGATACCGCCGGCAGCGAGTATGCAGCATTATTTGGCCAATTTTCCCGCGCCATGCAGACGCAGATGAATGAACATATCGACCTCTATATCGAGCAGCTCCGGTGGCTGGGCAAAGTGTATTTCTGGTCGGTGCCATCCAGTCAGTTACATGCCAGTGATATTTCACTATTGGACCATTCCCTGACAACCGCCTGCATTGCTGCGGCGCTCTACCAGTACCATGCCCACACAAATACTCTGGAAGAACGGGCAATCTGTGCGCAAAACGAAAAAAAGTTCCGTCTGGTCACAGGTGATTTGAGCGGCATTCAAAATTATTTATTCCACGACATGCTGCAGGACCAGAAAGGCGCCAGCAAGCGTCTCCGTGCGCGGTCCTTTTATTTAGGATTATTGACGGATTACACCAGCCGCTATCTTCTCCGCCATCTGGGCTTGTCGGTATTCAACATCCTGCTGGACGCCGGGGGCCAGTTCACACTGATGGTTGCCAACACCGACCAGAACCTCCAAATCCTCGACAAACTGCAGGCCAATTTGGGCGAGTGGTTCTATCGCCAGTATCAGGGGCTTCTCAACCTGAATCTGTCCTACGAGACCCAATTGGCGGCAAACGACCTGAAGCAGGAGAATATCGAATCGCTGATTCAGCAGAACGCTGCTTCTGTTGAACAAAAGAAAAAGCGTTCTTTTGCCGCCTGTTTGACATGCGGCGACGGCTGGCAAGCCGATCGGTTTCTTCATGCCGTGGATGTCCTCAAACAGCAAGAAGAGGAAAAGACATTCTTCGAAGAACTGGGGGGCAAGCTGCCCAAAGCCGTTTGCACCTTGCTGGGCAGCCAAGGAGCTGTCCCCGAAGGAATTCTCGGTTCAGAATTTGAAAAGGCATCGTTTGCATGGCCTTTCGACTACTCCGGCATCAACTTGTCTGATACCCTACCCCGTCGCCGTCAGAACCTGTTGAGCTATTCCGAACTCATACCCGGCCAAGCAGCCAAACCCTTGTCGGAGGTTTCCAACGGGCAGTATTTGGCGACCTATGTGCCCCGCGACCGGAACGGACAGATTCTGTCATTTGAGCAATTGGCGGCTATGTCCAAGGGCTACCCCATGCTCGGTGTTCTCAAAGCCGATGTGGATCGCCTTGGACTGATTTTCAGCCGGGGGCTGGGCAAAAACAACTCGCTCGGCCGGCTGGCAATGCTGTCCCGCCAAGTGGATTTCTTCTTCCGGGGATTTCTGCCCAGCCAGTTGGTCTCGCCCCCTCAAGGGCACGAAGAATTCAAAAATATTTATTGTGTGTACACCGGCGGGGATGATCTGCTTCTGGTCGGCCCTTGGTCCACCGTACTGGAATTTGCCTTGTTTCTCAACAATGCATTCCGCCGCTACACCTGCAACAATCCAAAAGTTACGCTTTCAGCGGCCGTGGCGGTGATTCATCCGAACATGCCGCTGGCTCGGGCCGCGATGCAGGCCGATCAGATGCTGGAAGAGGCCAAGGATGCCGGCAGAAACCGCATGGCCGTCTTTAATGAAGTGATGACATGGGATGAATATGCCAAGGCACTGGACGACGGCCTCTTTCTGCACAAGGCACTCACCGACAAAGGCACCGACGGCATCAAGATCAATCGCGGATTTGTCTACCGGCTTCTGAATTATTATAAAATGGCCTCCGATGAAACCAAGGTAAAAAACCTGATCTGGCGTTCACACTTGGCCTACGACATCGCTCGTAATGTCGAACAGCCCGGTGTTCGGGATTCACAAATCGATACACCGGGCCGCCGGCGCATCAAAGAAATGACCCGCTTTGGCATCGGGCGCAAGGACGAAATTAAACGGTTAAAAGTATCCGCTACCTATTGTTTATATCTAAACAGGAAAGGAGACAAAAATGGCGCATGCATTTGACAACAGACAACGCCCCTGGCAGCATGGAGGAGGCGGCACTCCCCGGCAGGCCGCCTCAGTCCCGGTAACGTTCTATCGCGATCCGGCCAACAAGAAACAGCTCAATCCGACACTGCTGAATGAAGATGCGGAAAAACAGGCGGCGGCCCTGCACGATAAAATTAACTCGGCCCAGATACGCAGGTTCTTCAGCGAGGTCAAAAACCTGTCCCTGCGGCTGGAGCAGGGACGTCCGTGGACGCAGATCGAACCGTTCTTCCGGATGCTTCGAAGTAAAGCGGAGTATGCAAGAGGAACGGGAAAAATTCCGCCTGATTTCGCTAATTTTATTTCAGACAATACCAAACCTGACAGGGTTAAGGATGAGCAGGACTTCAGGGCATTTGTGTTGTACTTTGAGGCGGTATTGGGTTTTGCTTATGGAAAGGGACTGGTGAAAAAATGAACTGGAAACTGATAAACACAAAACGGATTACCGGCAAGATTACAGTCATCACGGGCCTGCATATCGGCGGTTCGACGGAACTGATGGAAATAGGCGGTGTGGACAACCCCATTATCAAAAATCCGGTTGACAATTCACCCTATATTCCCGGCTCCTCTCTCAAAGGCAAGATGCGGTCGCTGATGGAATGGAAACTGGGACTGCTCAGTGCCAACGGAAAACCCTACACCAGCGACAGGCCCGATTGTCCCATCACACGCGTCTTCGGCGGCATGGCGGGTGCCACCAAGTTCGGTCCAACCCGGCTGGTCGTTCGCGATGCCTTTTTAACCGCTGAATCCCGCAAGGCATTCGATGAAGGTCAGGAACTGACCGAAGTCAAGCACGAAAACTCCATTGACCGCATCACCTCCGAGGCCAACCCCCGTCCGCTGGAACGGGTGGTTCCGGGAGTCGCCTTTGATCTGGATATTGCCTACAAGGTGATTGATACCGATGATGGCGGAGCAGTGGACGAGAATTACTTCCAAGAGGTCGTGCTGAGGGCTCTTGCCTTGGTGCAGGAGGACTTTTTGGGCGGCTCGGGCAGCCGCGGCTGCGGGCGCATCCGCTTTGATGACCTAAAAGACGAAAAGGGAAACCCGCTTCAGCTGCCCAGTGCCTAAGGAGGGCTCCAATGAAAACCTACAAACTCAAACTGCAGGTCTATTCCGCCTTGCAGACCCCCCTGCAGCCGGATACGCTGTTTGGCCACCTGTGCTGGTCCATCCGCTACACGGAAGGTCAGCAGGCCCTGCAGGCGTTTCTGGACAGTTTCATGCAAGGTCCGCCGCCTGTGGTTTTGGGCAGCGCGTTTCCCGAGGGCTTCTGGCCGGCGCCGCTGCTGCCGGGTCCGTCCCGGCAGCAGGAAGACATCCTGCTCGATATGTTGTCCAAAATATCCCGCACGGAGCTCAAAAACCGGCTGCCGTTCTGTCCGCTGAGTGAAAATAGCGTTTCGAAAACACTGACAGATTTGGAGGCCTTCGACATCCTCAAATGGCTGCGGAAACTGCGGTTTCTTCCCGAGGAAATGCTGCCGGAGTTTGCCGCCGCAATGGACAGCTTTGCGATTTTGCAGCGGTTCCTTCAGAACGGCTGCGGCAAAGCCAATCTCCTGACTTCCGCTGCGGTCGCACACAACTCCGTCAACCGCCTCACCGGCGCCTCGGATGAGCTGTACTTTTCCAATGAATATTTTCCCAATCCCAAAAAACCGCCGGTCTTTCAGCTGGTTGTGATGTCCGATATCTGGGATGCCCATCAGATTACGGAAAAATTTACGGCGGCCCTGCAGGGCGGTTACGGCAAAAGCAAAAGCCGCGGCAAGGGCTGGATTAAGGTCATCGGCACAGAGCCGTTCACCCTGCCGCATGCCCAATCGCCCAATGCCCTCTTGCTTCTGGGAACCTGCTGTCCGGCCCAAACGGATCCGGCACAGGGTTTTTGGCAATGTGCAACAAAAGCCGGCAAACTCGGCGGCGACTGGGCGGTTGGCGACAATCCCTTCAAAAAACCGCTGACGATGCTGCTGCCCGGCTCGCTGCTGAAAACGGACTCTCCAAAGTCGTACTGCGGGCGGCTGGTCAAAGGCGTCAGCGATGCCTATCCGCAGGTCGTCCAGTACGGGCTGGCTCCGGTGCTGGCAGTCCGATGGGATGCAAAGGAGGTTCTATGAAACGTTATAAGATGACGATTACTATTCTTTCGCCGGTGCATATCGGTTCCGGCCAGCAGATCGATCCGCTGGAGTATTTGGTCAAGGATACCATCTTTTACCGGCTGGATACCGCACGCTTTTTGAGCACACTGACGGCCAATCTGAAAGCAAAATTCAATGAGGCCCTCAAAAGCAGCAATCCCGTCACTATGCGGGAATTTATAGTCGATAATCTGGATACAAAAAAATACAGCCTCTTCTCCGCCGCAACAGGAGCGGACTTCGAGAAGGCCTATAAGGACAATGTCGACAGCATCAATAACCAGCTTCTGGTCGAATTGTTCCCCCGCTGCGGCACCCAGCTGAGGGCTTACCTGCCCGGTTCATCCATCAAAGGAGCAATCCGCACGGCGGTGGTTTCCCAACTGGCCAAACCCGGCATTTCGCCGGCCGTCTATACGGACGACCGCGGACAGCATCCCTACAAGAGCGGTACGCGGCTGGAAAAATACATTCTCCGCTGCAAAGACGCCAAGCAGGACCCCTTCAAGATGCTTCGCATCGCCGACGCCTTCCTGCCTGACGATGCGACCTTTATTGATCTGGCTCAGATATACAAGCGCGACCGCGCTGCCGGCGCCGCGGACCCGGGCAAAATCCAGATATTCTGTGAGCAGTGTTTTTCCATGCTGGACAACGAACGGATAACCGCCGAAGGGATGCTGGAGATCAACACTGATCTGATCGGCAAAAAAGGCGTTGACCGCCGGGGCAATTCTGTCGATGCGGTCAGCATGCCCCTGACGGCTGAACAGATTCTCAACTCCTGCAAGGCCTTTTACCTGCCGAAGATGGACCACGAACACAAGGTCTTTTACGACGACAACCCGCAGCTGCGGACCCACAGCCAAAAACTGCTCGATGTAAAATATGCCGACAACGAATGTCCCATTCGCATCGGCCGGTTTTGCCATGTCGAGTGCCACACGCTGGATAACTACCGGGAACCGAAAACCCGACGCGGCTGGGGCAAGACCCGCACATTGTCGGCCGGCACGATGCCGATGGGCTGGGTCAAAATGCGGCTGGATGAGATGAAATAGGTTTTTTTAAGAAGCGGTGTTCTTTGACAAGTTCATAGCGTTTTCGGGGGCAGGCGAAAGTTATCTTATCGCGACTGTCTGCCGTTATGAATACGGGGTAACGCTGTCTATGCAAACGCTGTATGTCAAAGAGCAAGGCGCCAAGGTCGGCTGCACGGGACGGCGGTTGACGGTAACCAAAGAAGAACAGGAACTTCTGACCGTCCCCATCTGCCGCCTGACGCGGGTGGTTCTCATCGGCCGCGTGCAGATTACAACGCAGGCGGCGGCGCTTTTATTGGACCGCCGCATCCCGCTGGTGATGGCCACGCTGACCGGCCGGCTCCGCGGCGTGCTGGTGCCGCCGGATACGCCGCATGTAACGCTGCGCCTGAACCAGTATGAACTGGCGAAAAATCCGCAATACGGCTTCAACTTCTGCCGCGATTTGGTCGCCGCACGGGCCGCCAGCGCCTGCAATGTTATCAGACGTTATCTCTACAATCACCCCAAAAAAGACCTGCGCCCGCATATCCAGAAAATACTGGATTATGCCTCGCAAGTCAGCAATCAGCCCTCGATCGATTCGCTGCGGGGCATGGAAGGAATGATTGCCCGGGAATATTTTGCAGCGCTGGTAAAAATCTTTCAGGATTTGGGAATGAATTTCAGCGGACGCATCCGACGGCCGCCGACCGATCCGGTCAACGCCTGTCTGTCCTATACCTACATCCTGCTGACCGAACACTGCTCCTGCGCCCTGCAGACAACCCGGCTGGATATCTATCTGGGCTTTATGCATCAGCCCAACCGCAATGCGCCGGCACTGGCGCTGGATTTTGTTGAGCAGTTCCGCCAGCCCGTCGCTGACCGGTTCGTGATGCTGCTATTTAATAAAAAAATGCTGCAGCCGTCTGACTTTTCCCCGGGCCCGATGAACGCTGTCCTGCTGTCCGAACAGGCCAAGCGCACGCTGATGACCCAATGGGAGATCTTTCTGGATACCCCGCAGCGGCTGCTTGAAAATCAGCCCGCCTTGTCGCCCCGCGACCTGCTCTATCGGCAGGCTGAGGCGATGGAAGCGGCCGTCCGGCAGAAACAGCCCTTCTGCCATTACCGATTGTGCCTGTGAGGAGACAGCATGTTTCTGGTGATCGGCTACGACTGTACAGATGACAAGCGGCGGCTCAAAATCGCCAAAATCCTGCTTGATTACGGCTATCGTGTCCAGTACAGCGTCTTCGAAGCCGATCTGGATCAGCCCCTTCTGGATGAGCTGATTAAGCGGCTTGCCAAGGTCATTCATCCGGGCGAGGATTCTATTCGCATCTACCATATCTGCCAGCGGTGTCTGGAGCAGACACAACTTTTTGGGGATGCCCAATTGACACATCAGGAAAAAGTGTTTATAGTATAAAAAAAAGAAACCGGCAGACAGGTTATGGAAAAATTGCAAGATGTTTGCTGATAAGAACTTACAGAGGTTTTGGAGCCGCCGTCAACGGCTTGATACGCTGCCATGCAGCCCGGCCCAAGGCGGCTATGAAATACGCATTTGCAACTTCCGGCAGATAAAGAACTTGCAAACGCCGCAGTTGGAATTACCCCCTGATGAATAAGGGATTG
>Ga0209407_1004701_pt1 | contig 10993 bp, 10 predicted proteins | sample AD_JPNHG3_MetaG_FD_184410 | JGI IMG/M metagenome (GOLD analysis project Ga0209407, IMG submission 184410) | Active sludge microbial communities of municipal wastewater-treating anaerobic digesters from Japan - AD_JPNHG3_MetaG (SPAdes) (version 2) | ecosystem: Engineered > Bioreactor > Anaerobic... | reverse complement strand
ATAAAAATTTTCTTAATTTTAATTCTCCATAATTTTAAAAAACTATTCCGATATTTGATTGAAAATAATAGTTTTTAAAATCAATATTAATTATATCATCGTGGTATTGAGTAAGTCCTTTTAATAGTTTAACCTCAAAAGAATATGTATGATTACGAATATTGAAATTTTTGTTTATCCCAATATCCAATATGAAATCAAAATCAGGAAAACTATCTTTCATATAATCCATAAATTCAATATTACCAATTTCCCGATCATAAATTACTAGTTTTGATTTTATAAGATAACCAATATCTACCCCTAAAAAGATTCCTAGTTTATCAAAAACGTTTAAACCCAAGTTATTCGATAATCTCAAGAAATTGTTTTTATAATTAGCATAACAAGGACCTACAGCGGCAGCGGGTGAGTATTTAACCATAGAATTAGTATAGGAAAAGTAAAAATCATTTAAGAGGAAAAAATAATTATTAAAGGTTATAGTATTTGATAAACCTGCATCAAATCCCGGAGGATATAAATACTTAATCGGCTCGAAACGGGTAAAGCTTTGTTTCGTAAAATTTATCCAACTTTAAAACCAGGATTAAAGGATTTTATGTTTTCACCATAAGAAAAAATTCCCAGGATTATAATTAGTAATCCGACTTTAATTAATTTCATGTCAAATCTCCTTTATTCTTATTGAATTGAGATAAATATGACGGATCAACATGGGTATTCATCCTTTTATTCTCACCAGGTTACAGCAACGCCCCGTTCCTGCAGTTCCGGGATATACTCATTGATAGAAATTTCATCCAGGGGATTATCATTCAATCCGACAATATCTCCTTCTCCGATATTGGGATTGTCCACCAGGGGTTTAATATTCGTAATTTGATTATCCCAAAGCCGGACATAACGTAAATTGGACAAATTTTGTAAAGGCGAGATATCCGATATTTGATTCTGTTCCAAAGCCACCCATTCCAGTTTTTCCATATTGGCAAGCGAAGATATATCCGAAATTTGATTCCAGGCTAAATGCAAATTTTTGATATTTGTTAAGGTAGAAAATGAACTAATATCTATTACATTGGATTGAATAATCCATAAGCATTCCAATTTACTCAAGTTTGCTAACATTGAAACATCTGTCAAATTTGCTTGGAATAACTTTAGCGTTTCCAACTCAGTCATATTTTTGACGGCATCTAAACTCAATATGGGGTTAAGTTGTAAGTTCAGGTATTTAAGTTTTATAAGATTAACCAAAGCGGAAATGTCTGTAATCAAGTTGCTATCCAAATTTAACCATTCCAATTCCGTCAGTCCTGACAATGGCGAAATATCTGCGATAAGACGATTTTGATCCAGGTCCAATCTTTTCAGTTTTACTAAAGTGGATACAGGTGATATGTCAGATATTTGTTCAACACTCATCCCCAAAAAGATCAGATTCTTACAGTTTTCTATTCCTTCTAATGAAACAACTTTATCCGGGGTGACGATACACTGAAGTGAATCGAGCCTCAATAAATCACTATCCGTAAGTTCTGCAATTTGGATTTCAAGCTTGGCTCGTACCATAATTTCCAGATTTGGATCTTCGAACCGACTTGAGGGATTGGGCAAAACAGTGATCCGAACCTCATCCGGATCGCTGGACTCTTCACCACTTTTTACAGTGAGTCGGAACTTGTACATGCCTTCCTTGACAAAACCGACCAATTGCGAAGGGTCATCGCTACTGGAAAATACTTTAACAGTATCCGGGTTTTCTTCGTCCTGCTCCCATCCGTACCAGTCAATTTCCCCCCGTACTTTGACCTGCATCAAGAATGACATAGCTCCCAACAATCGTCTCCTGATCTTCCCCTGCATTGGCTTTTAGCCCAGCATTATTTGAATTCACTAAATTATGACAAGAAAAAAGGGACATTCCGATAATGGTGGATAAAAAAGTTATTATCGATAATCTTCTGTGTTTCATCGGCATCCTTCCGAAAATATTTCCGCTAAATTCGTACCCAAGTTTAAAGCTATTCGGGCTATCTGGAGTGGTGTCTGTTCGCCGGTTACTTACCCGCCTTCTCCATCTGACCTGGACGAATAAATCAACGCATCTTTCTGCAATGTTCTTTTTCATCGAAAACCAATTCCGTTTCTGGCGTAATATATACGAAGGGGGGGGGGTAAAGTCAAGAAATATTTTCAATTGGAGATAAAATATTTGATGGTTCGGTGCGTACCGATAGAATCCGTCAAACGGACACGGATTTCAGATTCGTAAGACGTAAGTCGTAATGAGGAGTTCAAACGGCAAACTGTAAACCGCGAACTATGAACTCGCGACTCGTATCCCGTAACTCGTAAGGCGTAAACCGTGATGAAAAGGACAAAGCCTGACACTATTCCCCAAATGACCATTGAATGACTATGAATGACGCCGCGCCAGCGGTTAATGACCATAAATGACTCGCAACCCGTAACTCGTAACTCGCAACTTACATATTCATAGTTGATAATCCGGCGCTGAATCTTTAATTTTCCGGCGCGATGAAAACCGAGCGACCAACAATGGATTATGAGAAAAATCTCTGGGAGCAGGGAATCAGCCATATCGCCGGTATTGATGAAGCCGGGCGCGGACCATTAGCCGGGCCGGTAGTTGCCGCCGCAGTAGTTTTTGATAAAAGCAGTGAGATTATTAGTGGAATCCAGGATTCCAAGCAAATTACTCCACGAAAACGAGAAAGATTGTTCGATGAAATAATGAGTCAAGCAAAAGCGATTGGCATCGGTTTAATTGAGTCGGAAGAGATTGATCGCATCAACATCCTGAGAGCGACGCACAAAGCTATGCGTATGGCGATTGGCCGCTTAAAGATCAACGTTCAGCATATTCTGGTTGATGGCAAACCTTTGCCGGATAAAATATATCCGCAGACGGCGATTATTGGCGGCGATCGTAAGTGTTATTCAATCGCGGCGGCTTCGATAGTTGCCAAAGTTTACCGCGATCGCCTAATGCGACAGTACGATTCCGTCTTTCCGGGCTATGGTTTTGCCGAACATAAAGGTTACGGAACTAAGAAACATCTTGAATCTATCGTGAAGTTGAAACCTTGTCCAATACATCGTATATCCTTTCGTGGGGTTACAGAATATATTGTGGATATAAACAAGTTGGAGAATACCCGCTGGCTTGGGAAATATGGTGAGGATTTAGCGGCGCTTTTTCTATTTCGGCACGGCTATCAAATAATTCAACGTAATTTCCATCTCGGTGTTTATGGCGAAATTGATATAATCGCACAGAAGGATAATAATCTCTGTTTTGTGGAAGTTAAAACACAGCGTCATACAAAATTTGGACCGCCTGAAAGTTGGGTAGATGAGCGAAAAATGCGTCAAATTGGACGGATAGCCTCTGGCTATTTATCCCAGAATCCAGTTGAAAATGTTGATTGTCGGTTCGATGTCGTAACCGTCAATCTAAACGGTAGCGAGGTTCAAATTGAACATTTACCGGATGCTTTTCGCCTATAAATAGCGCCTTTATTATTTCGGTAATGGAGGTATTTGGAAAATTAGTTTTGCGGTATAAATCAAGCGTCTTATGTTATTAATTGAAAGAATGGAGTGAAGTTATGGGAATAACATTAACAGTAATATTAATCGGGGTGATAATTTTTTGTGCTCATTTATTTTCAGCAATTTATAGCCGAACGAAAATTCCGGATGTTCTGTTTCTTTTTCTAATTGGTTTATTGATTGGACCAATACTCGGTTTAGTGCAACCAGCCCATTTCGGAGCGGTCGGACGAGTGTTTACCACAATCACACTGATTATGATTCTATTTGAAAGCGGTATTGGTATTAGCCTGAGAGGTATCCGTAAGTCGCTCAAAGGTTTATTAAGTCTTACAATTCTAAACTTTATTGTTACTGTTATCGTTGTCGGTGGACTGGTTTTCCTATTCACAAAACTTGGATTAATTCAATCGCTGATGGTTGGCGCAATTTTGGGTGGAACTTCTTCGGCAATCGTGATTCCGATTATTGATCAATTAGACATGCTGGAGGATTCCAAGCGAATCCTAATTTTTGAATCAATCATCAATGATGTATTGTGTATTGTATTTACTTTTAGCCTGCTCCAGGCTTACAAATTAGGCGAGATCAAAATCGGTTTAATGACACTGAAAATAATTGCCACTTTTGTCATAGCCGCCGCATTCGGTGTGCTCGGAGCACTGGTCTGGTCAGCGATTCTTAATCGAATTAGAAATTTGGAAAACTCAACTTTTACGACATTAGCCTTTATTTTTATTGTTTACGGAATTGTCGAATTGCTTGGTTTTAGCGGCGCCATCGCCGCGCTAGTGTTCGGTTTTACAATTAGCAACGTTTCTAAAATTAAATTTTCAATGTTCCGCTACAGTAATCGTTTGGAAACCACAGAACTCGACAGTCGTGAGCGTGGTTTCTTCTCCGAAATATCATTTCTACTCAAGACTTTTTTCTTCATCTACATTGGTATTTCGATACAATTATCCGGCATTGGTCTTTTGGTGTTTGGATTATTATTAACGATTATCATTTATGCTATACGAATTCCTGCAGTCAGTTTAACGATTCCGAGAGACACCCCAATTAAAGATGCCACCTTGTTTTCTGTAATCATTCCGAAAGGATTGGCGGCGGCGGTACTAGCTTCAGTACCGTTACAACAGGGTGTGGTTGGTGGAGAGGTGATTCAGAACCTGACCTATGCAGTTGTACTGTTGAGTATTATAATGACTTCAGTTTTGATATTTTTAGTTGATAAAACCAAACTGGCTAAAGTATACCAAACTTTGCTGGGCAAATTCAACAAGTCAATGTCAGCAAACGCGCACTAATTTTAGGTAGAAAACGCAATATCTTGAAGACTGCTTGACCTATTAGTTATTTATTTTGAACTAATTTTATACATTGATCTTATCATAAAGTATCTAACTATCGATTGAGTTTAGATCGAATCTAAGATTGAATTTTGACCTTCCGTCGAGGTGCTTATTTAATTTAAATAGTTAGAATGTTATCGGATAAATCGGCCGAATGTCGATCGGTAGATGCTCCAATTTCTTGACGGTTTCGGTGATTAGCGGAGTTGCAATACGATATTTTTCGATAATGGCTTTGGCGCCCGCGTAATCGCCTTTGGCTTCAATCAACAAAACATCAGCCGCCAGTTCTTTGATAGCCTCTTCGAGCTTGGCGGCATCAATCGTAAGTTTTCCGTCGACGTCGGTCAGGAACCCACCTTTCTCGATGAAATAATTGAACTGGATCGCTACGCCTCCGCCGTGCGCTTCGTTAATGCCGAACCGTATTGAACGAAACATTCCGCCGAGATAAGTTGCCAGAGCAGTGTATTTTGAATCTTGAGCGAAAACGCCTTTATCAATTAAATATAAGTACGAAAAAATGCCCAGCACATCGGCTTTGCATTCCTCAATAGTGGAGTAACATTCTTTTAATTCATTACGCACGGTGGTTTCACTGCCGTCGGGATTTTTCAGGATTCCCGGTCCGAGACCATGGCAGACTTCGTGCATAAGCACGTGCGTAAAATAGGCGTCGAATGAGACGTTTTTAAGTGGTTCGGACGCTAAAATTTCATTGACAATCGGAATCCAGCATTTTTCGTATTTGGCTTCGGCTACATTTTTTAACATTACTTTCTTGGAGCCTTTGGTGGAACGCACCCGCTCGTCGTTTGGCAAATTAAAAGCCGTTGTTTGAACTCCGGCTTTGGTGTCACCAGCTGAAAAAATTTCCTGTACGACTTTAATCGGTGAAACTTTACCGCGACTGTAATTGCGATATTCTTTGGCGAGTGGCAGATTGGCTTCGATTTCATCGAGATATTTGGTTACCTTGGCTAATTTTTCACTTTCGGCGTGGTCAACCATACAAATGAAGGCTTCGTAAGCGGCTTTGTAATTGAAGAGGTTATCCTCGTACACTTCATAAGGTCCGATGACGATTTCCAGGTCGCCGGTCAGATCCATCCAATCCATATCGCTCTGGAAATAATCGTCGGTTTTAAGATCATTTGCCCGTTGGTTGAGATACTTTTTTAAAGTCGGGTCTTGCGTGATTTCAGCGGCTTCCGTCAGTAAATTAGAAATTGCATTGATATATGGTTCGTATTCTTGATGATAAGGAATGGCGACCAGTTGACCTTTTTGGCGCTTGATGATGGTAAATTCACTTTCAAAAGCCTTTTTTTGTTCAGGATGTTCGGCGATGAATTTCTCGAATTCTTCCCTGGTCATATCTTCCGGATAAAATCCGGCGCCGAGCGGTTTCTCTTTTTTCCCGATAAACGGCTTATTGTGATCGAGTCGGTTCCAAGGCCCGAACATAATCGTGAATAGTTCGAGATAAGGCAAGTCATTTTCATCGTTCGAAGTCTGCAATTTGGTTAGAATTTTCGGGTTTTCGGGATTGACCTGGATGAGAAACAACTGGTCAATGATGCGTCCAGCTTCGACCAGGCGCACCAGAACTTGCCGATCGGCAACCGAGAGTGAGGATAGGTCACATTTCAGTTCTACAGGCGCAAGTTTATTAAGTTCAGCTTTTACATAAGCCAGGTCGGCTTTGCTATTATCCACTTTATCACCACACGTTACATTGTTTAAAGTCATAAAAATTCCCAGCCAGATCAGGTTGATAATTGCCCATATTGGGATTGATTTCTTAATAGATTGAAACATTTTTCCTCCATTTTGTATTATTGCATGTTCAATAAAATAAATTACAGTGACTTTTCCACCCAAACCTGGACGAGATTCACCAAAGTTGCCACAGTCTTTTCCATATCTTGCACGGAAATCCATTCCTGTTTGCTATGAAAATTATGACCGCCGGTAAAAATATTGGGAGTCAGAAGTCCCATAAAACAGAGCTTGGCGCCGTCAGTGCCACCTCGGATAATCTGAGTTTTGGGCTGAATTCCGGCACGTCGGGTAGCTTCCAGAGCATATTCGATGACTTTGGGATTCTCGGCTAGTTTTACGTACATATTTTTATAAGAATCTTTGATTTCCAGTTCGATGCGTGCCCGTGGAAATTGGGCGGCGACTTGATCGCGAATTTCGTTCAAACGGACGGTTTTGGCGCGAATGCCATCGGCATCGAAGTCGCGTAATAAAACGCGTAGGGTGACTTTTTCAACGCCGCCTTCGATGACATAAGGATGGAGGTAGCCTCCGCGTTTTTCAGTAGTTGCTGGACTCGGCTCACGATCAATTAATCTAACAATTTCAGCCGCAATCGGAATGGCATTGACCATTTTACCTTTAGCGTAACCGGGATGAACATTAATGCCGTGAACCGTGAAAGTTCCGGCGCTTGCGTTGAAGGTTTCAATTTCAATTTCTCCGACCGTTTCACCGTCAACGGTATAAGCAAAGTCAGCACCGAATTTTTTGATATCGAAATGGTCAGTACCGGCACCCACTTCTTCATCCGGAGTGAAAGCGATCCGCAAAGTGCCGTGTTTGATGTCTGGATGTTTTTGTAAGTAAGACAAAAAAGACATTATTTCGGCAATCCCGGCTTTATCATCGGCGCCCAATAGAGTTGTACCGTCGGAAGTGACAATGTCCTCGCCGATTTTTTCGGTTAAGATAGGGTTCTCAGATTGACGAATAATGACATTAGGATCACCTGGTAGTTTAATATCTCCACCTCGATAATTTTGATGAATAATCGGTTTAACGTCCTTACCGCTGACTTCCGGTGAAGTATCGAGATGAGCGATCAGCCCAATGACGGGAACTCTGGCGGCTTCAGTCGGCGCTAAATTGGAAGGCAAAGTTGCCATAACGATTCCGAATTCATCCATAGCGGCATCTTTTAATCCGAGGTCAATTAATTCTTTCACTAAAATTTTAGCTAAATCGAGTTGTTTTGCCGTACTCGGGTAACGGTCGGTGACATCTTCCTGGGATTGGGTGTCGATTTTCACGTAACGAAAAAAGCGTTCGAGTATCTCTTTATCCATGAATTATTCCTTTCTGTCTCCTAATTTCACTGGCTATAAAATAGTAATTATTGATAACAATTTGTATATTAAAAAGTGCTTTTGGAAAGAAATTCTGTTGATGAGAAAAAAATGTGTTTTATCAATACTTCACTTTCATTATATAGAAATAAAAACTCCTACCTCCATAATGAAACCACCGATCAGGAGCCTGTGATTCCCTTAAAAAGGAATTTATAATATGAACCATAATCGTAATCATAACCAAAATACCGACAATAACATCGGATTGGCTTTTGGTTTAAATCTCGGATTTGCGATTTTTGAATTGTTTGGCGGACTGTGGGTGAATAGTATCGCGGTAATTTCCGACGCGTTGCATGATTTTGGCGATAGCCTATCACTGGGCATTGCCTGGTACTTCAAGCGCCTTTCGCGCCGTCAAAAAGATAATCGTTTCACTTACGGTTATCAACGTTATGCTCTTCTAGGAGCGATTATTACTATGATAGTTCTGGTGGTCGGTTCGGTGATAATTTTAGGGGAGGCTTTTCCGCGCCTTTTGCATCCCACCATACCTAATTCGACCGGTATGTCCGTTTTTGCCATAGTCGGAATAGTTGTCAACGGTTTTGCTGTTCTACGTCTAAAAGGCTATTCGTCGTTGAGTGAGAAAGCGATTACCTGGCATTTGATGGAAGATTTGTTAGGCTGGATTGCGGTTTTAATCGTGAGTGTCATATTGAGATTTACCGATTGGTATTTTCTGGATCCGCTCATTTCGATTCTCATTACAATTTTTATTCTGTATAAAGTAATTGGCAATTTCCGAGCGACTATGGCTGTTTTTCTGCAATCGGCGCCAGCCAATATTGATAATGATAAAATTGTTGCGCACCTCTCACAGTTAGAGAAAGTCAAATCTGCCCATCATACTCATATCTGGTCGCTGGACGGCGAACATCACGTCTTGACAACGCATATTGTAGTCGAGGCAGATACTAATAAAGCCGAAGTGTTAATGATTAAAAATCGTATAAAGGAACTGGCCGAAAAATATAATTTTGAGCATCTTACTGTCGAGATCGAATACGAGGGTGAAGATTGTTCAATGAACTGTGCTTGAGTGCTAATTTAATTGACTATTACTGACAAGCTAGAAGCATTTGCTTAATTTGCTGTTTGTAAATTTCACGCATTTTCAGAAAAAATAAGTGGTAGTCCGGCAATTTAAAATCCTGAAAAGCCCAGTTATAAGGCTGATAGTGACCTTTGACATAATGTAAAGTCAAGTCAGCATAGATACCTTGCCCGAGATAGATTTTGTGAATTCCGTACTTGGCGGAAGCCAATACGACTTTATCATAATCAACATAACCAATGTCTAAGTTGACCTTACGGAGTCCATCGAGGCGCAAATCGTCTTCGATAGAATTGGTGTGAATTTTGGCGGATGCCAGAAAATCAGGACTGAATAATTTACTGAAAGAAATAAATCGACGAAAAATTGGGCTGCCCATTTCCGAGGTGTAATAATTCGTTTGAGTGAAGGGAAAATCAGCACTGACTAAATCGGCTGTGCCGTAAATGTTTTCGGCTCGGCGGAGCGCTTCAGCCAGGAGGTTTTTATCGGAAAAAAGGGCGCCGATGAAATACTTGACCGGTTTGGCTGGCATTGGCTTCATTTATGAGTTAATCTATTATCAATTTTGAAATTTTCAAATCAGGGAGTTATTCCTAAAACACACCAGAAACGATAAAGCAATTGCCAATTAAAGAAAAATTCGTAAAATTCCAATCAGTTTTTTGAATTTTATTATTTTAAACTTAACCAACTTTATATGGCAAAAAAAACATCGGTCTTTAAAATTGTTCTTTTCCTAATCTGTGTTGTAATTATCCTAATTTATGGATTTAACCGGTTTAAGGATCGTTTACCACGCAAATTAATTAATGTCATTGCTCCGACTAAAATTACCGTAATGACGTATGACATTAACCACGGTTTAGGGAATGATAATGTCTATAACTTATCGCGCATTTCCAAGGTTATCAAAAGTGAATCGCCGCATATAGTCATCCTCAATGAGGTGGATTACAAAACCAGACGCGGTTTAAATGATGAACAAGCCCGACGCATCGCCGCTGAGCTTGGAATGGAGTTCACCTTTTCTCGCAATTATCTCGTTGATGGCGGCTGGACCGGCAATGCTATTTTATCAAAATTTCCGATTGAATTTGCCGAGAATAAAATTTACAAGCAGGATTATGGCCATAATACCAAAAGTCTTCTTCATATCATTGTTAATATCGGAAATATTAAGGTTCACGTATATGGAACGCAGTTAAGTAGTGATTCGATTGCCAGTTCCAATCAAGTCAAAGAGCTGCTGAGTTTTGTTTTTGAATGGGGAAACGATAGTCCGGTCATAATCGGTGGTAATTTTGAAATGGCGCCGGACTATAAACGTATTTACGAAATGGCTTATTACTTCACGGATGTCGGGGCATATTTTCAAACGGAGGCATTTACCTATCCGGCTTCGGAACCTCACAAGCGCTTGGATTATATTTTTTCGAATAAACTGGCGATACCGTTAGGTGTTAAAGTACTGGATAATGAAATTACCCGGGCGGCTTCCAATCATTTGCCGGTGGTGGCGCATTTTAAAATCATTTACTAGTAACAAGGCATTTTCATTTTATTCGAAATGGCATCATTTGGCAAATTTGTAACCTAAAATATTGTAGGATTAATTAAAATTTTAGGAGAATCTGAATAACATAACGGAAATATGAAAAGCGGCATTTTATATCTGGTGGCTACACCGATTGGTAATTTGGCTGATATCACCTTTCGAGCGATCGAGACTCTGCGGGAAGTTGATTTAATTGCGGCTGAAGATACCCGCCACGCCGCTATCTTATTGCGTCATTATGAGATTCGGAAACCGGTAGTCAGCT
>Ga0209407_1004692_pt1 | contig 11003 bp, 11 predicted proteins | sample AD_JPNHG3_MetaG_FD_184410 | JGI IMG/M metagenome (GOLD analysis project Ga0209407, IMG submission 184410) | Active sludge microbial communities of municipal wastewater-treating anaerobic digesters from Japan - AD_JPNHG3_MetaG (SPAdes) (version 2) | ecosystem: Engineered > Bioreactor > Anaerobic... | reverse complement strand
CGCGGTTAACGCCGCTATGGAGTTTGATATGGTAACATTGGCGCCGACTTATCGTCTGCAAATAGGTTTGCCGGGTAGCAGTTATGCCTTTGAAATTTCCAATCGGCTTGGTCTGCCAGCGAAAGTGATTGATAATGCGCGCCGAATCGTCGGCGAAGAATCGGTGCGGTTGACTAATCTTTTACGCGAAGTTGAACAATTGCGTTCAGAAGTCGAAAAGGATAAAAAGATCATCTCCCAAAATAAAAAAACGCTCGATAAATTAGTAACCGAATACAATAATAAACTCAATACCTTGCGTGAAAAAGCCGAACGGGCTGATACCGAACTGGCACGCCAATTAGAAGAACTGGTAAATGAATCGCGTCGCCGGATCGAAAATGCAGTCAAAGAGATTCGCGAACAAGCTGCCACGCCCGAAACTATTCATCAAGCGCAAAGTACTATTACCGAAATCCAGACGAATGTTCGCAAAATCAAGGAGCGTTCAAAGCGCACCGCTCCGGCACCGCAGGCGGAATTACAAATCGGTAACGCGGTGCGGATCGACGGTATCAGCGAGCCGGGCGAGATAATCAAAATCGGTTCGCAGAATAGCCGCTTTGGAGTCGCCGTCGGCGGTAAAATTCTCTGGGTTAGTCGGGAGGCGCTCCATCCTATTAAAAAAAGCATTAGCCCCAGCAAGCAAGCCGCTATAGTCTCCGTAGAGAGTGAACCACTTTTTTCACCGCGTCTGGATTTACGGGGAATGCGCTATGACGAGGCTGAGAGCGCGCTCCAGAAATTTCTCGATCGCGCCTTGCTGGCTGGATTGAACCAGGTAGAAATTATTCATGGCAAAGGCACTGGCGCTCTTCAGAAATTGACTCAAGAAGTATTAAGAACTACGCCCGGCGTGCGTAGCTTTCACTATGAGAATTTCGACAGCGGCGGCACTGGTGTAACGATCGTCGAATTATAAAGCTACACGGAGGCGCACAGAGTACACACTGAGGAAGACGGAGGGTGTTTTAATTAATTCTTCGTGATACTCTGTGTCGGGAATTAATGTTTGCTATTTTTCAAAATTCGGCTTATTATTTCACGTCAGATTTAAAATGATGGGGATCGGAATGAAGAGACTTCTTTTCGCTATCAGTGTGCTCTTAATCGGGATGCTCAATGCCCAGACCAACATCGCCGTCATGGATTTTGAGGGCAAGAACGTGTCGAAAGCCGATGCCAGCGCCCTGACCGATCGCCTGCGCGCCGAACTTTTCCTGACGGGAAAATTCGTCGTGTTAGAACGCGAGAAAATGGAAGCGATCCTCAAAGAACAGGCATTCCAGCTTTCCGGCTGTACTTCAGACGTCTGTATCGTGGAAGCCGGACAACTGCTGGCGGTCGAACAGATGGTCGTTGGAAGCATCAGCAAAGTGGGACAGACCTACTCGGTAACTGCACGGTTAGTCGGCGTTGAAAAAGGCAATCTTATCGGCGTCGGCACGTGTGATCTGAAAGGCGACATCGGCGATCTAATGACTTGTTTGAGCGATGTATCTGCTCAATTGACAGGCAATCAACCAGTCCCGAACAGTGAATCCATGCGGGCACAAACAGCGCTTATGTTTACTTACACCATAACGGAGATTATTCAAGTAACAGAAGTGAAACAAAAAAAGAATACACTCAACTATTAGATAAATTTGATGCGATTAATAAACCACCAAGATTATGCATTAGGTACCTTAAAGGTTTAGGGTATAGCTACGGGCAATCTCATACAGCGGTTTACGAATATCGTCGTGACCGAGGGTTGATTAGGAAATAATCCCGCTCTCATTTTGATTCGCTCAGCTTATGTCAAGCCGAGCGGATAATTTTCCGATAGCAAAAGAATCAGCGTCATATTCGACTTAACACAAGTTTCGCGATTAGTGTTCATTCGCGGTTAAATATTCCTTTGCATCCTTTGCGAGAGAAAAACAATCTTGTCATAGAGGCGGAACCAAACTGATTCCAGAGTTAGTGGTATTTATACCCGTTAATAATCCCAACCTTCTGAAGGTTTTAAAAGTGAGTTGTCTACCTGATATATTACCGTGTAAAACCTTCAGAAGGTTTATTGTTCGAAGAATCAGCGTCATATTCGGCATAACACAATTTTCGCTATTAGTGTTTATTTGTGTTCATTTTGCCCGTTCCTGAGCCTGCCCCGCTTCGTGGGTAGCTGGCAGGCAGAGGGCTGACGGGTCGCGGTTCAGGAAAGTAATAAATATACTTTGCGGTCTTTGCGCCTTTGCGAGAGGTACACATTCCGCAAGTTGATTTATTTCGCTTATTTTGGTATATTCTTATCATTAATAAGGATTCGTGATGAAAGTAAAAGAACCGCAACCGCAATATATCGTTGATCGCTCCGGCAACAAATCCTTTGTTGTGTTGAAAGTCAGTGAATATGAACAGATGCTGGCAGACCTGCATGATCTGGCGTTGATGGCGGAACGTCGCACTGAAGACGCCGTCCCCTTATCCGAATTCGAGAGAGAACTGCGTGCCGAAGGGCGTATTTGAAGTCAATATTCTGAGCTCAGCTCGCAAGGAAGCCAGAAATATTGACAAATCTCAATTGCACAAGATTATCGATGCGCTCAAAGGGCTTGCCTCAAATCCTTATCCGAGAGGATGCAGGAAATTGATTGGCTCTAGCAATAGTTTTCGCCTTAGAGTTGGACACTATCGTATTCTATATGAGGTTGATGGGGAAAATATGCGCTTGACTATTTTCGCGATTAGTCACCGCAAAGACGCTTATCGTTGATGATAAGAACTTATGTCAAGCCGAAGCAACGGTTTTCCATTAAGCGTGACGATTCTTAGTTCAGCTTAACACAAGTTTCGCTTTAAAAATAAATGAGCGTTTATTTGCGTCCATTCGCGATTCAGGAAAGTAATAAATATACTTTGCGGTCTTTGCGCCTTTGCGAGAAAATATCATCTAATCCTGTCTGAAATAGGTTTGAAAGCTTAAATTAATGGCGTTATGCCGAGAATTTCCTCCAATACTATCGAGCAGATCAAAGCGCGTACGGATATACTCGAGATCGTTTCAGATTTTGTGCAATTGAAACAGCGCGGGCGCAATTACTTCGGGTTGTGTCCTTTTCATGAAGAAAAAACCCCGTCATTCAGTGTTAATCCCAGCCTGGGTATTTTCCACTGTTTTGGTTGTGGTAAGGGCGGCAACGCGGTGACTTTTATAATGGAATACGAAAAAATTGACTACGTCGAGGCTTTGAAAAGATTAGCCGAGCGCTATTCTATCACTATTGATTGGGAAGGCATCGAAGATTCACAGAAAGGCGAGGTCGCCCTAATTTATGAATTACACGAGATTGCCGCAGAATTTTATCAGAAACAATTACTGGCGGAACGTGGTCGCTCGGCATTGGAATATATCGAGAAACGCGGTTTCGATCGCAGAACAATCGAACAGTTTCGGCTCGGCTATGCGCCGGATGAATGGGAGAGTCTTTTCCGGCAGATTGATTTGAACCGTTTTACACCGGCGATTCTCGAAAAATCCGGTCTTTTTGTTCGCAGAGAAGGAAACAAAATACACGACCGCTTCCGTAACCGGCTTATGTTCCCGATAATAAACTTAGCCGGACGAGTCGTTGCCTTTGGTGGACGCGCGCTTGATCCAAATGAGGAAGCTAAGTATTTGAATTCGCCGGAAACGCCGATTTATTTCAAGAGCGGCATTTTTTACGGGTTAAATTTCTCCAAGGACGCCATCCAGAAAGCCGGTGACGCGATTATCGTTGAAGGCTACACCGATTTTTTACGAGTTTATACCGGTGGCTTCCCCAACGTCGTAGCCGGTTCTGGAACTGCATTGACTTTACATCACTCCCGTCTGATTCACCGGTTTACAAAAAAAGTGACACTCTGTTACGACGGCGATGAAGCCGGCCAAAAAGCCACCGAACGCGCCGGATTTTTGCTGATGCGCGAAGGATTGGACGTCCGTGTTATTCGTTTGCCGGAAAGCGACGACCCGGATTCTTACTTACGCGATCATAAACCCGAAGAATTTCGCGAGCTTTATGATTCGGCTAACGATTTTATGACTTATTATATTGATAGCCATAGCGGTGAACTCAATTCCCCCGCCGCCAAGACTCAGTTCGTAGAACGCATTGCCGAAGAGCTGATCGAAATTAAGAATCCGGTCATTCTGGATCTGGTTGTCGGCGAAGTCGCGGAGCGGATTAATGTCAAAGAAGAACATATCCGGGCTCAGATTCGCTATATCGCCCGGCGACGCACCAATCAAAATCGGGGCGAGAGAAGCACTGAAAGCCCGAAAAGTTTGCGTCTGCGCACCGCTGATGAAAAAGCCGAATACGAACTTCTGAAAATGATTTTGACCCGACATCAAAATTTGCAAACAATGATTAAAAATTTTCTCACGGTCGCCGATTTCCGCCACCCCGTAATGCATCCAATCGCTGAAAAATTACTGAGTGACCTGAGCTCGGGAAAACTTGCTGAAGCCAATGAACTTTTCAATACCGAATGGAATGAAGAGCAACGCCTTTATTTATCACGTTTGATTCTGGAGGCTGATCCGCTCCAATATGTAGAGAATATGGATGATCTCCGCAAACTAACCAGCGATTGCATCGCAGTTTTACTGACGCGGGATATTGACGCTGAAATCGCCGCCGTGCGGGAGAAAATCAAAGCCGCTGAGAAAAAAGGTGAAGACAGCACTTCACTGGTGATTCAACTCTCAAACCTACGCCAGAAAAAGCGCGCCCTCGAGGAAAAGATTAAAGCCTGATTTTTGCTAAGTGCTAAGAATTTAAGATAGAAGAAAACAGCCCCTCTTGTAGTTCAAAAAAATGATATAGTCTTTATCCTCACCGAAGAATGGTTTTTTGCGGTTTAATTTTTGTGGGAAATTTTCTAGGAAATATTGTGACCTGTGGCAAAAATCTAGTTAGGCTTTTAGGCTAAATTAAAAAAGAATTTTTTGAAAACTCCAAACCTTACTACCCTCCAGTCCAGCGTGATTCCCCATCACACTGGACTTTTTCTTAAATCAGCCAGAGCCTTTATAAAGTCAGGAGTTGTTCCACAACAGCCGCCAATGATTTTAGCACCTGATTTTAGCCAATTTGCTGCTATCCGGGCGTAATTCTGTGGCGTAAAATCCGGGTCTTGGCGCCAGCCAGTATTACGTAAATAGATTCCGGCATTGGCGTATAAAATCAACGGCAAGTCGAATTTAGACCTGTAATTTTCAAGGAAATTCGAGATCAGACTGTGATGAGTACAATTAATTCCCAGTCCGGTAACTCCGAGCGTTTTGATTTCATTCATCACTAACCAGATATTTTCCCCGCTCAATAAAGCACCGTTTTCCGCGAGGATGAAGCTGGTAAAAACCGGCAGTCCGGTTTCAAGAGCCGCAAGAGACGCCGCTCTGGCTTCGCTGAGATTATTCATTGTTTCCAGGAGGGCGAAATCAACCCCGGCTTCCGCCAACCACTGGGCTCTCTGGCGATGAATTCGAAGTGCCGTATTAAAATCGGGTGCGGATTCCGGCTCATAGCAATCAGCCAGAGGCGCTATCGAACCGGCGATCCAGATTTGACGTGTCGAGTGAACATCAGCAATGGCTTCGCGAGCCAGTTCAACTGCCCGAAAAGTGGCTTCCGCGGCTTGTTTTTCAGTCAGCCCGGCTCGAGCAAAGGTCAGTGAATCAGTGCGGAAAGTGGCAGTCGTGATAATATCCGCCCCGGCACGGATATAGTCTGAATGAATTTCGACAATTGCTTGAGGATTATGTAGAATGGCATTAGCGGACCAGAGAGGTAGTTCAATGGCGATACCGCGTCGTGCCAATTCCGTACCGAGAGCTCCATCCAATATTAAAAATTGCGCTTGTTGAACAGCAGATAGAAAAGGCATAAAATTTACCTTCAGAATGGAATGGTAATAGAAATTGCCGGTGATCCTGTAGCTGAAATTTGCCACTCGATCTGGTACTGCCGACTAAAACTTTTTCCGATCCAGGTACCGATAAACGCACCGGCAACTACATCAGAAAGATAATGTTTATTATCGTTAATGCGGGTGGCTGCTACGAAAATTGCCATTAGATAGGCCGGGATGCCAATCTTATGACCGTAAATACCGTCCAGACCAGCCGCCAATGCAAAGGAATTGGAGGAATGTCCTGAGGGAAATGATTTATAATTTTCTTCATTAGGACGTTCCCGATGCGTTGCTAATTTAATTGCTTCTGTAACCAGAGCAGTGGTTATGGTGCTGGTGGCTAACAATTCGATTTGCGAAAAGGTTTTATTCCAGGGCTGATGCTGGATGACGCCGTTGATTCCCACAGCCACGGCGGCGGCGTAATTGCCCCAACGATGTCCATAAATATCGCCGATCCGTGAAATGTCATCAGGTAAAAAATTATGCTTGGCGACATTTTCCTGCAGTGGCTGATCGCCTAAAAAGGACATCGGTATTAAGATGGCGCCCGCTACAAAAAGCGGCGCATTGGATTTCCAATCGAGGGTTTTCTGCAAACCACTCCAATAATGAGGTGGATAATATTGCAGGTATTGCAGGGGTTGCGCAATCGGATTAGGCGGCGGCAATTTCAGCGCAAGTTCGGTGCCATTCAATCCGGTTTTAATTAAAAGGCAACAGATGATACTTATATAAAATGGTTTTTTTGTCATTTTTTTTCATATTTTCTTAAAAGTACAGACAATTCAGAAGTAATTTAAGTTTTAATACAACTCAAAACATATCAAAAAATAATGGAAACCAACCTTCTGAAGGCTTTTTGTGTAGATATTCAGGCTGTTGCTAATGGATACTAAGCCCTGATATTTTACAAAATTTTTGAATATTTATATTGCTTTTACCCCCATGCGTATATATTACGCCTGTAAATGGAAGGCATTTGAAAATATGGCGCATGCGCAGGTTTTTAGCGATTGGTTTTACCGGGCCGGGAAGATAAGGACGGAGAATGCAGATAGGAAAAACACGGTCTCGGAAGTTCCGGATCGTTTTAAAACAAGGCTAATAATATAGCGGCAGACTTATTGGAATGGAGAGCGCTTATATCTATTCATCCGATGAGATTAATTCCCTTGATGAGGAAAAGCGAACAAGTATTAGGAATCTTTGCAAAACCTCTTATAAAGCATTTTGATAATAATTGAAGTTTAGCTACATTGAGTGCAACCGCAAACCAACCCGAGTTGAAAAGAAATTATCAGAGGTTGACAGGCTTGTAGATTGGGATCGTGTGGTGCAGGAATTGCTGGGACATCAGAGTGTCGAAACGACCATGGTTTATACGCATGTGATGAACAGGAAAAAACTAAGTGTCAAAAGTCAGGTAGATTTACTTTAAGGATACAACTAACTGATGTATATTCGGCGAATACTAAAACCAGGTCAAAAAGGTACCGGAAAATTGTTGGAAGAATATGGCGACCGTTTGCTAGGTGTTCGATATATTTATGATGATGAAAAACAGATTAAACTAAAAACAGCAGAAATTATTGTCGAAAAAAAGCCCTGGTGCAAAGATTCCAAGCGGATTCCAAAAAATAAGATTGTCAGTATTCAGGTGGAATATGGAGAGATTCAAATCGGTCGACTTATTAAATCCGCAGGTGGGCGGTGGAATCGAGAGAAAAAAGTCTGGGAATTACCATACGGAGAGGCGATTGCACTGGGGCTTGACAAGAGGATTATAAATGTTTAAAATATGGTGGTTTTTAAAAGGGTGATAAGGAGTTGGATGAAATATGAAAGTAAAAATCGGGAACAGCCAATAAGGTTAAGAAAGGTTTCTATATTTAGAAACCATGAAAGAAGCAAATGATGCAAGATAAACATATGTTAGAATCATAATAGTACAATTGGGTGATTTATGAAGAAAATATTATTTTTAATAGTTATGATATATCTTTTTTCACATGCCCAAATAGACACAACAGAACTGGATTATTATCCTCTTGAGGTAGGTAATTGTTGGCAATATAAAATATATGAATGCCAAAGTAATTGGGGCGGGACATTTGAGAATACAAGCTATCATTATTATGAAGTTATTGGAGAAGAAATTTTTAATAGTAAGAGATATCATGTTATTACTATTACTTCTGATTTTAGTGGATATAATTTTCTCTACTTTAGAACAGACACAAATACTGGTATTGTCTATCAAAATATTAATGGCGAAGATAAAATAAAATACAAATTATATACGCAAGTCGGCGATACACACTACTTTGATATACTCGATCACATTTGTTCTTCTATAGATTCAATAACCTATTTGGGAATGAGGACAATAAAAAAAACGTTTTCATATAATAGTTATACTTCTGATTTATCAACAAACAGTGAATATATATTTACTCTTGGATTGGGTTTGATCAAACATTATTGGTTTCAAAGAGCCCGGGAATTTGGCTATAATAGTAAGCTCCAAGAGTTGCTCTATGCCAAAATTAGAGGAATAGAATATGGAGAACTGGTTGAAATTGAAGATATTGTTTTAAATCAAGACCAAGATTTTATGCTTTTACAGAATTATCCTAATCCTTTCAATAATATTACAATTTTTAAATATGTTGTTCCTAAGAAATCATTGATTCGATTAGCGATTATTGATATATAAGGGAAAGAAATTCAAATACTTGTTGATCAGATTCAAGAACCAGGTAATTATAATATTAACTGGGATGCATCTGTATTGCCTTCTGGGATATATTTATATTCACTAAAGGCTGATGGTTTTCAGGATGTGAAAAAATGTCTCTTGATTAAATAAAATATTCAATGACTACTTGCATATATTATTCTAACCACTGGCTGGAGGCAACGGCAATAGCTGTTCGATGAATTTGAAGTTTGACGATTTTGCAGGAGATTTTCGGAAAGTGAAAGATAATCGCTCCGAAACCCGCCGTGCCTCAGCCCTGATCGTTAGCAGATATAAAATAAAGGAGTTAGAGATGTGTATTAAAAGCAATTTAAAAGTTGTAACAGTACTGTTATTGTTCACATTACTTTATTTACTATTTATTTGTTGTGAAGAAGAGAAATCGGAAAATAGTAATATTACATTGAAACAAGCGGAACAGATAATTTTTATAGAGTTACTTGATAGTAATGATTCAGGTAAAGTTGTATATGAATTACCATATATTATGAATATAGGTGATACTGTAAAAGCCAAAGGCGGTGATTCCACATACGTAGCAAAAGATGATTGTTGGTTTTTCTTTATTGATGATCAACCAGGATATAGATGGGTACATCCTTGTCGTTATTCATTTGTAAGTTGTGATGACGGAGAATATATAGTAATTGATGAAAGGAACGAGCCTGAAAATATTGATAGTCTAATAATTGTAAATTTTTAAACATTGTTTTTCTTTTGAAGATAATGACATTGTTTGTCAGAATTATGTTAACTGATATTTTTCAAAGACCAACTGCTAACCATTGGCTTGAGATAACGCGATGGGCTGTTGCATGATTTCGAGATTTTCGGACTTTATTAAGGTTTTTGACTTTCATATTTTTATTACTTCTATTCATCGCGTGCCTCAGACTTGACCGTTATAGTATATATTTCCTTCATACATAAAGATATTTTTCATTTTTAGTTATTTTGACAGAAGATTTGCGAATATCATATTTGTCAGCGCATTGGTCGTATAGTTTTTTGGAAAAGTTTAAGCACGCGACTGCCCGGCGTTTTTGGGATTGCGAAAAATGAACGGTTTGCGTATTTTGTGTTTGTATGATGAAGTGGCGAGCGTTTTTTCGGGTTAGTGAATGGGGTGCGAAATGAGATTTTTGATTAGAATAAGACGAAAGGTTTGGCAGGACTATAACCATTGGCTGGAGGTAACGGCTTGAGCTTTTCGATGAATTTGAAGTTTGACGGTTTTGCAGAAGATTTTCGAGGATTGAAAGAGGCTCACTCCGCAATCCGCCGTGCCTCAGCCCTGTCGTTAGATGTATAAGGAGATTATAACATGGCACGCACATTAAATCCCCCGTATAAAGAGTTGGGACAATTAAAAGATAACCGTAAAAAATATGCTTTAGAGATGTTTTACGGTAAAGTGACTGATATATTCTTATTTATTGAATTACGTGCAATGCCAGAATTAAAAAACGGCAAAAATATTATAGACAATGTCCTCAAATTAAATATGGAAATAAATACTTTTATAGAAACCCTATCGTTTCTAAAAGAGGAAAATTGTATAACTATAATTAAAAACCAGACTAAACAGCAGGTTAAATATTTTGATAAAACTGATGGTTTAAAAGAAGTCAATATTTTTAATAACCCAGAATATAAAGATTTACCATATTTGATATAAAGGTAAACAAAAAGAATTTCAGAAAACTTATCAAACGAGACTTTTGTACCAAAGGATATTTTTTTGAAAAGAATAAAGATAAAAAATCCATGTTTTATTCCAAATACACTCTTATAGTTGGAATCATAGCGATTATAGTGGCGATATTATGCGCGCGCTATTGTTAAAATAGAAAAAAGAAATAAGCATACGGTAATAATTAGACAAATACTATTTTTATATTCCCCAGTGAGTTCTTTTATCCTATAATGACTATAAATTCCAGAAGAAGTTAGTAATAGCAGAAATATTGAAAGATATAATGTTACGTTTTTCACTTTATCACCTCATAATATTAACATCTAACCATAGTCTTGAGGTAACGAGGTGAGCTGTTCGACAAATTTGAGATTTTCGAGTTCTCACAGACCTTTTGAATATTAAATGTTTATCACTCATAATCACCTCGTGCCTCAGACTCGGTCGTTAGCCGTATAAGAGGGGGTTAATATGAGAAGGATTTACTTATTTTATTTATTTCTATTTATCTTTTTTTAGGTTGTGCAACTACGAAAGATTTTGTTAGACCGGGTA
>Ga0209407_1004686_pt1 | contig 11010 bp, 16 predicted proteins | sample AD_JPNHG3_MetaG_FD_184410 | JGI IMG/M metagenome (GOLD analysis project Ga0209407, IMG submission 184410) | Active sludge microbial communities of municipal wastewater-treating anaerobic digesters from Japan - AD_JPNHG3_MetaG (SPAdes) (version 2) | ecosystem: Engineered > Bioreactor > Anaerobic... | reverse complement strand
ATTCCGAAACCTGCTAATCAATAGCGGCGCACAGGTGGTTCAAAAGTCACCCATTACCTTGGATTCAATAATTCGATACGGGGCCGTTGACAGGTGGATCATCTTTTTCAACGCATCCATCGGTTCACCGACGGGAACCGGGACATATGCAGCAGGGATGGCAAACCTGTCATCTATTAAATCTATAGCCGTCACCGGTGCAGGATGTTCCAATACAAACACCCTGTACTTCGGACAGAGGGTCGAGTCAGTCATCTCTCAGCACGTTCAGTACGCGTTGACCGCAGGACGCAAGTTGAGCTTGCAGTTCAAACTCCATCACGACATCGGCTCATCGTGCACCGTGTCGGCGCAGGTTTCTACTGCAAACGCGGCTGACAACTTTAGTTCTACTACAGACAGATGGAGTAGCGGTACAATCACATCGATTCCGTCCGGCTCGTGGACGACCGTCAAGGTCGAGGGGTTCAGCCCGACCAACACCGATTTCGATAAAGGATTCGTTCTGTACATCGGGCTTGACACCCCGGCAGGGATGAGCGGGAAAAGCATTTACATCGGCGATATACAACTTGAGATTGGCGAGCGTTGCACGGAGTTTGACTATCGGCCATTCCACATTGAATTTGCGCTATGCCAACGGTATTATCAGACGGGAAACTGTGGATTCCGGCACTACAACGTCTCTGGAGGGAACGTCTACTTCGGGTGGAATCTGAATTTTCCGACGCCAATGCGGGCAACTCCGACAATTAACATTAGCGCAGGCACAAGAGCAAACATCAATAGTGTTGCCCCACAACATTACTGGTACGGAGGGTTTCAGCCGCAGTATTATGTTTCGGCAAACGGAGACGCATACGCCTATGATTCTTATACAGCAAATGCAGAACTATAATTTGGGTGACAGCAATGTATAAACTGAGAGAGACTCAATCATTGGGCGTCATAAGGATTGCCGATGGGGCGTTCATCCCGAACGACCCGCGCAACGTAGACTGGCGCGAGTACCAGGAGTGGCTCGCGAAGGGAAACACACCGCTCCCGGCGTACACGCCGGCGGAGCTCGCAGAGAAGCAGAAGGCCGAAGACGAGGCGGCGAGGGAAAGGCTTATTGCCGAAAAAACGAGGGAGCTTGCCGTTGCCGAACTAAAGCGCGAAGGCAAGCTCCCCACGGACTATAGACTGAATCAGAAGTGATAGGCCACGCCGGCCGTCACGGTGTCCGGCGTTGTTGATTCGACCGTTTCTATGACTGTCATGCCGGGGATGGGCACGCAGTATACATGCTACGAATTTGAACTGCCGATTGATTATGATGCGGTAAGTCCCCAGTTAGCCGCAAACAACTTGCTGCATATCCGGCTCCGGCGCGTATCGGCAGGCTCTCCTCCGCTGAACGGAGAATTGATCGTTGTCGGGGTGGACATCCAGTTGACGATTGACAAGGCGTATGGTGCATAACGGGATCAGCGGCATCCCGAAATTTTACACAAAGGAGCAATGGTTATGAAGATCGACGTGAACCAGAAAATCAAGACTCTCGAAGGCGGTTTCTTCAAGGACGGTGACGGTGTGACGGACATTACGCTCAAGAAGGTGCTTGTCCGCGCTCTCGTTCTTGCTCATACATCCGATGAAAAGTTGAGCGGCGACGAGAAATTCAACTACTACAAACTTGCTATGAAGATTACGGACGCAGACGGAGAAATTGATGTCACCCCCGAGGAAATCATTATCCTGAAGAAGCGTGTCGGCCTCATGTATGCAACGCAAATGGTCGGCCCCGTTTTCATGATCCTGAACGGATAGCAAGGAGAAAGCAATGGGGGTTCTACAGTTCAAGTCAAACGATCAGATGCTTGAGGACGAGAAGCGGGCCAAAGAGCTTGAAGCCGCGCTTGAAATGCCGGAGGCGTCGATTGACAGTCTGTCGTCTTATCTTGAAGGATGCTGGACCGAGGCACAGACCGAAAAGACCCCCTATGAGGAACAGCTACTCAAGAATCTCCGGCAGATCAACGGTCAATACGAGGCGGAAAAGCTTGAAGCCATCAAGAGGGTAGGCGGTTCCGACGCCTACATGCTCATTACCGACATGAAGTGTCGTACCGCCGAGGCATGGTTGAAGGAAATTCTTTTCGGGTCCGGCAAGCTGCCCTACGACATTGAACCGACCCCCGTTGCCGACCTCCCGAAAGACATTACAACTCAAGTTACAACCGAAATTTTCCAGACGGCGATGGAAACGGCGATGTTTGAAACCTTTGCCACGGGAGGGAAGATCGACCCGAGGGAAACCTACGCGGAAATCATCGACATGATGCCCGATCTTCTTGACATGGCAAGGAAAAACCTTCAGAAGCAGGCGCAGGAAACCGCCGAGAAGATGAAGCTGAAGATGGACGATCAGCTTACCGAAGGCAATTTCCGCCGTGCCCTGACGGATGCCATCCCTGACATTGTCCTTGGGACCGGAATCATCAAAGGACCCCTGACACGCAAGCGGAAGCAGCGCAAGGTTGAGCGCGACCCGAAAACGAAGCGGCTCAAGAAGGTCATAACGGAACAACTTATAGAGGAATTTGAGTGTCGTTCCCCGTTTGATATCTTTCCGGCACCGGGTGCCCTCGATTTCGACGAGGGATACCTGTTCGACCGGATCAAGATGACGCCACGCGACCTGCAAGAACTGATCGGCGTTCCGGGCTACAGGGAAGACGAAATCCGCAAGGTTCTTTCCGAGTACGGAGAGGGAATCATTACGTCGAATTGGACGGATCTGCAAGTAGATCGCGATTTGGAAAGCATCAAGACCGACGAGGAAACGTCCGTCAACACCTCAGTATCGGATTCCGAAAAAATTGATGTCTTGAATTTCTGGGGTGCCGTACAGGGGAAGATGCTCCGCGAGTGGGGCATGTCGGAAAGCGAGGTTCCCGACGAAGAATTCTTCTATGACATCTATGCCTATTACATCAAGGGACATGTGATTTGTGCCCGCCTCAACCCGGGAGGGGAAAAGCCATACTCGAAAGTTTCCTATGTCCGCCGTAAGAACAGTTTTTGGGGAACAGGGCTCCCTGAAACCATCGCCGACATTCAGGCCGTGTGCAACGCCTGTATCCGCGCCATCGTAAACAATATCGGGTTCGCTTCCGGCCCGATGGTCGAGCGCAATGTTGACCGCGTTCCGAAAGAGGCCATCGAAGACGATATCATCTATCCTCTCAAGGTGTGGGATGTCACCGCCGATCAGATGATGTCGTCCGCTCCGGCCCTGAAATTCTATCAGCCGCAGATGGTTGTTGAAAAGATTCTCAGCGTGCTGAACAGATGCCTGCAAATGGCGGACGAGCATTGTGGTATTCCGTCTTACGCGCACGGCGATCCCGCAATCGGCGGTGCCGGCAGGACGGCTTCCGGTCTGCAAATGCTTATGGCCGGCGCATCCAGAGGCATCAAGAATGTTATTTATGACATTGACACCTTTGTGATCGAACCTACCATCGAACGCCTGTATTACAAGAATATCGAGAAATTCGAGTATTACTCTCTGCTTTGCGATTACCGCATTCAGGCAAAGGGCTCCGCGGCTCTGGTTGCGAAGGAACAGAAAGAGGTCAGGCAGCTTGAGTTCTTCAAGGCGATCAATAATCCCATTGACATGCAGATTATCGGCATGGGCGGGCGCAAATACCTGCTGTCTGAAATGGCCGAGCAGATGGGTGTTGACATGTCGAAGCTCGAAAAGGAACAGCAGAAAATGGCCCCTCCCCCGGGGCAGCCTCCTCCGCCTGAAGCGGTAGGTCAACAGGGTCCCGGCGGTCCTCCTCAACCGGCATCGCAGAGACTCGATGCCGCCGGCAACCCGGTTCAGGGACAGGACATGCGTCCAAATTACGGAGGCAACATGAATATGGGGGCGATGTAAATGCGGCAGAAAACAAAGAAAGAAAAACAGGACCTTTACCTGTCGGCTCTCAAGGGGATCATCAACCTGATGAACGACGCTGATTTTGAGGCGTTCGTCGAAATGGTCCGTGAAATGGAGCGAGATGTTGATAGCTCTTACGCCACGGCTATCGGAGAGCAGACGCACAAGATGCAGGGCCGCAAGCAAGCTCTGGCAACGATTTTGGAGATGATCGAGACAGCCCCGGAACTGTTGGCGGACCTAGAGTTAAAACGATCTCAGCGCAAGGAGGAGATAAGAAATGGCGTTTACAGTCACTTCACCTAAGAAGACCTGTGCGGTTACGGAATCCACCGCAATTTTCGACGGTCCGAGCCACGGTGGTCAGGGGTTTTACGTTTATGTCAACTACACAAAGGGAGGTGAATCGGGCCTGAAGATCTCGTTCTTGTCGATGGACAAGGAAGTCGATTCGACAAACTATTTTCAGCACGTCAAGGCCGACGGAAACTATGCGCTGACACCGCTGTACTACACAATTTCCGCTTCTGGTCGGTATCGCATTCCCGTAACCGTGTCACCGTACGAACAGAAGCTCAAGCTTCTTTTTGAAGTATCGGGCGGATCAGCCAGTGGAACAATCGAAGTTGATATCCGCTGCGGTGAATAAATTGTCGCAGAAGGAGAAGGGAAAAACAATGCAATTATGTTCTGAGCACGGAAGTGTTTGCAATAAGGTGTTTGAACATGAAGGGAAGATAGCAAGTGCATCCGAACGCCTTGATAGGGTCGAAGATTCCGTTGAAAAGCTTGTCATTCGCGTTGACAGCGTTGAAGGAGTGCAAAAAGATATGGTCCACAAGCTGGAAGTAGCGGCAGAAGGACTCAGAGCCCTTGCAACGAAGATTGACGATGCTGTCATGTCCGCAAAGAATGACAACGGAAATCCTTCTCCTGTTGTGATCGTTCCGCGTGGTCGTAAAAAGTTTTCCGATCAACTCAATGAAGCGTGGGATCACTTTGCTTCCAACTTTGCCCGGTTCATCATCTACTTCTTTGCCTTTGGAATTGGATGGTCGATCTGGAAAACGATCACGGGCGATTGGAGGACGACCCCGTTCTTCCTCAAGCCGATTGCATTTCTGTGGGGTGGATGATGCGAGAATCCTTTTACCCGTTTACGAAGTTCATGCTCAATGAACTGGAAGGGGGAGGCAGGGTCCATACTGTTCCCGGTGATCCCGGAGGAACGACGAAGTGGGGTTTTGCGCAGAAGTTCAACCCGGATATCGACGTAACAACGCTCACGGAGGAAACCGCCACGCAGCGGGCGCTTGAAAAGTATTGGATTCCAAACGGATGCGATAAGGCCCCGTGGCCCCTCGATGTCATGATCTACGATTGCGCGTTCAATCAGTCGGCGAAATTCGCTCAGGGGATGCACGGTATGCATATCGGTACGGCCGTTATCGCCCGTCTTCTGCGGTACTTCGACAAGTCAAGCCCGAAATTTCGCCCCGGGCTTTACTCCCGGGTTGTTCTGGTGCTGGATTATATCAGGAGAAACGGAGGTGATATTTGATGGGCTCTTTTGCTTCGTTTATTCTCGGTCTTGTTCTCGGAGCGTTTCTTGTCGCCGTTCTTTTGAAGTTCGATTTCAAGGCGGCGTGGGACAAACTGTTCAAGAAAAAGGAGTAGAGCAATGGCAAAGAAGAAAAAGCACCCGGGGTTCAAGAAAGTTCAGGCAGACATCGCCAAGAAGCAGGGGGTTTCCAAGGAAGCGGCCGGTGCGATTCTTGCTTCTTCGACCCGCAAGGCTTCGGCAAAGGCAAAACGGGCAAACCCCAGACTGAAGCGCGTCAAGTAAGATGAACGAAACGGCATTATCCATTATCATGTGGGGAGGTCCGGCGGCGATGCTGGTTCTTGTTCTCGTTGTCGGGGGCATTGCCTCGGCCGTCATTATGTGGCTCAAGTCGAAGGAGTAGATCATGCCCGGACCGAATATCTCAGCGGTAAACGTGGATGTCGGCTCAGTTCTTTCCGGCATCGGGAAACTGGCAAAAGACATCCGTGAGGCCATTACGGGCGAGGCAATCCTCGACCCGGCGAAAAAGGCCGAAATCGAAATGAAGATTTTGGAGATTGAGAATGCCTATCTCTCTGCACAGACGGCGATCAATCAGGCAGAGGCGTCAAACCCAAACCTGTTTGTATCTGGTTGGCGGCCTGCTGCTGGTTGGGTTTGTGTTGTCGGGTTTGGTTATACGTTTCTTCTTTATCCTTTTATTTGTTGGTTTTCAAAAATCAAGGGGTTCGAAGTCCCGCCAGAGATTGATGCAACCCTACTCGCCAATCTCCTGTTTGGTATGCTTGGCCTTGCCGGCATGAGAACCTACGAAGCGAAGGTGGGAGTGAAACGGGCAAAGTGAAATCACAGCCATTCGGCTGAACATAAGCAAGGCCCTCGGGATACGGAAGCCCCGGGGACACCTGAAAGGAGCTTGTTATGAGAAAAGCAAAAGAGGCAGGAGAAAGGGCGAAAAAGATTCAGGAAGAATTGATTCGCCAGAAGAATGAGGCCGCAACACCCTCGGACGTTCCCGAACCGGAAGCGGAAATTGCTTCCCCGGAGGAACCCGAAACGGTGGCGCAACCGGTTGAAACCCCTGCGCAGCCGGTGCCTGTCCCGCCCGTGGAAGAATCGGTGGAGACATGGAAGCAGCGATACCTCACGCTTCAAGGAAAGTTCAACGCTGAAGTTCCTGTGTTGACTGCCAAAAATGCAGCACTCGAAGCGCAGCTTGCGAAGGCCCTCATGGACATCGAGAACATGCAAGCAACCCTTGCGGCCATGACACCTCCTTCGGCACCTGCGAGCGCCCCGGCGGCAGACTCGCCAGAACTGAAGATCTTGCAGGAGCAGTATCCTGAAATTTATCATGGTGTTAAGGCGCTTCTCGATTCCACGGTCGAAAAAACCGTCGGGTCTTTCAAGCCTCAGATCGAGAATGATGTTCGGCAGATCAAGCAGGATATCGGAGCAAACAAAAAAGCGGACTTTTTCGACTATCTTGACAAGAAGGTGCCCGACTGGGAACAGATCAACGTGCGCCCTGAGTGGCTTGCGTGGCTGAACGAGGTCGAGCCTTTGGTCGGACAGACGCGAAGGGTCCTTCTTAAGTCAGCATACGATGCCCTTGACGCGAAGCGGGCCGCCGGATTCTTCCTGAAGTTCAAGGAACAGGCCCCAAGCTCAACCCTTCCGGGCGGACAGCAGAAAGCGGATGAGGCATCGGCGAATATGGATATTCACCCCGCATCAGGCCGCAGCGGCGCACCGCCGAAGCAGCAGAAACCATCGGGTGAATTCATCTCTCGTAAATACATTGCCGATTTTTACCGCGACAAAACCCGTGGAAAGTACAGCCCGGAGGAAGCGGCGGCAATCGAGCGACGAATCAATCTTGCGGTTTCTCGGGGTGAAGTGCGATAAACACTTCAACCGCATAAAGGAGAAACATCATGAGCGTTGGAAGGGCAGCAGGACATCCCGACTACACGTCCGCCGGAACGAGCAAGTTTATTCCCGAAATTTGGTCGGGCAAGCTTCTCGACAAGTTCTACACGGCGACCGTCTACTCGGAGATCGCAAATACCGACTACGAAGGGGAGATCAAGAAGGTTGGTGACAAGGTCATCATCCGCACGGTTCCCACGATCACGATCAAGGATTATGTCAAAGGCCAGAAGCTCACTTATGAGAATCCCGAATCCGCCGCCGTCGATCTGACCATTGATTACGGCAAGTATTTCGGGTTCGAGTGCGACGACATCGACGCCTACCAGAGCGACATTGCTCTGATGGACAAGTGGTCCGATGACGCCGGCATGCAGATGAAGATCGCTATCGACTATCACGTCTGGTCAACGATCTACAACTCCGCCAGTTCCTACAACAAGGGGACGACCGCCGGCTATCGTTCCGGTAGCTTCAACCTCGGAACGTCCGGCTCGCCGGTCCAACTCACGAAGGCAAACATCATCGACTATATCGTTGATTGCGGCACCGTCCTCGATGAGTACGACGTTCCGGCAACCGACCGCTGGATGGTGATTCCCGCGTGGATCGCAAACCTTCTCAAGAAGTCCGATCTGAAGGATGCTTCGATGACCGGTGACGGGCAGAGCGTTCTTCGTAACGGGCGTCTTGGCATGATCGACCGTTTCACCCTGTACCTGTCCAATCAGGTCTACTCGGTGACGGATACGGTTCTGTGCTATTACGTCCAGTTCGGTCACAAGAAGGCCCTGACCTTTGCGTCGCAGATCACGAAGACGGAACAGCTTCGGTCTTCGGATACCTTCGCGGACATCGTGCGCGGCCTGAACGTCTACGGCTTCGAGGTCCTTCAGCCCACTCTGATGGGAACCCTCTACTGCCGCAAGTAATTCCTGCTTGCTAATGGAATAAACCTGAAAAGGAGAAATGAAATATGGGCGCAACGACTTATGATCTTACGAGCGGGCTTGATGGGAAACAGTCCAACGTTGCCCGTGCGGCGCTGGATGTTCCCGGGACCGTTCTGATGAAGTTCCGCCTGTCGATTCCTGAATGGATCGCAAAGAAGGGAGTGGCCGCTTTTGATGGGTCAAGCTCCGACGTTCTTCAGGTTCTTGACATTCCGGCCGGCACGTTCATTCATGCCGTCTGGACGAAGATGGTCACCCCTGAAGGTGCGACCTGTGCCGGGACGTGGGGCGACGGTTCGCAGACCGCCGGTTTCGTGGCAACGCAGGATTTCAATGCTGCTGCCGGAACCTATGCCGGCCCTGCCGGAAGCGAAGCCTATGCGGCCTATGGCGGGAAGTTCTACGCTTCTGCCGATACCCTCGATCTTGTTCTCGCGACCGAGGCAACCATTACCACGTTCGTCTGTGATGTTTTCGTGCTGGCTACGTTCTCTGCGTAGCCTCTAAACCCGGGGACGGGGGTCCTTGGAATCGTCCTTGGCCCCCTCCCCTTAAATCTCTACCCCTCAAGAGCGGACTCTAGGCGGAGGGGAAAGGACAAAACATGAGCAGAGAAGACTTCATTGTAGGACAGATTCGTGCTGCGGGCATTTCGACGGTGATTAACGGAATCACTGTCAACGTCAAGATGCGCGATGAGGTAGGTGATGTCCTGATTTGCACGGGCACCACCAAACCCACGGATGGGAGTTCCGGGTACGCGAAGGGGTGCATCTTCATCGACACCAACGTTGAAACCGGAACGACCGGGTTCTATACCAACGATGGAACGAACACGTCCTGTTCGTTCATCCAAAACATGACGGCGGGCTCGGTGGCTGCTGAGGTTTCCGAACTGACCTCGATTATTACGTCCATCAATACCGACCGGGCCTCCGACGAATCGGTGCTTCAGTCGCAGATCACGTCCGACGCAACGAGCGAATCGGTCCAGAACAGCAAGCTCGATTCGGAGATCAGCGATCGTGCCATCGACGAAAGTGTCCTTCAGTCGAGCCTCACTTCTGAGAGTACTGCCCGGGCTGCTGGCGACAGCCAGTTGCTCTCGACCGTGGATTCGGAAATTTCTGACCGGGGCGCTGACGAAAGCACCTTGCAGAGCGAAGTGACTTCCGGCGATCTTCGTATTTCGATCCTCGAATCGAAGGTCGCGTCATACCATCCGTAACTACAACTTATAGACCTTCAAGGAGCGTGCAAATGAAGGTAGTTCATTGGATATGGGGAAATACCAGCGGGATGCACCGGGCTGCGGAGTCGATATGCGAGGCCGAAAAACGTCTCGGTATCGACTCCCGGCTCGCTTGGACTGACTCTAAGGATTACATCGAGCATATTTTCGCTGACATTCACGTCGGGCATACGTTCCTTCCGGACGAAGTGTGGAGGCAGAGGCCCAACGTGAAAGTTGTCTGGGTCGGCCACGCCACCCCGGAGGTTATCTTCTCGACAGCGGTCGAGGACGGACGAAAAGGGCGATACGGGCACGGTGATTCGTTCATGCTCATGCAGTACTGGATGCAGCATGCCGACGCCATGGTTACGTTCTGGCCCCGGCACCATGCGATCCTGAAGTCCATGATGGACAAGCGAAGCATTATTGAATGCTTCCCTCTCGGAATCGACAAGACATTCTGGAAGAAAATCCCGAGCCTCGGGAAATATGTGGGGACCCCCTCCGTTTTTACGGCGGAGAACGCTTATTGGATGAAGTGGCCACTTGATCTTTTCATCATGTGGCCGTGGGTGACGGAGAAGATCAGTTCCGCCCGGCTACATGCCACCTACCTGCCTCAAGACGTTCACCGCTGGTTCTTTCCGTTGGTGAATCGAAACGGCGCATCATTTTACAGCTACATCTCTGCCCGCAAGTTTAGTCACGAAGAGCTTCGGAACGTGTTTAACTCGGTGGACTTCTACTGTGGGCTCGTTCGCTATGGGGACTTCAATAGAATCTGCCTAGAAGCGAATGCCTGCGGCTGCAAAACGATTTCGTGGGCCGGGAACCCCTATTCCGATTTCTGGATACCCGAAGGCGACCAGAGGCGTGGCGCTGAGGTGCTGACAGAAATTCTCAAGGGAAACGTCGAACCCCGAGCAGACAAGCAGGAAGTGGCAGACATCGACGTTACGGCAAGACTCATGATCGGTCTGTATGAAAGAGTGCTGGATGAATCAACGCCAAAGGGGGTGAAGGTCGATGTTAAGCCGGTGGTTCAGCCGATTGAAAAAGAAATTAATGATCACATTAAATGGATCGAAAGCGTGGTCCCCCAGCAACGTGTATCCGACGGCCAAGATCGGCCGTAATGTTTCAATCGGGGCCTTCACGGAGATCGGCCCGAACGTGAAAATAGGTGATGGAGTGCGGATCGGGGCCATGTGCTTCATCCCGGAAGGCGTCACGATTGAAGAAGGAGCATGGATCGGACCCCGATGCACGTTCACCAATGACCGATATCCTCCGTCGGATCGTTCGGAGTGGCAGAAGACGTATGTGAAGCGCGGTGCCCGCTTGGGGGCCGGAGTGACTGTTGTTTGTGGGGTCGTGATTGGCGAGC
>Ga0209407_1004682_pt1 | contig 11015 bp, 5 predicted proteins | sample AD_JPNHG3_MetaG_FD_184410 | JGI IMG/M metagenome (GOLD analysis project Ga0209407, IMG submission 184410) | Active sludge microbial communities of municipal wastewater-treating anaerobic digesters from Japan - AD_JPNHG3_MetaG (SPAdes) (version 2) | ecosystem: Engineered > Bioreactor > Anaerobic >... | reverse complement strand
TTCGTAGGTTATAAGCTCGGTCTAACTGCCACGCCAAAAGACTATCTTAAAAACGCAAAACCCAACGAGAACAGCCCCCGGGAGTATGAACGCAGATTACTTTTAGATACTTATGAAACCTTTGGTTGCAAGAGTGGCATTCCCACATATCGCTATTCTTTGGTTGATGGTGTGAAAGACGGCTATCTTGTTAGCCCAACAGTGATCGATGCCCGTTCTCAAGTAACCACCCAGTTATTATCAGATCAGGGCTATGCCTATTTGGAAAAGGACTCCCAAGGAGAGGAATTTACTACCTACTTTGAAGAAAGGGATTTTGAAAAGAGGTTCTTTTCGGAGAACACCAATGTTACACTCTGCCGTGCTTTCTTGGAAAATGCCGCTTATGATCCCATCAGCGGTGAGATTGGTAAATCAATAGTGTTTGCGGTAAGCCAAAGGCATGCCACTAAACTCACCCAGATCCTTAATGAGATGGCTGATAAAATGTTCCCGGGCAAATACAACTCTGACTTTGCCATGCAGGTTACTTCCATCATACCTACGGCTCAGCAAATGTCCATTAATTTCTCCAATAATAACCTCTCCGGTAGAGGAAATTTCATATCCGATTACCGCACATCTAAAACCAGGGTATGCGTAACTGTCGGTATGATGACCACCGGCTACGATTGCACGGACATCCTCAACATAGCCTTGATGCGACCCATTTTCTCACCCTCAGAGTTCATCCAGATCAAAGGCAGAGGGACTCGGCTCCACAATTTCTACGAGCAATTTATTGATCCATCTCTCAAGGAACAGCATAAGGACAAGATCAAAACAGGCTATATCCTCTTTGATTTCTTCGCAGTATGCGAGTATTTTGAAGAAAAGTTCGACTACGACCAGGTCCTGGCGCTCCCTGTTTTAAATGAACAAACCACCTTCCCTGTTGGTGGGGAGCCCCCTCAACCTCAAGCAACAAGTGCAGAAATTCACACTCCCGATCCTCTGGCAAAGATTGATCGTAAGTCCATTGGAACAGAAGGTATGAAAATCGACCGCATGTACTTCCAAAAGTTCGAAGAGAAGATCAAGCAAGACCCAAAAGTCAAGCAAGGGGTCAACGACGGAAAATGGGATTATGTTTTGGATTATATCAATCAGAACATTATCGATAAACCAGAGGATTTCTTTACTTTGGAGAAGCTTAGACATTCTATCCAGCTTGATCGCCGCTTAACTCTCAGAGAGATCGTGGAAAAAGCATTTGGCCTCATCCCCGGTTTCAAATCCAAAGACGAGCTGATTAATGCAGAATTTGACAAGTTTATCTCCATTTTTAAACCCAATACCACAGATAACATACCTGCGCTCAAATACTATTTCAAGGCTTATGTTACAGATAATCGGTTAAGAGACATCATTGACAGCAGGGACTACGCGGAACTTTACACATATCCCCGTTTCGGTATGAACGACTTCAAGGCTGTCAAAGATAAGTGGCGCACTGCCATCCCGGAATACATCAAGGACTATGTAGTCCTTAATAAGTTTATGTAGGAGAACCATTTGTTAGATTCTATTACGAAAAAGAAGATAGACGACGCCAGGGATATCCTGGTCGGTAAAGTCCCCGTGCCCAGTTCCCAGGTTGAGCAGATAACCATAGCTCTGATCTATAAATTTATGTATGATATGGACAACGAATCCATAGAGCTTGGAGGCAAACCGAAGTATTTTACAGGTGATTATGCCAAATACGCATGGAACAGACTCTTTGACCAAAAGCTGAGTGGCGAGGGCAGGGTTATGCTTTATCAGGACGCATTGACAAAGATACCCAATAATGCTTCTATACCCACACTTTTCAGGGATATTTTCAAGAATGCCTTCCTACCCTACCGTGACCCGGAAACCTTGAAACTCTTTCTGAAATGCATAGACGAATTTACCTATGAGCATAGTGAAAAACTGGGTGACGCCTTTGAATACCTGCTTGCTGTGCTTGGCTCTCAGGGCGATGCAGGCCAGTTTAGAACCCCCCGCCACATCATTGACTTCATGGTGGAGCTTATCGATCCCCAAAAGGAGGACAGCATTCTCGATCCCGCTTGCGGGACAGCCGGTTTCCTGATCTCTGCTTATAAACACATCATCAAAACGAATAGCTCAAATTATGATAAAGTAAATGACCCCCACACCTTTGCCATGCACAACACACCTCTGGATGAGCTGGTTATCCAAAATGGCAAAAAATACACAGGAGATCTGCTTACTCCGGATCAGCGGGCATTTCTGCATAAGAACATAAAGGGCTATGACATCGCCTTTGAAATGGTGCGCCTCTCCCTGGTCAACATGTATCTGCATGGCTTCAACACCCCCCAGATCTTTGAGTATGACACCCTCACCAGCACCGAACGCTGGAATGAATATGCCAGTGTGATCCTCGCCAACCCACCCTTTATGACTCCCAAGGGAGGCATCCGTCCCCATCAGAAATTTACTATTCAAGCCAAACGTAGCGAAGTGCTATTTGTAGATTATATGCTGGAACACCTCACTAACAATGGCAGAGCGGGAATCATCGTACCTGAAGGTATCATCTTCCAAAGTGGAAACGCCTATAAACAGCTTCGTAAGCTGCTGGTTGAAGAAAACTACCTTGTAGGAGTTATATCGCTTCCGGCAGGAGTATTCAATCCCTATTCTGGAGTAAAAACCTCTATTCTCTGGATCGATAAAGCCCTTGCCAAAAAAACTGATAAGATCATTTTCCTCAAGATCAACAACGATGGATTTGATTTGGGCGCTCAGAGAAGGCCTATTGAAGCCAATGACCTCCCTGCCGCCTTTGATAATGCGATGGCATACAAAGAATCTGTGCTTTCTGGTGAAGAGTATATAGCATCCGACAAAAATGTGAGCTTGGTCGAAAAGACAAGGTTGGCAGAGAATGGAGATTTTAATCTTAGCTGGGAGAGGTATATCTCTTCTACATCAAACAGTTATACATATGATACTGTTAGACTTGATGAAATCTGTGTCAAAAAGGCTCAATATGGGTCGGGAGCCGCAAAAACTGATTATGATGGAGAGACAAGGTATATCCGGATAACCGATATAGATGACGATGGCAACTTGAAAGATAACGATATAGTGTCTCCCTCAGTGATCAATGAAAAATATTTATTGAATGAAGATGACTTGCTTTTCGCTAGATCAGGGTCTGTTGGTAGGGTATATATTCACCGACAGAAAGGTAGGTTTATCTTTGCAGGATATCTAATCCGTTTTGTCCTTGATAAGAATAAAGCCTTACCAAGATTTATATTCTACCTTACTAAGTCTGAGTACTATGCAAATTGGATCATTAAACAATCAAAAACTGGCACAATATCCAACATCAATGCACAGCAGTATTCAAGTTTGCGGATCCCTCTCCCACCCCTTTCAGTCCAGGAGGAGATAGTTGCAGAACTGGATTCCTATCAGAAGATCATCGATGGCGCAAAGCAGGTTGTGGATAATTGGAAACCACACATTGATATTGATCCGGAGTGGGATTCGTACCCATATAAGGAAATTTTTACCACCTTGACTGCACCTATGAAGATTCAAACCTCCGAATACAGTTCCAGCGGAGCATACCCAATAATTGATCAATCTATGCACGAGATAGCAGGATGGACTGATGATGAACGAGCTTTAGTGAGAATTGAGAAACCAGTCGTCATATTTGGTGACCACACATGTCGCATCAAATACATCTCCAAAAACTTCTGTCAAGGTGCTGACGGCATAAAAATATTAAGCACCACAGAAAATGTCATTCCTAAGTATTTGTACTATTACTTACTCGCATTCCCAATTACTCCGCAAGGATACAATCGCCACTTTTCTAAGTTGGTCGAAAAAGAGATATCAATTCCAGAACTTGATGTGCAACAGATTATTGTGAGCCGAATAGAATCTGAACAAAAGCTCGTTGAAGCTAACCGTAAGTTAATCGCACTCTTTGAGCAAAAGATTAAAGAAAGGATAAACCGTTTATGGGAAACCAATCAAAAAAGACCATTATGATGTTGCCAAAGATGATTCATAATACGAACTATTGAGTGAATCGGACATATTTTGTCTTATTTGACATTTAGGAGTGCTAAAGTTATGTTCAATATTAGGATATAAAAGGTGGAGGGAATATGTACCTATTAAAATTGAAGATTACAAACTTTAGGAAATATGGTGACCCGGGACTTGAAGTAATTTTTAACCAAGGATTGAATGTTTTGATCGGTGAAAATGAGTCTGGGAAGTCCACAATAATTGACGCTGTGCGATACATATTAAATACTCAAAGTTATGAGTATATAAGAGTTCAGGAGACTGATTTCCACTGTAATCAAGCTGGAAATCGTGCTGAAGAATTGAAAATAGAGTGTGAATTCACTGGGTTCACAGATCAAGAGGCTGGGAACTTTTTAGAATGGCTCGGATTTGACGAAAATAATAACTTTGTGTTAAGAGTATGGTTATCTGCAATAATCAAAACAGATCGTATCATAGTTAATACTCGAGCTGGGATGGATGATACTGGGACTGTATTTGAGAGTGGTGCTAGAGATCTATTAAGGGTAACTTATCTTAAGCCACTTCGTGATGCGGAAATAGAAATGTCCTCTGGGCGTCGATCCCGCTTTGCACAGTTATTGAAAAGTCATCCTGCATTCCAGAAGAAGCCAAATGAATCACATACCCTTGAAGAGATAGTAGAAGAAGCTGACAAAAAAATCCAGCAGTATTTTGGCCAACAAACTGGCTTAACAATTGGTACCAAACCCATCGAACCAGAAGGGAAAATAATAATAGATGAGATTGAACAAGCGCTAAATAGCTATACTTCCGAAGATATTAAAAACAAACCATTTGTATCTCTATCTGGCGTTGAGTTATGGGCAATACTACAAAGGCTATCCCTTCAAATAGATAAGAACTTACCAAGTTTGGGTATGATGAATCTGCTGTATATAGCTGCAGAATTTCTATTATTGAAAAGAGATGGCTACACGGGTTTAAAACTTGTTTTACTTGAAGAACTGGAAGCTCATCTTCATCCACATTATCAGTTGAACGTTCTACAATATCTTATAGATAACTATAATAGTATTGGTCAGACCATCCTGACTACACATAGTGTCATATTAGGTTCAAGCATACCACTAGAGAATATGATTGTTTGTAAGGGCAATCGTGTTTACCCTATGGGGCATGATTATACAATGCTTGATCAGATTGATTATTTATTCCTTGAGAGGTTTCTTGACGCTACTAAAGCGAATCTATTTTTTGCGAAAGGTATAATTATTGTTGAGGGTGACGCGGAAAATTTGCTTGTACCAGCCATTGCTGATGTTATTGGATTTCCCCTTAACAAATATGGCATATCACTTGTTAAAGTAGGAAGTAAAGCTTGGAAACGGTATGCGAACATCTTTCAAAGGACTGATGGCTCAGGGTTGGGAATGAGAGTGGCTATCATCGCTGATGGTGATGTACCATGTAGGGAGCATTTAACCAAATATCCTCCCAAAGTATATACACTTGAAGATAACAATGTTAGGTACATTGGAACTGATCTCGTTGGATTCACGCAACAGATGAAAAAACACTCCCAATCGGCATTAATAACGAAGGACGGCAAACATCCACTCACTGAAGATTGGATCGATGATTATTTACAGTTCGTCTCAAGTTCACAGGAAAAGCCTGATCGTATAGGTACAGATATTAGAATTACTTACAACGATTGGACACTGGAATATAGCCTTGCAAAAAGCTGTCTAAAAAGCCTCTTACATGAGTCCATGATTGAAGTGCTGAAAATGCCAGGAATTAGTTTTGATCCTCCAGATTTAACCGACTCTCCATACGAGTTCATGAGACCATTTCTCTCCAATTTGTCAAAAGCACTCACGGCACAGGTTCTGGCTAAGAAAATCATGGATAAAAAACCAGATTTAAAAGGGACGATTGAACAAGATCCTGAACTAACTTACATAATAGATGCCATCAAATGGGCCTGTAATAAGTAAGGATTTTCATGAGACTTCCAACATCTGAAGAAATTAGAATACTTATCCCTGACGCCTCAAGAAAGTTCCTGCCCCAAGGAGCTAGTTTTGATGATGAAAGTATGGAATTTATCTGTAACCTTGATACAAAGGACATTATCGCATGCCCTGGTAGCGGAAAGACAACTGCACTTATTACAAAGCTATACATACTATCTCGGTTCATGCCTTTCACAGATAATCAAGGAATATGTGTTCTTACTCACACGAATGTTGCTATGGATGAAATCAAGTTGAAGATGGGCGTTGAAGCATCAATTCTGTTCGCATACCCCAATTTCTTTGGAACAATACAGGAGTTTACAGATAAATTCTTAGCCATCCCAGAATTCTTAAATATATTTGGGATGCGACCAGTTCGTTTCGATGATGAGTATGTTGATAAATTGACGGATAGTAAGATATCTAGGGCAGCGCGTTCTTGGTTATCTAAGCATTATCCAGGATTGATAAAAGATCTTCGGCTAGATGATAATTATGACCTACGATTAGGTATCAATGGGAGTGCTGCTGAATTCCCATTAAAGGATAAAAATAAGGATACATACAAGAGTTTGTTAAATGCAAAATATGAAGTTTTTTCTAATGGATATCTTAAATATGACGAAGCATATTGGCTAGCTGATAGGTATCTTAACAGAAATCCTAATCTTTGCTATGTCTTTTCGAGGCGATTTTGTTTTGCTTTTATTGATGAAATGCAGGACACTACTGCGCTTCAGATGAACATATTAGATAAAATATTCATTCCACCTACCGTTTTTCAGCGGATAGGAGACCCAAATCAGGCTATTTATAACTTTGCACGAGCAGACTTAGATTGGAATGTTGCCCCTAATCCAATACGAATACCAAACTCAAAACGGTTGTCTTGTTCTATTGCCTCAGCAATTAGAAATGTATGTATACGCCCTGAGAATTTGAATGGAGATCTCTGTAAAGAATGCGTTCCACCCACTGTTATTCTGTTTAGAGACCCCATATCTGTTATACCAAAATTCTCTGAATTAATACAGCTGCATAGAGATAAGTGGCATACCATTGATAACCCAATATATAAAGCAGTCGGTTGGGTCGGCAGAAGAGAAGATGAAAATAGTGACAAGCTTTGGATAGGTAGTTATTTCCCTGATTATCAGAAACCTAAGAAAACCAACAAAACAGCATTTGATTCATTAAAGAACTACTTAATAAACTACCACAGCGAAGATAACAATCAATCTAATCAAATATTTAATAGCATTTTAAGTGGCTTATTACGGACTCTTGAGATTCTAAAAATCAAGAGGACTTCTCTGAGTGGTAAGCTAGTGCCGTACTCAAAAGATACTCTACTCAGAGAGTTAGCAGACAAACATCCTGCTTTTTATCATAGATTTCTTGAAAAGGCAGCAAAATGGACAAAAGCAATATACTCACATGGATGTAATCCACAATGTGAACATTATTCGTGTTTGTATGCAATGTGTGTGTGGTTGGAGATTATAAATTTTATCGAAGACGAATGGGCTACAATTATGCAGTTTAACACAGATTCTTTAAGCGATTTTATTGATTCTGAATTAGATGGCATTAATTCGCAATGTCATAACTTATCAAATTCATATGCTGTCTCAGACATTACCATTAAGATTGGAACTGTTCATTCAGTCAAGGGTGAGACACATACCGCTACGCTTTATCTCGAGTCCTATTTCAATGGATCATTTGAATCCAAACGACTGATTGATTACTTTGTTGGCACCCACAATGATCCCAAAAACGATGCATACAGGACTACTCTTAAGGTTTGTTATGTTGGTCTAAGCAGACCGACTCACTTTCTTTGTGTAGCATTTCAAAATGATAATGTTAGCGAAGCAAATCTAACAGCTCTAAAGCAAAATGGATGGATAATTGAAAGAGTATAGACTATCAATATACAACAGTTGTTGTCCTACACTTCCAATGAAACGGCGGAAACGGAGTATGCGCCCCTGATACTCCTACAGGATTCATCTCTGAGTCATATTCGATCTGATCGTCCTTGATCCAGGGTGCGAGGGCTTTAATGTATTCCCGAGCATCATCCAGGCTGTTGGACTTGGTGTCCAGAGCCATCAGGTTGTCCATTACTTCCAAGGCATCGTTTAGAGGGTAGATCTTATCCTGGGCAGCCAAAGCCCGGCAGATGTCACTGGTGCGGTCATCCAGGATAACTACGAGCTTGTAGTATTTGGCTTTAGCTTTCTTGTAGCCCTGAAGCCTTCCGAACTCTCTTATTCTGAGAGCAGTATGCTCTGCCAATCCCTGCCAGTAGTGGGATGATCTGTTGGCGAGGTCATTGAACTGGTCTTTGAGAGTATCAGTAAGCATCTCCTTGGTATAACCTTGCTCGATTGCCTTGGAGAGTGTGTCTGCAAAGTTCTGTCTGACGTCAGCTTCAAAGTGATTCCCGATCCAGAACAATTGCTGCTTCCGAATGGTGGAAGATAAGTGTTGGTCTTCAATACCCCAGAGTCCGATGCTGGTCTTGGTTGGAGCTTGCACTTGTGTGTCCTTAAGTCCGAGCCGCACACAGCGGTCTATTATTGCTTTGGTGGGCTCATTGACCAGGGCTGCGAAGTCATCTCCCAACCGGGTATTGATGATGCTCATAAGCTTATCTATTGAGCTCTGGTTGAGTTTCTCTGCTCTCGGCATGTCACTCAGCATCTGGATAGCTAAGCGTGCGGCATCCCTGATCTCGGTCTTCCAGGCATTATTGAGGACCCGGTAGTATTCAAGCATGAGCTGATCATAGTAGTTCATCAGAAGCTGAACCTCCGAACCTTTACCCTATTCCTGCCGATATCGTATTCAGAGAAGCGTTCTAAGCAGCCAGCCAAAGCATCACAGCCATCGATATAGCCATCAGGATAGGTGAGGAATTGGCTGATGAGAGTAGGAGTATCCTGTCCCTCCGGAAACAGCACTTTGGCTGTCTCTATGATGGTCTCAGTTCTCTCGATGCGGAGGTTCTTGTTATCTTTGTTATCAATACGCTTGATTCTGTGACTGATGGGCGGTAGATGATTGTCCTGTGCCCACCTGTCGAAGTCAGCAAGGATACGAGCCTGTCCGTATGTAGTCTCACAGGCTGCTCTGGCTTTCACTCGGTAAGTTCTATCAAGCTCTTGGTAGGCATCGTAGTAGTATCTGAAGAACTTGGTATTCTCAGTCTGCCGTATCCAGACATGGATTACGTAGAACCTGTTACCATCGTAGCCTATAGAGATGACAGCCTTGTAGCAGCCTTTTTCTCCCCAGGCAGGATCAGCATAGAGCCAGACCCGTTTCATCTTTGATGGTTCGGGAAGGGTCCGGTACTTGGTAAACCAGTGGTTCTTGAAGATGTTTCCTTCGATAACCGGCTGTCCCAGCATCTCCCTTTGATAACCGGTCATCCCGAACTTGGCTCGCAGGTTTGGCAGAGTGGCAGTAGGGTATTGCTCCTCCCAAATGGACTTGCCCTGCTGGTCTTCGAGAGAGAAGCGCAGAATCGCTTTTTGGTGTGTTTTCAGGACTGGCTGGTACCCTGAGGCGAAATCGGGATTATCGGTCCGCATTTCGCTTAATATGAGCTCCTGAAACTGGCAGATGGCATAATTGGGATGTACCAGGTTACCGAGCCAGATGATCTTGCCATTCCCCTCAGGTGAAAGTGCTCCGGCAAGCTCCTGGGTGATCTTCTCCATGCGTCTTTTACCGATGGACTGGTTACCCATGTTCTCTTCTTTATCGATATCATCACAGACGATCAGTCCGGGACGCTTGGCGGTCTTGGGATTGATAGTTCCTCTATGGCTCTGTTTGATAGAACGTGCTCTGATTCTCGCTTTATTCTTGAGATAGAAGTCCAGATCGAAGCTATCCATTGGCTGCAGCTCCGGATAATCAATGGTGAGCCGCTTATTGTTCTGCAGCTCGTGCAAGGTGAATGCTGTCCTCTCCTGTGCCAGATCTATGTCTGCGGCGGTATGGATCACGTAGCGTTCCCCTTTGATGATCATCCAAATAGGATAGACCACTCCCATGAGAACCGTTTTGCCCAGCCCCCGAAAACCGGTGATGGCGATGATGCCTGAGCCATTATCAGTTTCATCGAACATGGTCTCGTGCGCTGGGCAAAAAGGTAGGGGGAAGATATGCGGGAAATAGGTATGACAGAAGAACGAGAAGGCATCCCAACCCTCAGCAGTTGTCCTCCTTATCCTCTCTGCTTTGGCTTCAGGATTATCGTCTATAAAAGGCAAGACGGAGATCGTTTTGGATGCGATCTCCGTCAGTGCTTTGTTATGCCGCTGAATGAACTTCTTAGGCATAACCGGGTAACCCCCCGAAGCCCAGGGGGACGGGCGTCGGGGACCCGGAGGTCGGAGGAACGGCCTTGTCGGGCTGTTGGCTTGGAGGGTATGCAGGGTAGGGAGGTTGATCTGTAGGCTTAGGCTGGGGAGGCCTTATATAGGATGCAGGAGGGCTAACCATTTCTCACTCTTAGGTAATCTGCCAAATCGTGCAGAATGCTTTGGAACTGTTTAAGCAAGGTCTCATGCCCTTTCTCGATCATGAAGTCGGTAACCTGATCCAGGAACTTGACGATGTAGTCGTTCAGTTCTTTGGAGGGCTGCCGATCCTTCTGATCCTGCTTCATCATACTCACCAGGCTTTGGATGGCTGTGTCGGCAGGATTCTTGGCATATTCCCGGAGCGCTTGAATGAGTGCCTTCTTGCGGGCAATGGCGATCTCGTGGTCGAGTTGGTTCTCTTCTTTGAAGAGCTCGTCCCACTTGCCGCTCTTGACCCACTTACGGACGGTGATGTCGGAGACTCCGAAGATCACCGCCAGCTCAGTGGGATCGGTCTTGCCGTTCAGATAGG
>Ga0209407_1004677_pt1 | contig 11023 bp, 8 predicted proteins | sample AD_JPNHG3_MetaG_FD_184410 | JGI IMG/M metagenome (GOLD analysis project Ga0209407, IMG submission 184410) | Active sludge microbial communities of municipal wastewater-treating anaerobic digesters from Japan - AD_JPNHG3_MetaG (SPAdes) (version 2) | ecosystem: Engineered > Bioreactor > Anaerobic >... | reverse complement strand
TTTCGGGGGCGTGAACCCAAGCGATTGGGGGATCAGTTTTTTCATGCGCCTGTAGGCTACAGGCTATCGCCTCCGAAGCCGACACTTTTTTTATAAAATTCAGGGGTTGACGGTTTTCGCCCCCCCCCGCATAATAGGTGCCAATCATGGGAACCGGTGTGTTTCCGGTCTGCCCTATGGGATGGTAGTGAAAAAAAACAGATGCGCTTGACCCCCTCCAGCCAGGTCTCGCGGCGTTCCGACTCTAGGGTGACGGTCTCGCCGGGAACCAGGCCGTTGTTCTCGTCCAGGACACGCATCCGCACACGCCGGCCACGCAAAGGGAAACGTGGAACCGGATTGAAAGGGTCGAGCAGATCCATCACCTCGGGCTCGATCATTTCGACCTGCGCCCGCAGCGGCGCACGCCGGACGGTGGACGCGGTGCGCGTGACAGCCAAGGTGTCGCCGACCTTCAGGTTCTGGAGCTGGCGCTGCGTCAGCATCCCGGTGATGTAGAGGGCACTCGATGCGGCCACGCGCACCACAGGCTCGCCGCCCGCCACCACGTCGCCAGGCTGGCGCAGGACACGCGACACCACACCGGAGCGGGTGGCTCGTAACACAGAGGGATCGTTGGCGGCGGCCTTGCGACAGGTCTCGATCGCTTGGCGCAGCGTGGTCAGAATCGGGTCGGCGTCGGTGCCTTTCTCCGCTGTTTCAGCTAACAGTGCTTTGACCTCGTTCAGGTCTTCAACGGCGAGCGCGTGTTGCTTCTCCAAGGCGGTGATCAGGGCCGCATACTCGGCGACTTTGGTTTCGAGCGCCGCGGCGGCGGGGCGCAGGCGCGAGAGCTCGGTTTCGCTGACCAGCCGCCGATCGATCAGGGGTTGCAGGCGTTTGATCTCGGCCTGGAGACCGGCCAGCTCCGCCGCGTCGCGGGCTCGGTTCATGCGTTCGGTTTCAAGCGCGATTTCCGCCTCGCGCACGGCCTGACGGCAACGGCGCTCAGAATCCTGCAAGTTCTGCCGATAGCGGGCGATGTCCTGCTGATAGCGCAGCAGATCCTGCTCGTAGTTCTTGAGGCGCGCCTCGTTCAGGGCCAGGTCCAGTGCACGGTCGGCGGGGTCCAGGCGCACCAGCACGTCGCCGGCCTTCACGGGTTGTCCGGGCTGAACGTCAATCGACAGAATACGCACGGTATCGATGGGCCCCACGGTCTCGGCCTCGCTCTCGACCATGCCGTTGAAACGGTAGTCCTCGGGGTTTTGCGTTTGGAACCAAAGGAAGAAGGGGATCAAGCACAACACGAGCAACAGAAAACAGATCCGTATCAGGCGCTTCAGGGCCAACCTGAATGGCAGCCGCATGGATCGTCGTGTATAGGAGGTCGTCATACTGCTTCACTGTCCTTACAGTTCCACGGTCGTGCGCTGCAACAGCAGCACGGGATCCGAAAAGCCGCCCGCATTTTTGAATGCCGAAACGAGATCTTGCTGGTAGGCCGGATCCAGCAACCGCACCTGGTAGGAGAACTCCATCGCGTCGCCCTGTTCCGCGTCGCGCATGCCGAGGAGGTAGAACGAGGCGCAATAACGCTTGAGGATTTCTTGCGCGGCCTGCTCCGCCTGGTCGTCGTGGGCGGGCATGATGAAGCGCAGCAACCCCTCGTAGTCGCGGCGCGAGGCGAACGGCGCCCAGTGTAACAGCAGCGCGGCGGCACCAATCAGAAGGGTGCCGATCACCGCGACCAGCGGCATGCCGGCCCCGCAGGCGATGCCGACACCGAGGCAGGCGAAAAGGAACATGGCGTCGCGCGGATCGCGCACCGGCGTGCGGAAACGGATGATGGCCAGCGTGCCCAGGATCCCCATGCCGCGCGCGAGGTTGTTGCCGACCGCCATGATCAGCATGCAAGTCACCATGCTGCCCAACACCATGGTGTGGATATACGAGCGGGAATACGTGAACCCGCGGAAAGTGAGCTGGTACACGGCCGCCAAGAGGGTGGCCAGCAGGAAGCTCAGCACCATCGCACCCGCCACGTGCGCCGGGTTCAGCGGCTCTTGCGTCCCGAAAAACAGGGACAGATAGTCATTCACGTTCACAGTGCGCGTCGCTCCTTCACAGATTCACCAACGCTTCCTCGGTTGCGGCATTTGTCTCAGGATACCCTGTAAAGGCTCCCTCGCGCCAGATCGCAGTCGAATATTTGCAGTTGCCGTTTTTGTGCAATTCGAACCGCTCGACCAGATCCATCACCCAGGTCGGCGTGTAGGAGAGCGACTTCACCTCCAGCACCACGCCCGAATAGGGCAGCCCGAATCCCTGTGCCTCCGTCGAGTCCATGCCGCGCCAAATGCCGCTGCGCCCGAAATCGGTCCAAGAGTCGGTCACCTGATACTGCAGTTTTCGATCAAACGTTATTCTCGCATACCGGTCGACCGTTCCCACGTAAGACTCGCGGCTGTAGCGCACCAGTACCTTGGGCTCGGCACCAATCTCCCAGGCCAGCCGTCTGAACTGCAAAAAATCGATCTCTTGCCGCGCACTCTTGAAAAAGTCGGGCAGCCGCACGCCGAACACCAGTGCTTGGCTCCAAGCGTCAAACGGGATTGCCACGCGGGTCTTGACGATCGTCTCCTCCAGCTTTGCTTTGACTTCCGCGAAGACCGGTGCCGAACCGATCTCACCGTAGGTCCGCACGCGCAGCTTGAAACGGTTCACCGCCTCGAACACCTTCGCGTTGTGAAGCGAATAACGGGAATCGTCCAACTGCAGTGTGGTGATCGTGTATTCCGGCGGGTCGCCATGCGTGTAGGGGTCGGGCCGGCAGAACGGGCGGATGAACGCCCGGATTTCCGGGATGCGCGAGCGCGGAATGATGTACTTCGCCTCATACCGTGTCACCAGATCCCGTTTGGTCTGTCGATCCTTCCTGAACACGCACACACTCCTACTCATGAGATACAGTTTTTCAAAATACCACAAGTACCCGGTGAAGTGTTAGGGAAAAGTTGCCGCCTCGTGCGCACGCGCGGCCTCGCACGGGCCTGCGGGCCGTGTTCGCGACACGCCGGGCATGATACCGAATCTGTCTTTATGACAGCCGGTTCAGGCGATGATCTTCCCGTCACGCATGACGATGCGACGGCGGGCACGGGCCGCGATGTCCTCCTCGTGGGTGACCATGACGATGGTGATGCCCTCACGGTTGAGTTCCTCGAAAAGGTCCATGATTTCGACCGAGGAGCGGGTGTCGAGGTTGCCGGTCGGTTCGTCGGCGAGAAGCACGGGGGGATTGCTCATCAGGGCGCGGGCGATGGCCACGCGCTGCTGCTGTCCGCCGGAAAGTTGCGCGGGCGTGTGGTCGGCGCGTTGGCCCAGTCCAACGCGTTCGAGCATTTTGATCGCCCGCGCGCGTCGATCGCGGCTGGGGAAGTCACGGTTGTAGAAGGTCGGCAGCTCCACATTCTCCAGTGCGCTGGTGCGTGCGAGCAGATTGAAGTTCTGAAAGACAAAACCGAGCTTTTGATTACGGATACGCGCAAGCTGGGAGCGGCTCATGCGGCTGACCTCGACGCCGTCCAGCAGATAGGTGCCTGACGTGGGGGTGTCGAGGCAGCCGAGGATGTTGAGCAGTGTGCTTTTGCCCGAACCCGAAGCGCCCATGATGGCGACAAACTCGCCATGGTCGATCGTCAGCGACACGCCGTCCAGCGCGTGGACGGCGGTTTCACCCATGCGGTAGGTCTTAAACATGTCCTGGATGTTGATGAGCATGGGGTCTCGCCCTATCGCATCGCGCGGCGTGCGTTGCGGCTTTGTGTGCTGCCGGGCGGTGTCGGCATGAAGGGGTTTTTAGGGCCTCCGGAATCTGCGCTGCCATTGGTTTTGAAACCGAGCACGACCTCGCGGCCGTCAAGCCCGTCCGGTGACACAATCACGTTCCGCGTACCGTCCGATATGCCCAGCTTGACTTGGGCCGCCTCGGGCACGCCATTGGTATTGAGCAACCAGATTTTCGGGCCGCGGATGTCGGTGACCAGGTTGGTCGGGTTGAAGCGTAACGCGGCGGCCGGCACGAACTGGGCATTCTCGGATCGTGCCACCTCGATGGCGATATTGGCGGTCATGCCGGGGAAGAGCTTTTCTCCGGGATTGTCGGCCTCGACGATCACCGGGTAGGTCACGACATTCTGGACGGTTGTTGCAGCCAGTCGGATCTGCTTGACGGTGCCGCGGAAGGTGTCACGGTAGGCGTCGACAGTGAAAGTGACCGGCTGGTTGGTCCGGATCAGGCCGACATCGGCCTCGGGCACGCTGGCCGAAACCTGGATGCGTGACAGGTCGGTCGCGATCTGGTAGAGCTGCTGCGCGTTCATCGAGGAGACCACGGTCTGCCCCTCGTCCACGTTGCGCGCGATCACGACACCGTTGACCGGCGAGCGGATCGTGCAGTAGTCGAGGTTGGTTTTCGAGAGTTTGACAGCGGCCTGCGACTGCTCGACGGCCGCCTCGGCGACCTTGAGCTGTGCGGCCAGCGCGTCGCGTTCCGCTAGCGCGGCGTCGAGGTCGGCCTTGGAGAGCATGTTGCGCGCGGCCAGTTCGGTTTTGCGCACGAGATCTTTTTCAGCAAGCGAGAGCTTGGCAGCGATCTGTTCCACGTTCGCCTGGTTGGACTTGAGCTGCGCCAGATCCTTCGCGTGCGTCGCCTCATAGACGGCAGGATCGATCAGCGCGATGACCTGGTTGGTGGTGACCGTCGAGTTATAATCGACATAGAGTTGAAGGATACGTCCGTTAACCTGCGTGCCGACTTCAACCTCTTTGATCGGTTCGACAGTCCCGGTGGCACGGATCTCCTGCACAATCGTGTCACGCTGCACAACCGCCGTACGATAGCCGGTGTCTGATCCCTGTGCGTGCGATTTCTGGTAATAATACCATCCTCCAGCCGCGATTGAGCCGAGGACGATCAGAAAAAGAAAAACCTTCATTTAGCTCCCTCAATCAAAAAACACCGATAGTCTAAACGAATGAGGCGCGTCTGTATTGTACTTTTTCGGGACTTTTCGGCGTTCTACGTGGATCCGCTTTCGGGTATGATGGTGACCGCGATTGAAATTGCGGCAAGGTGACCGGATCTGAGAGGGGAAGAGATGCGCTGGAAATGGCTTGGAGTGATAACGGGGGTATTGGGGTGTTCGTCCATCACGTGGGCAGAGGTGCCGCTGCGCGATGATGCGCAAGGAACGTTGTTCGGGACAGACCGTTTTGCTGTACGGATTGACGCGCGTAACGGCTGGTTGGCAGAGGTGCTATGCGATGGCCAGCCGGTTGTCATGGCGCCGGCGACTGCGCAGGCCTATGACATTCGACAAGACGGAGCGTGGGTGACTGGGACGGGGCAGGCGATCGAGCGTCTTGGCGTGGAGCGCATGTCGCCTGATACGATCCGGAGCCGTACACGGGCAGGCACATGGACGGTCGATGCTTATCTCCAACTCGATCCTGAACGGCGTACCTTGCGCCGTTGGTTCGATGTCACGTGGTATGGCGCGTCCCCCACAAAGATCAAAAACTTCTGGGTTCGGAGTGGTGTGTTACCGCTTGCCGAGTCGGGGCGCTATTTGTTGCCCGCCCAGTATCCGCCGCGCAGCGTCGCGGCCTCGGCGTTGACGGCTGATCGCCGCACCAGCAGTTGGCGCAGTCCGTATGTGGTGATCGGTGAAAACGGTCGCGGATGGTCGGTGGTGTGGGCATTGGATGAACTTCAACCCTACTCGGATCGCGGCAGCACGGGCGTGGAAGAGGGACGCGGCGAGATGCGAGTCTCGCAGTCGTTCGCGATGCAGGGGCATATGCGGAACGGCGTGACGCAGCGGGTCGGTGACACCTGGCTCTGGATACAACCGAACGATGCGGAGACGGCATTGCGGCGTCTGCCCGAGTGGTTCGCCACGGTTGGCCAGATGCCGCCAGAAGGGCGTCCGGACTGGCTCAAGCGCGTGATCCTGTATTCGTTTCATCCGGGCGGCACGATCGGTTCGGATTGCCGCGATCTGGGCGGTTTCTCGTCGGCCACCGCTCTGCTGCCGCACATTGACGCTTTGGGATGCAACGCGATCTGGCTGATGCCGCTCGAGGACAAGTCGATCTACTGGCCGCGCGATTACTACAAGCTCCAGGAGGGGATCGGCTCCCCCGAGGATTTCAAGGCGTTCACGGCGCGTGCCCGTTCGCTCGGGATGCGCGTCTGGCAGGATTGTGTGCCGCACGGCGGCGGCAATGAGTTCCCGCGTGCCAAAGCACATCCCGAGTGGCTGGCGCAGAACGAGGATGGCTCGACGCTGAGCTACTGGTGTTTTGACTTCAACTGGCCAACGTGGATCGACTACATGCGCGGCGTGGTTTCGTTCTACATGCGGGAGTACGGCTTGGATGGTTTCCGCATTGACGCGTGCGGCGGCAGCAAGATCCCGAACTGGAATCCGGCGATCCCGTACGCGCGGGCCAGTCACGCGCAGGCGCAGGGCGGTTTCGCCATGCAACGTGCCTTGCGTGAGGAGGTGCGCAAGGTCAAGCCGGACGGAGCCAATCTGGCCGAGGTCGGCGCGAGCGTACACGGTGCGATCAGTGACGCCACCTACGATTTTGATCTCTGCTACCATGTATTGCACGATTTCAGGCGGGTCCCAGCAGACGTGTTTGTGCCTCGCCTGCGCCGCTGGCTGCATGAGCAGCAGTATGCCGAAATACCGGATCTGGTGCGTATGCGCCATGTGGAAAGTCATGACAGCCTGCGTTCCGGTCTGTGGTACGGTGCGGACGCGCAACGCGCGTTGGTGGCGTTGCTCAGTTGGATCCACGGCATTCCGATGGTCTATCACGAGATGGAGGATGGTCATTATGAGGCGTACCGCCGCATTTTCCATGTGCGACGGCATGTGCCGGAGCTGAATACGGGGACGGCCGATTACTTAAGTGTATCTGCGCCGGCTGGCGTGTTCGCGTGCCTGCGGAGCGGAGACCGTCCCGCGCGTGCCGGCACGGCATGGCATGACGAGTATGCCTGGGACACGCGGCCGGATGCGGCGGCGCGCGTGTCGATCATACTCGTGAACCTGGGAGGGAAGGCCGTGACGGGCAAGGTGTCCGTGCCGTCGGCAAGCTTGCCTGAAGCGTTGCGCGGCGCGGCCTGGGCGCGGGATCTGATGAACGGCGGACGGGTGGCCGTGCGTGACGGTGCCTGCGAGGTGTCGCTGCCGGCGTTCGGGTATACGGTTCTGCGGCTGGAAAGCGCTCCGCTGCCGCCTTTGGCCCCCGTGCCAGAAGAGGCGCAGCCGAGGCCCGCCACCGAGCGTGCGGGCGGCCCGGCGTTGAGGGCCGGCCCGCTGGTGGCCGATGCCAAGACCGGGTGGGCGCGCGCCTGGCGTACGGGATGGTGGCGCGAGACCCCGCTGCGCATGGACGTGGCGTTGCCGGCCGCGTGGGGCCGCGTATCGGCGGTTCCCGCCCGGTTGACAACTGTCAAGGACGGGGTGGACGCCGAGTACGTTTGGCAGGGACACACGCTCGCGGTGCAGCAGCGCGAAACGGACGGCGGCGTGGAAATCAGGGCCGCATGGCCCGGCGGCGCACCGGTTGAGGCGGCGCTGGTGATTGCACTCGACGCGGCGCGCGCGTGGTATGCCGATACGGCAGAGGGGCGTTTTGAGAGTCCGTTCCGCGTGCGTCATCCGGGGATGTCGATGCAGGGTGTCGTCGGGCCGATCTATCGTCTGCCGCAGGGCGGCGCGGTGTTGTGGGATTCGCGGCGGCATCCTTTCGGTTTGGATGCTGCACACGCCCGCGTGGGCGTGCGTTTGCCTGACGGACGCGATCTCTCACTCACCTTCGATCCCGCGCGGCTGCCGGCCTCGGTGCGGTTGCTGGATCGCGTGGGTGATCGGCACGGCTTGCACGTGGCGGTGATGTGGCGCGGAGACGAGTCCGGGGTGGCGTGGGGCGTGGATGACCTCCGCATCCAGATCCGCTCCGCACGTGGGCGTGATGCGGCCAGTGCGGGGTGCGGCGATCCGCGTTTGACCGCAGTGGGTGGCGGCTGGCAGTTTGAGAACGCGCACTATCGCGTGCGGATCAGTCGCGCCGGGACGTTGGCCGGGTTCTGGCGGCGCGACGGCGAAGGATGGCAGACGGTCGTTCGGGCGGACGGTCTGTATACCGACAGGGGGTTCGCGCGCGACGGCGAACGCATGGCGCAAGAGAACGACGTGGAGGCCAGCGTGCGCATCGAGCCGTCGGAGGCCAACGGCGTGCGCCTGAGTGTGACGGGCGAGCTGCGGGGATTTGGCCGGTTCGACAAATTGGGGCGCCCGGTGAGGTTCTGCAGTGTGTTCACTTTGGGCGAGGGACCCGCGTTCCGTCGTCTCACGGCGTTCCAAAGTACCACGGTGCCGGCTGCCGTCCGCGCGTTTCTTTCGCAGCGTACCGTTTTTGAAGGAGCATCGGGCGCCATGTTCCGCGATGCGGCGGGGGTCATCCTGTCGCGTGAGGCGAACCGCAGCCAAGCGCGCACGTGTGAAACGGCGAAGGCGGAGGATCCGCTGCGGCTGCCCGATGATGTCCGCATCGCGTGCGGGGATGGTGCGGCGGTTCGGCTGGCGGATCTGAAGTGGATCGGTACGCGGCCCGGCAACGTGTTCCTGCATGGCGAGGATCTGCATCTGGCGTGGCTGGACGGCGCGTCCGGCAAGGTCAGGCCAGGGGTCTGGCATGGCGTTTCGATGAGTGTGTCGTGTGGAGATGACGTCGCGGCCGCACGGGGTGAAGCGCGGGGGATTGCGGCATGTTCCGCTTCGGCCGATGTGGTGCAGGACGGGGGTTTTGACGAGTACGAGGCTGCGGGAGGCATGTTGCGGCTCGTGCAGTCGGGCGGTGGCTGGCCGACGGAACGGGCCGCGTCGCAGGTGAGTTGGCGTCTGCCGGAAGGGTGCGTGGGGGTTCGCGAGGGGGATAATCCGTGCCTGCGGATCGAAGGCGACGGGGTTTCCTATCGGCTGATTCGCCAGACATTATTGCCGCAGGCGTTCTTGCCGGGGGAGACCTGGCGGCTCACCGCCCGTATGCGTGCGGAAGCGGTGCAGAAAGGGGATGTCGACTGGAAAACCGCGTGTCTGCGCTGGTGTGTGGAGGCGGAGGGACGCGTGTCTTATCACTCAGTGAGCCTGCCGGAGGGAGACAGCGCCTGGCGCGAATACAGCGTGCCGGTCACCCTGCCGCAGCAGTTTGACGGCATAGCGGTGGAGGCCGGGCTGAACGGTAACCGGGGGCGGGTCTGGATCGACGATGTGCGGGTCACAAAGGTGAAATGAAAACAGAGAGAACGGCCCCTGAACAGGGTCGGCCTCTCTGTCAAATCATAGCGAGCAGGCTGGAATTACCAGCGGGTCTCGCGGGATTCACGGCGATCGCCACCGCGTCCGCCGCCACGCCCGCCGCGGAAACCGCCGCCGGCGCCGCCACCGAATCCGCCGCCACCGCGACGCTCTTCACGCGGTTTCGGCTGCGACTCGTTCACGCGCAGCGTGCGGCCCTCAAGATCCTGGCCGTTCAGGCCATCGATCGCCGCCTGGGCTTGGGCACGGTCAGGCATCTCGACGAAGCCGAAACCCTTGGAACGGCCCGTCATGCGGTCGGAAACGACGCGCGCTGAGGCAACCTCACCATACGCAGCGAACGCGCTCCGCAGGGTCTCATCATTCGTCGAATAGGCAAGATTGCCAACATAGATGTCCATGTCTCTGTCCTTCTGTACTTCACTCACGCCATGTTTGTTCTGTGTCTGGCGGAACCGGCTCCCATGGCCAAAACCGATCCCGTAGGCAACCCGCCTATCCTGTGCGGTTTACGAACATAAACCTGCTACAGTCCCAAAGTGGTCTCCAAATGAAATGCCAGAAGGGTCAGAAGGACGCGAGAACGCTGAATCCGAACAGCACGGGCTGGCGTCATAACGAACCAAGGCTTCTAGCCTCAAAACTCCAAAAAACTTGCGACGCCCTGTTTCAGGCATCCCCTCCATCACGACGAACCGAAACCCAGAGTCCAATGACGATGAAAAAATCAACCGTTCCGCAATTGATGTCAAGAGTATTGACCATTTCGGGGTTGCCTGTCAATACCTCTGCGATTTTTTTTTTTAATCATTGAAAATTAAGAAAAGATGAGGTTTTGTCGCGTTCGGGCATTGCAAAAATCCGGCAGGATGTGTACGGTACCCATGGTTATGTTCTTCGGAAGGCGTTCCGGGCGTAAGGTGCATGTGCCGTGTGCATGGAGCATCGCGATCAGTGAGTGTCATGGCAAGCCGACATCAAGATGACTCTGTAAAAGCAAAACCTGACCCCCGCGTGGAACGTGTGGTGGCCTTTGTGCGGCACACGCTCCACGAGGCGCCGGACTATGCTCAGCTCGCGCGCTTGGCCAATCTCTCTTACTGCCAGCTTTTCCGGCTGTGCAAGTTGCATTTGGGGCTTTCTCTACAGCAGTTCATCGAGCGTGAGCGGATCGCCTACGCCAAGCGGTTGCTGACACTCAATCACCTCAGTGTGAAAGAGGTGGCGGCCCAGGTGGGGTATGCCAATCAGCTCTACTTCTCCCGCCGTTTCCAGCGCGCGGTCGGCGTGTCACCCACCCGGTTCCGTGCCGATCAACTCGCCGATCCCGAAAAGCCCCTGCATCCGTATTCGTACTATATGGGGCTGGCGACGACCGAAAGAACCTACGGATCGTGGGCCTAGAGGGTGGCCATTTCCGATGCCATTTCAGATTGCCAATTCTGGTTGACGCCACTGCTTCCGAGATGTACCTTAAACGTGAGTGTTGGAGCATGCATTTGAAAAGGGGAGTCCGGAGGCTCTTGCAAAACCCCCCGCAACGCGGCGCCTGACGGCTTGCGTCGCGGGGCGTTTTGTAATCTGAAGAGCGCTGCCGCCCATCGTGGGCGTGCATGACGCTCCAGCCTGCGCCCAGGCGTCTT
>Ga0209407_1004672_pt1 | contig 11035 bp, 8 predicted proteins | sample AD_JPNHG3_MetaG_FD_184410 | JGI IMG/M metagenome (GOLD analysis project Ga0209407, IMG submission 184410) | Active sludge microbial communities of municipal wastewater-treating anaerobic digesters from Japan - AD_JPNHG3_MetaG (SPAdes) (version 2) | ecosystem: Engineered > Bioreactor > Anaerobic >... | reverse complement strand
AATAAGTTGACTATTAACTTCTCAAGTTAAACCTTTTGCCAATTTACACATTATCACCTTTCACTCTTGCATAGCATCAAAAAAATTAAATGCAGATTTCGGCTGTCAAACAACATTTCTGATATATGTTCAAGTTGTAAAAGGTCAAAATTTTGCCTGAAAAAATGGAATAATTTCTGCCTTTTCTCTATCTCACATTTTTTTGTAAGTTTTATTCCACCAAGATGCAATTACAGGATTTGTTAAATTTCTAATTTTTGATTCTGCATAAGCATCATCCGTAAACAACCTCATTATATCAACCAAAGTACCCCCATCAGGTTGTTCCATAAGTAAAAAACAAGCATGACGGAAATAGTCTTGAATACGAGGACCAAATATTTCAGGTCAATACATATCAACGAACATTTCTACCATATCATTTGTCACAACATCTCTTTCATCATCTGTATGAGCTCAATCCAAAGGATTGAATGCTATTGGATATTCAGTATTAGATAAATCAAAATATATCAAATCATCGATTCTTTCTTTCGGGAAATGTTTCATCAAAGTATCTACCAAATCTCCGTGCGGATCAATCACACAAAATCAATTTCATCTCAACATATCTTCTTTTGCTTGAGTCAAAATCATAGTAGATTTACCTGTACCTGTCTGTCATACTATATAAACATGCCTAAATCTGTCTTTATCTGAAAGTATCACATCTCTTTTTACTCCCCCATATTCATTTCGTCACAAATGCATTCCATCAGATGGCATATTTTCTGGTGCAGGTACAATTTTTGCTTTTTGCCAAGCAATACGAGGATTAAGATTAAATCTCGCATGAGGAAAGTGAACGATAGAAGAAAGTTCTTTTATGTTTAATATATTTGGTCTAAAAAAGGATTTTAGTTGATAATAAAACGATGAATTTGTATAAAAATTTCTCAACACAAAATCTTTGGCAAAAGATCTCAAATTTTTTATTTTCCAAAATTTCAATCTATTTAAACCAATATAATTATATTGATTAAACAATCTTTCCATTTCATCAATCATTTTAGCTGGTCTGTTTTTTTCTGTAGAAGTAGCAAAAGTTCTGATCTTAGTCCTAAATATCTCATCATCAGTTTTTTTGTCAAAATCTCAAAGTTGTTGTTGAGAAAAATTATGCTTGCTTTTTTCTTCTTGATTTTTTTCATGTTTTGTATCATCATTTGAAAATCATTTTCGTAACTTCAAAAATATCTTTTTGAAAAAACCAAAATCCTTTCATGTTTTGATTTTATCAGCTTTTTTTCTCATTTTTTTCAATCGCTTGGATGGAAGTGGTTCTACTAATATTTGTAAAACCATTTTTTCATCTTTTCAAACATTACTATATGAAGAAAGAATACTCTCCATCGGATCAGCTTCAAAAGCCTCATAAGTTTTTATAGGATATACACTATTTTCAACAAAATTAAACTCACCACCAGCCATATATTTACCAGCTTCCAGCAATTTAGGTTGTTCTATATCTTCTATAAACGATTCCGGATAAAAAGCTGCTATCATTTTTCTTACGGTAGATAACTGACCATCAGGCACTCAAACAATATATTTTATTTGTTCTTTCTCTACAAACAATTCCATACTAATATAATCTCCTCCAAACAATCTATATTTAAGATCTCCAAAAAAACTTTTTGAAAAATCTGTCTCAAATAAAGAGCGTAAATGCCTATAAACAGAATAAAAATTTTTGTAAACTTGATTCATTATTTCGATATTGTTTTTCATTTGTTGAATATGGTCTGTAGCTTCTATATCAACACTTTTTGCTGCCGTTTTTTTCTGAATTCTAACTTGTAAAAATCTAATATGTTTAGTTTGCTTAAATCTATGCCTTTTTTCTAATTGCAAAAATAATAAGACATATCAACTTACTCATATCAATACAAATAATATTATTCCTATAATTCGTGCTAAGACAGTTGGCATATACATATTACAAAAATAAAACTTATAAAAGATAAACATTATCCTTATACAAAATTATAATGATTTTCACATAAAATAGGAAAAGATTTTGAGTTTAAACATCAAATTAACAACCAAAATAATAAAAAAGATATATAACATAGTTGAAAGCCTGCCCCAGCCCCGCCACGTAGTACTACGTGGCGGGCGGGGTTTATAAAGTTGAAAGTTGCATTCCTACCACCCTGCTATTGAAAAAAACTTTTTTTTTTCTTATTTTGTAATAAAGTTATATATTATTTATTCTTTTCATAAAAATTAAATGAAATTTTGATACATGTCATGATTTAGGTGAGAATTAATTGATGAAATTAATTTCGCTAAAAAACACTTTAATTTTGTGGAAATTACAATTCAACTAGAGTTATTACACTCAATAGACAGTAGTTTCATAAACGCACTTAAAGATATTACACACTGATTTGAAACTCTTGGACATATTCATCGAGACATAGTAGAGACAAATGATATCAAAAAAAACATTAAAATATTAAAAGAAATTTGAGTTAAAAAAGTAACATTCCACCCTTTTGAGGATTTAAGTATCGAAGAAAATATAAAAATTTTCAATAAAATTAATAATTTTTTACAAAAAAATAAAATGATTTTATTGATTGAAAATGTCTCCAATCATCCATTTAACACACCCCAAAACATAAATAGAATAGTAGAAAATGTTCCAAATTCAAAGATTACACTTGATGTTTGACACGCAAACAAAATATATGAATTAGATAATTTTTTCAATATTTTCAAAGAAAAAATATGACACATACACCTTCATGACAACCTGAATCAATTAGATCATATGTTTTACGAAAGCTGAGAAAAATTAAATCAAATGATAGATAAACTCAAATTTATTTGATATAACAATACAATAACACTTGAAACTTTTGCTGTTCTTAAAGATTGAAAAAGTATATCACAAGATTTTGAGGGACTAAAAAAATTACATAAGCAACAACTTAAAAAAAATAAACTACAACCAGACCACAAGGGTCGGGGTATTGATTTACATTCACCACAAAGGCAGTTGTCATAACTCCACACACTGTTCATACCGTTTTTCATATTTACTTCATCACTGGTTTCTTATATATTCCCTTATTGTCTGTTCTCATGCGAATGCTCATACTGTGTTTACATAATATCCACTTGTCCACAACTTTCATCATCGCAAATATTTCCTTAACTCTTTCCCATGTTCCATGAACAAATAATTTGAAGTCTTACTCTTTAATATTGTAATTATCCTTGATACCGACATTGATGGCAATCACTGTATCATAAAATGCACATGATCCTCATCTGACCCTATTTCTAAAAAATATATCTCATACTGTTCCTCTATCTCTTTACATATATTTATCAATCATTTTGTCACTTCTTCCGTAAAAACCTTTCTCCTATACTTTGCTGGCAATACTACATGATATAATAACAATGTTACATTATGACTCCTTTTTATATGTTCTTTTTCTTTCATCTACCTCATTTCTGATAATATAAACTATTCTCTTATATCTTTTTTACCTCCGACCTCAAGGGTCGGAGAATTCTTTTCATTAAAATAATATAATACTATAAGGTATACTAAGCTCATTTCTAAAAATACTAATTAAAATTCACACTCATAAAACCAGTTACAAGTTGCATTCCTACCCTACTATTGAAAAAAACTTTTTTTTTCTTATCATGTAATAAAATCCTTTATATCTTTCCATATCAACATGAAAAAAAGCAAAATTATTCTCAGTTTTCTATGATTGTTAGCTTTCTTAGCTATTCCTGTTCAAGCTAGTTCTATTTTCTCCTGAGCAGAGCAAACAATATATGTAAACACTCCCGTAGAAAGAAACATGTATGCTGCTGCTGGTAATTTAATGGTTTCCAAACCCATTAGTGGTGACTTAATCGCTTTTGGGGAATCTATCTCCATATCTTCCAATGTAAATGAGGATTTTATGGGATTCGGAACAAACATCTATATTGATAGTAAGGTTGCAGGCGATGTTAGAATAGCATGACAAAACATTATCATAAATCAAGATATTTGATGAGACTTCATTGCATTTGGAGCTTCCGTGACCGTTGCTCCTGATGTAAAAATTTGATGAGATTTTGTTGTATATTGAGCAACAGTAAATATGAATGGTACAGTTAATGGTAATGCATACATTGGTTCTGCATGACTTTCACTAAACTGACAAATTAAAGGAAATGCAAAACTTAATTTTGAAGAAATAAAACTTGGAGATGGTGCAAAAATAAACGGCTCTTTAAGTTACAAAGCTCCGCAAACCAATACAGAACTAGAAGGAATATCCAATGGAGAAATTACTTTCAAAGCATCTATAAAAGAAGGTTCTCAAAAGTTCTTTTTTGGACTTATAAAATGAATCGTATTTTACAAATGGGCATACATATCTTTATTTGCACTTATTTTAGTACTTATATTTAGAAAGATTTTCAAAGAGGTTTCTGATACTCTAAAAAAAAATCCACGACAAAGCCTACTTGCTGGATTCCTATGTTATACATTACCTCCATTTGCAATTTTAATACTTCTTATAACAGTTTTAGGTATTCCACTTGCTTGAATCTTAAGTCTTTTGTATATTATTTTATGGATAATGTGAGGATTTATGAGTAGTGCTATTCTTTCATCTTGGTTTATAGATAGTTTCCGAGGTGGTATCAAAAATGCTGCTTGATGGAAAATACTTTTGACAGTTATTGTTGTTTCATTCCTTTTCACAATCATCAATGGTATTGATATAATAGCAATCTTCTTTGCAATATGAGCATTAGTCTTATATAAAATAAATTTCACAAAAAAAACTCTAAAATCCCTTTAGAGTAAATCAACTTCTTTTCCCCCTACCACCCGGGTGCGATTGGCGAAACTAGACAATAATAAAAAAATGTTTATTTTATCAATTGATCAATTTATCATTTCATCAATTTATCATTTCATCACTTCATCACGAATGTTTTTTATTGTAATAACGGGCGGTTGATAAGCGCCCCTACATCAATTCATCATTCATCCCGCTAAGCCACGTAGTACTACGTGGTGGAGCTGGGACAAGTCATTTTATCACGAACAAAAAACGAAGGCGCGACCCCGTAGGACTACGGGGCGCGCCTGCCAGAAATCAAAAATGTTTATTTTATCAATTGATCAATTTATCATTTCATCAATTTATCATTTTAACATTTTATCATTTCAACATTTTAACATTTTAACATTTTATCATTTTATCGCGAACACCGTGAGCATTTATCATTTTATCGCGAACGAAGTTTTCAGCTCGCTTAGTGGGGCAAGCCTTTAACTTTATAAACTCACTTCAAGTATTTCAAAATTTCATCCTTATTATTTCTGTTTTTTATATCACTTATCACCCAATCTAGGGCATACTTCAACAACTCTCAAACTTGTGGTCATGGCTGAATTTTGAAAAAATCCATAATAATTTTTCAATCTACTTTCAAATCCTTAGCAAGAAATTGTCATTCTTCTTTTCTTAAATTTTTCAAAATCTTTCTCAAATCTTCTATATCTGTAATATCAGTATTATTTTGCATAGGATTGTACTGTCCAAGTCTGTCAGCTACTGTAATATCCAATAAATTGTTCACTTTTTGGAATCATGCTTCACTATAAAGTTTCCTAATTTTTTTGACTCTATTATCATCTTTTGCATCCAAAATTTCTCATGGAACATGATGGTTGGCAATATATCGCATAATATCGTTTACCTCATTTTTGGAAAATCACAATTTAGAAAAATCCTCTTTTGCTATTTCTGGTCAAGAACTACGATGATTTAATGGTCAAGACAATATTTTTCTAATTTCTTCACGATCCAATCCTGTTTTATAAGCTTCATATTGGCCAACTTTACCAACATCATGATACAACATAGCCAAACGAACCAAATAATCAAAATTGATTTTTTGCAATTCATACAAACTCAACATAGTATGAACATAAGTATCAAAAGGATGATATCTCACAGGCTGTTCCACATGTTTTGTTTTGTATAATCCAGGGAAAAGATATTCTAACAATTTTATTTCGTCCAAAAGCGAAACAAAAGCAAAAGGATCTCAGACAGAAAACACTTTTTTTATTTCTTCTTTTATTCTTTCTTTTGCAACATTTTGCACCAAAGCTACATGTTTTTTTAATGAATTCCAAGTGTTAGTTTCTATATCAAAAAGCACTATTTTTCAATTTCATTTTTTATTTCTCAACTTTTGGTTTAATACAGAAACAAATCTCAAAGCACGAATAGTTCTCAAAGCATCTTCCGTAAACCTATTATCTGGCTCTCAAACACATTTGATCTTTTTATCTATCAAATCTTGAATTGCTCCGTGCGGATCTATTAAAATACGGATAACATTTTCCTTAGATTTTTGTTTTTTAGAAAAAACTTCTTTTAATATATCAATTAAATATATGGCAAAATCTAAATTAAATTCTCATTTTGGAAACAAATTTTGTATATAGTTATGATTTTGAACAATTAAAAGATTTTGATCCTGATAAAATAAAAATCAATATTTTTCCAAACTTTTTTGAAAATCAGGAATGTTTGATATTGGTTTTTTTTCTAATTTAGAAGATAAGGAAATTTTATTTTTTATATTTGTAGAAAAATAATATAGAGAGTTTATGGTAAAATCCCTTCTATTGGAATCCAAAATCAAATCATTTTGTCGTTGGATTTTTTCTGGATGACGATTGTCAGAATATTCATTTTCCAAACGAAATGGAGTTAGTTCGTACTGTACTTTATGATTTCTAGGAATCAAAGTAATAGTTCCAAATTTTTCTGTAATAAAATAAGAAATGTTTTTTTTATCAATTTTTTCGTATATATCTATAGGCAAGCCAGCCATAGTAAAATCAATATCCTTAGGATTTTTTTCAATATCCAAAATCAAGTCCCTAATCCCTCCTCCAACCAAAAAAAGATTTTCAGTTTTACATTTTTTCTGAAGATATTTTTGATGTATGTCTAGCTTATTAAATCAATCAAAATTTAGCATTTTTTCATATATCTAAAAAAGTAACAAACTCATAATAGAGAATTGCTACTTTTTATCAAGAAGTAAAACTATATTTTTCTATTTTTGTCTACTTTTTGCATCTCTAAGTTCCTCCTCAGCAAACTTCTTATCTGCTCTAACTTTATCCAACTTTTTTTGTAATTTCATTTCTTTTTTAGCTAAATCATCAACTTGCTCTTGTTTATCTTTAACGATATCATTAACTTGTTCCTCTACTGTTTTATCACAACATGAGGAAGTTAAACCTCATAAAGCCATCAAACCTACCAATGCAAGAGTTGTTCCTCTACTAGCCCTTTTTACCCTTTTAGGAAGTTCTTTAACTTCTTGTTGTTCAAATTCTTCCCAAGTTTTAGCGGGAGAAAAATTAATTCCACTACCTATTAATTCAGCCATTTTTGTTTAGGTTAGAATATAAAATTTAATTTTTAACATTACTATTATAATAATTTTTTTTATTTTGTCAAAAAAAATGTGCTTTTTTTAATATTGGTTGATTTTCAAAATAAATTCTATATATTATTTCTCATAAAAAATGGGTGAGTAGCTCAGTTTGGTTAGAGCAGGTCCCTCTTAAGGACAAGGTCAAGGGTTCGAGTCCCTTCTCGCCTACCATGAAAATAATATTAAAATCATAATAAATTAAAATTTAAGGACATGGTCGAGCCCCGTAGGACTACGGGGCTTCTCGCCTACCATGAAAATAATATTAAAATCATAATAAATTAAAATTTAAGGACAAGGTCAAGCCCCGCAGTCTTGCGGGGCTTCTCGCCTACCATTAAAACAATACTAAAATCATAATAAATTAAATTTAAGGACATTCAAGTCCTACCATTAAAATATTATTGTTGAAAAACACATTTTTCAATAAACTAAATCTTTCAAAACAACAATCAAATCATAACTATTTACAATATCCCAAAAATAAGACCACAATAATTATGGTTCTTATGATAAATTTCAAACTATAATCCACTTATTAGCACATCAACTTGAAAAAAAACAATTTTTTCATAAAAAAACGATATATTTAGTTTATATTAAAAATATTTATGTCACAAAAAAAATTCTACATTACTACTGCAATTGCTTACCCAAACTGAAAACCACATATGGGACACGCTTTAGAAATAATTATTGCTGATACTTTAGCTAGGATGCATAGAATGAGCTGAAAAGAAGTGGAATTTCAGACAGGGACAGATGAGCATGGGATCAAAAACCGGAGAACTGCTCAAAAAGAATGAAAAGATATTTTAGAGTTTTTAGATGAAAATGTATCTGCATTCCAAGATATGTACAAAAAACTAAAAGTTTCATACAATACTTTTTTAAGAACATCAGATAAAACTAATCATTATCCTGGAGTACAAAAAATACGAAAAAAAATGGCTGATAAATGAGATATTTACAAACAATCTTACAGTGGTCTTTATTGTGCTGGTTGTGAATCTTTCAAAACCGAAAAAGACTTAGTAAATGGGAAATGCGCTGATCATCCAAATCAAGAAATTGAAAAAGTAGAAGAAGAAAACTATTTTTTCAAATTATCAAAGTACAAAGATCAAGTGATTGATTTAATAAAAAAAGATGAATATAAGGTTTTCCCAGAAATAAGAAAAAACGAAATGTTAGCTTTTTTAGAAAACAGTAGAGATGTTAGTTTTTCTAGACCCAAAACCAGCTTACCTTGGGGAATCCCTGTCCCAAATGATGAAGAACATATAATATATGTTTGGTGTGATGCTTTATCAAATTATCTTACAGGTCAATGATATGGTTTAAATGAAAACTGGAAAAATACACGACCAGCAGATCTACATATAGTTTGAAAAGATATACAAAGATTTCATGCTGCTTTTTGGCCTGCTATGCTATTATCTGCAGACATAGATGTACCAAAAGAGTTATTAGCTCATGGATTTCTGACACTAAACAGCAATAAAATGTGAAAATCTACGGGAAACACCATCGACCCAATGGAAGCGATAGAAAAATATGGAAGAGATCCTCTTGTATTCAATTTATTGTACGATGTACCTAGTGATTGAGATTGAGATTTTTCTATGAGCAGACTAAATAACGTTTATAATAGCATGCTAATTGGCTCTCGGTGAAATTTAGTAAACAGAGTTACTAAATTGAGTGAAAAGTTTTGAATAACAAATGGTAAATTATGAAAAAATGAAAATTGGTTTAAAGATTTTAATATAAATACAATCAATGATTTTTTGAAAAATCATGATACTAAATGATATTTAGAAAAACGATACCACTTAGTTCAAAAAACAAATGAATACATTACAAAAGAAGAACCTTGGACTAAATATAAAGACGACAGTACAAAAGCAGAAGCTGTTGAGTGTTTGGAATTTTTACTATATATAGTAAAAAATTTAACAGTCTTATCAGCACCTATATTAGTAGAATCTTTTGAAAAAATCAAAAATATCCTTTGAACAGATATCCTAAATTGATTAACAACAGATACCAACGGCTCTTTTGAAGTACGAGAAAAAGCATTTAATACGACAGAATTCAATGTTAATATTCAATCAGAAATTATTTACCCAAGAATTGAAGAGTAAATCTCCACTCACATAAATTAAATTTAAAAGAACTTACAAAAAAAGAAGTCGTTTTCTTATATAGTAAAATCAAAAATAAACATAGTCAGGAAAGAGCTCGTCCGCGGATTTCACTCCTGAAATATTAGCGGCGAGCTCGAGGCGTTTTTGGTTACTTTTGTCGCTGGTAGACAAAAGTAACCCGCCGGAGGCAAAGTAGCCACAAGTAAAATAACAAATTAAGAAAGTTGCTACTTACAACCCGGATAGCAAGATATAATATTAGGACAAAAGCCCATAAAACAACAAACTATCAAGCGAAACATTGCTTTTATACATTTTTTTTACATCCAGTCGCTTTTCTACTTTTTGAAAATTATTTTGGGATAAATAGTGAAAAACCAAATAATCAAGTACTTGAGTAGTATGTCATTTTTTGGATAAATCAACCAAAGCAAGATGTTTTTTGTGAATATTTTCATCACTATCCAAAACTTTTACCAAACTTTCCAGATCGGCAAGTATATTTTGATCAACTATATAATCACTTTGTCCAAAAGGAATCGTAATAGCTCTAGAAATTATAGTATCCAATATTTGAGATTTGTTGGATGTAGTAGCTATAATAATTCTATTTGCCAAAGGCTCCTCACAAGTTTTTAGAAAAGCATTTATAGCTCCAATAGTCATTCTTTCTATATTTTCTATAAGCAAAATTTTTGCTTCCCCTGATGGAGATTGTTGTAACCAAGAATTGAGTTCCCTAGTTCCCAGATCTTGATAATTATAATCACTATATAAAGTTTTTGCTGTTTCATCATTTTTCATCTCTACCTTGATCGTATGTTCTTTTTGAAGCTCAAAAGAAAAATCTTTTATATACAAAAAATCATTTCTAAAGTAATCTCACAAAAACTCTTTTGCCAAGCTTTCCACAGATTGAGACTTTCATATTCCTTGAGGTCAAGTAATTAGAAAAAATGAAATCTTTTGATCAGAACCTAATCACAATTCAATGTATTTTTTCAAAATATCTATACTTTTTTCTATTTTTTGCATAACAAAAATATTATATAAACAACAATATCTATTTATCTTTTTCCATCTTAGTTTCAATTGAAAGTTTTTTGAATTAACAATTTAGATTACAAGTTGTCATTTCAAACAGAGATTATCATTTCAACTAAGTAAACGAAGAGAACACACGGAGAAATCCTTTCCCCATTTCTTGCAGCCCCGCAGAATTGCGGGGCTACATTGTTTTTGTTTTATCATTTTATCATTTTATCACAAACGAAGTTTGTATTTATCATTTTATCATTCATCCCACTTAGCCACGTAGTACTACGTGGTGGAGCTGGGACAAG
>Ga0209407_1004667_pt1 | contig 11043 bp, 7 predicted proteins | sample AD_JPNHG3_MetaG_FD_184410 | JGI IMG/M metagenome (GOLD analysis project Ga0209407, IMG submission 184410) | Active sludge microbial communities of municipal wastewater-treating anaerobic digesters from Japan - AD_JPNHG3_MetaG (SPAdes) (version 2) | ecosystem: Engineered > Bioreactor > Anaerobic >... | reverse complement strand
ACGACAGTTCCGCATCTTCGTAATACGACCCGAACCTCTCGTCGAACAGGCCAATCTCCTCCAGCATCTCCCGTCGGTAAAGACAGGCGCCCGCGCAGGCGCCGACGACGTCGAGCTGGTCGTCGTACTGGCGGGCATCGATTTCTCCGACACCCCTGTCGAAGACACGCCCCCATTTAAAGATGTGCCCCGCCGAGTCAAGGATGCGGGAGTTATCCATCCGCAGCATCTTGGCTGCACAGATTCCGATGTCCCTCCCAGACGTCATGATCCGGACGAGATGCTCGAGCCACCGCTCGTCGGCCTTCGTGTCGTTGTTCAGGAGGGCGACATACTGCGCCCCGTCGTTCAAGGCCCGGGCGATGGCGAGGTTGTTGGCCTTGGCAAACCCGGCGTTTTCCGCCAGGCCGATGATTCGAACCCGAGGGAAGCGCTCCCGGACGAACTCCACGGAGCCGTCGGTCGAGCCATTGTCCACCAAAGTGACCTCGAAGTTCGGGTAGGTCTGTTTCTCGAGGGCGGTCAGGCAGTCGTCGAGAAAGTGCCTCCCGTTCCAGTTGACGACAATGACGGCTGCCTGTCCGTAATCCGTTCCCATTTTCATGAGACTATCGCCGTCGAGTCCTCATTTCTCGCGAATCTCCGGGCTCTCGCTCCGGTCGAACCGCAGCTGGGCCACCTGCTCGGAGACAAGGCCGACCATGAACACCACGACGGCCATCGTCATGAGCATGGCGGACGTGGGCCCGTAGCGCCCGTCCAGGTAGATGATCCGCATCAGACCATAGCCCAGGCCGGAGACGAACATCATGGCGCTCACCGGCAGGAAGACCTTCATGGGCGAAAAGAGGGTCGCGATCTTCAGGATGATCATGAAAAAGCGCACACCGTCCCGGATGATCCGGATCTTGCTCTTGCCCACGCGGCGAGAGGTCTTCACGGGCACGTACTTCAGGCTCCTGCCGGAGCGGACGATGGACAGGGTCAGGGTCGTCGGGTACGAGTAGGTGTTCGGAAGCAGGTAGAGAAAGGCCCGCGCGGCGTGAGCCTTGATTGCCCTAAAGCCGGAGGTCAGGTCCTCGATCCGCCGGTTGCAGACGTAGGAGGCAAACCCGTTGTAGAGCATGTTGGCCAGGTCCCGGTGGAGGCTGGTCTGTGATTCCTTTGTACGGGCCCCCACGACCATGTCGTGCGTCCCGACGTGCTCGAGCAGCCGGGGGATGTCCGCGGGGTCGTGCTGGCCGTCGGCATCCATCATCACGATCACCCGTCCCCGGGCCTCGCGGATGCCGGTTTTTACGGCCGCGCCGTTTCCGATGTTGTAGGGGTGCGGGACGACCCGTGCCCCCTTCTCCCGTGCCCGGTCGGCGGTCCCGTCGGTGGAGCCGTCGTCGACGACGATGACCTCCCAGGGACGTCCCAGCGAATCCATGACCCCGCGGATGCGGTCGAGCAGGGGGGCAATCCCCTGTTCTTCCTGGAAGGCGGGAAGCACGATGCTGATTTCAACGGGTGATGCTGGCGCTGCGGTCAACGGCCCGGTTTCCATCCTTGCCGAAAGTGCCGGCGCATCGCTTTTGAGGTTTCGATTCCTGCCGGCCGGTTATGATTATCATTCAACTAATATGCCAGAAACCCGGGCAAAAGGCATCCGGCATATGGCGTGAGGCAATAAAACATTTAAAGAAATCAAGCCGATTCCTGACTTCCGACCCTCGGGAAAGCCAGCGAGCCCCGATGCTCCGCGTTCCCGTTGCATGGGTTGCACTTGATGTCCCTATAACGGCCCCTGGAAAAAATCAAGGGAAAGCTCCGATATAAAAAGCTTTTCTCTCCGGCGATTATCGTCTAATAAGGACGGGTGTGCCCGTTTTTGTCACGGAAGATGCATAACAGGGTGTTACTTTCTGCCGGTCCGATTTGTATATGAAGCAGGTCGACGAAGGGGAGATCATCGGTCGAGTCCTTTCGGGGGACCGCGAGGCCTTTGCCGATCTGGTCGATGCGTACAAGGGGCCGGTTTTCCGGCTGGCCTTCCGGATGACGGGCAATGACCGGGACGCCGACGATCTGACCCAGGAGATTTTTCTCCGGGCCTTTCAGTCCCTGGGACGCTTCAGGCTGGGGGAGAGATTTTTCCCCTGGCTCTACACGCTCGGACTCAACGTGATCCGAAATTACCTCCGGAAGGCACAGGCCGTTGCCGGGGAGGGATTCGGCGCGGGTGGGCCGGAAGCGGCGGACCCCGGCCGTGGCCCGGCCGAGGCGGCCATGGGCCGGGAGCGGAGCCGGCGGATCCAGGGCTACCTGATGAGGCTTTCCCCCGCGGTCCGCGAGGCTTTGGTCCTTCGGTTCTACGAGGGGATGCGTTTCGAGGACATCGCCGGCCTGACGGGCGATTCTGTGGGCAGCGCCAAGATGAAGGTCTACCGGGGCCTGGAAAAGATCCGGGCGATGATGGAAGAAGACGGGTTCGGCGATGAAGAATCATGAGGGCAAAGGGGAAAGAGGGTTGGCCCCGGATCCGAACATGGAAACCGGAATCGAGGAGCTGGGCGGAAAGGACCCCGTTGCCGGCAGCGGCGATGAGAGTTCACTCTGGCAGGAATTCGACGCCATAGCCCGGATGATGCGAGAGGACCCCGCGCCCGAACCTCCGGCCGACCTGGGTGAACGTGTCATGGCCCGCGTCCGGGCCTACCGGCCGACACCCTGGAAGGTATTTGTCGATGCACTGCTGAAGCCCCGTGCGGTCAGCTTCGACCCGATCCGGGCCCTGCGCGCCCCCGTGTCCGGCCAGGAGTGCTCCTTCTACTTCATCATGGTGGGCGTCTTCCATGCCGTGCTCGGCTTGACCCTGATGGCCGGCCTGCGCGGCTTCGACGCGTTTCCCGGCTGGGTCCGCTGGCAGCCGCAGATCGCTCTCGTCACGGCCGTGTGCATGGCGGCCATAGGCCTCTGCCTGCTGAAAGACGGGAATCTGGCCCTTCGTGCGGCCCGGATCGGGGCCCTGGTCTACCTCGGCTTTGCCGTTCTCAACGGGGTCTTCGTGTCCCTGGAATGGAGCGTCCCCGTTTCGGCCTATGCGTCGCTGCTCTCGGCTCTCATCGGGCTGCCCACGGGCTTTTTCCTGCTCCGGACCCTGCAGAACTACGGGAAACGGTATGCGTAGAGCGATTCGAAAAGGAAGATTCGGCGGGCAGGGGGGGTTCACCCTGTTCGAGATCATCATGGTGCTGCTGCTGTTGGGGCTCGTCTCCTATTTTGCCGCCACCCGGCTCTTCTCGGATGATATTCCGACCCAGGCGGCCGAACTGGAACTCCTCAAGAACCATCTGCGCTACGCCCAGTCGAGGGCCATGAACTCCGAGAGCAGCTGGGGGATCAAGTTCGGGTCCCCGACACGGTACTGGCTGTTCAAGGGGACTGAGGAAAATACGGTCATCCGCCTCCCGGGCGTAGAGTCGTCAGACGGGGTCATGCAGCTCGGCGCCATCCAGGTCACGCCGCCTTCGGGAAACAAGATCACCTTTGACTCCTTTGGGAGCCCCGGCGCAACGACGATTAACCTGTCCACGACCGCCGGCAGCATCACCGTTACGAAAAACACGGGTTTCATCCCCTGATCCGAGGAGGTGAAAGAGACATGGAGAGGACGGCAAGGCAGCTCAAAAGGCCCGAACCAAGCCTCGGACATCGCGGCTTCACCCTGCTCGAGGTCATCGTCACGATCGTGATCGCCGCCATCATGGGGGTCTTCTTTGCCCAGTTCGTCGGCACCAACGTCATCCACAGCACAGACCCGGTCTACCGGGTGCAGAACCTCTCCGGGGCCGCCCACATCATGGAGTACATGAACGCGGACTACAAGAGGCTTGCCGCCACCCAGTCGAACTTTCTGACCATCTTCAAGGACTACGTCGCCTACGGCAACACCATGACGAAACCCGAGGGTTACGAGGGTTTGCCGTACTACGGTTCCTACCAGATCCTCTATAACGACTACATCAAGTTTGTCTCCGGCGCCGAGCAGCCGGAGACGGATCCCGCCAATCAGCGGGTCCTCAAGGTCACGATCCGCCGGGGCGACCAGGCCGTGACTGCCCTGTTCACACGATAGCGGAGCGGTGGATGCAGATGATGAAGAGAAAGACAGGCTTCACCCTCATCGAGATCATGGTTTCGCTCGTCCTCGTGGGGCTGATCGCGTCGATTGCCGGCACGTCGGTCATCACGGCCACGCGAAGCTATCTCTATGCAAGGGAAAACAATGCCATCACCCAGAAGGCCCAGCTCGCGCTCAACCGCCTGACCCGGGAGATGATCGAGCTGGCCGACGTCAAGGCCAAGGACGACAGCCAGCCTTACCTGATCTATGAAATCCCATCGCGGACCGCGGGCCTCATGGTTGACAGGCGGGCCATTGCAAAAGTTGGCAACACAATCCGTTTGTATGTGCAAAGTGCTGGAGATGTTGTATCACCCCCATTCAACGATACAGACGATAAAAATGGCAGTGTCCTCGTCGACGGCGTGCAGGCGTTCTCGATCCTCTACAACCCGATCCCGGGCGGCACGGTGAGCCTCTGGGGCATGGGGCAGGATATCAAGGATCTCTATTTGGTGAACATCCAATTCGCCCTGGCACGTCCCGATACGGGGGGGACCGTCCCCTTCTTCACGACCGTGTCGCCCCGCAACAACAACAACTCGGGCGGCGCCGCCCTGCCCACGGCCGCGAACCCGCCCCCGGAGTACAGCGGCAAGCAGTGCTTCGTGACCACCGCCGCATACGGCGATGCGGATCATCCCGTCGTCGAGATCCTGAGACGGTTTAGGGACAGGGTTCTCCTGCCGACGAGTGCGGGACAGGCCCTCGTCCGCTTCTATTACGACGCGGGACCGTCGATGGCCGCGGCGATCGAGGACAAGCCGGCTGCCTGCATGCTCGTTCGGCTCCTGGTCACGCCGATGGCGGGGTTTGCCTTCCTGGCGCTCACCTGCCCGGTGATCATTCCCTTCATCCTCCTGCTGTCCTTCGGGGCTGCCCGCCTGGCCGTCAGGGCGCTTGCGCGGCGATCCCCGCGCTTGAGGGCGCGCCTGCAGGGCCAGCGCGGGGCCATGCTGGTGACCCTGATCGCCGCACTGGTGGTCTTCTCGGCCCTCGGCGCCGTGATGATCGGGATGTTCGGCACGTCGTCCCTGAGCCAGGTGGCGGGCAACAACGCCATGAAGGCCTACTACCTCGCGGAATCGGGGTTCCGCTATGCAGCGAGCCGCTACATCGCCGTGGACCTCGGAAGCGAGGCGGCCAACGAGGCGGCGCGGGAAGCCCTTCTGGAGAATGAACTGCACGCAAAGACCTTTTCGCTGGGCGGTGACGGCGCGTTCCGCCTCGACGTGTACCCTTACTATTACAAGTCCACGCAGGCTCCCAGCGGCAATGAACTCACGACGAAGGTTCCCGGCGGACTGCCGATCCCCGGCATCGATTTCAACTGGGGCAGTTGGGTGAAGGTACAGAGACCCGACAACGTGATCACGTACAACCGCATCTCCGGGGTGAGCACCCTGGAGCCCAACACGGTACGCTTCTACCAGATCGATGCCGCAGGAAACATCCTGAGCTGGGGTTCCGCGTACGGGGTGGGGTCAGTGATCACACCCGTCTGCATCCCCGACCGCAATGTAAACAGCCTGCGGCTCATCGGCCCGGACAGCAACGGGCAGTATGATCTGGCATTTGTGTCTGGCACGGGTGCCCGGGCCTTCCCGGAGAAAAACGGGATCTTCGCGGTCAAATTCCAGGGCGAGACAAATGCGAGGGTCCTCGCCTACCGGCAGCGGGATATCGCCAACAGCCGCCTGAGGGGCATCACAGACCCCAACGGGGGCAGCCTGCCGACAGGGCCGATGGTTGACCCGGGAACAACCGCCCCCTACCAGAACTTCGTCGAGCTGACGAAGTTCATCCGCCTGGAATCCACGGGCACCGTCGGCACCGGCGCCTCGGCCGTCAATAGGAAAGTGACCTACTACACGCCCATCGGGTACGCGAAGCTGCAGCCCGAGCCGAAGACGCAGTTCCAGGACAAGATGGAGACGGATGAGAAGGGTGAGTATTTCTCGAAATGGCAGACGGGCGACCACATCAGCCGCATCGGAACCCTCAGGGCCGGGACGAGCTACGGCACGACCATGCGGGTCGACACCACTCAAGCCGTAAACACGCTTCCAGGCGGCAGTTGCCTGAAGTTCCGGGAATTCCAGGTTGGCCTCAACTGGTCCGCCGCGGGGCTCCCGATCCAGCAGGAGTGGCTCCGTGCCGGCAACTACCTGAGCTACGACTTGGAGATGAAGTCGTTCTACACGCTCATCAGCCCGAACGTCCGGCATGCACTGGGCCTTACTTTCCGGCTCGACGAGCAGGGCAACGCCTTGGGGTTCACTTATGCGAGGGGTATTCAAGGCTGGACCGGGGGGTGCGACAATGACGGCCTTCCATCCTCCTTCGATTCATCGCGTCCCGGCTTTCTGGGCAGCATCCCGGGCTACACGGACTACACGCCGATACTTCTTGTGTGGATGAAGCAGTATGAAAAGAAGGAGACCGATCTGCAAGTCGAGCTGAGTCCCCACTCCGTTGAGCCTGTCACGATCAACGACCCGCCGCCCGCCGGCAGAGGGACCTACGCGATCATCTCAGTCAATCCGGAGGATTTCTGGACGACCGGCGAAAGGGTGCGGTTTACGAATACAGGCGGAGCATTGCCCCCGGGGATCATACCGGGCAGGGATTACTACATCCGCAAGATCGTATACAATTCGAATACGTATCTCTATCTTTTCGTGAATGAGACGGCCGCCCTGACCTTCGACCCTCTCTGGCCCGGCCTTGTGGATATCACGGACTACGGTACGGGCACGACGACGATGATCGCCCAGGATCCCACGTTCACGAAGCTTGCCCACCAGGTGCTGACATCGGGCAACGAGTACTATCAAATCATGACCTCTTCTTTCCTGGACACCTTTGCGACCTTCACGGCCCGGATCATCGAGGCGCCCTCCGTCTCGTTTGTCAGCGGCGGCGGCACGGCGGGGCGGGAGATCCGCAGCGGAGAGACCGTCTACCAGACTGCGACCAACCTGCCGGGCGGAACGGTCACGGCGGTCTACCGTGTCATGCGCAGTCCCGTCTACAGGTCTGCCAAGTCGGGCAGCCGCCTCTGGTCTTCCGGCTCGGAGCAGGGGGTGCTCCTGCTGGAGCGGATCGCGGGCAATGCCCTCTCGGACCCGGCCGCGGCGCCCTTCACGGCGGGCTCGAAGATCTTCGTCGGCGAGCACCCCGGCGGCACCGATGCGGGAACCGTGGGCGTTCCCGGGGGCGTGAGCGACGAGGTCTTTCGCCGGCGCGACAACTGGCTCATGTTCTACGTGGGGGATCAGGACGGCAAAGCCCCTGCCGATGTCAACCCATTCAACAACTACCGCGGCCCCATCCTGCGGAACTCGGTGCTGTGGCCGCCGGACAATCCGGAAGAAACGGTCATCAACACGGACAATTTCACCCTTTTGCGTTTCAGCGACTACCTGAACCCCTACCTCAGCTGCAAGGTCAACGGCTTGGACCGCACGGGCGTCTACTGTCTGGCGGGCTTCTACTCGAAGGACAACACGGGGCCTGCGGGAGACGTGCTGCGGTTTGCAAGCCCCGACGGGACAACGTTCTACAGTCCCCAGAGTGGAACAACCTTCCCGGCAGGCCGATCCGAAGTCGGTTTGCACGCCTACGGGAATGACGCACACTTCACGGAGTTCGACGATTTCGCCCTGCAGTTCGGCCCCGGCTACGGAATCACGCGCCAGGGCTTCCTGCTGCCCATTCAGCAGTAGCGCGCAGACGATGGTAGGGAACGAAAACCCGGCCCCGGCCGGGTTTTCGCTTCTGTGCCATGCCGAAGTTATGTGCTGCGGGCACGGGAATGAAGGGATGAAGGGGGGACGGGATCTTGACCGGTCAGGCTGTTCAAAAAGGGTCAGATGCAAGGCGCTCGAGATTCCGAGGAGCGAGGCGTACGGGATGCGTACGTTGAGCGGCGAGGAATGAGAGCAACGCAGCAGATGACCTTTTTTCAACAGCCTCCAGCCTAGGCTTTGGGCCTTCCGAAGTTGGATATCTGCGCGATCAGCTCGTCGATGGATGCCTTTTCGTCTATGATCAGGTGGGAGCCCCCCTTTTCACCCTCATCGATGGACTGGCTGTAGAGATGATCGAAGGCCCCGTCCCGGGAAATGGCAGACACGGCCCGTTCCCCGTTCCCGCCGGCACGCGATGGGGACTGCCCGGAGCCGATCCCGCCGTGCAGATCATGACCCCCGATCCCTGCCCCGAAATCCAGGTATGCCTGGGAGCCTTGGACGGCTGTGCCGCGGGCCTGATCGGGCTTGCGGGGCGGTGCGCTCGGGCGCGGCCCTGCGGGCTCCCCCTCGACGAGGGGTGAGTGGTATATCTCTTCCTGGGAGGATTCCGCCGAGGGCTTGAAGATGTCCTGGGGGGATGCAAAGGTGCCGACCTTGGACAGGTACTCCCGGACGTAGCGCTCGGTCGTGAACATGCCGTCGTTCTTGCCCATCTGGATGACGCTCTCGATCTGGGGAAACTTGTTCTCCCGGAGGATCCCCTTCACGGACTGGTTGCCGCGGAGGATCGATAGGACGGGCACGCGGAACCCGATATCCTCCTTGATGACGAGATGCTGGACCACGAGCCACTGCAGCGTGGATGCGACCTGGTGGCGGATCTCCTCCTGGGCCTCAAGGGGGAAGGAGTTGCACAGCCGGTAGAGGGCGTCTTCCGCGTGGGTGGCGTGGAGGGTCGCGATGACCAGGTGCCCCGACTCGGCGGCATTGAGGGTGAGCCGCATGACCTCCGGCTCCCTCAGCTCCCCCACGACGATGACGTCGGGGTCCTCCCGAAGCACGTCGACGAGACCCTGCTCGAAGGACGGCATGTGGGCGCCCAGCTCACGCTGCTCGATAAAGGACTTTCTCGAAACATAGCGGTACTCGACGGGGTCCTCGAGGGTCACGATGTGGGCGGCCCGGCTGCGGTTGATCTCGTCGACCAGGGCGGCAATCGTCGTCGACTTGCCCGACCCGGTGGCGCCGCAGATGAGGACGAGGCCGGCGCGAAGCTCGGCGATCTGTTTCAGGGAGGGGTGGAGATTTAGCTTTTCGACGGTGGGAACGGTGCCGGGGAGCAGACGTATGGCGATGCTGAGCCCGCGCGTCGTGTTGAACACGTTGACCCGGATCCGGATGTTCCGGATCGTCATGGCCATGTCGACGGACCAGCGGCTCCTCAGGGTCTGCAGCTGCCTGACCGTGAGGATCTTCTTGACGATCCCGTCGATCTCTCCGTGCGTCCACCGGCCGGAGGTGTCGAAATGGATCTGGCCGTTCTTGCGGTAGACGACCGGATGCCCCCCGGTGATGTGCACATCGGAACAGCCCTCCTGGACGGCTGTCACGATGACCTTGCTGAACTTATTCATCCTTTTTTCCCCCCCGGATCCATCTGGATTCAACGATGCGGAATCCGCCTGAAGGTGCACATCTGGAAAAAGGATCAACAGCGCATGGTTCCGGCGGAGGTATTATAAGCAGAAAGCATGCCATGCATCCGGAGGGGTTATAAAATATAAAATTAGTAAAATCGCGCGGTTGCGGATTTGATGGTGCGTGCAGAAAATCGGCGGCAGGTCAAAAAATCGGCAGGCCCTCGGGCAGGTGCAACCGATGCATCAAATATTGTAGATTCACTCCTTGAACTTGCCCGAGTCCCTGATCTGGGCGATCAGCTCGTCGACGGTCGCCTTCTCGTCGATCATGAAGTGCTTCTCCGAGCCTTCGTCGGGGTGGAGAAAGATGACGGACTTGTCCTCGGCGGGCTGCTTCTTCGGTTTCGGCGCCGCCGGTTCGGGTTCCGCCTCGAGCAGCGGGGAGTGATAGATCACCTCCCGGGACGTCTCCTCGGAGGGCTTGAAGTTCTCGGCCGGCGGGTAGAAGGAGTCCTTCGCGCTCAGGTAGTCCTTGAGGTATCTCTCCATCGAGAACATGCCGTCGGCCTTCCCGGTCTGGATGGCGCTTTCGATCTGCGGCAGCTTGTTCTCCCGGATCATGCCCCGGACCGTGTTGTTGCCGCGCAGGATGGAGAGCAGGGGAACCCGGAATCCGTGCCGCTCGTGGAAGATGAGCTGCTGCACCACGATCCAGGCCAGCGTCGATGCGACCTGGAAGCGGATCTCCTCCTGGGCCTCGAGCGGGAAGGAGTTGAACATCCGGTACAGGGCGTCTTCCGCGTTGGTGGCGTGCAGCGAGGCGATCACGAGATGGCCCGACTCGGCGGCGTTGAGGGTCAGGCGCATGACCTCCGGCTCCCGCAGCTCCCCGACGACGATCACGTCCGGGTCCTGCCGCAGGACGTCGGTGAGCCCCTTTTCGAAGGAGGGCATGTGCGTCCCCAGTTCACGCTGCTCCACGAAGGACTGTTTCGAGATGAACCGGTACTCGATGGGGTCCTCGAGGGTGACGATATGGGCGGCCCGGCTGCGGTTGATCTCGTCGATGATGGCGGCGATCGTCGTCGACTTGCCGGTGCCCGTGGCCCCGCAGATGAGAACGAGCCCGGCCCGCAGCTCCGCGATCTGCTGCAGGGACGGGTGGAGGTTGAGGCGCTGGATCGTCGGGATGACGCCCGGCAGCAGGCGGATGGCGATGCTCAGCCCGCGCGTCGCGCTGAAGACATTGAGGCGCAGCCGCACGTGCTGGATCGTGACCGCGAGATCGACGGACCACTCCCTGCGCAGGATCTGCATCTGCCGCGGCGTGAGCAGCTTCCGGACCAGCCCGTCCACCTCGGCATGGCTCCACTTGACGGAGCGATCCTGCTGGATCTGACCGTTCTTCCGAAACACCACCGGGTGGGCGCCCGTGATGTGAATGTCCGAAACCCCCTCACGGACGGCTGCAGCGATGACG
>Ga0209407_1004660_pt1 | contig 11055 bp, 11 predicted proteins | sample AD_JPNHG3_MetaG_FD_184410 | JGI IMG/M metagenome (GOLD analysis project Ga0209407, IMG submission 184410) | Active sludge microbial communities of municipal wastewater-treating anaerobic digesters from Japan - AD_JPNHG3_MetaG (SPAdes) (version 2) | ecosystem: Engineered > Bioreactor > Anaerobic... | reverse complement strand
AGAAAAGCGCTTCCAGACTACCTATGAGGAATTGAAACAAGCCCGTGATGGAGCTTCTAGAGACTAACCGGCAAAAGCTTCCAGACTACCTATGAGGAATTGAAACTGCGTATAACAAATTGAAAGTTGACCGGCCCTGGGAAAGCTTCCAGACTACCTATGAGGAATTGAAACGAAAGATCGAGGACTCATACCGCGAGCCGAAAAAGCTTCCAGACTACCTATGAGGAATTGAAACCGATTGAAGTTGCTAAAGTTTTCGGTGGCGTGGTTTGGGCTTCCAGACTACCTATGAGGAATTGAAACCTGGACAGCAGTGGCGGATGCGGACTTGAAAGGTTACGCTTCCAGACTACCTATGAGGAATTGAAACTGGCATCACGCCAATCAACTCATACTTTTTGATGTCCTGCTTCCAGACTACCTATGAGGAATTGAAACCGAGCATAAGAAGTTCAAACGTCAGTACACCTGCGCTTCCAGACTACCTATGAGGAATTGAAACTAAATGTCGCAAAAGTAGTTGGAACGGCTGTCTGGCTTCCAGACTACCTATGAGGAATTGAAACGTTGCATTTTGAGTTTTGTGTTCTCGGCCCGGAGCTGCGCTTCCAGACTACCTATGAGGAATTGAAACCATAGTTCAGAGAGCACCGTCTCCGTATTCATCCTGGGCTTCCAGACTACCTATGAGGAATTGAAACGTAGCATCGTTGAACTTTCTCGCGGCACGTCTGGCTTCCAGACTACCTATGAGGAATTGAAACACTTGATCTACCTGAAACCGCAACGCTCCCCGAAGGCTTCCAGACTACCTATGAGGAATTGAAACACGATCGTATCCCACCATGTGAGTGAGCCGCCACCGCTTCCAGACTACCTATGAGGAATTGAAACGTGAAAGTCCTACCGCAAGCCTCCATGAACCGCCAAGCTTCCAGACTACCTATGAGGAATTGAAACATCTCTTTGGTCAAGGTCTGTTGATTCTCCAGCCGCTTCCAGACTACCTATGAGGAATTGAAACTATGGCCGTGCTCGAATATGCGCAGGCTCTTGAGGCCGCTTCCAGACTACCTATGAGGAATTGAAACACGTGCTCCTTCTCCATATTCTAGCTGGGTAGAAATCGCGCTTCCAGACTACCTATGAGGAATTGAAACCGAAACTCTCGACAAACCTTCAGCACCTCACAGGCTTCCAGACTACCTATGAGGAATTGAAACGCCACAGCGGGTGAAATGTTTGCCATGAGTCTGGCTTCCAGACTACCTATGAGGAATTGAAACATCATCCCAAAGTCTTTCTTCGCGGTCTCGGCATAGGCTTCCAGACTACCTATGAGGAATTGAAACGCACAAAACCTATTCGTTGTCTCCATACAACACCTCCGCTTCCAGACTACCTATGAGGAATTGAAACCAAGCTGCAAAGTGAGCTTGACGGTCTGACTCTTTCTGGCTTCCAGACTACCTATGAGGAATTGAAACAGGTTGTCGAGAGGCGCGTCGATGTCAAGACCTAGCTTCCAGACTACCTATGAGGAATTGAAACTTTCCGTATATGTCTACAGCTTTGACTCGGTACTTGCTTCCAGACTACCTATGAGGAATTGAAACATCATCCCAAAGTCTTTCTTCGCGGTCTCGGCATAGCTTCCAGACTACCTATGAGGAATTGAAACTATCTTCAAAGGTTTGGGCTTCGAGTCTGGCAAAATGGCTTCCAGACTACCTATGAGGAATTGAAACAAGGATCATTCGAGAATATTAGCTATCACTCTTCGCTTCCAGACTACCTATGAGGAATTGAAACTTGGTTCTTTGGTGTGGTCAGGGCTCAAATGGGCCGGCTTCCAGACTACCTATGAGGAATTGAAACTTGATTGACGCGTAGACCACTCGGACTCCAAGCCCTCGCTTCCAGACTACCTATGAGGAATTGAAACTATGGCCTGTCAGGAGCGATATAAAATCCATCTGACTGCTTCCAGACTACCTATGAGGAATTGAAACCAACTTTCTTTTCTGGTGGAAAGACGTATGTAAAGCTTCCAGACTACCTATGAGGAATTGAAACCCGGTACTGCTATACCTCTATACTTCACGGCGAGCTTCCAGACTACCTATGAGGAATTGAAACCGTGGCTCGTGGGGACTTGCGGGGGCATAGGTTCGGCTTCCAGACTACCTATGAGGAATTGAAACTCCATGATGCTGCCTCATTTCCGTATATGTCTACAGGCTTCCAGACTACCTATGAGGAATTGAAACGGATTGTATCCCACCATGTGAGCGGACCACCACCGCTTCCAGACTACCTATGAGGAATTGAAACGCATCCTTGTTTGAACCTCTTGTTCTGTGAATTCTGCTTCCAGACTACCTATGAGGAATTGAAACGATTGTCGGAGTTGTCTGTAACTTGTTGTGTTGTCGCTTCCAGACTACCTATGAGGAATTGAAACCTGCCCCCGCCAGTATTTTTGATGCCTCGACTGAGTTGCTTCCAGACTACCTATGAGGAATTGAAACAAAAAAGTCAGTGCCAATGACAATGAAGAGACAATCAGGCTTCCAGACTACCTATGAGGAATTGAAACAGAGTCTCGGAACGAAAGAAATCATTGAACCTATCGCTTCCAGACTACCTATGAGGAATTGAAACCCGGTACTGCTATACCTCTATACTTCACGGCGAGCTTCCAGACTACCTATGAGGAATTGAAACCTGGACCAACTGGCGATAACCCGCGCGGATCTTGCTTCCAGACTACCTATGAGGAATTGAAACCCGTTCTCATATAGCCATTTTGCCAGACTCGAAGCCGCTTCCAGACTACCTATGAGGAATTGAAACAACCGAAACACTATGAGAACTGGCTTCATTCTCCGAACGCTCGCTTCCAGACTACCTATGAGGAATTGAAACCTTGGCTCGGTTTGAGATGGGTGGGCCAGCAAATCGGCTTCCAGACTACCTATGAGGAATTGAAACGCAACGGCGAGTTTGTCGTCAATGCGAAATCAACGGGCTTCCAGACTACCTATGAGGAATTGAAACCCCGTAGACAATTCCTGAGCAATTCTCAGCGCAACCGCTTCCAGACTACCTATGAGGAATTGAAACAGGATATGCTCAAGTATCTCGACGGCACCAACAACGCGGCTTCCAGACTACCTATGAGGAATTGAAACGTAGGTAGAATGTTCTATCGTCGTGCGAGACACCCGCGCTTCCAGACTACCTATGAGGAATTGAAACCATGGTGGGATACGATTCTCAACACTCTCACGAGTGGCTTCCAGACTACCTATGAGGAATTGAAACATGTCTTTCACGCAAAGGTTGAGCCGTGGCGATTCGATGGCTTCCAGACTACCTATGAGGAATTGAAACGTGACCTGAAAAACAGAATCAAAAAAGCATCGGGTGCTTCCAGACTACCTATGAGGAATTGAAACGCCACAGCGGGTGAAATGTTTGCCATGAGTCTGTTGGCTTCCAGACTACCTATGAGGAATTGAAACTTGCCGCCCCGACCGCATATCGCACGACAGGCGGGCTTCCAGACTACCTATGAGGAATTGAAACTTCAGTCCGCTAGAACCAAATCCGTTCTCGCCTGCTTCCAGACTACCTATGAGGAATTGAAACCCAACCCTTGCCAGGCTACCCCGCCAAACAGTTTAGGCTTCCAGACTACCTATGAGGAATTGAAACACGTCCTGAGATGATATAAAGGCTTCTGCAAGGCTTCCAGACTACCTATGAGGAATTGAAACTTGCAAGAATGATTTTAGCCGGTGAGATTAAGACGGCTTCCAGACTACCTATGAGGAATTGAAACGTGAGCTTGTCTTTGATGGAGTATAGCGCATAGCCCGCTTCCAGACTACCTATGAGGAATTGAAACATTCCTCGAGGGTGTATTTCTTCCACTCTCCAGCTTCCAGACTACCTATGAGGAATTGAAACAGCCGAAATTGTGGTGATTCAAAAGCTGGATCCTCAGCTTCCAGACTACCTATGAGGAATTGAAACCCCAAACTTCCACGAGCTGCCCTTCAATGTCGAGGTGCTTCCAGACTACCTATGAGGAATTGAAACCATAAGCGAAACTCTCAAGTACAAAGAGGAATAGCGGCTTCCAGACTACCTATGAGGAATTGAAACTCCATGAACAGTCCAGAATTGATCCGGAAATATCCAGCTTCCAGACTACCTATGAGGAATTGAAACCGGGCTCTCTCCCCTTTCTCGATCAGCTTTCTAGCTTCCAGACTACCTATGAGGAATTGAAACAAATGGATAGGTGAAAAGACATTTGATCTTGCTGGCTTCCAGACTACCTATGAGGAATTGAAACCCTAACAAAACCTACGCAGGAACTTGCCTATAGCTTCCAGACTACCTATGAGGAATTGAAACTTTTTACTTCTGTTGGAACGTTGAATTGGCAAACTTCTCGCTTCCAGACTACCTATGAGGAATTGAAACCCGCGCTCGCCGCGGGTATGGGCATAGGAACGTTCCTTGCTTCCAGACTACCTATGAGGAATTGAAACTTTTATATGAGTGAATGTTACGGTCATTTTGGCACGCTTCCAGACTACCTATGAGGAATTGAAACACCCAGCTGGCCCGACACTTTTTCCAATCTGAACATTAGCTTCCAGACTACCTATGAGGAATTGAAACAGGGTATAATCAAGGTGAAATTGCTCGCCATTGGTGCTTCCAGACTACCTATGAGGAATTGAAACTATGATGTTGCGGTTTGGGCTAAGGACAATGTCCTCCCTGCTTCCAGACTACCTATGAGGAATTGAAACAGATCGTCGAGATCGGATTCAGGAGCATGTTGATAGCTTGCTTCCAGACTACCTATGAGGAATTGAAACTCCTGCTGTACGACTTTGATACTTGGTTTTTCCGCTTCCAGACTACCTATGAGGAATTGAAACATTCCCACGCTCTCGAGCCATTCGGTCAGTTTCGGGGAGCTTCCAGACTACCTATGAGGAATTGAAACCAACTCCAGCCGTTCGACATAGCGGAAATCGAGCGCTTCCAGACTACCTATGAGGAATTGAAACACTGACCGAATGGAGGTGAAAGGATATGATGAAGGCTTCCAGACTACCTATGAGGAATTGAAACTCTGGAGATCTCCCCCTCTCCGGTCCGGTCGAGCTTCCAGACTACCTATGAGGAATTGAAACTAGAACATTCCACATACAAAACCACAAAATCCCGCTTCCAGACTACCTATGAGGAATTGAAACCAGCGTCCGTTGCTATATGGTTTGCTACTATCTTTCCGCTTCCAGACTACCTATGAGGAATTGAAACAATGCAATACTCGATGCAGCGGGTGATCTTGAAGCGCTTCCAGACTACCTATGAGGAATTGAAACTTCAGAAAGCAGCAAACTGGATGGAAGACTTCAGCGCTTCCAGACTACCTATGAGGAATTGAAACAGAGGTTGATGATCGGACCTAGTATTTCCATCACGGCTTCCAGACTACCTATGAGGAATTGAAACATGCGAAGTCAACCGAAAAGTGGCTACCGTTCTTGCTTCCAGACTACCTATGAGGAATTGAAACCGAACCAACTCCAAGACTCAAGTTAGACCAGTTTCTGCTTCCAGACTACCTATGAGGAATTGAAACAGGTCGCTTTCGGAGTTGGCTTCCCAATCCACCGCTTCCAGACTACCTATGAGGAATTGAAACGAGAAACTGTCTGTCAAATTCTTGAGATATGTCATTGCTTCCAGACTACCTATGAGGAATTGAAACATAGCTGTCTCTGAGTCTATCTTCAAAGTTGCCGCTTCCAGACTACCTATGAGGAATTGAAACCACTATGTGCTTGAACGCAGCCCTTCTCCGTATTCGCTTCCAGACTACCTATGAGGAATTGAAACATCATCCCAAAGTCTTTCTTCGCGGTCTCGGCATGCTTCCAGACTACCTATGAGGAATTGAAACTCGGTGTCTGGACCGGCTTGAATCGCTTTCCCGCTTCCAGACTACCTATGAGGAATTGAAACCCGATCCAGCTTTGATATGATTGGCCTCTATGGCGCTTCCAGACTACCTATGAGGAATTGAAACAAAGTTGCGCAGGATCTTTCAACAGGCGAGGCCGAGCTTCCAGACTACCTATGAGGAATTGAAACTCTATAAATTCCTTCGATTGGACAACCGCTATTTCAGCTTCCAGACTACCTATGAGGAATTGAAACCTAGACGAGGCACAAACCGTATAACCAGGAACACAGCTTCCAGACTACCTATGAGGAATTGAAACTCAGCCATTCAACGGCTTTTGGATTCTGTTTGATGCTTCCAGACTACCTATGAGGAATTGAAACTAAATCGGTAGCCAATGCTCCACCCATACTCAAGCTTCCAGACTACCTATGAGGAATTGAAACACTACGGTTATACTCCTGCCGAGGGTTGGACGTTCGGCTTCCAGACTACCTATGAGGAATTGAAACCGCTGTCGAGTGGCTTCTCGGAAGGTGACGAGATAAGCTTCCAGACTACCTATGAGGAATTGAAACACTTCATTGGGTAAGGCCATTGGAGATTATGAAGCCGAGCTTCCAGACTACCTATGAGGAATTGAAACAAGTATTTCTCCGTTCCTTCCGGTTTTCTGGCCGGCTTCCAGACTACCTATGAGGAATTGAAACTCTTCTTTCCATACTGTCGCCACGAAGTACCCAGGCTTCCAGACTACCTATGAGGAATTGAAACTCAATTGATACCGTTTTAGGTGATCGGAGGTGAGGCTTCCAGACTACCTATGAGGAATTGAAACAGAGAGATAAGGGAGGTAGTGGATGGATTCAAACAAGGCTTCCAGACTACCTATGAGGAATTGAAACTCGAATATACCAGGTTGATCCGGTTCTTCCGGGATAGCTTCCAGACTACCTATGAGGAATTGAAACCAGATAACCTCGATCCAATTGATCCAGATAATCCAGCTTCCAGACTACCTATGAGGAATTGAAACAGTCCGAACTCCTGGCAAACGGGGGAGATATCAAGTCTCGCTTCCAGACTACCTATGAGGAATTGAAACTTCTTCATCTTGGCTATCTCATATTCGTTCTCGGTCACGCTTCCAGACTACCTATGAGGAATTGAAACGTACAAATGTACTGTATGAAACGAAAAAAGCCCCGCTTCCAGACTACCTATGAGGAATTGAAACTTTTTTCTGCCAAAACCCGTCTTCGCTGAACTCGCTTCCAGACTACCTATGAGGAATTGAAACACAAATATAGGGAGCTGTTGCTCGGTGATGCTCATGGCTTCCAGACTACCTATGAGGAATTGAAACTCTCAAGGGTGAGGACGAATCGAGTCGTTCAGACGAGCTTCCAGACTACCTATGAGGAATTGAAACTCGACAAAAGCGCTGCAGCCGGGACGTACTACAAGGCTTCCAGACTACCTATGAGGAATTGAAACCCGAAATAGCCGGCGCCGTGTTGAAAATCTTTGACAAGGCTTCCAGACTACCTATGAGGAATTGAAACTCTACTACTATCTGAAGAACGTGAAGGAAAACGGGAGCTTCCAGACTACCTATGAGGAATTGAAACCAAAAACCCTTCAAGTACAACCGACCTGTCAATCTCGCTTCCAGACTACCTATGAGGAATTGAAACTGGAATCGGCGGTGCACCACGCAGATTCAAAGCCTTGCTTCCAGACTACCTATGAGGAATTGAAACGGTCGTTCTCGGCGCGAAACGCGTCGAGTTCAAACCGCTTCCAGACTACCTATGAGGAATTGAAACCCTTCAGCGATGATCTCTCGAATCATCTGAAGCTCTGCTTCCAGACTACCTATGAGGAATTGAAACGTTGGAGCCGGATCGACACTTATCTCAGGTGTCCGGCTTCCAGACTACCTATGAGGAATTGAAACTAATCTCGTTCACTTCGGCCATTGCGGCGGCGGCGCTTCCAGACTACCTATGAGGAATTGAAACCGCCGCCGAAACTCATGAGCCCCTTCGACGCAAGCTTCCAGACTACCTATGAGGAATTGAAACAATAGAGGAGTTTCACACGCATTGAGCATCTCGACGCTTCCAGACTACCTATGAGGAATTGAAACTGGGCAGACTTCAAAAATGGGGCTTTGAGAAAATAGCTTCCAGACTACCTATGAGGAATTGAAACTCGGTGTTCGCACTGGTTCCGGTGTAGGTTATGACGCTTCCAGACTACCTATGAGGAATTGAAACTGAGTCCCTGCAAGTATTACCAGGCCCGATTGTATCGCTTCCAGACTACCTATGAGGAATTGAAACTCGTCAAAACCAAGATTGAATGTGTCGCACATTGCGGCTTCCAGACTACCTATGAGGAATTGAAACTCACTGGAGTCTGTATTGCCTCCAAAGAATACAACATGCTTCCAGACTACCTATGAGGAATTGAAACTTTAAGATGAGATGATTGACTCGGTATGTTTGCCGGCTTCCAGACTACCTATGAGGAATTGAAACACAGAAACATCGTCTCGCCTCCATTACGACACGGCTTCCAGACTACCTATGAGGAATTGAAACTTTAAGATGAGATGATTGACTCGGTATGTTTGCCGCTTCCAGACTACCTATGAGGAATTGAAACAACTTGACTTCAAAGGTATATTCTCTGTCGTTCTTGCTTCCAGACTACCTATGAGGAATTGAAACCAGCGTTAGTCAAGTGACTGAAAATGAAGCCACGGCTTCCAGACTACCTATGAGGAATTGAAACCTTTTTCTTTCTCATGTTCTCTTCCTCCCTTTTGTGGCGCTTCCAGACTACCTATGAGGAATTGAAACATCTCTCCCCTGTACCCTGCGTCAATCACGCCGCCGGCTTCCAGACTACCTATGAGGAATTGAAACTCCTTCTTCCAGTAACGTCAAGCGTTGCCTCTCTCTCGCTTCCAGACTACCTATGAGGAATTGAAACGGGAAGAGAAGAATCTCGTATGCGCTCTTGTCGAGCTTCCAGACTACCTATGAGGAATTGAAACTTGTTTTCTAGCAAAGAAGAAGTGCTGTATTTTGCTAGGCTTCCAGACTACCTATGAGGAATTGAAACTTTCTAGTGGCGCCCTTGATTCAACCAACGTTCCGCTTCCAGACTACCTATGAGGAATTGAAACAATACATTCAGGCCGGGCCGGACGAAGAAAACTATCGCTTCCAGACTACCTATGAGGAATTGAAACGATTAAAGATAAAGTATCTGATACCCGCAAAGGGCTTCCAGACTACCTATGAGGAATTGAAACGGCAGTACGACTCGGTAGCGTGGACGTACACAGACAGCTTCCAGACTACCTATGAGGAATTGAAACTCTGGAATTGTCGTGTCCTTTGCGCTGGCTATATTTTGAGCTTCCAGACTACCTATGAGGAATTGAAACGAGTCCATCGGACAACTACAACCGCGGAGACGCGGCGCTTCCAGACTACCTATGAGGAATTGAAACTAAGGGGTTCCGAAACCATTCCATTGTTCCCTATTTCGCTTCCAGACTACCTATGAGGAATTGAAACTGGCCGGCCACGAGGTTATGGCCCTGAATACATGCTTCCAGACTACCTATGAGGAATTGAAACTCGAAATACACACTCACGCTATCCGTCGCTCCGGGAAAGCTTCCAGACTACCTATGAGGAATTGAAACCTTGGAGGCGGTGCCGAGGCTGGGGCCGCTTTCTCGCTTCCAGACTACCTATGAGGAATTGAAACTAGTAAATCTCAAGGGCCTGAACGCAGAGATGGGCTTCCAGACTACCTATGAGGAATTGAAACCCGACAAGACGTTGTATGAGTATCTAAAAGAGCTTTTTGCTTCCAGACTACCTATGAGGAATTGAAACCGCGGACAGGTCGGACGCTATCAGGATGGAAAACGCTGCTTCCAGACTACCTATGAGGAATTGAAACTTGTGTTTGCTTCTTTGAGTTTCCTCTGGTACTCGCTTCCAGACTACCTATGAGGAATTGAAACATGAATTTCGGTAATACTGCATTCTGGTGGGTCTGGCTTCCAGACTACCTATGAGGAATTGAAACTGGAATTGTTAGATGCGCCCACTGTACCGATTCCGCTTCCAGACTACCTATGAGGAATTGAAACACGTCCCAGGGTGCGACTACGGTTATGCCGTTGTCTGTGCTTCCAGACTACCTATGAGGAATTGAAACTGGGATTCGACGCAATTTCTTCCTGTTTTGGATAGAGGCTTCCAGACTACCTATGAGGAATTGAAACCGTCCTGTGTAGCCGCGTCTCCGCGGTTGTAGTTGTGCTTCCAGACTACCTATGAGGAATTGAAACATCATAAACAAAGCATCGAACGGACTATTGAAGCCGCTTCCAGACTACCTATGAGGAATTGAAACTGGAGTCGAAGTCGTCCGTGTTGCAAGTCCAGTCTGCCTGCTTCCAGACTACCTATGAGGAATTGAAACATGCGATAGCCCTTACCTCTTTTCCCAAACAACTTGAAGCTTCCAGACTACCTATGAGGAATTGAAACGTAGGCATTGAGCTCGAACGCTCAGGAGGATACAGCTTCCAGACTACCTATGAGGAATTGAAACGCATCTCAAATCTGCTCAAATTGAGTATGGTTGGGCTTCCAGACTACCTATGAGGAATTGAAACCGACAAGCCCAATCGCTCCGGCGGCAGCAGCACCGCTTCCAGACTACCTATGAGGAATTGAAACTTTTTCTCTAACGAGCGGAGGGATGGCAATGACGCGCTTCCAGACTACCTATGAGGAATTGAAACATCAAGTTCTGATAGCGCATCCTCTCGGTGAAGCTCCGCTTCCAGACTACCTATGAGGAATTGAAACCCTCCTTTCGTTTGAAATTGTGGTATCGTCTGGAACGGCTTCCAGACTACCTATGAGGAATTGAAACGCTCAAAGGTTTCAGAAGTGTCTACTCTTGAATATGCTTCCAGACTACCTATGAGGAATTGAAACCTAAGGGCT
>Ga0209407_1004652_pt1 | contig 11072 bp, 6 predicted proteins | sample AD_JPNHG3_MetaG_FD_184410 | JGI IMG/M metagenome (GOLD analysis project Ga0209407, IMG submission 184410) | Active sludge microbial communities of municipal wastewater-treating anaerobic digesters from Japan - AD_JPNHG3_MetaG (SPAdes) (version 2) | ecosystem: Engineered > Bioreactor > Anaerobic >... | reverse complement strand
TCCCTCTTTTCCTTCCATGAAACAGATTTTTAAGAAATCCGGTGACCACTTTGCCCTCGGATAACAATATTCTTCATTCCCCAATAAAACCACCTGAATTTCCTTTGTTTTCAGGTTACAAGATTTAATCATATTAATTCCATTGGAATCCCTACAACAGAATAAAAAAACCTCATCTCTGGGATTAAAATCCTGAATCAAATGAGTTCCTACCTGTTCTCCCTGATTATTTAAATCAACAACCAGTTCATTATATGAATTATCGATATTACTTTTATATATCTTGCCATTTTTTTCATATATAAAAGTATAACTATCCGATAGGAAATAATCCGGGAAATAGTCAATTTTATGGTCATTAGTGCCATCAATATTAATTATATGACATTCTTCAGGATAAGAGATAATATGATATTTATAGATTAATTTCTTACTGTCAGGAGTCCAATAAGGAACAGTTGCAGAATAAATGCTTGAAGAAATAAATTCTATACATGTATCATTAAAGGTATCGTAGAGGTACAGATAATTTTTTAAATGATCAAAAGCAATATACCTACCATCAGGTGACCATGTGGGATTATAATCGACGCCACTCATTTTATCTGTGATGTTATAGTAACCTGTACCTTTATTATTATTCAGGCAAATATCCCATTCTTTATTATAACAGAACGCAAATTGCATGATAAATAATTCGACCTGAAAATTGATGATAGTATCCGATTCAAAATGACAATCATTAAATTGAGTAGAAGAGATTCTAGGCTTTGTCTCAGCTTTATTATTTATCACAACATTATAGGATACTGTTGAAACTGCTTCATCAATCTTCTTTTGGAAGAAATAAGTATTAAAACGTGTGGCATTAAATGATGAAAATGCACCAAATTGGTTATATATACCAAAAACCATTTTACCTACCCTAATTTCATTGCCTGCCTGAAGTTTGTAGATATAAACTCCGGTAGATACCTTTTGGCCAAGTTCATTCTTACCATCCCAGATAACACTATATACTCCGGGTGATTTGTTATCTGAGATAAACTTCCGGACTTCCCTTCCCAGTAAGTCGTAGATAGTAATTTGTACATCGGATTTGATATTGAGTTTATACTGGATAGAAGTTGATGCTGAAAAGGGATTGGGAAAATTCTGAGCCAATTCAATATTGGCAGGCAACTTGTAATCAAAATGGTCTATCCCGGACGGCACGGTCAATCGATAATACCCACAGGTATCGGTAATGGTGGAATATTTTTGAGTAGTGTCGTTCTGATTAATAAAAGTCACTGAAGCGTATCTGACCGGTGTTTGGTCTTCTACAGAGATTTTTCCTTGAATATTGAAAGTCTGAGCTAAGAGGATAGGTGTTGTTGAAAATAGTAAAATAAATGCATATCGAAATATCCAATTTCTTAGTAAATCTCTAATAGATTCTGAATTTTTAAAAAGTAACATATTGACGCCGAGCATTTCCTTTATGACTTCGAATAACCCTGAAATTTAATCTCCTCATTGCTTATCCAATCATCATATTCTCTAAACATTTCCTCGTTTCGAAAGTAATTTATCAGGTAAAAAGCTATTTGTCAAATATTATTAATATTCTTTAGTCATGGAGTCGTTCGCTTAAAAAACAGCTGGTTTCCATTAAGAGGTGAACCAGGCAACTGATTGGCTGACTGAATAATTAAATCCTCCCAAAGTACAGAAACCTTCGGGAGGGATCTGGTATTATCGCATAAAGACCATCTTTTTAGTCGCATTGAATCCAGAAGTTGTTTTCAGGGAATAGAGATATATCCCACTGGGCACTATTTGCCCAAAACTGTCTTTGCCATCCCAAATGACTTTTTGTATTCCAGCTGGCTGTCTCTTATCAACCAATCTGATTACTTCACGTCCCAGAATATCATAAATCGTCAACATCACTTGTGATTCTTGCTGCAAGTCATAAGCAATCGTAGTCGAAGGATTGAAAGGATTAGGGTAATTCTGATTAAGGATATATTTATCGGCGTACGTATTATCAGACTTATCTACCGAGACGGTAAGTACACCATATTTAATAATTGTACCTTGATTTGTCAGAGCCCACCCGTTTCTGTCTTTCAAAAAGAAAATATCTTTTATCCAGCCTAAACTGTCGCATTCAAATTGACCCATCCAGGATTTACCGCTATCTGGTGAATAATAAATTCTGCTAGTCCCTAACTCCGTGAGCCAACCTTCAAAGTTGGATAAAAATACGATATTCCTTAAAGATTTTCCTTCCAATGTTGACTGCCGGCTCCAGGTCTCACCACCATCCAGAGTTAAGTATAACGATACGCTGTCATGCCACGCACTACTGACTATCCAATCTTCACTAATCCATCCAATACTATCATTTAAAAAATAAATATCACCGGACCATTCTATATCTATAAGTTTTCTTTCCCATTCTTTTCCACCATCCGTTGATTTATAGAATCCTCCCATAAGAATTTGCATGGCATAACAAGTGGGGCTGTTTGAGCAATCCAAATAAGAAAATCCATACTGATTAAAGTTATAACTGTTAGACCAGCTATGACCTGAATCACCTGAGCAATGGACCTCACCAAAATTTGAGATAAAATAGATACTATCACCCGCACCAGGACCTAAACTACTGTAGATTAATCCGCTATCACCGTTAACTTCAACCGTTGTCCACGTGTCACCACCATTATTTGTACGGATGAGTGTTCTATTATATCCCGCAGCAAATCCATTCTGATTATCCATAAAATAAACTGATACAAGTGTATTTTCAGTCTCACTATTTTGAGGCAACCAAGTAGTCCCCCCATCATCTGTAGTATAAATTCTCCCACTATCACCAACAATCCAGCCCTTTATAGAATCAACGAAAAATACTTTATTCATATCGCTGGTCGCTTCTGAAATAATTTTCCATCCACAATTTTGCTGAATGTTAAATGTACTATTGTTATTTTCACAATAGCCATTTATGAAAACTGTAAAACCGATTCCATTTTTACTGAAATCAAACCTACTAAAAAGAACGCATAAAAGAAGAAACAAACGAAAAAAACTTACTTCTTTTTTTCGTAGTACCTCCAATTTGATTATCTACTTCTCTCTTTTAAAACGCAGAACAATTCCGCGGGATTTTGAATTAACAGGAACCGAGCCAACCGCCCATCCTAAATTCTTATTAATAAAATATATCTTGAGTATATGGTGGACATATTCAAGTTCATTTCTTTTTACCATTGCTTCAGGCAGAAACTCCCAGGTCTGCCCGCCATCTATAGTTTGTGCTATGGCATAACTTCCCAGCGAAAAAGTCCCAATCCATCCACTCAAAGAATCTGCAAAACAGAGGGTATTTACGCCATCTAAACAAAATGACCAAGCGTCACGATACGTCTGAATCCATGTTTCACCGCCATCTATTGTCCTGAGAAGCCTAATGCTATACGGACTGTTATAATCGGCCCCCAGCCATCCAATTTTATCACTTATAAATTGAATCGATGAAAAATAGACTGATAGAGAAATACCTAATTCTTTCCTGGTCCAGTTTGTTCCAGAATCAGCAGAGAAGAAAAGTGTACGGCCAATTCCGCATATCCAAATCTTACGCTGATCAACAATAGAGATACAGGTAAGTGTATAAGATGGCACAGGAGTTATATCATCCCAGGTTTCGCCCCCGTCAACGGTTTTTAACAAGATACCACTGATTCCTTCTGCCCAAAAACCACCAACGGCGAAACCGATCTCACCATTCAAAAATTCAATGTCATGAAAACGCCCGGAATTAAGATTTTTACTATACTTGATGTTCCAGGTTTTGCCGCCATCTGTTGTCTTGAATATTGAATTATTACTACCGATAAAGCCGGTTACGGTATCAATAAACTCCACAGCATATAAATCCTTTTCATTATCTTCATAGCCCGGCAGTTGTTCAAACGGAAATGCCTGTTGTTGCCATGTATCACCACCATCTATTGTATGCAGAATCGTCCCGCTGTCGCCCACAGCCCAACCATTCTGATCATCAATAAAAATTATATCTCTTAATGTTTTGGTGCATATTATATCAAGCTTGGTCCAATTACCATAGTCTTTTACACAAAAATTCAAAGTGGTATCACTCTGAACAGCAATATCAGCAACCTTAGATGTAAATATATAGGGCAGGGTGCTATCTGAATTTGTAATCTTCACGTCATATATTTTTAGCGTCTCCTGTATCAAATCATGATGATTTTCCTGACTGGATTTTTCTCGAATGTTTCCGGTTTTATTTGATATATTGCTAAGTGGTGGAATATTTGTTAGAGTAGTCCCTTGAAGAACGAGCATTTTTCCAACTCGTGATTCATTTCCCGCATTTAATTGATATAAATAGATACCTGTGGCAACACTTTTACCCTGTTCATTCTTACCATCCCAGATAACACTATATACTCCGGGTGATTTGTTATCTGAGATAAACTTCCGGACTTCCCTTCCCAGTAAGTCGTAGATAGTAATTTCTACATCGGATTTGATATTGAGTTTATACTGGATAGAAGTTGATGCTGAAAAGGGATTGGGATAATTCTGAGCCAATTCAATGTTGGCAGGCAACTTGTAATCAAAATGGTCTATCCCGGTTGGCACGGTCAATCGATAATACCCACAGGTATCGGTAATGGCGGAATATTTTTGAGTAGTGTCGTTCTGATTAATAAAAGTTACCGAAGCGTATCTGACCGGTGTTTGGTCTTCTACAGAGATTTTTCCTTGAATATTGAAAGTCTGAGCTAAGAGGATAGGTGTTGTTGAAAATAGTAAAATAAATGCATATCGAAATATCCAATTTCTTAGTAAATCTCTAATAGATTCTGAATTTTTAAAAAGTAACATATTGACGCCGAGCATTTCCTTTATGACTTCGAATAACCCTGAAATTTAATCTCCTCATTGCTTATCCAATCATCATATTCTCTAAACATTTCCTCGTTTCGAAAGTAATTTATCAGGTAAAAAGCTATTTGTCAAATATTATTAATATTCTTTAGTCATGGAGTCGTTCGCTTAAAAAACAGCTGGTTTCCATTAAGAGGTGAACCAGGCAACTGATTGGCTGACTGAATAATTAAATCCTCCCAAAGTACAGAAACCTTCGGGAGGGATCTGGTATTATCGCATAAAGACCATCTTTTTAGTCGCATTGAATCCAGAAGTTGTTTTCAGGGAATAGAGATATATCCCACTGGGCACTATTTGCCCAAAACTGTCTTTGCCATCCCAAATAGCCTGACGAGCACCGGCCGACTGTCTATCATTGACTAATCTGATGACCTCACGGCCGAGAATATCGTAGATCGTCAGCGTTATGTGCGATTCTTCCGGTAGATCGAAAGCAATCATAGTCGAGGGATTGAAGGGATTGGGAAAATTCTGAGCCAACTCAATGTTGGCAGGCAACTTGTAATCAAAATGGTCTATCCCGGTTGGCACGGTCAATCGATAATACCCACAGGTATCGGTAATGGTGGAATATTTTTGAGTAGTATCGTCCTGATTAATAAAAGTCACTGAAGCATATTTAACAGGTAACAGATTGGTAGTTATTACTGAGCCCTCGACAGTTATAGGTTGCGTAAAGGAGATTTTAAAGGTTAAAATAACTAAATAGAAACAGGTTACTATAAACCGAGATAGCCAGTCTTTTCGTGGTTTTTGCAGTCTTCGCGCGATAGTCACGCGTTCGATTTCGGTCACATCGCTCTGTTCCCAACCTTCATTTCTGTCGGTTCTCATGGCTAACTTTCCAACATAATCTATCGCAAAATTCTCATTCCCTACAATATTCGGACTATCTAATGGGAGTGACTCTTAGGTAAACGTTTCCTAAACGCCTGTAAAAAGTCTTGAAATTTAATTTCCTTATATATGACTCCCTGTCATTTTAAACACTTCTTAATTCTAAACTTAAATTACTAAGCAATAAGTTATCCGTCAAATTCTTATTCATAAAATAACTCAACGCTCCCGTGTACACTGCTTGTTTTGTAAGAACCGAATAAATATTATAAATTTTGGTTGCTTTTTGCCACCCTAGCTCAGCTGGTAGAGCAGACGATTCGTAATCGTCAGGTCAACGGTTCGATTCCGTTGGGTGGCTCAAAATATTTTCTTACAGTTAGAAAATTCTTTCAACTGGCTATTTTTGGATAGTCTTCCCCACACCACCAACAGCAGTAGTATCGCAGATTTCAAATATTATTTCAATTCAATAATGAAGCTTAGACAACCAGATGGATTAATTCCGGCAGAATGGCATAATGGCAGGGCGGAAATCCGATAATTTCCCCATCGGCTTCAATGGGAATATGTTGACCGGGGGCGTCAAAACTCAGGTTTTGTACCCGACAATATTCAGCTTGCGGCGTTTTCAAGATGGTTCCAGAGTAAAGTAAAGGAATCATTCGAAAAGTATGAACGGTATCCATTGCGGCAATCGTAGCGACGTGCAAGAAATGATCATTATAACTAGTTGGCACACCGTAGTTCATACCGCCGCCGAAGTAGGGCGATTTGAAAACAGTGATGTTTTTGATTTTTTGGGTGGTAAAGGGCTGACTTTCATAGGAGATGCGGCTGTCTATATTTTCGAATTGGATAATGGCCTTAATCCCCGCACTGACCGCCGCCAGATCAACATTAATTCTCTTCAGCAAATTCATCGTTGGGCGTTTCTGGTTGAATTTTTCAATGGAACGACTTATTACTCCAATGCTGGAATTGGCCAAAAAATAGCGCACAACCTTTTCAGCCCGTGCGTTCAGACATTCAAGTTTGCCCACATCAACTAAATAATCCTTGCCATCGGCGATCCGTTGTAGTAGTGTCTGGGGGTTGGGAAACATTTTAGCCACATCGCAACTACTGCCAGCCGTGAGGTAAACCAAACGCAAGTCGGGATTCACCGGACGGTCTTTTACGAGTATGCCGTTGAGAGCTTCGTTCAAAGTACCGTCGCCGCCGAAAACGATGAGCCGGTCGGCTCCTTTGGCAAGACGTTCGCGGGCTAAAACCGTCGCATGCCCGTGATATTCCGTGATATGAAAATCTATACTGAACCCAGCCTGGGTTGCGATTTTCAAGAAATCCAGCCAGCGCCGACGGGCTTTCCCACCGCAGGCTTGCAGGTTACAAATGATGGAAATGCTTTTTTTCTTTTTCAATGTAATGACAGATCCTCCCAGATTTGACCTTGACGCAGGGCGGAAATTAGCAAGCGGGTTTCGTCGTCTTTTTTATCCGAAGCGATGTAGCAATTCAGATGAATTTTAAGATGCGGTAATCCGGATAACAAAGCCGCGAGAGGTGAATTTTGTTGAAAACCGATCCGAAAGAGGCGATATTTAAGCTTTTTTTCATTAATTAAATATCGGATTAAATCGCGTGCGGCTGAGGTATGTTCTTTCTCATAAACAATATGCCGGATCTGTAGTTCATTTAACGGTTCACCCGCCTGCGGAAATATTTTTAAAGATTTCGATAATCCAGATAGCGTTTTTAGCCAGCCATCATATTTTTCGACAATTGTTCTCTTGAAACTGGATTGATCCCACCAAGTCAGTGCCGCAACCGGGCGACCATCTTTATTGGCAATCAGTCCATTTTCCGAACTAAAATTCGGCTGGTTCAATAAAGCAGAAAGGCGTTTTGGTGTCCATTCAAATGTCAAAGAGTAACCTCGAAAAAAATCAGTGAACAATCGTGTCAGATGATCGAGGTCGCCTTCGCGGAACGATCGAATTTGGTAGCCGCCAGTAACTTGCGGTCGAAAAAGTGGAAAAATGTAATTGATTACAAACCGATTGATTGGGTGAAAAGGCGGCATACCGACCCGACCAGCTAAAATGGGTGCCATCGCCTCATTGTCAGTCATCGTAATTACTATAGCCATTTCGACGGGAACCGCCCGCAAATAATTGACAACGGCATTCATCAGACGAAAACTGGTCAAACCCTTGCGCGCCGCCGCGGCGACTTTGATCCCGCCGATATAACCGATCAGCGTCTTTTCCCCTAATAACAGAACTTCCCGCAGGCAACAACCAATGGCTCCCTGAATAACTCCATCCTGTTCAGCAACGAATACGCGGGCGTCTTCGCCCTGTAAATTTGCCAGTAGAAAATAATCTGGCGTGCGGTCAACATTGATGATTAGGTGGCTTTCCATCGGTGACTCGCGCGCAAGCGCGAGCAAGCTTTGATTGTCTTCATTAGTTGCTAGGCGTATCTTCATTCCGTTCAATCCTTAATTAACAAAAGATTGTTTTGAAAATCAAATTCAGTTTTTCCATTTCCTGATTGATTTTGGAATCAAGCTGGAAATGTTTAAAATTTCACCTTAAAAAAGGAGAATCTGGTAAATGATGGCACCAACAAATACCCCACTCGGCTCGGCACTTTTTATAGTTCTGCTGGTAGTCGCACTAGGCTGGTTCGTTTGGCTGATGTATCGGAGAATAGCTGTAATTGCGGCTGGTCAGCCCCAAAATCGCTTTGACCATATCGGACGACGAATCGGCGCTTTTTTCACACAAGGAATTGCTCAAACGAAAATCCGTGATCGGCGTTTCTGGTCTGCCGGCTATATGCATGCATTTATTTTTTGGGGCTTTCTGGTAGTTTCGATCAATACGATTCAAATGATTGGGCAGGGATTCAATCCCAATTTCGTCCTACCGGGTTTTCATACTGGACAGACTCTCGGACAGATTTATCTCTGGCTCAAAGATATTTTCGAAGTTTTAGTTCTGCTCAGCGTGATTTATGCCCTTATTCAGCGCCTGATCATCCGCCCAAAACGCCTGACGTTATCCGCTTCAGCGAATCTAATTTTGCTAATGATTGCGATTTTGATGGTTACAGACCTTTTAATGACCGGGTTGACCGTCGCGTTTGAAGCAGATACCGATCGGACGGTCGTCGGGGTAGTCTTTGCCCGTGTTTTTCGCAATACCAGTCCGGAGTTCGCCGTAAAATTTTTTCATCTTAATTGGTGGTTGCATCTTATAACTCTGCTATCCTTTTTCCCATTTCTGCCGCTTTCCAAGCACTTTCATATTATAACGTCCTTGCCAGCGGTTTTTTTCAAACGGCTTGACAGAGGATATGTGCGCTTTTTGGATGTAGAAAACGGCGAGCGCTTCGGGGCATCCCGCATTGAACATCTCGGCTGGAAAGATTTGCTGGATGTTTTTACCTGTACAGAATGCGGTCGTTGTCAGACGGTTTGCCCGGCGTTCGAATCCGGCAAGCCACTGAGTCCGAAGGAATTCAACATGGCTTTGCGGCATCATCTTATTAAGTACACGACTGATATTATTAAAGATAAAAGACAAAAATCTCAATCGCCACGCGCTGAAAAATTGGTGGGCGACACCATCAGAGAGGAAACGCTTTGGGCTTGTACCACCTGCCGGGCTTGTGAAGAAGTCTGTCCACTGAGCATCGAGTTCATTGATCGGATTGTCGAAATGCGCCGACACCTGGTACTGGAAGAAAGCCGTTTTCCGGAAGCGGCAGAATTGGCATTCCGTAATTTGGAAAGCTACGGTAATCCCTGGGGCGCCTCTGATCGCGAAAAGTGGACGGAAGGTCTGGCAATTCCGCGGGCAGATGAAAAAGCCGACTTTGAATATCTCTTTTGGGTTGGATGCGCCGGAACTTTCGATGAACACGCCCAAAAAACTTCCCGCGCAATGATAAAATTGCTGAACGCCGCCCGGGTCAATTATGCCATTCTGGGCGATGCCGAAAATTGTACCGGTGACACCGCTCGCCGACTTGGTAACGAATACCTTTTTCAGACTTTAGCCAATCAAAACATCGAGACTTTCCACAATCTCGGCGTCCAAAAAATTATCACCCAATGTGCCCACTGCTATAATACTCTGAAAAATGAATATCCCCAGCTAGGAGGCAAATTCGAGGTTATCAGTCATGTCGAAATGATTGCCAATCTATTAGCGGCGGGACGTTTGAAAATCAATCAGCCGTTAAAAGGCAAATTGACCTATCACGACGCCTGTTATCTCGGACGGCACAATGGCATTTATGATGCGCCCCGTCAGATTATCGCGGCCTTACAAGCTGATTTTCAAGAAGCAACTCGCCACGGTAATAATGCTCTATGTTGCGGTGCCGGCGGTGGACGAATGTGGCTGGAAGAAGCCCCAGCTCAGCGCGTCAATACCCTGCGAGCAAAGGAACTCACCACAATGAATCCGGATATTATTGCCACCGCCTGTCCTTTCTGTACAACTATGCTTTATGACGGATTAAAGGAACAAAATTCGCGCGTAAAATGCCTCGATCTGGCGGTACTGGTCGCCAGCCAATTAGCTGAATAACCGGTGAATTTCGATTTGAAATTAAAGATTCTTAAATCTGAAATTTTAGTTAAAAAGTGATTCCTTTTCCGCTGGATGAACGCTATTATTGTTATAGTCGCTACCTACGCGAGCGCTTTCAGACGCGGGTTTATCGGATTACGCTCGATGCTGGTTTTACGTGCCCAACCCGTGACGGCACCAAAGGTACAACCGGCTGTCTATATTGCAATAACGACAGTTTTGCACCTAAGCGAACGGAAGAATTACCATCGTTATTCGATCAAATTCAAAAAGGTATTGCGTTTACTCGGCATTTTCATCAAGCTGATAAGTTTCTGGCTTACTTTCAACCGTTTACCAATACCTATGCACCGATTGCAAAGCTGGAAAGGCTTTACCGGGAAGCATTGGCTTTTTCTGAAATTGTAGGAATCTGCATCGGTACGCGCCCGGACTGCGTTTCGGAGGAAATATTGCAACTACTCGAACACCTGAATCACGAAACTTACATTTCCATTGAGTTCGGTATTGAATCCGTCTATGATAAAACGCTGGATTGGGCGCAGCGCGGACACGATTTTGCTCAAACTCGCTGGGCGATTCAGGCGGCGAAAGCCCACGGTCTGCACGTTGCTGGACACCTAATTCTCGGATTTCCGACTGAAACGC
>Ga0209407_1004650_pt1 | contig 11075 bp, 10 predicted proteins | sample AD_JPNHG3_MetaG_FD_184410 | JGI IMG/M metagenome (GOLD analysis project Ga0209407, IMG submission 184410) | Active sludge microbial communities of municipal wastewater-treating anaerobic digesters from Japan - AD_JPNHG3_MetaG (SPAdes) (version 2) | ecosystem: Engineered > Bioreactor > Anaerobic... | reverse complement strand
AACTCGTAGGGGTGGGAGCGCTTGCCCTTGAGCATGGCGATCGCGTTCTTCCGGACCCGCTCGCGGTGATCGGGGTGGACGAGGCTCATGGAGTCCATCCCGATGAGCTCGTCGCGGTTGTATCCCCAGTAGCGGGCGGCGTGCTCGTTGACGAACCGGAACTTGCCGTCCTGCAGCACGTAGATGCCGGCGCGGGAGGACCGCTCCAGGCTCCGGTAGAGGCCTTCCTCGAAGAGGCAGTCCGTCTCGGAGCGCTTCAGCTCGTCGATCTGCTTGCGCAGGTCCGCCAGCTCGAGGATCAGCTGTTCCCTGGACTTGACACGGGCCATGGTCGCCTTTCCGAAAACCCTTCTTCGTTGTCGAACCGTGTAATACGATCGGGCCCCGTTGTCAAATGCTTCGCAAGCCGGCCCCTGCCCCCCGGGCCGTTCCCCGGCGCGCCGCGGGGGGGCGTCGGCAGCCGCCGCGAAGCCCGCGCAATCCCCCCTGGAGGCCGTTTCGGGGCACCATCGGACAATCGCCGATGCGCCGCTGAGCCGACGTCTGAACGGGCCGTCCACAGTTGTCTGATCCCGATTTCAGACCCCCTCCGATTTTTTTCGAGACCCGAGTCCGCTAGGTTAAGGTCGAACCGAAGGAGAAACGCCGGGTACCGAAGGAGACACGAAGACCATGAGAGACAGGTTGTCGGCAAGAGCGAAGACGGACATGACCCCCCAGGCACCCCTGACGGGAGGACGCACCGCGGGAATCCCCGGCGATCCGGCAAGCCGCTCCTATTACCCCAACAGGGGGCCGGCCATGTTCCGTTGAGACGGCAGCCGCAAGGAGGTTGTCCGATGAAGGCGAGAAAACCCGAACAGGACGTCAAGAAGCAGCCCCAGGCCGGGAAACCGGCCGTACGCAGAGACTGGTATGACCCGATGAACTTCCCGCTCATCGTGAACCGCTACCTGTAGCGGTCCCGGAGAGCCGAGGAAAGGAGGTCGCCATGAAAACGAAGGAAGTCCGCGAGGACCGGCAGCAGAAAGTCAGCAAACAGGGGAAACAGGACGTCAAGTACTGGATCGACCCCTTGGTCTACCCCGGCACGATCGGCCGGTATGCCTGACAGCACCGGGCCCGGGAGCGCGGGGCGAAGAACCGAAGAGGCGAGAAAACCCGGCGAGAGCCGAAGATTCCTCAAGTCAGTCATGTCGTATTCTGCAACGCGTCACTGACTATCTCCTTGACATTCGTTTGCGGGCGGGGTCGCCCCCGCCCGCAGACGGGTGGAGACGGGAGGCGGAACCGGCGGCAAACGGAATCACCGGGGCTGCGGCGCCCGCAAGGGAGGAACCGGTGGCGAAGGCAGGGAAAAACCCCGCTCCGATCAGGATTCGGGAAGAGGACTGGAATCGCTATGTCGACGCCGTCCGCCGGGAAGCCGGCCGGGGGCGCGACGCAAAACGCAGGAAGAAACAGGACGAAGCGAAAGGAGCAAGACCATGACGAGAACCACGGAAGCGACCGGCAAGGCCGGCAAGAAAGCGGAGAAGCGCGATTCCCTGAGACTCATGCAGGAGATCGAGAAGGACATTCTCGAGGGCATCCTCGAGAACCAGGTGCCCTGATTTTCTCTCCCGCCCGGCAACGAGTCCACAGCAGCCCGAAGAAACCCCCGTCGTATCCCGGCGGGGGTTTCCCGTTTCCCGCCCCGCCTCAGGCCTCCAGCAGCGAGAAGGCCGCCTCGGCGATGCCCGCGGCATCGATCCCGAAATGCCCGTAGAGCTCGGCCCGGCTCCCCGCCTGCCCGAAGCGGTCCACCCCCAGGCTCGCCGCACGCACGCCGAAGACGCTCCCCAGCCACGCCAGCGAGTGGGAGGCCCCGTCCTGGACGGTCACGATCGGCGCCCGCCGCTCCGCCGGCGGGATCAGCTCCTCGAGGAGGCCCTGCCCCGCCGCCCCCCGGCGTTCCCGCGCGAGGCCCGCCTGCCACTGCTCGTAGAGCCGCCTGGGGCTCGAGACGCCCAGCACGTTGACGCGCGCCCCTTCCCGCTCCAGGATTTCCGCCGCCGCCATGGCCTCCGGGACCAGCGTGCCCGCCGCGGCCAGGATCACCAGGGGCGCCGACGCGTCCGCCATCCCCCCGTCGCGCCAGTCCCGCAGGCGGCAGGCCCCGGCCAGCACCTGGGCCCGCAGCGCATCCTCCCCCAGCCGCTTCAGGGCCCCGTCCAGCAGCCCCTGGTCGACGGGCCTCGTGGAGAGCCGCAGATAGGTCGAGCGGCCCGCGGCCCGGTCGCAGCACTGCCTGATCGCCTCCAGCATGATCCACTTGAGCTCTGCGGCAAAGCAGGGCTCCCAGTAGTCCAGGTTGGGAAGCTCGGTGCCCAGCGACGGGGTCACCGTCGACTGGTGCGAGCCGCCCTCGGGCGACAGGGTCACCCCCGAAGGGGTCCCGGCGAAGATGAACTTCGAGCCCGAGTACAGGCCGTAGATGAGGGCATCGAGCCCGCGGCAGACGAAGGGGTCGTAGACGGTCCCGACGGGGACGAGGTGCACGCCGGAGATCTCCTTCGAAAGCCCCATCATCGAGAGCATCATGAAGAGGTTCATCTCCGAGATGCCCAGCTCGATGTGCCGCCCCCCGGGCGAGCGGTGCCACTTGAGCAGCCGGTAGACCTCGGCGTCCTCGTAGTCCTTCTCCTCGCGGGGGGAAAAGACGCCCGTCTTGTTGATCCAGCCCGCCAGGTTCGTCGAGATGGAGACGTCGGGCGACGTCGTCACGATGTGCCGGGCCAACTCGGGCACGTCGGCCAGCTGCACGAGCAGGCGGCCGAAGGCATCCTGGGTGCTCGACACCGGCGGGGAAGGCACGCGGAGATCCCCGGGCACTGACTCCGGCGAGAGCGCGACGGACGGATTCTCGTCCCCGCCGTAGAGCACGCCGGCCCTCTCGGCGCAGAGGCGCCCCTCGGGGGACGTCTCGTCGAAGAGCGGCCAGTCGTCCCCGGCGGGGATCCCGCACGTTGCCCGCAGCCCCTCGATCTGCTCGGGGCTCATCAGCTGGGCGTGGTTGAGGGGATGGCCCGCCAGGGGAAGCCCCCAGCCCTTGATCGTGTAGGCAAAGAGGATCGAGGGCCGCCGGCCGTCGACCTCGGCGAGCGTCGCGATCAGCTCCTCCATGTCGTGCCCGCCCAGGTTGGAGAGAAGCGCCGGCATCTCGGCGTCGGGGATGCCCGCCAGGAGCCGCTCCAGCTCGGCGCGGCCCTGCCCCTTCTCCCCCAGCAGGCTGCGGCGGATCTGCGCGCCGTCCTGGCGGATCAGGGCCTGGTACTCCTCGTTGGCCATCCGGTCGATGCGGCGGCGCAGGGCCTCACCCCCCGGCCGGGCAAAGAGCGCCTGGAGCTTCCGCCCGTACTTCGCCTCGAGGACCTGCCAGCCCATGTCCTCGAAGAGCCGCTTGAGCCGTGCGGCCCGGATGCCGGGCACGACCCGGTCGAGGCTCTGGCGGTTGAGATCCACGATCCACAGCAGGTTGCCCAGCCCCTGCAGCGAGTCGTCCAGCAGGGCCTCCCAGACGCTGCCCTCGTCCAGCTCGGCATCGCCCATGAGGGCCACGAAGCGCCGCTCCGGAAGCGGCCCGAAGTGCGCCCGGGCGTAGCGCCAGACGGCGGCGGCAAAGGCGGGGGCCACGGCGCCCAGGCCCACGGAGCCCGTCGAGAAGTCGACCGCGTCGGGGTCCTTCGTCCGGCTGGGGTAGGGCTGGATGCCGCCGTAGGCGCGCAGCTTCGTCATGTACGTGCGGGGGAGCCGCCCCAGCAGGTACTGCACGGCGTGGAAGGCGGGCGAGGACTGGGGCTTGACGGCGACCCGGTCGCCCGGTCTGAGCCAGTGGAAGTACAGGGCCGTCAGGATCGACGTGATGGACGTGGAGGAGGCCTGGTGGCCCCCGATCTTCGTCCCCTCGGGGTTGGGCCGCACGTGGTTGGCGTAGTCGATCATGCGGCTGGCAAGCCACACGACGCGCCTCTGGACGGCGTCAAGGGCCTGAATTCGTTCGGGGGTGAGGGGCGGGGTTTCCCGGGGGGGTTTCCTCTGCTTCGCGGCCGCGTTCATGGGATACCTCCTCGTCGGTGCAAGGAAAAGGTACGCCGGCGCCGCGGCCTCGGGCGCGGGGGGGCTGGCCCCCAAGAAAAAGGCCGCCGAGGCGGCCAACGTATCGGTGCAATACGGTTGTTATCCTGGTGGAGCTGAGGGGAGTCGAACCCCTGGCCTCTTGAATGCCATTCAAGCGCTCTCCCAACTGAGCTACAGCCCCGTTCAAAAGAGCTATCCGTTTAGCACACGCATCTCGGCGTTGTCAAATACAATTTTCTTGACTTTGAAGGCCCCGAATCTATAATCGAAACCCACACGCCGGAGTGGTGAAACTGGTAGACGCAGGGGACTCAAAATCCCCCGCCCCCTGGGGGCGTGACGGTTCGATTCCGTCCTCCGGCACCAATGAAATTAACGGGTTGCCTCGTGCGCAGCCCTCAAACTCCGTAAGAGCCTCTTTAACACAATCCGACGGGGACGCGTCCATGAAACGAGACGAAGTCATCTCGATCCTCCAGGGGCGGCGTGACGAACTGTCGACCCGCTACCACGTCACGTCCGTTGCGCTTTTCGGGTCCACGGCACGGGACGAGGCCGGACCGGAAAGCGACGTCGATATCCTGGTCGACTTCCACGCCCCTCCCACCTTCGACCAGTACATGGGTCTCAAGATCGAACTCGAGGACCTGCTGGGCAAACGCGTCGACTTGGTGACCCGGCGCGGTCTGCGGGAACGTATTCGCCCGTTCATCGAGAAGGAGGCCGTTCGTGTCCCGTGACTGGCGCCTGTACCTGGATGACATGATCGGGAGTTGCGTGAAGATCGCGCAATACACGAAAGGAATGGATCTGCAGGCCTTTCTGAAGACCCCCGTCGTCTACGATGCCGTGCTCAGAAACCTGGAAATCCTCGGAGAAGCGGCAAAAAGAATCCCCGACGAGAGGAAAGCGCAATTTCCCGAAGTGGAATGGCGCAAAATTGCGGGGTTGCGGGACGTTCTTGCGCATTTTTATTTTGGCCTGGAAGACGAGACCCTGTGGGACATTGTCCACGTAAAGGTCCCTGAACTCAAAAACAGGCTGGAGACCATCAAAAAAGCGGGTTACTGACTCAAGACCGCGTTTCCATACAATGCCGTAAGGTTCGATTCCGACCTCCGGCATGATCAAAATCGAGGGGTTGGCTCTCGCGGCCAACCCCTTGTTTTTTCCCAACAGCCCCATGGGCAGCCCCGGCACGAAAAAAAGCCCCCATTCCGCCGCCTTTGCGGAATGGGGGTTCTTCTTGGAGGACTCTGTTGTCTTGCGCGCCTTTTTGCTCGCCCGCAGGCCCCTGGACGCTGCGCCTGTCAGCCGATCAGGTTCTTCACGACCTCGGCCACGGGGTTCGTGAACAGGGCCACCAGCACCGCGTACATCGCGAAGCTGCCGACGGCCTCGGTCAGGTAGATCCTCTCGTAGCGCTGCTTGAGCGAGAGGATGCAGAGCCCGCCGATCACGACGACGCCCACGTGGAAGTAGGGGAAGTTGTCGGCACCGGCGACCACGTACTCGGCGAAGCTGAAGGTTGCCGTGATCATGACGATGGCCGCGGCGAGAATCAGGGTGGAAAGCGTCTTTTTCATTTTCATGTCCTCCTTTTTTCTTTCTGCTCAGTACCAGGAGCTTACGGTGCGGGGAGTTTGATCCTGCTCTTTTCCTTTCGCCTTGTGCCCTTTGCCTTACGCCTTCTGATATAGAAAGGAGCGTGCCAAGACCGGCAGCGTCGAGCAGATAAATTGTAAATATTTGATTCTATTAGGAAATATTGAAAAGCGGATGGTATGGGCGAGGCTCTCCGGCAAGCCGGAAAGGGCCCCTTTTTGAAAGAAATGTTCAACGGGCTTGAACGAAACGATTCGCGGAAGCCGGACGTGGCGCTTACACGCCCTTCTCCAGCAGCTCGATGCCCTTGCGGATGCGCCGGAGCGTCTCCTCGCGGCCGAAGATGTCGGCCAGCTCGACGCCGCCGCCGGGCGTGAACTGCCTGCCCGACAGGGCGGTGCGCAGCGGCCACAGGATGACACCGCTCTTGACGCCCCTCTTCTCGATGAGGGCGAAGATCGCCCGGTGGAGCGTCTCGTGGTCCCAGGGCGAGAGGTTCTCCAGCACCGGCAGCAGGGCCCGCAGGCTCTCGAGCGAGATCTTCTCGTCGGTCTTCATCTTCTTCGAGACGTAGAGCGCAGGCGGGTAGTCGGGCAGGGCGTCGATGAAGTCGAGCTGCCCGGGGATGTCGGAGAGCTTCTCCGTGCGCTCGTGCAGCACGCGGCTCACCTTCACGAGGTCGAGGTCCTCGCGCCTGACGGCCTTTCGGATCCAGGGCAGCGCGGCCTCGTGGAACTTCTCCAGGGGCATCTCCCGGATGAACTGGCCGTTGAGCCAGGTGAGCTTGTGGACGTCGAAGATGGCCGGCGAGCGGCTGATCCCCGAGATGTCGAAGGCCTCGACGAGCTCCGCGAGGGTGAACTTCTCGCGCTCCGTGCCCGGGTTCCAGCCCAGCAGGGCGATGTAGTTGATGATGGCCTCCTTGAGGTAGCCCTTCTCGATGAAGTCGGCGTAGGAGGCATCCCCGTCGCGCTTGGAGAGCTTGTGCTGGGCGTCGCGCATCACCTGCGAGCAGTGGACGTAGTGGGGGATCTCCCAGCCGAAGGCCTGGTAGAGCAGGTTGTACTTCGGCGTCGAGCTCAGGTACTCGTTGCCGCGGATCACGTGGGTGATCTCCATGAGGTGGTCGTCCACGACGTTGGCGAAGTTGTAGGTGGGCATCCCGTCGGACTTGAGGAGCACCTGGTCGTCGAGGGTCGCATTCTCGACGGTGATCGTGCCGAAGACCTCGTCCTCGAAGGTCGTCGAGCCCATGGTGGGGATGCTCTGCCGCACCACGTGGGGGACGCCCGCGTCGAGCTTTCTCCTGATCTCCTCCTTCGAGAGCTTCTTGCAGTGGCCGTCGTAGCGGAAGGGCAGCTTGCGCAGCTGCAGGCTCGTGCGCAGCTGCTCGAGGCGTTCCTTGTCGCAGAAGCAGTAGTAGGCCACGCCCTTCTCGATCAGCTCCTCGGCGTACTTCCTGTAGATGGGCTTGCGCTCGTGCTGGATGTAGGGGCCGTAGGGCCCGCCCTTGTCGGGGCCCTCGTCCCAGATGAGCCCCGTCTCCTCGAGGGTCCGGTAGATGAGCTCCAAGGCGCCCTCGACGATGCGCTCCTGGTCCGTGTCCTCGATGCGGAGGATGAAGTCGCCGTGGTTCTTCTTCGCCCAGAGGTAGGCGTAAAGCGCCGTCCGGAGGTTACCCACGTGCATGTAGCCCGTGGGGCTGGGTGCAAAACGAGTCCTGACTCTCATGGTGTACCTTCCGTAAAAAAGCCGGATGCCGGAGCGTATCCGGCATCCCGTGGGTTCAGTCTTCGGCCGGCAAGGCTTCCGCGGGCGGCCGGAAATGCCCTACCCTTTTGAATTGTATAGAATATCCGGCGGGCCCTGTCAATCGGAACCTTCCCCCGCCGCCTAGAACTCCTCGAGGATCTTGGCCTTCTCGAGCTTGCGGATCTTCTCGAGGGCGCGGTTTTCGATCTGGCGCACCCGCTCGCGGGTGAGGCCGAACCTCTTGCCGATCTCCTCGAGGGTGCGGGGCTCGTCGTCGGTGAGGCCGAAGCGCAGGCTCAGGATCTCCTGCTCGCGGGGGGAGAGTTCGTGGAGGATCTCCGCGAGATGCCCGCTGAGGGCCTTGCGGTCCATGGGCAGCAGCGGCATGAGGCCCCCGTCCTCGTAGAGCTCCTCCTGCACGGGGCTCTCCTCGCTGGCCTCGAGCAGCTCGGCCATCAGCTGGACGTCGTCGATGTCGACGTCGAGCGACTCGGCCACCTCCTCCGGCTCGGGGTCGCGCCCCAGTTCCCGCCGGAGCCTCTCCCGGGCCTGGGTGTACTTCGAGATCACGGGACGGACCTCGGGCGCCTGGTGCCGGATGGCCTGGGTGATGGCCTGGCGGATCCACCAGCGGGCGTAGGTGGGGAACCGGACCCCGCGGCGCCAGTTGTACCGCTCCACGGCCTTGAAGAGCCCCATGTTGCCCTCCTGGATGAGGTCGAGCAGCGACAGGCCGTAGCTGCGGCTCGCGTAGTGCTTCGCGATGTAGACGACGAGGCGCAGGTTGGCCCGGATCATCCTCTCCCGGGCCGCGGCGTCGCCCTTCTCGATGCGCCGCGCCAGCTCGATCTCCTCCTTCGGGGTCAGCAGCCGGACCCGGCCGATCTCACGCAGGTAGTGCTGCACCGGGTCGAGGGAGTCGTCCTCGCGGCGCGGCACGGGCGGGCTTTCGGCCTCGGGGGGCTCCTCCTCCGCGGGGACGCGCACCTGCTCGGCCTCGAGGGAATCGAAGATCTCCACGAGCTTGGGGCGGCCTTCCTTTCTGGACCCGCTTTTCTTCACCCGGCACCTCTCTTCCCGTCGGGCCCGTCGCGGCTCCGACGCACGGGTGCATCTTACCGCATCCGGGCGGCCGATGGAATGCCTCATTTTCGCAGACCTTTTCCGGCTTTATCTTGCCTTCGCTTTGTAGTAATAGGACACTTGACACTCCCCGGGGAGACAGGCCGTGCCACGCTCCAAGCCCCCACAGATCAGCTTTCGCGCCGCCGCCATGATCGCCGAGGGCAAGCGCGCCCGGAGCCGGGTCGCCGAGTCGCTCCGGGAGAGCGAGCACCTCTTCCGGACCCTCACGGAGAAGTCCGTCGCCGGCATCTACGTCGTCCAGGACGGCCGGTTCCGCTTCGTCAACGCCAACGCCGCCTCCTACGCCGGCTACTCCGCCGAGGAGCTCATCGGGAAGAAATCGGACTTCATGGTCCACCCCGGGGACCGCGAGGCCGTGAAGCAGAACGCCCGGGCCATGCTCCGCGGGGAGCGCTCCTCGCCGCACGAGTTCCGCATCGTCACCAAGCAGGGCAGGATCTGCTGGATCCTCGAGACGGTGGCCTCCATCACGCTGGACGGCCGGCCCGCCATCCTCGGGAACTCCATGGACATCTCCGAGGAGAAGCGCACGCAGGAGCAGCTCCGGGAATCCGAGACCTGGTACCGGACGCTCTTCGAGACCACGGGCGCGGCCACCATGATCCTCGAGGAGGACACGACGGTCTCGCTCGTCAACCGCGAGTTCGTCAAGCGGTTCGGCTGGACGCGTCAGGAGACCGAAAACCGCAAGAGCTGGACGGAGTTCGTCGTGCCCGAGGACGTGGAGCGCATGAAGGAGTACCACCGCCTGCGCCGGATCGACCCCGCGGGGCCGCCGAAGAACTACGAATTCCGCTTCCTGAGCAAGTCCGGCGAGGCCCGGAATGTCTTCCTCACGGTGGACCTCATCCCCGGGACGCGCAAGAGCATCGCCTCGATGGTGGACATCACCGAACTGCGGAAGGCCGACGAGACGCTCCGGCTCCGGGGCAGCGAGCTCGAGAACAAGACGCGCGAGCTCGAGGAGCTCAACGCGGCGCTGCGGGTTCTCCTGAAGCGCCGGGAGGAGGACCGCAACGAGCTGGAGGAGAAGGTCCTGACCAATGTCCGGAAGCTCGTCCTGCCCTACATCGAGAAGCTCAAGAAGGGGCGTCTCGACCCCGTGGCCCGGACGAGCATCCTCATCATCGAGTCGAACCTCCGCGACATCATCGCGCCCTTCTCGAGCAAGCTCTCCGCCCTGCACATGAACCTGACGCCGCGGGAGCTCCAGGTCGCCGGCCTGATCAAGGAGGGCCGGAGCACGAAGGAGATCGCCGAGTTTCTCAACGTCACGACCAGCGCCGTCAACATCTGCCGCCACCGCATCCGGCACAAACTGGGCCTCAACAACCGCAAGATCAACCTCCAGGCCTACCTCTCGCAGCTTCCCTAGAATATTACATTTTATGTAATATTCTCGTATTATTCTTCTAATATTGATTTTTTGCCGGTTTCGCCATACAGCGCAAGGTGCCTCTGTGTTTTTCACTGATTTCGCGGCCGGGTTGCCCGGGGGATCCCATGGCGGAGAGGGCAACCCGGCACCTCCAAACCGGGATTCGATGCAGGGGCACCCAGGGCATGCAAGGGGGGACTTCCACTGCCCGTCAACTTGCACGGGGCCGGGACCACGCCACCCGGCCCCGCCTCCTCAACCGTACCGTCACGAACGCGCCCGTCGCGTCGATTCGCAATCCGGGAGTCGGCAACAGGGAACGCAGGGATTTCCCGGCGCCCTGCTGCGCGGGGGTGCAGCACCCGGCGGCGCCTCCGCGCGCGGCGGGACCACGGACGAAAAGAACGAACCAACGAGTCGAACGAAACCAACGAAGACAGGAGGGACTGGTTTATGGCAATCAGGAAGATCTGCGTACTGGGAGCGGGACTGATGGGCAACGGGATCACCCAGGTGTGCGCCCAGGCGGGCTACCAGGTGACCATGCGCGACATCGAGCAGCGATTTATCGACGGCGGCATGAACACCATCCGCAAGAACCTGGCCCGCGAGGTCGAGAAGGGCAAGCGCACCCAGGCCGACATGGACGCGATCCTCGGCCGGATCAAGCCCACGCTGGACCTCAAGGAGGCCGCGGCCGACGCCGACGTGGTCGTCGAGGTCATCATCGAACTGCTGGAGGTCAAGAAGAAGGTCTTCCAGGAACTCGAGACGATCGTGAAGCCCGAGTGCCTCTTCTTCAGCAACACCTCGGGGGTCAGCATCACGGCCATGGCCGCCGTGACCAGGCGGCCCGAGAAGTTCATCGGCACCCACTTCTTCAACCCCGTGCCGGTGATGAAGCTCCTGGAGGTCATCAAGGGCTACGAGACCTCCGACGAGACGCTCAAGATCGCCCTGGAATGGGGCAAGTCGCTCGGCAAGGAGACGATCGTGGTCAACGAGGCCCCGGCCTTCGCGGTCAACCGGATCCTGTGCCCGATGCTCAACGAGGCCTTCTTCGTGCTGGGCGAGG
>Ga0209407_1004643_pt1 | contig 11083 bp, 9 predicted proteins | sample AD_JPNHG3_MetaG_FD_184410 | JGI IMG/M metagenome (GOLD analysis project Ga0209407, IMG submission 184410) | Active sludge microbial communities of municipal wastewater-treating anaerobic digesters from Japan - AD_JPNHG3_MetaG (SPAdes) (version 2) | ecosystem: Engineered > Bioreactor > Anaerobic >... | reverse complement strand
GCTATTTTATCTGAAGCTGAGCGGTTAACAAATGCCAAGTAACGGACACGCTTTATTAAGTGCATCAAGTTCGCATCGCTGGCTTAATTGCCCGCGGTCTGTGACTTTTATTGAATCAACTGAAGACAAGCAGTCCGAGTTTGCCTTAGAAGGAAGCGAGGCACACTTACTTTGTGAATTTCGCTTGCGTCAAGCTTTAGGAATTGATGCCGAAAACCCAATTCCAAGACTTACTCAATACAGTAACGAGATGGAAGATTATGCAAATGAGTATGTTTCATACATCCTAGAACTGATTGAGGAAGTAAGCAAGACTTGTAAAGATCCAGTTTACTTAATTGAACAGCGAGTAGATTACTCAAGATTTGTTGAGGATGGTTTTGGAACTGCTGACTTTATCTTGATTGCGGATGGGTCTATTTGGATCGTAGACTTCAAGTATGGTCGTGGTATTAAGGTTGAAGCGAAAGAAAACTCTCAGATGATGATTTATGCACTCGGAGCATTAGAGCTTTTCGACTTGATCTATGACATTGAGAATGTGAACATGACAATCTTCCAACCACGAATTGGTAACATCAGCACTTCATCCATGACAAAAACTGCTCTTTATGACTGGGCTGAAAATGTCTTAATTCCTACAGCCCAACTTGCACTTGAAGGAAATGGTGAATTTAAAGCAGGCAGTTGGTGCCAGTTTTGTAAACTTAAGCCAACTTGTAGAAAAAGAATGGAAGAAAACATGAAGTTAGCTAAGTTGGACTTTACTGAACCACCTCTTTTAACTGATGATGAGATTGAGGAGGTCTTAATTCGTATTGATGAACTGGTCTTATGGGCAGACTCGGTTAAAGACTACGCTTTAAAGGAAGCACTTAAAGGCAAAATATGGTCCCAATTTAAACTGGTCGAAGGAAAGTCAAATCGCAAGTTCACAGATGAAACAAAAATTGCAGAAGTCGTACACCAAGCAGGTTTTGATCCGTTTGAAAAAAGACTACTTGGAATTACTGATATGCAAAAGTTACTCGGAAAAAGCAAATTTGAAGAATTACTTAGTCCTTACATCATTAAACCTCAAGGGAAGCCTACTCTCGTTCCCTTGAGTGATAAAAGAGAGCCATTAAAAATTATGACAATTCAGGAGGAATTTAAAAATGTCAACTAATCCAACAAAAGTTATTACAGGTAAAGATACCAGATGGAGTTATGCAAATGTATGGGAACCAAAGTCAATCAATGGAAGTACTCCAAAGTACTCGGTTTCCCTTATCATTCCAAAAAGTGACAAAGTCACAATTGAGAAAATCAAAAAAGCAATTGAGGCCGCTTACCGTGAAGGTGAAGCTAAGTTGAAGGGTAATAGCAAAACTCTTCCACCATTAAGTGCCATAAAAACACCACTACGTGATGGTGATTTAGAAAGACCAGATGATCCAACCTATGCCAACAGTTACTTTATCAATGCAAACTCTGCGACTGCGCCAGGTATTGTGGATATAGACCTAAATCCAATTTTAAATAGATCGGAAGTATACTCAGGCGTTTATGGCCGTGCATCAGTTTCATTTTATGCCTTTAACTCCAATGGGAACAGGGGCATCGCATGTGGCTTAGGAAATCTCCAAAAGATCCGTGATGGTGAACCTCTAGGTTCGAAAGCAAGTGCTGAAGATGACTTTGCTTCACTCGAAGACAATGACTTCCTCTCCTAAGACACTAAGCATCGACATTGAAACATACAGTAGTTTAGACCTTTCCAAGTGTGGTGTGTATAAGTACGTTGAAGCAAGTGATTTCGAAGTATTACTCTTTAGTTTCTCTCTAGATGAGGGGGATGTAGTGGTGGTAGATCTAGCTAATGGTGAACATCTACCACCAGCCATCTTGGCAGCTTTGATTGACGATAACGTGATTAAATATGCATTCAACGCTAACTTTGAGCGTGTTTGCTTGTCACGTTTTTTAGGTATGCCTTGTGGCACCTATCTGAACCCACAATCTTGGCGATGCACGATGGTCTGGAGTGCTTATCTTGGACTGCCACTATCCTTAAAAGGAGTTGGTGCCGTTTTAAATCTAGATAAGCAAAAGATGGATGAAGGAAAAGATCTTATAAGGCATTTTGCCAAACCAAGTGTTAATAGGTCCGGTGAAAAGTGGGAACTATTCAAATCCTACAACAAGCGTGATGTTGAGGTGGAAATGCTCATCCAGAAACGCTTGTCAAAGTTCCCTGTTCCAGACTTCTTATGGGAAGAGTACTGTTTAGATCAAATAATAAATGACCGAGGTGTATTACTCGATTTAAGACTGGTTGATTCAGCTATTGAACTTGATGAGCGAGTGCGTAATGAGTTAATGGTGACACTTCAAACATTAACAAACCTCGAAAACCCAAATTCTGTAAAGCAGTTAAGCACATGGCTTAAAGATAATGGGGTTAAAACTCAGTCGCTTGGTAAAAAAGATGTTCAAAAATTAAGGGATGAATCCGTTGGTAGAATCAGTGAGGTTCTATCTTTAAGACTTCAACTGTCGAAGTCATCTATCAAGAAATATCAAGCAATGAAAAATGTTGTGTGCTTAGATGGTCGGGCTCGTGGTATGTTTCAATTTTATGGTGCAAATAGAACAGGCAGATGGGCGGGGAGATTAATACAGGTTCAAAACCTCTATCAAAACCATTTAGATGATTTGGAAGTTGCTAGAAACTTAGTAATTGAAAAAAACGAACTTGCACTTGATTTACTATTTGATAATATCCCTGACACCTTATCACAACTGATTAGGACCTCCTTTATTCCACGTAGCGGTTACAAATTTATCGTTTCCGACTTTTCTGCGATTGAAGCAAGAGTGATAGCGTGGTATGCAGGTGAGACTTGGCGACTTGAGGCTTTCAGGAAAGGTGAGGACATCTACTGTGCATCAGCTTCTAAGATGTTTGGTGTACCGGTTGTAAAGCATGGAGTAAATGGTCATCTTAGGCAAAAAGGTAAACAGGCTGAACTTGCCTGTATTGCTGAAGGTCAACTAGTTCTAACAAATAAAGGACTTATTCCCATAGAAAAAGTTACTATACAGCACCAACTATGGGATGGAGAACGCTTTGTCAAGCACGATGGTGTTATCTATAAAGGCGTAAAGGAGGTAATTACTTATGAAGGACTTACTGCAACCAAAGACCACCTTGTCTGGAGCGAAGGAAAATCAGAGCCAGTACAATTTGAAGCAGCCATCAAAAGCAAGTCACATCTCCTACAAACCGGAAATGGTAGGTCAACAATTCGGATGGGTGAAAATCATCAGTCCCGAAAAAAGGTGGTCAGCAAAATGGAATCACTGCAAAGTTCTTACGCAATGTCAAGGTTGTGGAAAGATAAAGTGGACGGAACTAAACAATTTACAAAGAAAAATATCAAAAGGTTGTCAAAGTTGTTCACAACCAAGAACGATACCAAAGTGGTTGGATCGAAGATTAACAGCCGCAAAACAAAGATGCGAAAACCCAAAGGTGAAAAATTATGCTCAATATGGTGGAAGGGGGATAAAATTCAACTTTTCCTCAATCAAGAGTGCAGGACTATGGATTTTGAAAAATGTAGAAAATGTACACAAGGATTTGGAGATGGACAGAATAGACAACAATGGAAATTACGAGGAGGGCAATATCCGCTTTGTTCCAAGAATTGTAAATCAAGCAAACAGAAGGATATCAGTTATTCCAAATTTCCAACAAAAAGAATGGCCTTATACAAGAGGTGTTATTACTCGGATGTTTTCAAAGGGAATGAAAAGAGAAGAAATAATCAAGCAAGCAGAGATGGCAGTTGCATTAAAAAGAAAGAACTGGAAATTAATCCAAGCAAGGCTAGAGTTTATGACATATTGAATGTGGGTAGTAATAACCGGTTTACTGTTTCAAATGTTTTAGTCCACAATTGTGGCTATGGCGGATCAGTGGGAGCATTAAAGGCAATGGGCGCTATTGAGATGGGGTTAAGTGAAGATGAACTTGAACCACTTGTCAAAATGTGGAGACTATCCAATCCATCAATCGTTAACTTCTGGTGGGAGGTTCATCAAGCTGCTCTACAAGCCATTAGGGAAAAAGTACCAACCAGAATACATGGACTTAAGTTTCAGTACCTTAGTGGTCTTCTTCAAATAACTCTTCCATCAGGTAGAGTCTTAAGCTACGTCAAACCAAGAATTGAACTCAATCAATATGGCACCGAGTCAATCACCTATGAAGGAATTGATGCGACTAAGAAATGGAGTCGGCTTGAAACATATGGACCAAAACTTGTCGAAAACATCGTCCAAGCTACTGCTCGTGATATCCTGGCTTTTGCCATGATGAACTTAAAGGATTATGAAATCGTCATGCACATCCATGATGAAGTTGTGATGGAACTTCCGCTCAATGCAACACTTGAGATAGTTACTAACATCATGAGTCAAACACCTTCATGGGCTAAAGGTTTAATTCTAAATGCCGATGCATACGAAACACCATTTTATCGAAAGGAGTGATTAACATACGTAAATTAATGATAGCGATAGGGAATAGTCGAAAAGCAAAAAAGTGGTTTAATGAGTCCTACACCTTTACCGAACTATGTAAGAGGTTATCCTCAACCCTATATACCGCAGAATCAATGGAAGAATATGAAAAAATGACAAAGGATGAGCGTGGTGAAATAAAGGATAAAGGTGGTTTTGTAGGTGGTGCCGTTAGCTCTAATAGAAGAACTAAGGAAACGATTCGCTTTCGTTCCTTGCTTACATTAGATGTTGATGATGCCAAACGAGACTTTTTGGATGACTATAAAGCAAAGTGCAAGTATGCCTCTTGTGTCTATTCCACGCATAGCCATAAACCATCTAGACCAAGACTTCGTATCATCATTCCACTAACAAGGGATATCAATCCGGATGAGTTTACGGCGATTAGTCGGCTTTATGCCGCCGCATGGGGAATTGAACAGTTTGACCCTTGCTCGTACCAAATTCAACAATTGATGTACTGGCCAACAACGCCTAAAAATGGGGAGTTTATCTTTGAAGTGATCGAAGGTGATTGGTTAGACCCCGATGCCTTCTTACAAAACTATCCCTCCTGGAAAGACTATTCCACCTTGCCAGCGAATGCAAAAGAAGCATTGAATAAAAAGCAACAAGATCCTCTTTTAAAGGATGGGATTGTAGGAGCGTTTTGTCGAACCTACTCAATCACGAGAGCCATTGAAACCTATCTTGCGGATGTCTATGAACCATCACAGATCGAGGGTCGATATGACTATATCCCGGCTCAGTCAACCGCTGGTGTCGTCTTGTATGATGATAAATTTGCTTACTCGCATCATGCCTCAGATCCGGCTTCTGGAATGCTACTTAACGCCTTTGATTTGGTCCGAATCCATAAGTTTGGGGACGGGGAAACCTCGTTTCATGACATGTATGATTTAGCTAGAAACGATGGGGAGGTAAGAATTCAACTGACCAACGATCGGTTAGATGAGGCTAGAACCGAGTTCGATGATTGGAAAAAAGGACTTACCTACATGAAGAAAAGTACGCTCCTTGAAAATACGACCGCCAATCTGCTTCTCATCTTAAATAACGATCCAGACTTTAAAGGCTTTGCCTACAATGAATTTGCCAACCGGGTGGAAGTCATTGGTGATCTACCTTGGGGAAGATCTCCTGGCAATAAGTTCTGGCGGGATGTTGATAGCGATCAATTAAAAGCCATCATCGATGCTCGCTATTTACCTTTCTCAAGTCGAAACCATGATGTTGCCTTTAATAAGGTTGCTGATGACCGGCGTTTCCATCCGATCCGGGATTACCTAGACGGTTTACCTGCATGGGACAAAGTGCCAAGAGTTGAAACCTTATTCATTAATTACCTGGATGCGGATGACACCCCTTACGTTCGGACCATTACCAGGAAGGCTTTTGCCGCTGCCGTTGCTCGAATCTATCAACCAGGCATCAAGTTTGACAATGTCCTTGTCCTAGACGGAAAACAGGGGATTGGCAAGAGCACCATCGTAAAAGACCTGGTAACCCCGGAATACTACTCGGAAACTTTGACCCTAACCGATATGGACGATAAGTCGAGTGCTGAAAAGATCCAAGGTTTCTGGGTTGTTGAAATTGGCGAACTAGCGGGAATGAAAAAAGCTGAAATAGAAAAGGTTAAAGCCTTTATCTCCACAACCGATGATAAGTATCGTCCCAGCTACGGACGAGTTGTGGAAAGCCATCCAAGACAGTGCATCATCATAGCGACGGTCAACGGTGATAGAGGCTACCTTCGTGACATAACGGGGAACCGGAGGTTTTGGATTATAAAGGTCAATCAGGAGGAGCAACTTCTTAAATGGAACTTCACGAAAGAAGACCGTGACCAATTCTGGGCCGAGGCTAAAGAAATCTATCGTAAGGGAGAAAAGCTGTACCTAGAAGGTGAGATTCTAGCTGAATCGGAGAAGGCCCAAATGAAGGCTATGGAGGTAGATGAACGAAAAGGTATGGTGGAAGAGTACCTGAATGTCATGTTACCTGACAACTGGGACGGAATGGATTTATATAAAAGACGGAGTTATCTAGCAAAAGATGATCTACTTTCTCCAACCAAAGAGGGAACTGTTCAGAGAATGACGGTTTCAAATGCTGAAATTTGGTGTGAGTGTTTTGGTAAAAGTCTGTCTGAACTAAAACCTTCCGATAGTTATGCGATAGCAGCCCTTATGTCCCAAATTCCTGAATGGGAAAGGACAAGTCAAAGTAAGCGTATCCCTATCTACGGTAAGCAACGATTATATTCTAGATGGAACAACAAGTAGGAACAGAACAAGATTTATCCTTATATTATAAATACTACTACTACTATACAGTACACGTATAGCTATATAGGGAAATCTTGTTCACTTGTGGCATCTGTTCCATAAAATGAGGGTAGAAAGGAACAACAAGTAGGAACAGAACAAGATTTATCCTTATATTATAAATACTACTACTACTATACAGTACACGTATAGCTATATAGGGAAATCTTGTTCACTTGTGGCATCTGTTCCATAAAATGAGGGTAGAAAGGACAAAAAAATGGAAAGTAACAGTAAATATATAGCAAAGTGCTATAAAAAGTTAAACGAACTTGATGCTCCATTAAAGGGGTGGATGCTCACAGGTAAGATTTGTTCACGTGATGCAGCACAAAGGCTATCCAGAAGTAATTGAGGTGGGATGTATTTGTGCTGGTGTTATGGAAGGAGACATCTTGGCTGCTAAAGACAGAGAGAGTGCTCAAGAATCGTGCCAATAGAAGAAAATCATTCATTCATAAAACTTGGATTGAAACAGAAAAAGGTGTCTTGAAGCTCATCTATAAGCATTCACTTTATGTTATTTATCGAGCAAAAAGTGGCTATTACTACGGATCTGTAAATGGTACACAAATGAAAGGTGCGAAGGGACCATTCTTTCCCAACATACACATTCTGAAAAATGTAATGTTTGACTATGTTGATCAACTTGGAAAAGACAATTGAAAAGTGTCTGGTTGATGAAGTCAAAAAGCAAGGTGGTCTTGCCCTGAAGCTCGTTAGTCCTGGGATGAATGGTTTACCAGATCGACTTATCTTGATGCCTAATGGAAAAATGGCATTTGTGGAAGTCAAAGCACCAGGCAAGAAACCCAGACCACTACAAGTCGCAAGACATGAAATCTTACGTCAACTTGGCTTTAAGGTTTATGTTCTTGATGATGTTAAGGAGATTGGAGGAATAATTGATGAAATATAAGCCACATGAGTATCAGAAATATGCAATTCAGTTTATTGAAACTAAACCCATATCAGCCATATTCCTTGATATGGGCTTAGGTAAAACTTCGATTACGCTTAGTGCAATCTTCAACCTTCTTTTTGACTACTTTCTAGTTCACAAGGTTCTAGTTATAGCACCACTTAGGGTTGGAAGAGATACATGGCCTACAGAACTTTCTAAATGGGACCATTTAAGTGACCTAAAGTGTGCGGTGGCAATTGGTAGTGTGGAAGATAGAACTAAGGCACTAAAGAGCAAAGCAGATATCTATATCATCAACCGAGAAAATGTAACGTGGCTTGTTGAGGAAAGTGGGATCGAGTTTAACTTTGACATGGTTGTGATTGATGAACTTTCCTCTTTCAAGAACGGAAAAGCAAAGAGGTTTAAAAGTTTGATGAAGGTTCGACCAAGAGTCAACCGGGTTGTTGGACTAACAGGAACACCTGCATCAAATGGATTGATGGATCTATGGGCTGAGTTTAGAGTCCTTGATTTTGGTAAAAGACTAGGTAGGTTCATTACTGCTTACAGACAGTCTTACTTTACTCCTGATAAGCGAAATGGGAATGTGGTATTTAGCTATAAACCATTGCCGTTTGCCGAAGGAGAAATCTATAAAAGAATTGAAGACATAACCATCTCCATGAAAGCAAAAGATTTCATCCCTATGCCTGAACTAGTAACTTCCGAATTTAAAGTATACCTTTCTAGGGATGAACGAGATACTTATAATAGGCTTAGTAGCGAGTTGGTATTGTCGCTTCCAGAAGGTGAGGTAACAGCGGTGAATGCCGCAGTGCTATCAAGCAAGTTATCCCAACTAGCAAATGGTGCTATCTACAAAGACGCTGGAGGAGTTGAGTGCTTTCATGATCGAAAACTTGATGCCCTTGAGGACATTATTGAAGCTGCGAATGGAAAGCCGCTACTTGTTGCTTACTGGTTTCAACATGACTTAACTAGAATTGTAGAAAGGATGAAAAGAATAAAGGTAAACTACTCTGTCATTAAGTCGCAGGAAAGCATAAGAAAATGGAATAAAGGTGAAATCCAAGTGGGATTAATCCATCCGGCATCTGCCGGTCATGGTTTAAACCTTCAAGATGGCGGCTCAACGCTTGTCTGGTTTGGTCTAACTTGGAGTCTTGAACTCTACCTTCAAACAATAGCTCGAATCTGGCGACAAGGCCAATCCTCTAGCACGGTAGTTATTCAGCACATTGTTACCGATAACACAATTGATGAAAATATCTTGAAGTCACTTCTCAAAAAAGAAAAAACGCAAGAAGCATTGATTAGAGCAGTAAAGGCTAACTTGACTTATGACAGATCCATATAAGCTTTTAGCCAATGCTATTATTATTCAAGCAGTCCAGGATTATAAAAACGCAATAAAGAAAAAAGCCTTAGAGACAATTAAGGAAGTGGAATCTTTCATAATGTCAGAATGGTTTCATATCTTAACTGATTATGATCCTTATGCACTTTTAACAAAACTAAAGGAGGAGTTTAATGACTTCTAAAGAATACTTATCTCAGGTTTACAAACTTGAGCAAATTATTGAAAAGAAACAGATGAGAGTTAAGGAATATGAGCAGTTGGCATCCTCAATTTCAGGCTGTAATTTTGACAAAATTTCTGTTGATGGAACAAAAACATTTGATGCACCATTTGTTAAGTGGATTGAAAAAGCACTTGATATCCAAGAAGAAATTAATAACCTTAAAATGAAACTTGAAACTTGTAGAAATGAAATACTTGAAGTTATTGAATCGTTAGATAATGAGGAACATAAAATCTTGCTTGTGTTAAGGTATTTGAAATACTTGTCTTGGGCTGGTATTGCTGAGGAACTTGGAATATCTATATCAACCGCAAAACGATGGCATAAAACAGCTTTGCTTCTTGTGAAATTTGGACCACAATAAACCCCTTTGAACTCTTGTAATCATGTCAATAGTGTGGTACAATTATAATAGGCGAAAGCTATAGAAAACTTAAGGTCGACAGAGAAATCTGCCGGCCTTTTTACATACCGAAATGGAGGAGAGGTGACGGTTTGTCAATCATCATGCACGCTTTTTGTGCCCTAGACTAATGGGTTCTGTTATAATTGTCTAGGAATTCGATGGAAGATAGCCAACCGAGCGGTTTCATGGGAAAGCGATTATACTCCTACATTCTTCTGACTACTTGAGTCTTCAGATCCTCAAGGCTAAAGAATGTTCTGCCATTGAAGAAGTATAATTGATCTTTTATAACTAGCTTTACGGAGTTTCAACCAAAGAATAACCAAACCAGTGTTATGGTTGCGACGATATTGTTCGTGTACACAATCAAATATACACGAACATCACAAATTTATTTATTACATTTATTTAAAAATAAATAAAAGGGTGATATACTATACTTAATAATAAATATTAGGGGGTTATTATGAAAAAAATATATTTTGTCATAATAGTTATTGCATTATTTCTCGTTTTTGGATATGGTTGTTCAAATTCAAATGAGGAAAAAGAAATTACTTTTAGAGTAAGTGATGGTTTTATTCAATGGCAGTATGAAGGGGAAACCGAGTGGAATAATTTAATTACTTTGGAGGAATTAAAAGGAGAAGATGGGCTAACTCCTTTTATTGGCGAAAATGGTAATTGGTGGATAGGTAATATTGATACAGGAGTATTTGCTGGATATAAAAATCCGAGTGTGCCAATGACCGGAAATTTTGAATTTGCAGCAAAAACCGATGGTAAATCGTATTATGTTTCAAAATACAATGGCAATGATAGACTAGTTTACATACCAGATCAATATAATGGATATCCTGTAACTTCAATTGGCACAAATTCTTTTTTAAATAATTCAGCTATTGAAAAAATAATCGTACCAAAAACTATTGAAACCATATATTCGTCAGCATTTTCTGGTGTGGAAAATCTAAGGGAAATTGAATTTGAAGAAGATTCAAATTTAATCAGTATTGGAGATTATGCATTTTGGTATTGTAGTAGTTTAACAAGCATTACAATTCCAAACAGTGTCACAAGTATAGGAAGTTTTGCATTCCAAGGTTGCAGTAGTTTACAATCGATTACATTGCCATTTCTAGGACAATCAAGAACATCAACAGGAACTAATGCTCATTTTGGTTATATATTTGGATCGAGTAACTATACAGGAAGTTATAACGCAAATGGATATTACATACCAAATAATTTAAAAGAAGTCATC
>Ga0209407_1004641_pt1 | contig 11087 bp, 10 predicted proteins | sample AD_JPNHG3_MetaG_FD_184410 | JGI IMG/M metagenome (GOLD analysis project Ga0209407, IMG submission 184410) | Active sludge microbial communities of municipal wastewater-treating anaerobic digesters from Japan - AD_JPNHG3_MetaG (SPAdes) (version 2) | ecosystem: Engineered > Bioreactor > Anaerobic... | reverse complement strand
GTTTTGAGGGGGTTTCATGGCAGACGCGAGCCTCCGGCTTGCGGAAGGGTGATACGGCGGGAGACGAGGGTGCCGAGGAATGCTTTCAGATAACGGGCTTCGTCGGTGTCTTTGTCGCGGAGCGGCTCATAAGCGGCCCAGTCCTGCTTATCACACAGCCGAAGTTGGCGAATATCCACCTGATCGGGTAAGACATCCGAATAGAGGCGCGTGACGGGAAGGGGGGGGAGATGCAAATCAGGATCGGGATCTGGTTCGGACGGAAACTCATTCGGGTATTTGCCGGGATCGTCCATGCGAATGAGCGCGCGCGGGAGAGTGGCGGTTATGATGATGTCTGCACGTTCGGCGAGGAGTTGCCATTGCCAGTCGATGTCAACCGGGTAAGTGGCCCCATCTTCGGTGCGAGCGAATTTCAGGATTTTGTCGTGCTGTTCTTCTATAAGCTCATTTTTGTACTCGTCTACCAATTTGCCGATGCTTTGGGGGACGGATGTGCTAATCTTGATCGCGAAAACGTGGCGCAGAAGGGCATTGTCATAGTACGTGTAGAAGACTGCGTCAATAGAAGGGCGTTTCTCTGACAAGGGGACAGGGGAATGAGCGGACGCATGGCGCACAAAGCCCAAGATGGTATAGACCTTGTTCGGTTCTGGGTTGGCCGGTAAAGGCTCGAGAATGAAGATAGGATAGTCATTTGTGCCTACGCTCACGGCCTGATAGAGGTCGTCGGCGATGAGGTCGGTGATCGCGAGGGCAGCGGCCTGTTCTTTTTTCTGGCTGCGCGAGGCGGACCACATCTCGGTGGCGCTGTTCAGGACGGTCATCAGGATGCCGAGGATCACGACGAAGAGCGAGAGGGCCGCCACCAGCTCGATGAGGGTGAAGGCGGGGGAGGAAGTTCTAAAGTTCGGGAGTTCTAAAGTCCTAAAGTTGGCATGCCTCTGTTGTTTTCTCACACGAAGGCACGAAGGGCACGAAGGTCTTTTTGGGAAAGAGAAGCTTTTAACGCAGAGACGCAGAGGCGCAGGGACGCAGAGGGGAGTTCTAAAGTTGGGGAGGAACGCCGAACGCCGAACGTTGAACGTTGAACGTTGAGCGTTAATAGGTAGGGACACCTCCCCGAGGCGTCCGCGGACGGTTCGGGGAACCGTCCCTACCAGAAGGGCGATGCCTGCCCAAAAGCGGTTTCTTTTCGGGAAGACTTGCTTGATCGGGAATCTCATGGCAGTCCTCCGGGGTTGGTGAGAGTGGTGCTGAAGATACGGGGATCGGATGAGTAGGTGTCGCCGTCGGGGAAAATCATGAGGGTAAACTGAAGCACATTGATGGCTTGCGCGACTGGAGATGTGTCTGCGTCGGATATGTACAGGATGTAACGGGGATTCCAGTCGGACAGGCGGATATTGTCCGGATCGAATGCCGGTGTCGGAGCTTTCAAACCTTGATCAAAACTGGCGCGTTCATCATCCTGCCAGAAGTGCATTGGCGGGATTTTATCGCTCATGTATGCAGTTTCAGGGAAAGGAACTTGGCTCTGGTTTAATGCGACTTTTTCCCAAAGATTTTCCCACGTGTTGGGCACGCCGTTCGTGCGCGCCTCATCGACAAACCGGGCGTTGTATTCCCGGAGGGTTTCGAAAACCGCGTCGGCCATCATGACGCAGCGCTGGTCGTGCTCGGTCTCTTTGGCGGCTTGCAGGCTGAGGCGGCCGAGTCCGAAAATGGCGAGCAGGCCGAGGCCGATGGCCAGCATGGCGAGGGCGGTCTCGATGAGGGTGAAGGCCTTATTGCGACCATGGAGGGGGCGCAATAGGGAAGGAGGAGGGAGGAAGGAGAAGTTTTTAACGCAGAGACGCAGAGGCGCAGAGACGCAGGGGTTGTTCTCCGCGTCTCCGCGTCTTTGCGTCTCTGCGTTAAAAAACAGGCGGAAAATCATGGCGTGCCTCCGATGAGGGTGGCCAGCCCGGTCGCGGGGTCGATACGGATGAGCCTTGTGAGCGGTGAAGGGCGGGCGGAACCGGGGTAAGGAAAGGGTTCGGCGGTCTGAATGGCAATGGTGTGATAAGGGTAATCTGGCAGGGTGATTCCGTCGTCAGTCATGATGCTGCCGTCGGGACGGAAAATCAGCAGAGAGGGCGTGTGTTCACCAGAATCCGGATCGTGTGTCTCGCGTCTGAGGAGGCGGACATGGCCGGAGAGCCGCTGGAACGGTGAGGCGGGTTGAAGTGAAAGCTGGGGGTCTTCGACGGGGAAGAGAAAGACCCTGGCATCCGTGACCACGCGGATCAACGTTTTCAGATCCTCTTCGTTGACCTGCTGGAGCGCATTCGTGCAGATAAAGGACTGAAAGCCCGTGGTAACAGACGATGCGGCAGAGGCATTGTTGGTGCTGCCGTAGCTGAAGGCGACGTAGGCGCGGCGGGTGACGGCAAGCGTGCGCGCCTGCTGCAGTCCGGCCTCGACGACGCGCGTGGCGCCGGTGAGGGCGTGGGCGGTGCCCCACGAGCCGTAGGAACCGACGAGGATCGCCAGCCCGATGCCGATGACCGTGAGGACGGCAAGCAGCTCGAAGAGGGTGAAGGCCTTATTGCGACCACGGAGTAGTCGCAATGGAGAGAGTAAAAGGGAGAGTTTTTTAACGCAGAGACGCAGAGGCGCAGAGGCGCTGAGGAAGCAGGGGGTAATCTCCGCGTCTTTGCGTCTTTGCGTTTTTGCGTTAAGAAAAAGCGCCATCATGGCGTCACCCCCGCGCTGTAAATGTAGTTGGTGCCGCGGTCGGCGGGCGAGCCGCGCGAGAAGGCGAAGGCGATATGGTTGGAAACCGAGTGCGTGGCGATCACCGCGCCGACGGAATCCTTGAGTTCGTAGGTGAAAACCTCGTGGGGATTCAACCCCATGATAAGGACATAACTTTGGTTCCAGGGATCGCGGTAATCGACTGTCCGGTGATCGTGCTCGTTCTGGAGCGGTAGGAAGGGGATGGCTTTGGGGTTGAGGGGATTGCTCGGGTAGGGTACGCTTGGCGAATCGCCGACGGTGCTGAAGGCTTGGTAGAGGAGGCGTCCGTCGGTGTTGTCATCGTAGAGTCTGAGTATCCGGTGGGAAATGTCGTTGCCCTTGTTGTCTTCGGATTTGAGGTTGGTCAGGAAGTCTCGATTGCCGTAGGCGATACAGGGGAGCGTATAGCCGTCGTTTTTGACGTCGGAGTGGGTGTCGGCGTTGAGTTTTACCGTGCCGTCGCTGGCACTGCTGGAACTGAGTTGGACTTGTCCGGGCCAGAAGCCGTATTCGGTTTTGTAGCGGATGGCGGCCTGGGCGAGCGCCGTGGCTTCGGCGGCGGCCTGGCGGCGCAGCGCGGCGGCGCGTACGGTCTTGATCGTGGGCAGGATGATGGCCAGCAGCACGGAGAGCACGCCGATCACCATGACGAGTTCGAGGACGGTGAAAGCGAGGGAAGAAGTTCTAAAGTTCGAGAGTTCTAAAGTTCTAAATTGTGTAAGACACGTCGAGCGTCGAGCGTCGTGTGTCGAGCGTTGAGCGTTACGATGTGTGGTGTTACGCATGTTAGAATGGGTCTACTTGACGCTGAAGGAATCCCAACTGCCGAAGACCTCCTCCTGAAGCCGTTCGGCACGTCCGGACGAATCGGTGGTGCGCGTGCCGGGGATAAGGGTCCAGACGGCCACGTTGGCGATGATGTTGGTGCGAGGCAGGACCGCACCGTCCGGATCGTTGCCGGGGATTTCAATCTGCCGGTCGCCGTTGGTATCGAAGAGCACCTTGTAGGCACGGGTGGTGTCGGCTGCATTGGGTCTGTTCGATTTGAACGGGTTCACCGGGGCGCGTGTGGACGGAGAGTAGCGCGCGAATTCGATGAAGGGGATCATTTCCGGGTTAAGGTCCGCAATATCATCTGCGGTGACACCTTGGGGCTGGTTGCCTTGCAACAACGCCGCGATACGTTCGTCGATGATGAAGCCGCGGTCTTCGCCGGAAGAGAGCGGCTTTGCGGCGCGCGTGTCGTCCGGCCATGCGTGGTAGTGCGCGTGGTACTGTTTGAAGGCGGACTCGATGTTCTTGAGTTCGGTGTAGGTGATGGTGCGGCGGCTGAACTTCTGCGCGCGTTCGAGCGCGCCGTAGAGCAGCGCCAGCAGCGAGCTGATGATCGCGACGACGATGATCATCTCGATGAGGGTGAAGGCCTGATTGCGACCACGGAGTGGTCGCAATGGGGAGGGTAAAAGGGGCCTTCGCGTGCCGGGCGTCGAGTGTCGGGGGTCGTGTGTCGTTCTCATGGCGTCACCGTTCAAAGTGGATGTCGTCGAGGGTGGGGTCGGGCGTTGACGGGGTGCCGGTCGGGATGTTGTCGGATTTGCGGTCCGGCCCGCAGGAGAAAAGCGTATAGGCTTGGGCGTTTCCGGCGGGCCTGTAGATATAGGGCGTGCCCCACGGGTCGACCGTGCTGACGGCGGAGGTGAGGAAGGAGCGGAAGGTGATGTTGGTGCCTCTGGGGTGCTCGGCGGTGACGTAACGGACATAACAGCCTTCCCCTGTGGCTATCGCATGACCGTTGGTGAGAACGGCGAGGGGATAGCGGGCGGGGTCTTTCAGTGTCCAGTCGACGTCGCCATCGAACGGGTCCACGTTGCCGGTTTCGGTGTCGATGCGCGCGTGGGGGTATTCGCCGAACTGGAGGTGCCAGCGGTTGAGCGACTCGTGCCATTCTCCGAGTTCGGCCTGCGCGCGGCGGATCTTGACGGCGGCGTCCACATGGCGGGCGAGGCCGAGCACCAGCGCCATGAGGGCCGAGACGACGCCCATGACGATCGCCAGCTCGATCATGGTCATTCCTTTTTTGCGACCACCCAGTGGTCGCAAAAAGGAGGGTAAAAGGAGTGCGCGGCGGCGGGTGTTCATTTCACTCCTCCATCCGGCCGGCGACACGCAGGACTTCTTCCACGGAGGTACGTCCTTCGATGACGCGCAACCAGCCGTCCTGGCGCAGGGTGACCATGCCCTCTTTCATGGCAAGATCTTTGATGATGTTGGCCGGTTCACGCGCGACCACCAAGGCGCGCAGCGGGTCGGACATGATCATCACCTCGTTAATCGCGCTGCGGCCGCGGTAACCGGTAAAACCGCAGGCCGGACAGCCGTGGCCGCGAATGAATTCCGCCTCGCCGATACGGTCGGGATAGGTCATGGCGATTTCGTTGCGGATGGCTTCGGGAACCTCGTACGTCTCTTTGCAGTTGCGGCAGACGCGGCGCACCAGGCGCTGGGCCACGATGCCCTCGACGCAGGAGGAGATGAGGTAGGGCTCGACGCCCATGTCGGTCAGACGCGTGACCGCGCTGGGCGCGTCGTTGGTGTGGAGCGTGCTGAGCACCAGGTGGCCGGTGAGCGAGGAGCGCACCGCGATGTCGGCGGTCTCGGAATCGCGGATTTCGCCGATCAGGATCACGTCCGGGTCATGGCGCAGGATGGAGCGCAGCACGCTGGCGAAAGTGAGGCCGATCTTGCTGTGGACCTGGACCTGGCTGATGCCATCCATCTGGTACTCGACCGGATCCTCCACGGTGATGATCTTGGTGCCGGTTTTGTTGAGGCGGGCCAACAGCGCGTAGAGCGTGGTGGTCTTGCCGGAACCGGTGGGTCCGGTCATCAGGATCACGCCGTGGGGCAGCTCGGTGAGCTTGGCGATCTTGGGGAGCTGGTAGGGCGAGAGGCCCAGGGTGTCGAGATCGATCTTGACGGTGCCGCGGTTGAGGATACGCAGACAACAGGTCTCGCCCCAGCCGGTGGGCAGGACCGAGACACGCAGGTCGTAGTCATTGTTGCCGCAGCGCACTTTGATGCGGCCGTCGTGCGGTTTGCGGTGCTCCGCGATATCCATGTTCGCCATGATCTTGACGGCGGAGCTGACCGCATTGCGTAATCTTTCGACACCCTTCGGCAACGGGATTTCCTGCAGAATGCCGTCGATACGGTAGCGCAGGCGCAGGGTGTTTTCAAAGGGTTCGATGTGGATATCGGTGCAATCCATGCGGATCGCTTCGGCAATGATCAGGTTGATGAAGCGGACCATGCCGGTCTCGTGGGTCTGGACCGCAATGTCGTCATCCTCCTGCTCCTGCGGCATCGCTTCGGCTTCCGCGATGAGCTGGTCAATGGTCTCGGCGCCGAGCCCGTAGAAGTGGGTCAGGGACATGGAGACGTCGCTCTCGGGGCAGAGCACGAAATCGATGCCGGCGTCGAGCACCATGCGCAGGCCGTCGACCGTGGTCAGGTTCGGCACGCGGCTGGTGGCGAGCAGGAGGATGCCGTTCTGGAAGGTCAGCGGCACAATACGGTGGCGCAGCGCGACCTTGGCGGTGACCTTGTCGATGGCTTCCTGCTCGATCTTGAAGTCGCCGATCTTGTGGAACGGAATGCCGCTGGCCTCGGAGAAGGCCTTCAGCAGGTCGGTTTCGTTGACGATGGCCTCTTGGATGAGCAGCCGGTCGACACCCTGAAGCGTGAGGGCGGCACGGCCTTGGATCTCGCCGAGTTTGTCCAGCGTGAGCAGGCCGCGTTCGACGAGCTTCTGGGTGACTTCGACCAACAGTTCATCGGAGTTGTAACGGATGTCGGGCATGGGTAGGGGAGTGGGTTAAGGTTTTAAACGCAGAGACGCGGAGATAGGGAGGAAGGAGGAAGGAGAAAGGAGGAAGGAGGAAGGAGGGAGAGATTTTTAACGCAGAGGCGCAGAGGCGCAGAGGGGATGGGATTTCCGGGTGATGTGATCATTGGAAGGCTTGGCGTTGGCGGTTGGGTTTTTCGCGCGGCGGACGGGCACCGGGCCTTTCTGGACGATCGGGCTTAGCGGGGCGTTGGGGCTTGGCAGCGGCGCCAGGTTTAGCGGCAGCGCCGGGTTTGGCAGCGGCAACGCCGGGCTTGGCGGCAATGCCGGGTTTCATCGCAGCGCCGGGCTTGGGCGGCGGCAGTTTGGCCGGTTCAGGCGCGAGTTCGACCGATTCCCCGATCGGCAGTTTCCGCGAGGTCCCATCGGGGAAACGGATCTCAGCTTCGTTGATATTCGCGCTGACGATGTCTACCCCTCGGATTTGCTTGCCGGATTCATAGAAGAAGGTCGTGTTCTCAACGGAATCATAGAACATGGCCGCTTGCTGGCCGTCAGGGCGTTTGAAAAAGCCGAGAAAAGAGAGCTTGGGGATGACCATCGGCTGTCCATTGGGGCCGACCAAACCGTCCGGCACGGCAGCCTTTTTACGCAGATGCGCGAACGGGTCCTCTTTTTTGGCTGCGGCGCCGGCGGCGGCTGCGCCCGCACCGCCGGCCCCCGCGAGCCCTGCGGCGGCGGCCTGCGCGGCTCGCAGGGCTTTGATGAAGGCGACCCGCTCCGTCTCATTGGTGAAGATCGCTTCGAGTGTCGGACGGAAGGGATCGGTCGGGATGGACAGCGTCTCGGCGGCAAGCTGGTTGGAGACGAAGTTCAGGGTGCCGATTTCCCAAGGTTCGGCCAGATCCGGCGTTTTGGCGCCGCCGTCCTTGAAAGGCTCTGGCGGCGTCAGATATTTCAGCCCGCACCAGGCGGCCGCAGCAAAGAACAACAAGACAGCCAGCAGGCAAAACGCCTTGGCGTTCAGATGCATGATCCATTTCCAAAGCTTGTCCATAAAAATCCTTTAGCTACCAGTTGTTTCTCACACGAAGGCACGAAGGCCACGAAGGGGAATGGGTTGTCATGAAAAAAGCCTTTGTGTCCTTTGTGCCTTTGTGTGAGGTTAAAATCGGGTTGCGGGCGCCGTCCGCGTTATTCAAACAGCAGGGCGGAGAGAATGGCCTTTACACGAAGCTTGGAGTCGAAGGTCGGGCCGGATTCAATCCTGACATTTCGGAAGGCAAACACCTGGTTCTCTTCAAACACCGACTGGAAGAAGGTGTACAGATGCTCGAAATCAACGTCACACTCGATGCGGACGGGAAACTCTTCGAAAGTGCGCCGCCCCTTTTTGTCGGTATGGATGACGGGCGAGAGCGGATAGATTTCGACGAGGCGCTGGATCTGCCGGTCGAGCGTCAGATCGGCCAGCTTTTCGACGGCCTTGAGCTGAAGCATACGCGTACGGACGGCATCGCTACTGGTGACGGTCTCATCAAGGCCTAACTCCACCGGCAACAGTTGGATCTTCAGTTCGCCGGACTTTTCCTGAAGGCGCTGACGGATCTCATACAGTTCAACCTTGTAATCGATACGGTTGACTTCGGTGTTACGCAGGACGGTCTGGTTGGGAAAGGCGGTCAGGCGTTCCGCGATGCGCGACCACTCGTTGGAAAGCTGCGTGAGGATTGCGGCTTCATGATCGGCAATCGCCTGCATGTTGGCGATGGAAAGATTGGCGTAACGGCTGCTTTCGAGTTGCTCGCGCACTGAGCGGTTGCTTTCAGCCATCTCGCGCTGGGGAATCACGACAAACCGGACGGTACAGAACGCGCTGACCACGATGAAGAGCATGATCAGCACGACCTGCGCGCGCTCTGTCGATAACAAGCGGGATGCCGATAAAAGATAAGTATTAGAGAAGGGCATGGTTTCTGGTTTTTGTTACACGTTACACGTTACAGGTTACACGTTACACGTTACAGGTTACACGTTACAGGTTACAGGTTACACGTTACAGGTTACATGTTGCAGGGGATGGGGTACAGGTTTCTGGTTACGCCTCACGCGAAACCAGGGCACTGTAACCAATAACTTGTAACATGTAACCAGTAACGTGCAACACTTTGTCACGGGCGTTTCACCTCAAGCTCGATCACAAACCGTCTGAAATTGGGGATTTTCTCGCCCTCCAGCTCCGGGATGCCGGTCGGGGAGAGCACCTGGTCGTCGCTGCGCAAGTCCACGCGCACGATATCGGGCGAGGTTTTGAGGCGTTCGATCATCTCGCGGACGCTTTTCAGGCTCGGGTTCGAGGTGTAGCCCTCGGCAATAAACACAGAGGAGAGCGCGTCTACCAAGTCCTTGCGCTGCGGCGGCTCTTTCTTGTCACCGGCGGCGGGCGCTGCGGCGGCCGCCGGGCGCAGAGTGCGGAACAGCGAGAACGGGTTGCGCACCGCCGCCTGCGGCGTATCGGCTTTGGCTGCGACATCCTGTTCCTTCGGATTGTAGATCTTTTCGTCGCAGAACAGGGTGATCCAGTCCTCGGGGTCCACCGTCTGGGCGACAAGCGTCAATACCTCACGGGCGAGCGGGCCATTGAGAGTGATCTGTGTGAGCGGCAGCGCGTTGGTCATGACATCCGCCTGACGGGCGCGCAGTTCCTGGATGCGTTTGTCGATCTGCTCGCGCCGCCGGAGCTGCTCGCGCTCCGCATCCAGCAGGGCACCGTCGCGCTTCAGCAGGTAGACGCCGGTCGCGGAGTAGAGCGCCATCGTGCCGGTCAGAAAGACGGCGGCCGCGATCCACCACGGCTTTTTCTCGCGGAACACCACCTCGTCCTTGAGGTCGCCGGGCAGCAGCGAGAGTGTCGCCTTGCCCTGTCCCATCGCGGAGATCGCGAGACCGAATGCCATGTCGTAAACGCCCGCATACGGCTTGTAACCGCCGTCGATGCCCGGCAGCTCCGAGACATGCTGGACCGGCAGGAACAATTTGGCGGCGAGATACTCCTTGAGCCCCTTGAGCTGGGCGCCGCCGCCGGTGATGATGATGCGCGCGACGGTGAATTTCCGGTCTTGGAACGTGCTGCGGTAAACGCCCATGCAGGCGTTGAACTGCGAGACCCAGCGGTCGGCCGCGAGGCGCAGCGGCTCGTAGCAGGCGTCGCTCTCGCGCAACCCGCAATCGACATGTTTGCGCACCTCGGCCTGCACGGCCGGCAGGCCGGTGGACTGCGCCACCGCATCCGTGAAGAGCTTGCCGCCCGCCGCAAGGGAGCGCGCGAAGAGCAGCCCGTTGCTGATGCCGACCGCGACCTCGGTCTGCGTGTGGCCGATGCTCACGTAACAGTACGGCTCTTCATGTGCGCCGGCGAACGTCTCCATCGCGTTGAACAGTGCGACCGGCGCGGCGATCAGGTCGGACGGACGCAGGTGGTTGCGGCGGGTCGATTGGATCGCCTCTTGGATCGAAGATGGGCGCGCCATCGACATGATGTAGCGCCGGACGCCGGCTTCGAAAGGCGTGTCGAACGCGAAGACGTCATGCGCCATCTCGTCGCCGGCCATTTCGTTGAACTGGGCGATGTCCATGGCGGCGACCTGCTCGGGCGAGCGCGGGTCGTTGTGCATGATGCGCCCGCTCTGAAAAACGGTCTGCGCGCCCGGCAGGGCGACCGCGCAGAACTGTTTCGCGAGCCCGAGCTTGTGCACCCAGGCGCCGATCAGCTTGTGGGGATCCTCCTCGTCCATCGGCAGCGCGAAGGTTTCCGCGCGCATTACGGCCGGACGGCCGCCGCGCAGCCCCACCCAGACGGCCCGCACGGAGCGCGCGCCGATATCGAGGGCAATCATCTGTTTGCTGTTGGACATGGGATTGGAGAGGTTCCGGGTTTCTGGTTTCGGGTTCCGGGTTGAGCGTTGAAAGGTAAGCGTTGAACGTTCTTCCGGGTCAGGGGGCTTTAAGGATGTCCGGCACTTTGGCGGCATCGGGGACAGGGAGGCCGTAGCGCTCCAGGTCATTGAGGGGGATCAGTTCCTCGCCCACGTCGCTGATGAGCGTGGCGGTCACGAAAATGAGGATGTTCTTGGCCGTTTCGGTCTTTTCCTCTGTCTTGAAGAGCCAGCCAATAAACGGAATTTTAGAGAGCCATGGGGTTCCTGAAGTGGTCTCGGTCTTACTGGAGTCGACGAGCCCGCCGAGCACGACGGTCTCGCCGCTGCGCACCACCGCCTCGGTCTCGATGTACTGGCGGGCGATGATCGGCAGCTTGATTTTGGGCTCTTCCCGTGTGGCGCTGGCCAGGCTGCTGAGCGAGTATTCGATCCAGCCGTTGTTGCCGGTGTCGCTGGTTTTGTCGAGCGAACTGATTTCGGGCCGTAGCACGAGGGTGATGGAAGAGAGGTCCGCGCCCACGCTG
>Ga0209407_1004639_pt1 | contig 11087 bp, 7 predicted proteins | sample AD_JPNHG3_MetaG_FD_184410 | JGI IMG/M metagenome (GOLD analysis project Ga0209407, IMG submission 184410) | Active sludge microbial communities of municipal wastewater-treating anaerobic digesters from Japan - AD_JPNHG3_MetaG (SPAdes) (version 2) | ecosystem: Engineered > Bioreactor > Anaerobic >... | reverse complement strand
CAGCTGCCGCCGGTGTCGTTGCGGGCGGAGGCGATCTCCTCGCCGGGGGCGGCGATCGTGGGCACCTGCCGGCCGTCGACTGCCGGGCCGCGCGAGGAGAAGGAGGAGATCGATTCGATGCTGCCCACCCGGTAGTTCCGGGAGGAGGCGGTGACGATGAGGTTCTTCGCCTCCTTGGGCGCGGTCAGCGTGTTCGAGCCCGGCCCGGAGTTGCCGGCCGAGAAGACTTCGATGAACGGCTGGAGCCCCGGCGCGTCGAAATCGCCGTCCCGCACCATGAAGTCGTGGGTGCGCTCCGAAGCCTGATAGCCGTGGTTCGTCCCCTCGCCGGTGGTCCAGGAGTTGTTGCCGCCGATGGCGCGCCGCCGAGCACCGCCCGCTTGGAGTGCTCCTGCCAGCCGCCGGCCGGCGGCCAGGCCGAAGCCGACATCGAGTTCATCGCGAAGAAACCGACGCCCGGCGCGATGCCGAGACCGTAGAGGAAGCCGTTGGCGTCGGCATGGCCGGCGGTGGCGTCGCCGCCGATGATGCCGGCGACGTGGGTGCCGTGGCCGCCGCCGGAACAGTCGGAACCGGGCTGGCCCGCCGGGTTGCACGCCCCGGGGAAGGAGTAGCCGCCGACGATGTGGCTGCCGAGGTCGGGGTGATCGTAGTCGATGCCGGTGTCGATGACCGCCCAGGTGACGCCGGTGCCATCGTAGCCGAGGGTGTCGTTCAGGAAGGAGAGGTAGCCGGTCTGCGGAACGCCTCCGGGATGGTTGCCGGCCACGATCTGCGACGACATCTCGTCGTCGAGGATCGGGCGCGGCCCGATGACGCCGAGCCAGAGGACGTTCGGGATCGCGGCCACCTCGGCGACCGCCGTGGCCGGCAGCGCGACCACCGCGTCGAAGAACTTCCGGTCGGGCTGCGCCGGGTAGTGCTGCAGCACCTCGCCGCCGAGCTTCGTGATCGCGGCGAGCGTCGCCTCGACTCGGTCCTCGCCGTAGAAGAGCACGTCGACGTTGCGGACGATGCCGGTCCGTCCGTCGAGCTCGAGCGCCGGCTTGTAGGCCGGGTGCACCCGGCCCTGCCAGCGGACGAACGGCAGCGTGGCGGCGGCCTCCGTCGCGGCGGGAGCGCCCCAGACGAGATAGGCGTGGTGCGGGTAGTACTGGAGCGGCTCAAGACCGGCCGCGGCGAGCTCGCCGAGCCAGGCGGCGGTCACCGGGCCGCGGAACTGGACGAGATGGAAGCCCGGACCGTCGTCGTTCGCCGCTTCGCCGGGGCCGAGCGCCGGCTCGCCGTCGACGAGGGGGTCGAAGCGGTAGCGGACGATCTGCACGCTGCCGGCCTCCTCGTCCTCGGTGAACGGCAGCCCCGAGGCGAGCAGGCGCCGGTAGTCGTCCTCGTCGAGCTCCAGCCAGCGGAAGCCGCCGTAGGCGGCCGCGAAGCGCGGGGCGAGATCGAGCCCGGGGAGCGCTTCGCTCGCCGCGGCCGGCAGACGGACGAAGCGGCTGGCCGCTGCCGCCGCCGGGACTGACGAGGCCGCGCCGAGCAGGAGACAACAGGTGAGGGCGAGGGCGATTCGAGCACGCATCGGGTCTGCTCCTCTGTTCCGGTGGTTGCTGCGTGGAGATCGCAGTCTAGACGGGTGCCGAAGGCCAGGCAACTCGGGCCGTTACCGCCGAAGCAGCAAGAAAAAGCCCCGCCCGGTTGCCCGGGCGGGGCCAGGTTGGCGAAGCCTCGAGGTGAGCCTAGAAGGTCACCTTGAAGCTGAGCCGCAGCTCACGCGGCGCCTGGAAGACGTCCGCCTTGTTGTAGAGCGGATCGGGCTGGACCGAGCGAACGAGCGTCTCGTAGTCCCAGCCGCCGGCGAAGAACTCCTCCTCGCTGAGCGGCAGGTCCTGCGCCGTCCGCGAGCCCCAGCGCCGCAGCACGGTCTTCTCATCGAACAGGTTGAGGACGCTGAGCCCCACCTGGAGGTCGAACGCGCCGACCTTGAAGTCCTGGTAGAGCGCGAGGTCGGTCTGGGTGACGGTGGGGGTCCGGCCGAGGTTGCCGCGGCCGTACGGATAGAACGGCGTGTTGATCGGCGCCCAGCCGATCTCGGTCACCGGCACGCCGCTGCCGACGTACTGGCCGAGGCCGACCGTCAGGTTGAAGGGGAAGCGGTAGGTGCCGAACACCTTGAGCTGATGCGGCTTGTCGGTGGCGAGGCGCCCGAGCACCTCCTTGCCGTTCCGGTCGTACGTGTTCTGGATGACGTCGAACAGACGCGAGGCGTTGGGCGACAGCCGGCCGCCGCCGCCGACGGTGTTCTGCTCGTCGGAGTTGGCGAGACCCGAGTAGTTGCCCCACAGGCGGCTGTAGGTGTAGCTGGCGCGCAGCGACCAGTTGTTGGCGAGGCGGCGGTCGAAGGTCAGCTCGATCGCGTCGTACTCACGCTGCGCCTTGGGGAAGGGGCGCTCCGCGATGCTCCGGGTCACGCCGTAGCCGGGGTTGGCGATGTAGTAGACCTCGCCGATGCCGGGCACGAGCACGCCGACGTCCTCGATCGCCCGCACGAGCTGCTTGTGGACGTACCGGGCGCCGACCGTGATGAGGCTGGTGAGCTGGTGGTCGACACCGAGCTGCGCCTCCCAGCTCTCCATCGGCTTGATGTCCGGGTCGATGGTGTTGTCGTTCGGATCCGCCGAGTTGTGCCGGCGATCGACCGCCTCGATCAGGGTGCCGGCCGGGCAGTTCGGCCGCTCGCTGCTGGTGTTGGAGCCGACGGAGCAGTTGTTGTTGATCCAGTCGTAGTTGTCGAACGTGTAGAAGAAGTCGACCCACTTGTCGCCACCGAAGGCGCCACGCGGCATCTCGTACTTGGTCACGTCGTAGTAGGTGCCGTAGCTGCCGTAGACCTTCCAGCTCTGATCACCCTTCAGGTCCCAGGCGAAGCCGGCGCGCGGGGCGATCTTGTCGCCGTACTTGAACTCGATCGCCTTGCTCGGCCCCACGTTGCCGTAGTTGGGAACGGCCTCGTGCTCGGCGCGGACCCCGAGGTTCAGGGTGAACTTGGGGGTGACCATCCAGGTGTCCTGGAGGAAGAGCGCGTCGTTCGTGGTCTTGACGTGCCCCATCGTCGAGATGTTGAGGAGCCGGAAGTAGCCGTAGGTGCCCCGGACGCTCTGACCCGTGGTGGTCGTGTAGGCGCGGTCCCAGTAGTACATGATGCGGTCGGCGTTGTAGCCGTTCCGCACGTCGTTCTCGATCTCTTCGCGCTGGAAGCCGACCTTCACCTGGTGCTCGCCGCCGCCGCTGAAGAAGAAGGAGGCGTCGCCGCCGTAGTAGGTCCGCTCGTACTTGTCCCACGCCACCGCGTTGGCCAGCACCAGCGCCTGGGTGCCGTCACCCATGTAGCCGATCGGCTTCCGGTACTGGGCCGGGATGTTCGGGAAGGCCTTGGACGGATCCGTCCCCGTCATCTGATGGATGACCGGATACGACGGGATCCCGGTGTCTCTCAGGTCGGTCATGAAGTAGCCGACGCGGGCGCTCAGGACGACCGACTTGCTGGCGATGTAGTCGGTGGTCAGAGAGTAGGTCTCCCGCTCCCCTTCGCCGCCGAAGTTGTAGGAGTTCGGATCCGAGCTGCCGGTGCCGCGGAGGCCCGGAAGCGCCCGCTCCCTTTCCCACGGCGACTGGTTGGTGCCGAGCTTGAAGAGCACCGGGCCGAGGTTGCCGGTGATGTTGGCGGCGTAGTAGTCGACCTGCTGCTTCTGGTTGAACGTCCGCTTGACCGTCGGGGTGGCGCCCGAATAGAACTGCACGGTCCGGTCGGTGTCCGTGAGGCCCGGCTGATAGGAGCCGAAGAACCAGACGCGATCGCGCACGATCGGGCCGCCCAGGAAGATGCCCGGATCCCAGCGGACCGAATCGTCGGTGCCGTACTTGAAGTATTCGGCGACGAGGCCGGTGGCGCGGTCGGTCGCGAGGTTCTTCCGCTCGGCGCCATTGAGCGACCGGCTCTGGTAGTCGACGGCGATGCCGCCGGAGAACTCGTTGCGGCCGGAGCGGGTGATGGCGTTGATCACGCCGCCGGTCGAGCCGCCGAACTCGGCGGCGTAGCCGGCCGACTTGATCTGGACCTCTTCGAAGAAGTCGGCGCGCATCGGCACGGCGGACTCACCCGTCTGCGGGCTCGTGGTGTCGATGCCGTCGATGATGAAGCGGTTCTCGAGACCGGAGGCGCCGTCGATCGACAGACCGCCGGCCTGCGCCGACTCCTGCACGCCGGCCGCCTGCGACACGACCGAGGTGAAGTCGCGGCCACGCGGCAGCGTGTCGATGTCCTCGCGGCTGATCGACGCGGCGGTGGCCGAGCTCGTGAAGTCGATGGCGACCGAATCCGCCGTGACCGTGATCGTCTCCTCGATCTGCCCGGTCTTCATCGTGAAGTTGACCCGGGTGCTCTTGCCGAGGACGACCAGGATGCCGCTCGCCTCGGAGGCGACGAAGCCTTCGAGCGACGCCTTGATCGAGTAGGTGCCTGCCGGCAGCTTGGGCAGCCGGTAGAACCCCTTCTCGTCGGTCACCGCGGCGACGGTGCCGAGCGGGCCGGTGGCTTCGATCGTGACGCCGGGCAGCGCCTGGCCGCCCTCGTCGACGACGTTGCCGTCGATGCCGCCGGCAACCTCCTGTGCGACTACCGGTGCGGCGATGAGCAGCGCCAGCAACGCCGCGAACGCCGTCACCCAACCGAGGTGGTTCCACTTCCGCATGCTCTTCCTCCCTCTGAGAGCGGCCGGCCCGATCACCCTTCCCGCGGGAACCGGTGACGGCCATGGTTGTTCAACCCTCTACGGACACCACAAAACGCCAGACCGCTGCCGCAGCGGTGACGAACCGGCTGGGCAACGGTATGGGCGGCCAAACGGAGTTCGGGTCTCGAGGTCGCACGTTGGTCTGTTGCAGAATCAGTCTACAGCAATCCGAATGCCACTGGGAACCGTCCGGCAATAGTCACCCAAGTTCAGTGTTCCCAATGATTTGCGTTGCTGTCCGGAAGGCGGTGCCGGGTCCGGACGGGAACGAATCCAATCGGCCAGAGCGCCCGATGCACCAATTTGGATGAGGTTCCTCGTCCACGGAAGCGAGCGGGTACCCCCGGGTCCGGTGGGAGCTGGTCTTGACGGGAAGAGGAGAAGACGTCGGAGAGTCGTAATATCGGGGAAACCAGGCGGCCAGTCGGCACGGGCCGGGGAGGCGAAGATGTCGAGCCAGAAGAAGATCACCGTTTGGTACGTCGCGGCGTTCGTGCTGGGAGCGGCGGTCGCGATCGCGGTGTCCCAGGCGCGCGTCCACGGCATCGTGAAGGACGAGCAGGGTCGGCCGCTCGCCGGGGTGAAGCTCACCGTGACGCAGCCCGGCAACGCTTCGTACCGGAACGAGACGGTCACCGACGCGAAGGGGAGTTACGCCGTCACCCTGCTCGACGCGACCCGGACCCACACCTACCGGTTCGAGAAGGACGGCTTCCAGAGCCTGGAGCAGTCGTTCAAGGTGCCGCTCGAGAGCAACGAACGGAAGGATTTCGAGCTGATCTCGCTCGAGGCGGCGAAGCTGGGCGTCGGCCAGGCGGGCCGGGCGGTCACCGCGCAGGACAAGGCGGTCCTGAGCTTCAACGAAGGGGCGGAAGCGGCTCAGAAAGGCGATCTCCCGGCCGCGCGGGCCCGTTTCACCGAAGCGCTCGCGCTCGACCCGGCGCTCGCCGCGGCGTGGACGGCGCTCGCCACCATCGCGTTCACCGAAAAGGATTACGCCGCGGCGGTGACCGACGCCGAGAAGGCCGTGGCGCTCCAGGCCGACGACATCCGGGCGTTGCGCATCCTGGCCGAGGGGTACGCGCAGCTGGGCGAGACGGCGAAGGCCGAGCAGTACTCCGCGCGGCTCCTGGAGGTCGATCCGCGAGCCGGGGCGGCCGACCTCTTCAACCAGGGGGTCCAGGAGTACAACGCCGGCAACACCGAGCAGGCGCTCGCGCTCTTCACGCAGGCGCTCGCGAGCGACGCCACCTTCGCGAAAGCGCACTACATGCTCGCGATGTGCCACGTCGGCCGCGGCGAGAACGCCGCGGCGAAGGAACACTTCGAAGCGTTCCTCGCGATGGCGCCCGACGACCCGGACGCGGCCACCGCGCGGGAGATGCTCAGCTACCTCGACTGACCGGGTCGGCTCACCTCCCCTTCACGGCGGTGCGCTGGATGGTCACTCCGGTCCCGCCGGTGGCGAGGTCGCGGTAGACGGCGACCAGCGCGTCGGCCGAGTCGGCGATCGGCACCACGAACAGCCGGGCGTCGGCGTAGAGGTCGGCGTCCTCGTACTCGTCGGCGGCGTTCGGATCGAGGCTCGCCAGGCCGCCGGCGGCGCGCTGCATCGCGGCGGCCATCGCCTCCGGCGAGCCGGCGTCGGCGCCGGCGCCTTCGAACGCCGCCATCATCTGCTCGGCCATCTCGAAGGCGCGCGCCATCGCTTCGGCCGAGGGCAGCTCGCCATCCTCGATCTCCGGGGTCTCGCTCGCGGCCTCGGCGTGGGCGCGGAACTCGGCCGGCGTCAGCGGTCCCTTCTTCGCCTTGCCGCGGAGCGCCGCGGCGACCTCGGCCGGCGATTTCGCCGTCCACCAGGCGTAGCGGCCGTTGGCGGGCTCGCTCGCGAAGAAGAGGTAGATCGCGTCGGCGGGCAGCGGCACGCCCATCGCGGCGGCGGCCGGCGGCTTCTCCGGCCTCTCGTCCGCCTCCTCCGGGAGCGAGGTGTGCCGGATCCGGCGCGCGAGCCGCTGCGCCCGCGGGTCGCCGCTGCTCGCGAGCGCCCGGCGCGCCGCGTCGCGGACCGCGGGGACCGGATCGTCGGCGAGCTCGGCGAGGAGCGGCGTGTCTTCGTTCGCGGCGAACGGCACCGCGAGCGCCTCGGCGGCGGCGGCGCGCAGCCGGCTGTCGGCGGCGTCCGCGGCGAGACGGCCCATCGCCGCCGCCTGGTCGTCGCGCCGGTCGATGAAGACCCGGAGCGTGGCGAGCACCCGGATCGTGAGGTAGTCGCGAGCGTACGCACAGGCCTGGGACCGGGGATCGGCGCAGGCTTTCTGGATCGTCTGACTGAGGTCGGCCCAAGGGTCGACGGGGATGAGGAGCTCGTCGGCACCCACGGCGCAGGTGCCGAAGGCGATGGTGAGAGCGGTGACGAACGTGATGAAGCCACCGCGCGTGCGAAGGATCGGAATCATCCTCGGTTCCTCTTGTATGCGTGGGCCAGCGGGCTCTTCGGCGACGGCTTCGGATGGATGCCGAGCAGCAGCCGGACATCGGTGTAGAACCATTCCGCAGCCTGATCGAACTGTGTCTGCGTGCTCTCGCAGGACTCTTTGGTGCAGTGTCTGGCCGAGTCGAGCCGGAGCTGTTCGAGTACCTTCAGCTCGGCCTCGTAGCCGGCGACCTCGTCGAGCGCGTTCTGGGCCAGGGAGAGAGCGCCACCGCCCCGCGCCCGGTGCGCGAGACAGTCGTCGATGTGCTTTTGCTCGTGCGTCACGATGGCGCGACCGATCCCCTCGCAGGGGGTGATCGTCGGCAGAACCTCGGCGCCGCGCGGATGGGTGAGGGCACAGGTCTCCGGGTCGACCCGGAGGGTGAGGTCCCAATCCTCGATCCCGGCCACCTCCCGGACCGAGAAGCCGGTTTCGTGGAGGCGCATCCGCCAGGCGGTCGGGTCGCGGGGATCGGGGGTGTCGTACTTGCACGAGGGGTTGCCGCCGAGATAGACCCGGGTCATCCTGCTGGCGACCTTCCTGGCGTCGAGCTCGCGGCGCTCGTACTCCTCTGCGGTGAGTCGCGGAACTTTGGCGAGGTGCTGGTAGAAGCCCTTCATGTGCTTCGCTTTCCAGATCTGGGCCTCGATGCAGGGCAGCATGCAGCAGTGAGCACACGAGCCGCCTTGGGCGTATCCGGGAACGGCGGCGAACAGGATGGCGGCGAGCACCACCCCGAGCACCGGGCCGGCTTGGACTCTCCTTCTTCGCATCTTCAGGGTCTCCTCTCTTCCGCCGCGAGCGTGAGGCGGCGGATCTGGATCGCTTCGAGGGCGCAGCGCGCCCGGTTCTCTTCGGGCGCGAGCGTGAGCGCGCGCCGGAAGGCTTCTTCGGCGGGATCGAGATGGTCGGCGAGCAGGTGGGCGACCCCGAGGTTCTGCCACGGACGGGCACTTCCCGGGTTCTTGGCGGCGGCGTCGGCCCAGAGCGCGGCGGGCTCGCGCCAGAGCCCGGCGCGCGTCTGGGTCAGGTGCGCGAGCATCGCGAGTGGCAGCGCGGCCGCGAGCACGATGATCAGGACGGCCGCCGGGCGCGCGCGCCGGAGCGGCAGGGGCAGCCGGGCGGCCGCGAGCGCGAGGAGCAGGAGCGGCCCGATCGCGGCGAGGTAGAGCGCGCGGGGCGCGACCGGATCGAGGCGCCAGATGAACGAGTTCGTGGGCGCCAGGGCGAGCAGCGTCCAGCCGGTGGCGAAGGCGGCGGCGGGCGCGCGCCGGCGCGCGGCGCCGACGAACCCGGCGGCTGCCACGAGCAGCGCGACACGGACGAGCGTCGCGGGCGCGCTCCACGGCAGGTCGGCGGCCGGCGCGGGGTCGATCGACAGCTGCGCGGGGAAGAGCCAGAGGCGCGCGAGGGCGAAGAGGGCGTGGACGTTGCCGCGCAGCGCGGCGAGCGGGGCGCGTTCGGCGAGGCTGAAGGCGAGCAGCTCCCGGTGGCGGGCGGTGAGCGCGATTCCGACCGCAGCGAGACCGCTGCCAACCGCGAGCGGCAGCAGGCGGCGGCGCCACGCCGCGCGCGGCTCGCGGGCGCCGAGCGTCAGCTGCCAGAGGAGACCGAGCGCGGGTGTCACGAGCGCGGTCTCGCGGGCGAGCGGGGCGAGGAAGGCGAGCGCGCCGGCGGCGAGCATCGCCCGCCAGCCGGGTGGCCGAGCGCCGGTGACGAGCAGGAGCGCACCGAGCAGGAGCCCGCTCGAGAGGAGGACGGAGCGGCCGATGACCGGCGCGACCGTCTCCGCCGCCACCGGATGGAGCGCCCAGAGGGCGGCGGCGAGCCAGGCCGCCAGATCGCGCGTGACGCCGGCTCGGGCAGCGGCGCGGACCGGGAGCGAGCGCCGCACGAGCGCGAAGACGGCGGCGGTGGCGAGCAGGTGGAGCGCGAGGTTGCCGGCGTGGAACGGAAGCGGATCGTCGCCGCTCACGCGGCGCTGGAGGGCGTAGGTCGCCTTCAGCAGGGGCCGGTTCGTGGTGCCGAGCGCCGCGGCGAACCCGGCGGGCGTGGCGGCGGGGTTGTCGAGGACGTCGGCGCGGTCGTCCCAGACGAAGTCGGCGCCGAGCACCGGCAGGAGCGCGAGCGTGACGAGACCGGCGAGCGCGGCGACGGCGAGGCCGCGCCGGATACGGTCCGAGAGATCGGGATCGTGCCGCCCGGGAGCGATCAGTGGCAACCTTCCTTCCTGAAAAAGCGAACTGGGGCGGGAGCATAGGCGATCCCGGGGGAGCCGCGCAAAGGGCTCCCGGCGCGTTCCTTGTCGCCGCCGGACATCTCGACTAGGCTCTCCCCGGCGACGGGCTCGTCCCGCAAGGAGAAGGCATGGACCGACCGAACCTCGTCTTGACCATCCCCCACGGCTCGATGGTGGCCACCAGCCTCGGTATCGGCGGCCTCGCGCACCACCTCTCGCCCGGTTCGGGCAAGCATTTCCAGGGGCGGGCGATCTTCGCCGACCTCCGCCTGAACGATGGCGAGCCGGCCTTCTCCCTCCTGCCGGAGGGCGGCTGGCGCGATGCGCAGGGGGACATGGTCGCCGCGCTCGCGGCGGTGCGGGCGGGCAAGCGGACGAAGACCGCGCTCTCGAACAACGCCTTCAGCGCCACGCCGATCGCGGCCTACGAGACGGTCTACATCGTGAAGACCGGCGGCCAGGCGCTGCGCATGGAGCCGATGGCCGAGCTCCAGCGCTTCGAAGCCAGCGAGTGCCCGGATGGCACGAGCCCGGAAGATATCGGCCGCCTCCTCGGCGCCCCGCCGCCGGCGCGGCGCGACCCGCGTCTCTACGCGATCCTCTCGCCGATCGAGCTGCTCGTGCTCTCGAACCTGACGCCGGTCGAGTACGCCTGGTACGCGACCCGCCGCCCCGGCAAGATCTTCCGGCAGGTCTGCTTCTTCGAGCTCGGTGCCGAACAGTCCCACCTCGCCGCCAGCAGCCGGTACGCGGGCGCCCGCGAGGAGCTCGCCGCCAACCCGCGCAAGAAGACCAAGACGATCGCGGTGCAGGGGCTGCTCGACGCCGTGCCGTTCGCCTCCTGGGTCGGCTACGACCGCCAGCGCGAGGGCGGCCTCTACCTCGCCGACCGGGAGCGGATCCTCCTCGCCCGCTTCCCCGCCGAGATCCCCTTCGGCTGGGAAAAGGCGGCGTAGGAGCGCCACCCCCGGCCCGCACCACCCCGCCGCCCGGCCGCTCCCCGACCCGCTCGCGGAGCGCCGGGCGGCAGCGCTATTCCGCGCCCGAATCGAGCCCGAGCCCGCGGCGTCGCCGCCGTCGCGGCCACCGGTCCGCCGATCGATATGACGGTTCGCTCGGCCCCTCCGGAGGCCCCGGGAGGTTCAGGCCGGGCGGCGCTGGATTTCGGAACGCCGGGGATCTCCAGATCGACACCGGATGCCGGCAAGCGGGGGATCGAGTAAAGTAAGGAAAAAAGTAAGGAGGCCCGGACGTGACCATCATGGCGACACTCACATCGAAAGGGCAGGTCACGATCCCGAAAAGGATCCGGGAGGCGCTCTGAGTCGAAGCGGGCGATCGGGTCGACTTCACCCTCGAGGCGGTCGCGCGCTACCGCGCCGGAGGCGGCGATTTCTCCGACCACCTGATCGGTCTGCGCAACCAGCGCGCCGGCTGTGACCGCACCCTCACCTTCGATCGCCGTCTCCACCGCGCACCCGCTTTCGCGTCCCTCTGAGCAACGGGCAGAGCCGGGGAAACAGACGGACAAGGGAAAGGCTGACAGCCCTTGGGGGGGGGGGGGGGAGACTCTTTCTGGATTTC
>Ga0209407_1004636_pt1 | contig 11096 bp, 10 predicted proteins | sample AD_JPNHG3_MetaG_FD_184410 | JGI IMG/M metagenome (GOLD analysis project Ga0209407, IMG submission 184410) | Active sludge microbial communities of municipal wastewater-treating anaerobic digesters from Japan - AD_JPNHG3_MetaG (SPAdes) (version 2) | ecosystem: Engineered > Bioreactor > Anaerobic... | reverse complement strand
AAAGAGAAACTTTTCTTTTATTGCTAGACGGGCATCCCCCTTATTAAGGGGGATTGAGGGGGATTTGTAAATTCAATAGTTGGGGGCAATTGGAGTTTGTTAGGGCTATTTAACCCCTACCTACCCCGATGAATCGGGATTACACCCTCCCCCTAGGGAGGAATTTTGTTTGAGTGAGAACCCTATGGAAATTGTTCTGGTTTGTTCAGTAGCTTGCCACGACAGAAGATAATAAAGGAGATTTCTTGACTATGTTCGAAATGATAGGTTTTGCGATGATGGTTTGCGAAAAACAACTGTTCTTTATTAATGTTGATTGTTTATGTTTCACTCGGGTGATGATAATTAATGATATTATATATTAAAAATAAAAAATGTATATCAAAATCGTATTTTAACTACGGTTTTTTTGATTTTTTTTGTTTTTTTGAGTATAATTATATTACTAAGCAAGAAATTTGAAAATTTTGTTTTCTTGTGATAGAATGTGAGTAGTGATAAGAATTCCTTCTTAGCATGAAAATTAGTTTTTAATTTATTTATATATATAAACAAAATGACTATTAAAGAAATGTTTAAGACTTTAAATCTACATCAACAAGCTTATGTTAATTTAGAATTACCAAATCCAAAGAATGGGGAATATATGTTGGCATGCTTCCATATGCTCCCTGGTAAGAATTTGAATATGTTGCAAGCAGCATGTGAAGTAGCTTCAGAATCGAGTACATGAACAAACTTTGCTGTGATGACAGAAACACCGTATTCAAGAAGTATGAATGCTCTTGTTTATCAAGTTGATCTAAAAAAAGAATTGGTTTGGATTGCCTATCCTTGGAGATTGTTTGACAGAAAGTGAAATGTTCAAAATATTCTTACTTATATCGCAGGTAATATTTTTGGTATGAAAGAAGTAAAAGCACTAAAACTTTTAGATGTACGATTTCCTCCTGCAATGATGGAGCAATACGATGGACCTAGTTATACTTTACAAGATATGAGAAATTATTTATGAGTTTATGATAGACCGATTCTTGGTACTATTGTAAAGCCTAAAATGTGATTAACATCTGCTGAGTATGCAGAAGTATGTTATGATTTTTGGGTATGATGAGGAGATTTTGTAAAAAATGATGAACCACAAGCTGATCAAGATTTTTCCCCTTATGATAAAATGGTTAGAAATGTGAAGGAAGCTATGGATAAAGCTGTAAAAGAAACAGGAAAGAAAAAGGTACACTCATTTAATGTTTCTGCTGCGGATTTTGATACAATGATTGAAAGATGTGAAATGATTGTAAATTCTGGTATGGAGCCAGGTTCTTATGCATTTTTGATTGATGGAACTACAGCAGGGTGGACAGCAGTTCAAACTCTTAGAAGAAGATATCCAAATGTATTTATTCATTTTCATAGAGCTGGGCATGGTGCTTTTACTAGGCCAGAAAATCCTATTGGTTTTTCTGTATTAGTTTTGTCTAAATTTGCTAGATTGGCTGGAGCATCTGGAATTCACACTGGTACAGCATGAGTTGGTAAAATGGCATGAACTCCGACTGAAGATCTAACAGCAGCAGAAAATATTTATTCTTATCATGCAAAAGGGCATATTTTTGATCAAAGTTGGGGACTTATCCCAGAACATGATGAAGATTTAGTAGAAAAAATTCAAATGGATACTCAACATGCTTTGGCTAATGAAGATGATGATTGGAGAACTGTAAAAAAATGTTGCCCAATTATATCATGATGACTCAATCCTACATTATTAAAACCATTTATTGATCTAATGGGAAATGTGGATTTTATTACTACTATGTGAGCTGGTTGTAATGCTCATCCAAAAGGAACTAAAGCTGGTGCGAAAGCTTTGGTGCAAGCTTGTGAGGCTTTCCAAAAGTGAATAGATATTCATGATTATGCTAAAGATCATGAAGAATTAGCAGAAGCAATTGAATTCTTTGAAAAGAAAAAATAGAGAATTAATTTGTAAAAAACAATAAAAAACTTTTTAAATTATAACAAATAAAAAAATGAACAACATTAATTTAAATGAAACACGGCCAGATTTTTTTGATCCAGAAAACTTGTCTGATGATTGAAAATTTGCAGACGATCTATATGGGGCTATAGATGATGGAAATTCCGATAGGGAAATTGTTGATATACCTACTGATTACATAGATGAAATTGTTTCAAAAGCAAGTATTCAAGAACTTAAAGAATATCTTGAAAGAATATCTGATGATTCAGAGTTCTATGATGCAGTTATTGAATATATAAATTCTAAATATCCAGGCATTTTCCCGAATGTACAATGAAGTAGGGAAGAAATAGAAAATTAATTTTTCCCTCTCTTTTTAAATTATAATAAATAAAAAAATGAATTCTGTTACAACTAATTTTGATGAAATGACTTATGAGGACTTTATGAACGATGATACCTTCAATCAGGAGCCTTATTGAGATGTAGGAGATGGTGGAGAATTTGCAGAAAGTTTAATTGAAAATATGACAAAAAATCCAGAATCAATTGAGATACCTGTTTATTATTTAGATCAAATTGCTGAAAATGAAGATTATATGGAATTTAATGACTATCTTGAAGGTATATCTGATAATTTTGAATTGGTAGAAAAAGTAATTGAATATATAAAATTTAATTATCCTGAATTTTTTGAAGATGTCCAAGTGGCTGGTAGAGAAAAAATTGTAAAACAAGAAGTAGGCGAAAATTTAAGTAGAAATTTTTCTTCATCAAAATCTAAAGGAAAAGGATTTCCAACATGAAAACCAACACAAAGAATTTTAAATCAAACAGGAACAAGCATAACAGACTTATTGTCTTAACAAATTTATTTATCCGATTTATTAAAAAAAATGACAAACAAAAAAAACACCTTAGATGTAAAAGTTAAAAAGATAAACATTCATAGCGGAGAAGATTTGATTGTGATTTTGAATGAAATAGATGCAGTGGAGTATTGATTGAGTGCTTTTGATAAAGTAAAACTAATTTTTTGAAAAGAAATTATTGTAGCAAATTTAGATATTACCAAAAAATTAGTAAAACCATGACAAATTGGGGTTTTGGAAGATACCTTTGCTAAAGCAAGTTTTAATGAAGGAGATATTGTGAGAGTTGAGTATACAAAAAGATCAAACATGACAGTTGAAGCTATTAGAAAAAAAATGCAATGAAAACCTATTAGTGAAGAAGAAATTAATTCCATCATCAAAGACATTTCTCAAAATAAATTAGTTGATTCTTTGATGACATACTATGTTGCTAGTAGTTTTTTCTATCCATCTAGTAATAAAGAAATGTATTTGACTGCAAAAGCTATGGCTGAAAATGGAGTTATGTTTAAATATCCAAAATGAACTATAGTAGCAGACAAACATTGTATTGGAGGAGTACCATGAAATGAAACTACAATGATTTTGATTCCACTAATTGCATCTTTGTGAATTAAAATACCGAAAAATTTTTCAAAAGCTATTACTTCTCCTGCTGCGACAGGGGAGTGTGTAAATGTTTTGATGGACATAGAATTTAATGAACAAGAAATAAAAAAACTAGTTAAAGAATTGAATTGTTGTCTTGTTTGGTGATGAGGTTTAGACTTAGCACCAGCTGATGATAAATTGATTCAGATACAACATCCTTTGAGTATGCAGAATATTTCAAAAGTTGTAAGTTCTATAATGGCAAAAAAATATGCAATGTGAATTACTCATTTGCTTATAGATGTACCTGTGTGACCAACAGCAAAGGTTAAAAATATGAAAGAAGCCAAAGAGTGGGAGGAAAAATTTAATACACTTTGAAAACTACTTGGAATAAAAATGTGTGTTGCAATTACAGAAGCTAAAGAACCAATTTGAGCATGAATTTGAGCAGTATTGCAAGTAAGAGAGGTTCTTAGAGTTTTGCAACAACATCCAAAAAGACCTATGGACTTAGAAAAGAAAACATTACATCTTGCCACAAAAATGATTGAAATGGTTGGCTTAGCTAAATGAAAAGAAGCAGAAAAATTAGCTTATTGACAGCTTATATCATGAGCAGCATGGAAATATATGCAAAAAATTATTAAAGCACAAAATGGTAAAAATCCAAATATCAAATCTGAAGAATTAGAATTATGAAAATATTCTTTAGACATCAAAGCAAAAAATGATGCTGTTATAAAAAATATTGATATGCATCAATTAAATATGGTTTGTAGAGCTTTAGGTTCACCATTAATGGATGAAGCATGAATATATTTACATAAAAAAACTAATGCAAAAGTAAAAAAATGAGAGGTTTTGTGTACATTTTATTCTATGGATGAAATAAAACTTAAGGTAGCTAAAAATATGATGAATAAAAAGAACTTTTATACTTTCAAATAAAATAAAATGAATGATTTAACATCAAATGACAAAAAATTATCTGTTAGAACTGAATTAGAAAAGGTTTGATGAAATTGGGATTTTTTATTCTCTAAATATGATGAGGAAATTAAAAAAATCCAATCAGAAATTGATAAGTTGTTAGAAGCTTCAAAATCATTTAAAAATGATTGAAATGTATTGGAAGCAGTATCAAAAGAGTTGGCAGAAAAGACTGCTAGTTTAACAGAAATTAAAGCTAGCAGGAAGGATCTAGTTGATTATTTGATTCGAAAGCAGAAACGAGTTAAAAATTTATATGATAGGGTTGAAAAAGAAACTTCTTTATTTAATCAAGCGAAATCTAAACTTAAACTTGAAATCGATGATTTGAATTTAGAATTGGAAAGATTGAAAAAAAACTATGATAATATGATTTCATTCCCTATAGTACAAGAAACTATACAACAAGAAATGGAAAAAATTTTAAAAATTGTTAATGAAAAGAAACAAAAATTAGAGAATAAATACAGGAAAGAACTGCTTTCTGAAGTTTTATTAAGAAGAGTTGTAAATAGAGAAAAATTGAAAGAAGGTGATTTTCTTTCGGTAAATGGCTATAAGCTTAAAAAAACAAATGAATATGGATTTGTTTTTGTAGATTCTGACTGAAAGGAGATATCTAATGTAGAGGATTTATGATTAAATATAAATAGGCATGGTTATTATCATGTTAATAAAATAAATGATTATTTGATTGATATTGTGACAAATGGTGACCATTATGTTTATGATTTTAGAAAAATGGATTTTTTGTGACGAGAAAATAAAAATATGTATATAATGCAAAGTTGATGAGATAAATATATTGCTTTGAAAGATCTTGGTAATTCTTTATTTGATAACGAATATTATATATTTGATTTAGAAACTTGAGAAAAATTATTTGATAATCCAATAGTTGGTCAATGTGAATGAATAAAACAAATTTGAGGTAAAGAACTTATTCACACTAGAGGATCTGGACATATAATATATTTTTATGATAAAAATAGCGGAGAAAAGGTTGGATCAAAAGAATGATATGTTTGATATGAAGTAATACCAGATTTGACTAAACTTAAAAATTTAGGAAATTCAAAAGAGGAGTTTATAAAAAAGATTTTTGATGTAGAAGGAGTGTTTGTTATAACTACTTTTGAAGATAATTCAATTTCAGTATTGGACTCAGAAACTTTGGATAAAATTGGTGATTTTTCTTTTAAAAGTGGTACAGTTAAAACAAACGATGGCTCAGTTATATTATTAAAAAATAATTGAAATATTTTTAATTTAAGTGAGAAACAACAATTGTCAAATGATGTTTGTGATGTAGAATATTTGATAAAAGACTTTAATAATTTTTGTCTTTTCAAATGAGTGGATTGAAATTATATTTTGTTAAATAAAGATACAAAAAAAGTACTTGATTGTTGTGGTGAAGTTCCTTGGTGGGGTCGTTCCTTACAAAATGGGGCTAATTTTATTACATCATACAATAAGAAAGACCAAGTTAGAAGGTTGATAGATGTAAAAAATGCCAATATACTACTTTCAGGAGATATTATACCACTTTATTTTGATTCTAATAGTTTGAGTTTTAATAAAATCATATTTAAATCAGAGGATGAAAAATATTCTATTATAGATTTGGATAATGATATAGATGAAAAATGAAATATCATTATTAGAAAAGCCTATTCTAAACTAGAAAAACTATGAGATTGATATAAGCTTTCAAACAATATGTTTTCTAGTGTTTTAGTAGATGGGCAATGAAATTTAGTTGATAAAAAGTGAAATAAAATTTAATTATTAAAAATAAAATAAAATGGCTGGAATTATTGCAACTATATGACCTGCAACAGACACAAAAGAAAAACTTATAGCTTTACACCAAAATTGAGTTAGGATTTTGAGATTAAACTGTTCACATGCCACTCATGAGTGGATGGAAAAACTTTTTTCTACTGCTAGAAAAGTCGAAAAAGAACTTAGCAATAGTTTTGCTTTTTTTCTTGATATTAAAGGTCCTGGGATTAGGACTGGAGATTTAGAAAAACCTGTTACTTATGAAAAAGGCGAAAAATTTAAAATAGTGGTGGATCAAAAATTGGTAGATAATCCTAAAACTATGTTTATAGATTATTCTCATTTATTAAAAGATATTTATGTAGGAGCTATTATGAGACTAGATTCTGGAGTATTTAGTATTAAAGTTGTTGAAAAAAATAAAGATCATATTGTTGGTCAAGCTATGAATAAATTTACAGTTATTTCTAAAAGACATATTAATTTACCTTGATTGAAAATTAAACTTCCTGGTATTACAGAGAAAGATAAAGAAGATATTTTATTTGGTATAAAGCATAATATCTCGTATGTTTCTTTAAGTTTTGCTAGAAGTGCCAAGGATCTGGCTGAACTTAGAGAATTTTTATATAAAAATCAATCTGCTCATGTAAAGATTATAGCGAAGATTGAAAGCCAAGAGTGATTAGACAATTTATCTGAAATTATTAGAGCTGCTGATGCTGTGATGGTCGCTAGGTGAGATTTGTGAGCAGAAGTCCCTATTGAAACAATCCCTTCTCATCAATTAAATATTGTTGGAAAAGTTAAAAGAAAATGAAAAAAAGTTATCGTTGCTACTCAAATGCTTGAAACAATGATGGACAACTGTATTCCAACTAGAGCTGAAGTGACAGATGTTTTTTATGCAGTTTTGCAATGAGCTGATTATGTGATGTTGTCTGGTGAAACTTCGGCATGAAAATATCCGATAGAGACAGTAGAAGTAATGAATAAGATTATCGCAGAAGGAAAAAAATTTATATAGATAAAATATTTTTTTAAGAAAATAGTATTTAATACTGTTTTTTTTAATTTAAGATATTATTGTTGTGGATTTGTCATCTCGAGTCGTTATTGTTGCGAGAGATCTAAGAGCATTATAGGGGATTTCTCGCAAGGTAGACCACTTCGAAATGACAGTAAATGGATTCTTTGCTACGCTCAGAATGACAACGCATATGCTCAGAATGACAAATTGTTCGCTCAGAATGATAGACTATTTAGAATAATAATATGTTTCAAACAATAATTTGTGAACTGTATTCTGTAAATTTATATTGAATATTGAACACAAATATATAAAAGAATTTAATATAAAGGTAAGTGCTTTTTAATTGTTTAAAATTATTTATTATGGGAGACTTTGATGTAAATTATGTTTTGGATAAGTATTGAAATATTATTAAAGAGGAAATAAACGTAAAAGATATTGAGACTTTTGATGATAGTATAAAAATTACAAAGATTTTTAAGCCTTTATGATCAGCTTTGTCTGCTAAATTTTCTAAAGATACAGGAAATATTATTAAATACTGAAAAATGGGAAATATTACTGAACTTGAAGAATGAAGGATAAAAGTTTTTGATGATAATTCTAATGAATGGATTTTAGAAAAAGAGGATTATGAGATATCTTATCAAGGTTTGGATTGAAATGATGTTGCTGTGGATGGAGGAGTAATAGTAAAATTAGACTTAGAACTTACACCAGAGCTTGAAATGGAATGAATAGCAAGAGAAATTTCTAGATTTTTAAATCAAATGAGAAAAGATATAGATTACAATGTAGATGATAAAGTAAAAATGTTTTTTCACACAAATGATCAATATTTTACTGATATAATTAATAAGTTTTCTCAATTTTTATCATCAGAAGCTTTGTTGGAATCTGTTGAAAACTTGGATCAAGAGTGAGATATAGTTTCTGTATTCAACTTAGATGATAAAACAGTTAGATTTAGTCTAAAAAAATAAATTTAATTTTTTGTAAAAACATGTTAACAAAAGAAGAAAGAACTCTATATTCAGATTGTTGTCAGTATGCCCTCAAGTATATTTCTCGTTATCCAAAAACAGAAAAAGAATTGAAAATAAAGCTACAACAAAAGGGGTATAATAGTGAAGAAATTAATTATACGATGGAATATTTGAAATGAAAAAAATTTGCAGATGATAGAGTGTTTACAGAAAGTTATATTAGGAGTGAATTGGTTAATAAATGAAAACCAATTATTGTTGTTCGTAATAAATTATTCCAAAAATGAGTAGACAAAAATCTGATAAATGAAATTTTAAAAGAATATGAAGAAGATATTTCTGCTGGTATTTTTCAAAAAATACAAAAAGAGATAGAATCTTATAAAAAAAAGTGAGTAGAATGATTTGATATTATTCAAAAACTTATGAGAAAAGGTTATAGGTTGGAAGATATAAAGACAGTTATCAAGTTAAAAGTATAAGGTTATCAAGTTTCAATGGCCACAAAATTACAAAGGTTACAAAGTTGCAAGGGTTACAAAGGTCATGCTCTTTTCAGCCTATTGAAACCTGTTGCGCCCTTTGAAACCTTTTATGTAATTTTGGTTTAAGACTTTTTAGATAGATTTTATTTTTTAAAATTTAAAATGAAAAAAGTTCTTTTAATGTTGTTTGTTATTGTATCATTATTTTTGTTTTGATGTTCTTTAAAAACAGATATTTTTGATTGAGAGAATCAATCTTTAGGTAGTTGAGAAAGTGTAAATAAAAACTTTGATATTGTTGATTATTCTAGAGATATATTGACCTTGATGCAATGAGACAAGTGGAGTGAAATGTCTGATTTTGCACATCCTGTTAAATGAGTTAGGTTTTCTCCATATACTTATGTTGATCTAGATCATTCTATGGTTTTGTATCCAGATGATTTTCAAGGTGATTTGAATAGTGGTACTTTCTTGTGGGGATATACAGATGGAGCTGGTTTTGAGTTGATTGAGACCAAATATAATTATTTTAAAAAATGGGTTTATTCTACAGGATTCTTATATGCGGACCAAATTTTGATAAATCAAAAAATTGCTAGATGAAATAACTTAAATAATATTGATGATGTTTTTCCTGGTGCTGAATCGATAGAATATTATTTTGATTGATTTGATCCACAATATGAATGATTGGATCGAATGAGTCTTACATTGGTTTTTGAAGAATATCAATGATATTATTATTTAGTTTGAGTTATTCGTGGGTCTTGGACTATTTAGATTAGACTTAATTGTATTGGTATAATTGCTTTAAATTTTTTGTATTGTTTTTAGGATAATACGGTATTTTATATTTTTTCTTATTTTAAATAGAAATACTTAATTAATGAAATAAGCACTTATTATGATATATATTTTAATAATTAGAAAAAGCTCGGCACATCCGAGCTTCATTAGTTACAATGAATCTTAATTAGTTATGCTTTAGAAAAATAGTGATAATTTAAACATTTTTCATTTCGAGTTGTTAAAAAAGCATTTCCCGTTTACCTTCGTGGTGGCGGGTTTTCTTTTTCTAAAAAAATTAAATTAAAAAAAATCCCCTCTAAATTTCTTTCTGAAAGGACTTAGTTGCTTATAGGGATATGACAGACAACGTTCGCCTCTAGTCTAATGTCCTGACGTTCCGTTGAAAATTCATAGTAGTCAGGATATTTAGACAGAGGCTGTTATGAGACCCGAGCATTGCGAGGGCTTGCGTACGAGGGAGTATAAGACTTAAATTGCTATTTTAACTAAGAAAGGGGGTGTTTTGTTAGTTTTTTAAAAGAATTTAAAATTATTTTTCATATGTTTTTATAATATTTATTTTCTACTTCGTATTCATATTCTGAATTTTTTGGTACTTTCATAAAAATAGTATATAAAAATATTTCATTCTTTGTTTCTATAAATCAACAATCATTTATCATATCATCCAATTGTCAGCTTTTGTTTCCTGTATCGATAAATTTATTTTTATCAAAATATCTTAATCATCTTCCTTTGATGTATTGATTAGACATTATTTTTCTTATTTCTTTAGCATATTTAGAATCAAATAAAAAATATTTCAACAAAATAAGAAATTCTTGTGGTGTAGATTCTCAACTTCCATACATATAATCTAATTTTTTTTGTTTGCGAATATCAAAAATCTTCGTATTTTTTAGGTTTAGTTTTTTAGCTATAAATATACTTAGATCTCAAAGTTTAGATGTTAATTTATCAAATATGATATTTGTGGCTGTGTTGTCTGATATTGTTATCATAAGATTTATTAATACATCGTATGATATTAATGTTTCTCATTTTGTATTATATAATATTCATCAGATGGATTTATCTTTATTTTTTACTTTTATTGTCTTGTTGAATTCTGCTAAACAATTTTCATAAAACAATCCAGCTAATACTATTTTTATGGTAGATGCTGTATAAAATAATTTGTTTGGATTTTGAAAAATATTGTCTAATAATTTTCAGTTTTTCTTGTTTATTTTATATATTCCAAGTCAATAATTTGACTCTTTCATATTTCTAAATTAAGAAAATAAATTAATTGAATCATACAAGTTTCGCTTCCTTTTTCAAAGGAAAATTGCCCCATAAGGGCAAACACCCCCGAAATTTTTTAGATAGCTCCCGAGTATGTCTGACAACGTTTGCAGCTCGGCGGACGTCCCGACCATCCGTTGAATAAGAAGTCGGGATGTACGATAGCTGCTGTTAGATGACCGAGCTTTGCGAGGGTATGTATCCCCAATTTGGATTTTCCTTATTTTTTAAAGATGAAGAAGCCCCCCCTAAATTAAATTA
>Ga0209407_1004605_pt1 | contig 11150 bp, 9 predicted proteins | sample AD_JPNHG3_MetaG_FD_184410 | JGI IMG/M metagenome (GOLD analysis project Ga0209407, IMG submission 184410) | Active sludge microbial communities of municipal wastewater-treating anaerobic digesters from Japan - AD_JPNHG3_MetaG (SPAdes) (version 2) | ecosystem: Engineered > Bioreactor > Anaerobic >... | reverse complement strand
CATGAATTTAGCCCTTCCGGGGGCACTGGTTTCATCCTACCTGGGGCCCATGCTGAGACAAAATTGGGGACGTATCTTGTTATTCGGCGGCACTAATACAGATACAATCCGCGGCTTCACCAGCACTACCGCCTATTCAGCGGCAAAGACTGGACTTGGAGTACTGGCCAAGTCGGTAGCCCGGATTGGAGGCGCTGCAAATGTTACCTGTAATGTACTTTGCCCGGGGATGACCGACACTGAATACCTTGATGAAGCAGCTCGCCGCTATGCAAAAGGGAAAGCCCCCGGTGGCACCCTGTTACATTGCGAAGAAATAGCCGAAACTGCCCTTGCAATCCTGAAAAATCCACATCAAAATGGTACTATGGTTCCCATAGATAGGGGCCTTGTAATATAGGGAGAAACAACTTATCATTTTTATTGAAACCGGGGCCACCTGTTTGACAAATTACCTATAGACTTATAATATAGTGTATATTGGTCTCTAAGTTGCCGATACTATAGAGACGATAATTCTGTAGTGCAGCAGCGGTTTTACAAAAAAACCGCGTGGCCTCAGGACGGAAGGAGCGTCATGACTAATAACGATATCGTACCTGGGTTTGATGATGAAAAGGACGAAAGCCTCAAGATTAAACTACAGAAAGTAGATGCGGTCGACGGTTGTCTGGTACTGTATCTAACCGGATATATTGATACCTATAACTCAAACTACTTTCAGAAACGGGTTGCAAAAGCAATAGAGGCTGGCTATATACGGCTTATCTTCCAGTGCGGCGGGCTTAATTACGTCTCATCGACCGGTATCGGCTCTTTTACAGCCTTTCTCAAATCGGTAAAACCCCGGGGCGGCGATCTGGTATTACTTGAAATTCAGCCTAAGGTATACGAGGTATTCCAGCTTTTAGGTTTCTCCCAGTTCTTTAATATCAAGGATAATCTGGAGGAATCCATCGACTTTTTCCGATCCGGGTCTCCATCAGAAAAGACATCAGTATTTCCCAAGATCTTTTCCTGCCCAATCTGTTCCAAAAAGCTTAAGGCAGTAAAACCTGGCCGGTTCCGCTGTTCTGAATGTAAAACCATCCTGGCAATTGACAATGCGGGACAGGTATTTCTAGGCTAGTACTCTAAGGGGTTTCCCATGGCCGAATCAAGAATTGAACGGTACCTCATCGATCTAATGCTCACCTATAGAGACTTAGGTGACAATATGTGGATTATTGAAGACGAAGATCACAGCCTGAATGGGGTGGTGGTCATGTATGAGGATCCGCTGGTAGTCATCCGGGTTCTGGTTATGCATGCTCCGGAGAAGAACCGGCTTGAGCTTTTTACAAAATTATTAGAATTGAATGCCAGTGATGTAATCCATGGGGCCTATGCATTAGAGAATAATGATATTATCTTGATTGATACCCTTGAATATGACACTATGGATTATGAAGATTTCAGAGCATCCTTGGAAGCGATAAGCCTTGCTCTAACCCAGCATTACCCTATTCTTTCTGAATATCTTCCCAAAACAAAGTAGGAGGACCTTCTCTATGGGAATCTTTTCCAGACTAAAAACCCTCATATCATCCAATGTGAATGATATGATTAATAAAGCAGAAAATCCCGAAAAAATGCTGAATCAGCTCATTATTGATATGAATGAGCAATTGATCGAATCTAAAAAAGCGGTGGCCATGGCTATTGCGGATGAGAAAAAACTTGAACGGGAAACCTTAAATCAGCAAGCCCAGGCGCAGGAATGGGAACGGAAGGCCATGCTTGCGGTCCGGGCAGGGCAGGATGATCTTGCAAAAGAAGCACTCCTGCGCAAACAGGAATATGAAAACAACTATGTGGAATATAAAAAGCAATGGGAAGCCCAGAAAGCATCGGTAGAAAAACTCAAGGAATCCCTTAAGGAACTGCAGAATAAGATCGAAGAAGCTCAGCGGAAGAAAAATCTGCTGATCGCCCGGGCAAAGCGTGCGGAGGCCCAGCAGAAAATTCAAAAAACGATTTCAAGTGTTGCTGGTAACAAGAGTGCCTTTGAAGCCTTCGATCGGATGGCCCAGAAGGTAGATCAGCTGGAAGCTGAAGCGGATGCGGCCAAGGAACTGGAGGATTTTTCTAAGGACACGAACCTGGAAAAACGGTTTGCAGCCCTTGAAAAATCAGATGCATCGGCAGACTTACTTCTCATGGAATTAAAAGAAAAAATGAAGGCCCTGCCGGATAATTCATCAAACTGATTTTTCACCATCAGCCATGAAACAACAGGGAACCCTGTATATACTTGGAGCCACTACCGAAGAAATGAGGTGGCTCCAGACTGGGGATTTCCCTTTTTCTTTACTTTTTCCTGAAGAGATACCAATAAAAACAGAGCTTCCTGCACTTCTTTTCCTTTCCATACCAATTGCTGTTAATATAGCGGCTTCCTGCAAACCACAGATACCTTTTATATGTTTTGGAGAACTGTCTGAAATTGATGTGGCATTTCTGATCGGTGCCAAAGATTTTATACGCAGGCCCTTTGATAAAACAGAATTTACCGCCCGTATATCCCGGCACCTGGTTCTTGAACAGGAAACCCAGTTTCCTGAACATGCTATTTACTTACAAGGCAATACAATACATGGGCCTAGAGGTTCCGTACAATTGAACGATGATGAAGCGAATATCTTGAGGATCCTGTCCCTATCCGAGAATCATCGTATTCATCGAAGGATACTTCAAGAACATTTAAAGAAAGGAATCAAAACCAATTCTCGCAGTATCGATATGATAATATCAAGACTGAGACATAAATTACATGCAGTATCAGATCAGGATAAACCCTTACAGATTAAAACAATATATGGATATGGGTACCAGATATAGTAAACACCAGTGGAGTAAAAAATGTGGAAATCTTGTGGATAATTTGTGGTTTACACTGAAGTAGACAAATTCTATGTCTATTAATGTAGACAGGTGGTTTTCAGTTAAAAGTTAAATTGCATTTTTATCAATACTAATTATATATTAGACAAGTATATAACCTTATAAAAAACAAGAAGCAAACAAGAAGGAAAATGTCTAATATCTTTACCTGTTGCGAAACAATATAAAGTTTACTAAATGTTTAATTGTGGATAACCTGTGTATTGATTGGGAAAACATGGGTATAACGTGTCATTATTTTTGCCTTGCGCAGGCGAATATTGCATGATAGGCTATGGTATTGTGAAAGGTATTCCCCGTCTTGTACTTTTAGTGATAGTCATGTTTTTTCTCCTCCTTCTCTGGTGGTTTAGCATAGGATATTTATATGAAATGGTGCTCACCGGGGTGCATATTCCCAAAGGGACGATTAACCTGAAGCATTTCGTACAATCCAATTTCTGGATGATTCTGGTGATAACCCTGTATTGTACCGCGATTCTTGGTACCAATTATGGGGTCCGAAAACAAATTCTATCCCTTTTTAGAGTGCCCATACTACTAATTCTTATTTCAGGATTTTGCATCGCCTCTGCCTTTATTTTTGAAAGAAGCATCCCCTTGCTTACGACGGGAATACCGGTTACAAGCACTATAGAAATAAAACCTGGGACTATCCTTGTTTCGGGTGAACAAAAAGAGCTTGTCCTGAGCCCTGGGGAAGATTCAATTGCAGTAATATCGCTGATTCCCCCACACAACAGCATTATAGACAGTATTATTCAAGATGGGAAAGAGATTGGCATACAATTTGAATCCTTCTGGCATAAGGGGCTTATTCCTTTCATCATTTTTCTGGCCGCCCTGCTTTATTTATTAACTTCTCTGGGTCCGATTTTTACAATCAGCGGATGGCCTCTGGCAAATCTTCTGATTGGCCTTTTACTAGTCCGTTTTACCCTCTGGATACAACTGTTTATCTTTTCCGAGCCAGTAGTTACGGTTATATCTGCCATAATAGGCTCAGTTCTGCCTGACCCCATGCATACCTATACCGTTTTGGTACCACTCATCCTGCTGGGTACACTCATCCATTTTTTTGCATTTCTTCTATATGCAAGTAAGGACCGAAAGGACAGGAAGAAACTCCATGGATAATAAAAAAACCATTCCGATTATACCGATATTGATTATATACACCCTTGCAGCGATGGTACTCTCGATCGGTAAACAGGTTTTTCTTCCTTCAGAACCAGCGCCGCTTCCTATTTATAGAATTTCCTGGCCCTTATTTGGGGCCTTTATTGAAAGCATCAATCTTTTTCCAACCCTTCTTTTTTCTGCGATTGCAGCGGGCTTTGCCTTCTTTATTGTTAAAGACCAAAATACCAGCCGCTTCTCTCCGCAATTTCTTGCAGAAATGGTAAAGCCCCTCATCATCATTATTGCAGCAACCGCATTGTATGGGATATTCCTGCTATTGTTTCAGCCAATGCTCTTCGATGCAAGGTATCAGATGCAAGCCCAGGGGCAGCTCTTTAAGGATGCTCGTAAAAAGGCTGCGGACGAAATACAACGGGAGGATTGGCAGGAAGCAGCGATACACCTTGCAATCTGTGAACGAATTTGGAAACAAAGTGACGGGCCCGAGGGGACCCAATATTTACGGGATAAACTCGCAGTGGCTTTAGATAAAGAACGGTCAAAAATAATTGATATGGAGCACCCTCAGCCTGAAAAAGGGTACATTGAAACACCTGAGGGCACCATACCAATCCTTTCAGGGCAGCGCGGACCGGTGACTATCAGAGAAGCTCTAAACCTGGCAGAGCGCAACCTGAAACAGAATAATGCCTTCGATGCCCATTGGTATGCAAGTCTGGCTAAGAAATTGGCTAAACCAGGCAGCCCTGAAGAACAGGAAGCAACTAATCTTGCAGCAAAGGCATGGAATACAATTTCGGAGCTGAAGCCGTTACCGAAGGAACAGCAAGCCTATCGGATTTATAAGGAAAAATTAGATGGGTACAACGCTATATTAAGCGGAGATTATATTCGGGCCTATTACATCTTTAATGGCCTGACCAAAGAAGTCCCTTCTGATCCGGATGTAAAAAAATACCTGGAAACAGCCCTGGCCGGAACTAAAAAGATCGCCTTTTTCCAGCATGAAGTGAGTGCCGCAGTGGGGGAAAACCTTTCATATGGGATATTTGCTATCCCAATCCGAGATACACAGGGCGGTAACCTGGGACTCGGGATTCTTAAGATAGACTCACTTACGATGTTTTCTGATGTATCCTTTGGGACAAAGGTGCAATACCAAGTTATTAATGATGATGAACAGATAGTTGGTTCTGTTCAATCCGCCTATGCAAAATTAAGCCCCTTTTCAGAACAGGTAGATGGGAAAATAAAAAATAAAACCCTTGTGCTGCTTAAAGCAATTGATAAAAATAATAAGAATCGTTATTGGGAGCCCCAATGGTCAGGTCCTTCTGGAAACAAAACAACCTACCTTGTACTGGATATTTCTTATGAAGACTTCTTATTAGCCTGTCATACTCAAACAAACAGCCGGAACCTTTCAATTCTTGAACTATTCAAAGCCCAGGAACGACTGGCTTTCTTTGGATACATTCCCCAGACCTTTCAGCTTGAACTGTTGAACCGGATCATGGATCCCTTCCTTTGCCTGGTCCTTGGTTTGTTTATACTTACTATAAGCTGGCGCCTGCGGCCTCAGAAAAAGCCAGGTTTGATTGCTTTTCCCATGTTTATAATTCTTCCGCTCGTTGCATATCTATTATTGGAGGGGATCAGAATCAGCGGAACCATTATCAATACCGCATTGCTTTTGAATTTTAGTTTTCCTATGACCATAATCATCTGTGTCATAAATGAGCTTATACTGCTGTTTCTTGCGGTCCTCTTTCTAGCGGGACAACGGAGCTGATGAGATTACGGCAAGTCAGGGATCAACTATATTCCTGGATTCGACAACATTACATAATGCTCGGTCTCTTTCTGATAGGCCTCTGTGGAGGACTTTTTACGGCCGGTATAGGGCTGCTTTTGGGTATCCTCCTGGAACCTTTGGTTCAACAATTCCTTTATGAAAAAGCGGTTACCCGGTACCTTATTATGGCGGATCCCCACTTTACCGCAGAAATCCGCCCAGGAATTACTGCGTTTTGCGGTCTAGCGGTATACTGCGCCTTTTCAGAACAAAAAGGGGATCCCGAAATTATCCAAAAGGACATTGTACAACATGCATTAGACCTTTTTTATTTTTCCCCCTCTGACGGACCACAGGTTGAATTGCTTTGCCGACTTGCATTGGAACATCAGCAGCAGTTGAACGGGGATCTGCTTGCGGAAAGTCTTTTGGCTCGACTGAAAGACATTGCAGCCGCTACCAAAACAGCTCAGGTACTTAAAGAGCTGGTTATTAGATACGCACCAAAGGAGCTCTGGAGACTGGAATCGCTGCTACAGATACTAGCCCCTGGTATGGAGAGGGGTAACGAGAACGCCCCCTGGCAGATCCTCGGGGTCTCGCCGGAGGCTTCGGTTCAGGAAATTAAAAAGACCTTTAGACGGCTTGCCCTGCAGTTTCATCCAGACAGCCTGGCCTCATTAAACGAAGCACAGCGAAAAAAGGCTGAGGAAAGCTTTATCAGAATCCGGCAAGCCTATCGAGAGGTATTGTCACAGCGGCTGGGTGATGAATCGTAAAATAAACCGAAAGCAGCTGCTAGCATTCCTGGGTACGTTTTATGTTAGCCCCTAGTGCAGAAAGGCGGTCCACCAGGTGTTCATAGCCCCGTTCAATCTGGTAGACATTGCGGATAAGGCTCTTTCCTTCGGCGGCCAGGGCAGCAATAACCATGGCCATACCGGCCCGTACATCCGGGGAGGTGAGTTCCGAGCCAGTAAGCCGGGAAGGACCGGTTACCACAGCACGGTGGGGATCACAGAGAACTATCCGGGCACCCATGCCGATGAGTTTATCCACAAAGAACATCCGGGACTCGAACATTTTTTCATGGATAAGCACGGTGCCTTCAACCTGGGTTGCAACCACGGTAATAATGCTGGTTAAATCTGGGGGAAAGCCTGGCCAGGGGGCATCATCGATCTTGGGTATCATCCCTCCCAGATCGGTGTTCACCTTAAGGGACTGATGTTTCGAGATATGAATCGTCGTTCCATCAACCTCCCATTGAATTCCGAGCTTGCCAAAGGCGATCTTAGCGGGACGCAGGTCCTCAGGACGGGCGTTAGTAATGGTAAGCTCACTCCGGGTCGCTGCCGCAAGACCAATAAAGGAACCTACTTCCATAAAATCGGCACCTATTGCAAATTCGGTCCCCGATAGACGGTCTACCCCGTCGATGATAAGCACATTGGACCCAATACCTGTTATTTTGGCACCCATGGACACAAGCATCCTGCAGAGGTCCTGCACATGGGGCTCGCTGGCCGCATTGGTCAGAATGGTCCTGCCCTGAGCCAGCACTGCGGCCATAATAGCGTTCTCGGTAGCCGTAACCGAAGCTTCATCCAAAAAGATGTCCGCCCCCTGAAGGCGGGTCGCAGAAAACACGAAGGAACCGTTTATTTCTACCTGAGCGCCAAGTTCAGTGAGGGCAAGAAAGTGGGTATCGAGCCTGCGGCGGCCAATGACGTCCCCGCCGGGGGGTGGCAACACAACCCTGCCGTTACGGGCCAGCATGGGGCCGGCAAAAAGAATAGAGGCTCGAATCTTTTTAGCCTGAGCGGTGGGAATTTCATCCCGGCTGATCGTGGTCAGTTTAAGCCGGTATGTATTAGGGCCAGAGGCTTCTACGGTCCCGCCCAGAGCTTTGTAGATATCCAGCATGACCTGTACATCTTCTATGGCGGGTATATTGCCAAGGATAACCGGTTCGTCGGTTAAAAGGGCTGCAGCAATGCAAGGAAGGGCTGCATTTTTATTTCCACTGGCGTTAATGGTCCCTGAAAGGGATCGGCCGCCTTGTATTAAATATTCGTGCATAAAAGTACCATATCCTGCAATGCTAAACTGGTCAACACCTGCCTTTAAGCCGCACCATAGCTTGACAAAACGCACTATTTGCGATATTTTCATCAACATGACATTATTTCGACACAAACTTTTTGTAATTCTTTTCCCTTTCCTGCTGTGGGCCCCTCTGGCCGAAGCTCAAAATTTTAAGCCCTTTACCCGGCTTTTTGTAGTGAAAACAGCCCATTTTGATATCATTTACCCGGAACAGTCCCGACCTACTGCCCTGCGTTTAGCCAGTTTTGCCGATTCGGTATATGATGAAGTCTCTTCACTGCTGGGCATCTCGGTGAAGGACCGGATTCCCGTCACCATTACCCCTGATACAGATGATTTTAATGGTTACATGAATCCCTTTCCCTATACCCATATAGTCCTTTTTGATACACCCATGGATATTGAGTGGACCGCATTTCAGGATCCCCTCCGTTCACTCTTTCTCCACGAACTTACCCATGCCATCTCTTTAAACAGCCGGGGCGGCGTTCCATCTTTTCTGCATGATATTTTTGGTTCCTGGGTAACCCCGACCTTGTTAACCGCCCCCCTTTTTATGGTAGAGGGTGTTACGGTCAGCTTCGAAAGCCTGGAGGGCTATGGCCGGGCCAATGACCCCCTCGTGCAGCAACGAATCCGTCAGGCTGTTGCAGAAAACAAAGCCCTCTCCCCCTTTCAGGCAAGCGGTGTCTATGATCTGCCACCGCTTGGCCGGGCATACTACGAATACGGCGGGCTTTTTTCTTCCTGGCTCCAAAAAGCCTATGGGATGGAACGCTATGGCGAACTCTGGCAGGCCATGGGCAGCCGTATCCCCCTGGGACTCTTTTATTACAACCATGGTTTTGCCCGCATATTTAAGGATACCTATGGACTTCCTCTTAAGGATGCCTGGCAAAGTTTTCTTGCTTCCTACAAGACCGATGAAGTACAGCCCCCAGCTAATTCTGACCTGCTGCTGCAGGATATGCAAATTACGAGCCTTGCCGCTGCCGATGGTGCGATATACGGCATAGACAGCAGAACCCAGAGTCTCTTTAAGGTGGATGTCCCACTGCCTGGCAGACAGACAAAGAAAAGTACCCTCCGGTCAGTACCCGCATCGGCTTATGAGCTATCTATTAATAAGAACCAGGACCGGCTGCTCCTTTCCTATTACCGGTATACAGGGGACCTGGCCACCGCGGTGGTAGAAGAATACACGACGACCGGCAAGGCGACCGGCCGGGTTTGGCAGGGTTTGTATAAGGCCAGCTATTTTCGGGATGGCATTATAGGCCTTGCTTCTGAACTGCACCGGACAAACCTGGTATATGTGGATAGTTCGGGCGTAAGGCACACCCTGGCCCGGGGTGGGGAAAGGGTACTGTTTTCTAAACCTGTGCCTATCGACGATACCCGGATTGCCCTCATCATCAGTATCCAGGGTCAGCGGAAACTGGCTGTTTTTCAGGTTGATGAGGGGCGTTTTTATATCATAAAAACCGCCCTGCAGGATGATGCAGAACGCTGGCGTTATATCCGGAATCTTTCAGCCCGGGGAACGCGGCTGCTCTTTTCCTACAATAACGACCACAGCTTTTACAGGCTGGGAGTTTTGGACCTGGATGCAGCCGATCCTGAGCGGGCCCTGTCTTTTTCAGAGGAACGTGTTTCGGGAGGCATCCTTTTACCGGTACAGACTTCCGACACTCTCGTATATCGAGCCGCGGGGAGCACCTGGGACAGCCTGGTACGGCTTCCCCAGACAGAGAGCAAGCTCCATACGGGTTACACCCTCGAAGCCTTAGATATGGAAAAAGAGGAGCCCGTACTCCCCTCCGCATTGCAACAGCGATTTACTGAAGAAAAGTACAACCCCGTTCATTACCTGAATCCGCTGAAATTCTGGCTCCCCGTACCCCTTATTAACAACGTGGATAACAGCATCCGTATTGATGGAATGGGTATAATTACACTCCTGGGAGACCCAACAGAAAGCAACTCAGTCCTGATCAATGCGGGGGGCGATGTGGTGGGAAAAATAGGCTACTTTGATGCTTCCTGGGCATCTATAAATCTGGGATTTCCCATTTTTACATCCTTTTCAGACCAGATGGAGGCGGTAGAATCCTCCTCTGGTTACACCATGTACCGGGCAAGCAGGCTAAGTATATCTACTCCCTTTACAGTACCCCTGGGAGATGGAACGGTAACGGTGCATCTCATGCCATCCCTGGCCCTGCTCTTAGCAGCCTTTGACCCCGGGAATGGAAGCAGTGCTTATTTCTGGACCTATGAAAAGCCCCTCTGGACCTACGGGCTTAACCTGGGCATTTCTAACCTGTATCGAAAACCATGGCAATTATTAGGAAATGGAATCGGTTTTGATATGTACGCCCGCTCAACGGGAGATCCCGAATCCTCAGGCCGTCTGGATACAGCCCTGCGGGCAAGCTGGGAACCGCCTGCTTCCTGGTTTGGAATGCGGGGATCCCTGTATGCAGCCTGGGACGGGATGGGTATGTCATTGGATGGGAAAAATCCCTCTTTTGGGAACGCACCCTTTGCCGATGTGGCAGCCGTAGAATATGCATCCCAGACACCCGACTCGCTCCCCTGGGTCGCAGGGGGCGAAGTGGAAACTAAGCTCTTTGCCCTGGAACTGCAATCCAATATTTCCCACATCTATATAAACCGTTTTTTTGCTACCCTGGCATATCGGGCGGTCATGTATGAAAGGGTAGCAGAAAGCAATCTACAAACCGCAGGCTTTGCTCTGGGAAACAACCTGTATGGCTACCATTCGGTCATCGCAAAATTTGGAACTGTTGTATCGGCGGTCCCCATCACAATGGCCCCCCTTCGCTATTCGCCCTTTTTCTGGGCCGCGGTAAAGCTATCCAACCTGCGGGACCAGGATCCGAACAATGATTTTCAACTAGGTTTTGCCCTTTCTCTTGAATGGTAAGCTCACCGGCAAGCCCTGCAACGTTGCGAGGTAGACCCCGGAAATAACCGCCAGGGCTCCCCACCATTGCAGGGCCGCAAGACGCTCCTGCAATACAATAAAGCCTGCCACAACGGTTACCACAGGAATCAGGTTGATGAACACCGATGAGGTGCCGACACCGAGGTGCTGGAGGGCATAGACATAGAACCAGTAGCCAAGGGCTGAACA